>Ga0209591_10000800_pt1 | contig 40238 bp, 36 predicted proteins | sample MAT01_FD_187207 | JGI IMG/M metagenome (GOLD analysis project Ga0209591, IMG submission 187207) | Freshwater microbial communities from Lake Fryxell liftoff mats and glacier meltwater in Antarctica - MAT-01 (SPAdes) (version 2) | ecosystem: Environmental > Aquatic > Freshwater > Ice > Liftoff... | reverse complement strand
CAGCGCATTACACTCAAAACACTTCTTGTGCGCAAAGGGGGATAAGTCAGGTTTTGTGAAACCGCCTAAAAAACGAAAATGAAACACTGATACCGCAATCACAATGGACTTTATTCGTTATTTATTGTGTGAAGCATTCAGAAAACCTCACAAGAGAACCATTTTTTCGAGTTTGTATGGATTTGCTCAGTGTTGTCGGTTGATTTCGGGGTATTTTGCACCCATGAACTATAGAAATCTTGGAAAATCGGGTATTAAGGTAAGTGAGCTATCTTTTGGATCTTGGATCACTTTTGCCAACCAAATAGAATCGGGTATCAGCGAGCGTTTGATGGACATTGCATATGAACATGGAGTCAACTTTTTCGATAATGCCGAAGTATATGCGGCCGGAAAGAGCGAAGAAGTGATGGGCGATATTTTGCACAAAAAGCAATGGGCGCGCGATACATATTTAGTTTCCAGTAAAGTCTTTTTTGGAGCAGGGGGAAAATTACCTACACAACGCGGATTGCACCGAAAACATATAGTAGAAGCTTGTCATGATGCGATGAAAAGGTTGAAGGTTGACTACCTCGATTTGTATTTCTGTCATCGTCCAGATAAAGAGACACCCATTGAAGAAACAGTATGGTCGATGCACAATTTGATCACACAAGGAAAAATACTTTACTGGGGAACGAGTGAATGGAGCGCACAAGAGATCATGGAAGCACACATGTTCGCTCGTCAGAATCATTTGATAGGTCCAACAATGGAGCAACCACAATACAACATGTTTACCCGTGATAAGGTAGAAGTTGAATACGCTCATATTTATAAAACGGTTGGATTAGGCACTACCATTTGGAGTCCTTTAGCCAGTGGTTTCCTGACAGGGAAATACAACGAAGGAATTCCCGAAAATTCCAGATTAACGAGAGGCGAGTTGAGTTGGCTTTCAGAACGTTTAATTGTTGAGGAGAACATTGAAAAGACCAAGAAGCTAGGAAATCTTGCTTCAGAAATCGGGATAAGCCTTCCTCATCTTGCAATTACTTGGTGTTTGGCAAATGAAAATGTGTCAACCGTAATTCTCGGAGCTAGCAAGGAGTCACAATTGCTCGAAAACCTTCAAGCGGCAGAAAAAATGGAATTTCTGACAAAAGATGTGATATTAAAAATTGAAGCGATATTGGATAATACACCGAAGCATCCTGCGTTTTGAAGGTATTAGGGAGAAAGTATTTTGGGTTTCAGTATAGTGTATTTATCTATCATCTATTATCTATTAAGTACAATGTATGAAGAAATCGAAAAACGAACTTTGAAACACTGAACCCCAAATCCATGCGCATCGACATACTTACAATTCTCCCTCGCCTTCTCGACGGGCCTTTTCATGACAGCATCTTGCGAAGGGCTCAGGACAATGGTTATGTGGAAATTGTAATACATAATATCCGCGACTACTCCAACTCGAAGCAGAAGCAAGTGGACGATTATCAATTTGGAGGAGGAGCAGGCATGGTAATGTTGGTTCAACCGATTCATGATCTCATTGATAAACTGAAAGCCGAACGAGATTACGATGAGATCATTTACCTAACTCCAGATGGCAATAGGTTAAATCAAAGTATGTGCAATGAGTTTTCACTTAAAGGAAATCTCATGATGTTGTGTGGGCATTACAAAGGAGTAGATCAGCGAGTGCGAGATCATCTCATCACACGCGAAATTTCTATTGGAGATTATGTGCTTAGTGGTGGCGAACTCGCGGCTGCAGTATTGGTAGATAGTATTGTTCGACTTCTACCCGGAGTGATGAATGATGAAACAAGTGCGCTTACTGATTCTTTTCAAGATAATCTATTAGCGCCACCTGTATATACTCGACCAGCGGACTATAACGGATGGAAAGTCCCCGATATCCTATTGAGCGGACACCTCAAGGCGATTGAAGAATGGCGAATGGAAGAAGCCATTCGCAAGACTCAAGAACGTCGTCCTGACATGGAGTAAGCTACCTTTGCAGAATGGAACCCAATGTACCGCTTGCAGAACGAATGCGTCCGAAGTCGCTCGACGATTATATGGGACAGGAGCATATTGTGGGTAAAGATGCGGTACTACGAAAGGCGATAGATCGTGGGATGATTCCTTCAATTCTATTGTGGGGTCCACCGGGAGTCGGTAAAACAACTCTTGCTAATATCATTGCGCAAACTCTCAAAAAGCCTTTTTATAGTTTAAGTGCCATTAATAGTGGTGTAAAGGATGTGCGCGAGGTGATTGAAAAAGTGGGATCACAAGGAATGTTTTCCAAAGGAGCCATTTTATTCATCGATGAAATTCATAGGTTTTCCAAAAGTCAGCAAGATTCATTGTTGGGGGCAGTGGAAAAAGGCATTGTTACTTTAATAGGTGCTACAACAGAGAATCCCTCGTTCGAAGTTATCAGCCCACTTTTGTCACGGTGTCAAGTCTATGTTTTAAAACCGCTGGAAAAAGATGAGTTGATTCGTTTACTTGAAAAGGCATTAATTGAAGATTCTTATTTGAAGTCGCAGACAGTTGAACTTTCTGAATACACTGCTTTGCTGCGCACTAGTGGAGGAGATGCCCGCAAACTCCTTAATACATTGGAGTTGGTTGTTACAAATCTCGAAGGCAATCCAAAGGTGATTACTGATGATAGTGTTGTTCGCATCATACAGCAGAATCCTTCGATGTATGATAAGACAGGAGAGATGCATTACGACATCATTTCTGCATTTATTAAAAGCATTCGAGGTAGTGATCCCAACGCTGCAGTTTATTATTTAGCCAGGATGGTGAGTGGGGGAGAGGACCCGAAATTTATAGCGCGAAGAATGTTGATTCTCGCTTCAGAGGATATAGGTCTCGCCAATCCCAATGCCTTGCTGATAGCGGACGCAACTTTTAGGGCTGTCGAAAATATTGGATGGCCTGAGAGCAGAATTATTTTGAGCGAATGTGCTATTTACCTGGCTACATCACCAAAGAGCAATAGTGCCTACATGGCTATCGATGCAGCCATTGCAGAAGTAGCTAGCTCCGGCAATCAGCCGGTTCCATTGGCTATTCGAAATGCTCCTACCAAGCTCATGAAAGAACTTGGATACGGAGATCAATACAAATATTCCCATTCCGGTGAAGGCAATTTCATCGACCAGGAATTTTTACCCGTGGAAATCAAAGGAAAAACATTCTATGATCCGGGAAATAATCAGAAGGAATTTGCTTTGCGCGAATGGTTGAGAAAATTGTGGAAGAGTAAGTACGGTTATTAAGGCGCAAACACATTAAAACAAAGTATGCATGTCAAGGTCATGGAATTAGTTCTTTCTTGTTTCTTTCATTGTGTTAAGGTATTAATTCTTGCCTAAACTTAGCGTCCGGACAAAGTATCAGGTCCGAGTCGTATTTAATATCAAAGGGAATAATTACAGACTTGTTCTTAGGGTGAATTATGATTATAGTGTTGTTTGGATTCGGTTTATAGGAACATACGGAGAATGTGACAAAATAAACGCTTCAAAAATTTGACACATGACACTTAAAATAATTAAAACGGACAAAGACTATCAAAAGTCATTAAAGCGGTTAGAATTGATTTTTGACTCAAAAAAGGGCTCAAAGAACGGAGATGAATTGGAACTACTTTCTCTTTTAATTGAGAATTTCGAGAGAGAAAAAATTTCGATCGATCTTCCTGATCCCATTGAGGTAATTAAATTTCGAATGGAACAGCTTGGCTATAAACAAAAGGACCTCACAGATGTCATGGGTGGTAAAAGTCGAGTAAGTGAAATTTTAAATCGTAAAAGAAAACTAATACTTGATATGATACACAAACTTCATGAAGTGCTTGGTATACCGACCGAAGTATTGGTTCGAGAATATTAATCAGACCACTATTTCAAAACCCAATCTTACATCCGTTTAATCAGCCCACTATTAATCTCCTTTGCAATTCCCGGACCTTCATAAATGAATCCTGTATAAACCTGCAAAAGTGCGGCACCAGCGTCAAGTTTTTCGCGTGCATCGGAAGCTGAGTGAATACCACCGACACCAATTACAGGAAATTTATTTTCCCCATTTTGCACCAAGTATCTAATCACTTCGGTGCTCCGAGAGGTAAGTGGTTTGCCACTAATTCCGCCTGCACCGATGGCTTCGATTTCGACTTTCGAAGTGATTAGATATTTTCGAGAGATGGTAGTATTTGTGGCAATGACGCCGTCAATTTTGGTTGTCAATACAATCTCAATGATATCGTCGAGCTGCTGATCTGTGAGATCAGGTGCAATTTTTAGGAGAATCGGTTTGGGATTTTTCTTTTGTGAATTGAGCACTTTCAGCTCATTCAATATTTTCATCAAAGGTTCCTTTTCCTGCAATGCCCGCAATCCGGGTGTATTGGGTGAACTAACATTCACAACAAAATAATCGACATGATCAAAGAGTTCGTGAAAACACTTGATATAGTCGCTCAGAGCATCATCGTTTTCAGTCACTTTATTTTTACCAATATTTCCTCCAACTATGACCTTGCTTTTTCTTTTTTTCAATCTTTCCACAGCAGAGGCTGCACCCCTATTGTTGAATCCCATTCGATTGATGAGAGCGGCATCTTTAGGTAAACGAAACAATCTGGGTTTATCGTTTCCATTTTGAGCTACGGGAGTGAGGGTTCCAATTTCGATAAATCCAAAACCAAGACAATCCAGTTCATCAATCCATCGGGCGTCTTTATCAAATCCTGCAGCGAGACCTATGGGATTTGGAAAATGAAGTCCAAAAACAGTTCGTTCAAGAGATTTGTCTTTTACTTGAAATTTATTTTTGAGTACTGACTTTATACCTGGAATAACGGTAACCCATTTTAGCAAGCGCATAGCAAAGTAATGCGCTTGCTCAGGTTCCATCAAAAAGAAAAGAGGTTTGATAAGGGTGCGGTACATGGTGCGAAGATAGGGAGTTCGCAGTTGATGGGAGAGTGTCTGTGGAGTGGGCAGTCAGACATCAGTTACAGAGGAAGGTCATCAAAACGAGCGAAATCATAGTTCCGTGGAAACGACATCCTACTAGTTCAAGGTTCGGAATTCCGCAACAGTCCCTTATGAACGGCATCACACTATATCACCGATCAATAAAAAATCCCCTTATCAATCCTTTACCGCGCTCTCGAACCATAGAACTTGATTATTTCTGTCCATTATTCGCAACAGATATACCCCTTGAGAAAGATTTGAGAGATCGAGGTCCATTTCGCGCTGTGCTGAATGCATTTGGAGAAGTGCTCCCAAGTTGTTGTGCACTTCTACTGTGTTTGCCTCTTGAGGCAGAACGATGTGGAGATAATCAGAAAACGGGTTGGGGAAAATGCGAATTTCTCGATGGGATAATTCTGCTAAACCAACCATTATTTCCACAGTAAGGCTATCGCAAACGATTGAATCGCAGTATTGAGCACAATAAGTTACGACATACAATCCTGTATCGCTAAAACTGTGCAGCACTTCATTTCCATTGTCAAAAGAGCCATCACCAAAATCCCAAGTGACATTTTCTACGTTCTCTGTCATAGCTATAAACTGCCAATCGAATTCATTCAATGATTCTGCTGTGGCGAATATGTTGAGTTCCGGGGTTTCGATGTTTCCCATACAATCTAATATCTCTATTGTAAACGTACTATCCACTGTCATGGCACAGTAATGCCCATACGCAGTGATAGTGTAGCTTCCCGGTTCAGAGAAAACATGCGCAAGTGCATTGAACTGCTCCATTGAAAGTGTTGTAGCTTCATTTGTTTCGAGCAAATATTTTGTTTCCAGTACATCTATCCAATCTATCAATTCTTGGTGGGCATCGGGTTTCAATTCGAATGAGGTAATTACATTATTCAAGGTCGTTAGTGCATCGTCATAGTCTCCTGTCGACAATTGTATTTCTGCCTTGGCGATGGCATCATCAAGAAATAGATCAGGATGAAGGACAGCGAGGTAAGCACTTGATTTGTCTGTTATGTTTTCATCTGCCGCTATTTCTTTGGCAATAGTAAGCAGTGACAATGTGCGCTCTTGAAGAATCATGGTCATTTCTGCTTCCAGCATTTCTTTTTGCGACACCCATTCAAGTCCTTCCATTATTTCTGCCTTCTGATATTCATCAAACGGAAGTAGCTTGTGTTCCATTCGCTCTTTTACATCGGCACTTTTTGCTGCCTGTGGATTGGAGGCAAGAATTTGTGCGAACAAAACAGAATGGAGGTCGTTCTTTTTGTGGATGGCTTCGATCATAACTTGTTCGCTTAAGTTGGGTTTTACGTTCGTCATTTCCTAATTACAACCTGTGTATGCAAATCTCCTCTTTCGCTACTTACCTCCAAAAAGTAAACCCCTTGTTTCAATTCAGTTGTATCCAATCCTAAATCCTTAACAGAAACGTTCTGAGTCCATATCAATTCCCTAACAAATTATATAATGTCAAATTTCGCATAGTACAATCGCTCGAAATAGAGATTGAATAGTCAAATGGATTTGGATACACATTTATTATCGAAGGTGAATGTAGTTATGATTGGATGCCGACCGTTGCTGTCACTTCAAAACTCTCGCAGTACAACGAATCACAATAAACACCGCAGACTATTACTTCAAATTCTCCGGAGCTCAAATATGAGTGCACCGCTTCATTTCCTGCGGCCGTTGTTTCATCTATGAAATCCCAAGTGATGTCCGTAAGATTTTCGGGAGAACTGGTGAATGTGAAAGTAGAATCGTTTAATTGTTCGTTATTATAATTAATGATCAGGTCCGGAGTATCTGTATTTCCCATGCAGTCCAAAATTTCAATCTTCATGCTAAGTGTTGTATCAAACTGCACATAACAATACTCCCCGCTCAAAGAGATTTCATAGGTTCCACTTTCACTGTATTGGTGAACTATAGAATCACCTGACAATGATTCGCTTCCATCCCCCATGTCCCAAATGAAATTATTTAGGTTTTCAGTTTGCACTTCGCATTGCAACATGCCATCATTGATTTGGATTAAAACGGGGTACAATACAAGATCCGGTTGTTCGAGGTTTCCCATGCAGTCTGTTTTATATACCCAAATCTTTTTGTCACCCATAGCGTCCTCTTCATAAGTACCACAGATCACAAAACCGCCGTCATTGGCGATTTCAATATCATAAACATAGTGCAGATCAACTGCGAAATCTAAATCAGGTGTATACCAGTATTCTTTACTCCACTCCCTATTTCCAAGGATGTCGGTCTTTAGAAGAACGCACGACTGCTGTTCACCGAGTACGTCATCCCAATATGGTGTATTGAAGCACATGACAAAACCATTGTCCCATGTTTGTTCAAGATTTCCGATGTGGCCTCCTAAAATCGTATCCACCTCATACTCTACATCCCATTCTTCTAACATGGTATTGGCATTAATTTTTTTTAGGTGAGGAGTACTGACAGGTGTCTCAGGATATGCATCACCTTGATAGTAATAATGCGACTCTTGCCAAGCTGCCATAAACTCGCCACCGCCAATGTCCACTGGCCAAGGTATCCAATCCCAGAGAGGGCTTCCCCACGAGTATTCGGAGATGTAGTTGCCCAGGGAATCTAGTTTAAGAATAAAGTTTTCGTAGTCTGCATAATGGGAACCAAAGACCACCAAGTTGCCATCATCCATCTCAAATACTTTCGTTATTCGTAAGAAGTATTGTTGATTAAACACAGGTAATACACGATGCCAGACTACATCTCCACTAGTGTCAAATTTCGAGATAAGCAGGTCAGAATACTCGTAGTCAAATCCTCCATTGTAGCTGACTGGAATATGGCCACATGCAATGTAGCCATCGCTTATCTCAGTAGCCATGTGGTATTCAGAAAACTCCGCATCATCGTATTCAAAAGTCCAACTTACATTAAACTGAGTGTCAAATTTCGACATGATGCCATGCCATATACCTGAACCAATTATCCCTCCTCCCCATAGGAAATTACCATCACTCGATTTTTGAAAAGAGTCCGCATAATTGATGTATTCCCAATCCCAATAGTTATGACTGTTTGTTTGAACCTCTTCACCTTCCAAATTCAATTGTTGCAAAAACAAAGGAACAAGACTTCCACTGAAAGCCCCAAACGTGAAATATGAGTCGCCCACAACTTCTATATTTGAACCAATAGATTGATCGGATTGCTCAATATCAAAGATTTCATTAAAGTAATGAAATTGTGCAGTGAGCAAATTGCTCACTGCAGAAAGTATCATTAACATTAGATATTTTCTCATTCAGAAATTATTAGTTTCGAAGTGAATAGAGTTTTACCGACAACTTCAATTCGAATGGCATAAAGGCCGGGTGAATAATTAGAAAGTGGAATGAGGATTTGGCTCTTTAATTCGCTCCAATATAACTTTTCAACAACACTTGACAACTGACTGACTTCAAAATTTTCAATAAAACATCGACTATCGTCCTGGTAATGGACCGAATAAATTCCAATTGGAAGATTTTCAACTACTTCTGAATCTTCTATAGTCTGGCCTAAATTATCATACCATTCGAATATGGGATTTAAACCCTGTGGTTCGACAGAAAGAATTGCGCTTCCAAGGGAACCATTTTGACAAATCATCTGGATATTTAAGGCAACATTGCCTTCGGGTCCATTGGGTGCAAATACAAAGGTTGACTGATCACTACACCCCAACATATCTTCTACAAAAACAGTAAACTCTCCTCCGGGAGCAGCTATAGGTTCAAGTACTTCGTTCAAAGTAAACAGAGGGTAGTTCCATTGATACGTATAAGGTGCATTCCCACCGGATGCAGTGGCTAACAGAGCTCCCGTATCATCACCTTCACACAATTCATCTGCAATAGTAATGGAGGTTGTTAGCAGTGTGCCCGAGGCCGGTGCTACCGAAGCTGTCATCTCATTGGTGCATCCATTGTAGTCAGTCACCATCAATGTATGAATTCCAACTGCTACATCTTCAACGTTTGGATCATTAACCAACGCTCCTCCATCCAATTCCCAAACGAAACTGTAGGGTATAATGCCACCGGTGGCCATACCAAATAAAGTACCGTCCTCTTGTCCTACACAAATCTGATGATAATATAGAGGGTGGTGTGTCACAAACGAAATCACCCTCACTATCACAGCTCAGCGATGCGTTTCCTCCGCATCCGGCCCAAGGGTGAAATAGATTAAGATAATGGCCTACTTCGTGTGCTAAAACACCCAGCAGTAATTTTTTATAATCCACCCATATTGCATCCGCATATTCAGGCCCATTTTGAAGATACGCGGAGTTTCCAATATCCTCGGTCAAAGCAAGTGCCGGAGCTTCTGGTATGTTTCCTTGTCCAAATGCGTCCAAAGGGCAACCTAGATCAAATATTACAATATTCAAATATCGATCGGGTGGAAAATAATTTTGGCTAATACCCGCAAGGCTATAAGCTAGTGCAAGGTTCATGGCTGTTCCACTAAGAATTGTAGGCAACCTCACTACACCCTTTTGATTTTGATCTTGCCATTCCATCTGATCTTCCCCAGGGAATGGCCATGGATCTTGGGCCAAACAAAACTGAATACCCGAATCTGTTCCCCAAGTTGGGTTATCCGGAACGACCCCTGCAAATTGTTCATTGAGCAGCAATATGGGTTGTTGCAATTGTGCAAAGCTTAAGTTTGACCCAATGCCAATTGGATCGGCTGGATCAAATAATACGTGGAAAACTACAGGAATTACAAAACTGCTTTGGTTCAACAATGGATCTACGTTGGACTGATTGTTGGTGGATGATCTCCAAACCAACCATTCCTTGATCATCTCATTTCTGACCTCCAACTTCTGATCGAAAAGAAGATCTCTCTGTCTAATGGAACTAATCAACGAATCGAAGCCGCAAAAATGCTGTGCAAAGAATTGAATTTAAATCAACATCCAAGCCAAGATTAGAAAAAACTTTTTCATGATCACTGGGTTTCATTAAACAGTTAAAAGCCTATGGTCTTGGAGAGAAGCTCGAACAAATCTAAGTTGCGCACAAGCGAAAAGCAAATATTGGCCAAGCTAATTTTGACACGTACATTATTATACCAATTCTGCTTATTAAATAGTCCAAACTATTTTATGAGCATGAAGTGGTAAATACCGTCAAAGTAGCTGTTATAGGCTAATGGAGAGAAACGGAATTGGAATATTATAGATACATAAACGGTATTACATAGTTGTTCTGAAGAAGTTCAACATATCTGTTCAACATCTCAATGAACGACATCATACTAGATCTATCATTCGCCCCGAATTCTATCATTCGATCCGAAGGAATGGCATGATGCTGCGAACCGAGCGCGTTGAAAACTCTGTTGATAGTTGTTATCTCAGCTTCCTGCTAGAAGGTTCACATAAAGATAATTTTGTTTGACAGTAGTTGTAAATCAAATAACACACTATGCTCACAATTTTTGGAAGAAAGAAACTTACTACTGAAAGGACTGCAAATCTTTTTGTAAATACGATAATAGAAACGGTGGAGAAGGGCTTTCCCGATGTGGCCGGCTTCATTAATGATAGCCCAGAATTTGTTGTATCTCCCAACATATACCCAGAAGATTATGGACGTTTCCTCATGATTGTGATTACAGGAAACTTCAATTATTTGCCGGCTCATTTTCAGGAAAATCAGGATGATGAAATTATTAAACTGAGCATCGCAAAATTGGCACCGCTCTTTGATATGTCGGTACATCAATTGGAATTGACAATAAAGGAGTATAAAGATTGCATGTCTCGATTGAATGTGCCTTCAAAAAACACCCTTTACGCAATGTCAAAAGCTGTCTTTGCCAAATACGAATTGAATGATTTTCAAGAAGAATATTTCCGAAGCATGAAAACACCTAATCCAATTTTTCTCAAAAATCTCGACGAGTTGATGAGGAACTTTTTGTGGAATTGGGATGCCTTTAACGAAAAATATAAGGTAATTACAGATATGACAGATTAGAATGATTGATATAATTCTTGTCTTCTAGTTGTGCGTTTAAGCATGAAGACCTCGGTCCATTTCGCGTTTGAGGTCTTTTTGTTTTACATCATCCCGTTTGTCTCTCGCGTTTTTTCCTTTGGCCAAAGCAATTTCCATTTTTGCCAATCCTTTTTCATTGATAAACAATCGAAGAGGTACTACGGTCATACTTGTATCCTTCAATTTTCGCTCAATCTTCAGGATTTCAGTTTTGTTTAGAAGCAACTTGCGTTCTCTTCTTTCTTTATGCTGGGAATAGCCCGCATCCGCGTATGGCGAAATATAAGCATTGACCAAGAACATCTCTCGATTTCGAATTTTGCAAAAAGCTTCTGTAATATTGGCCTTTCCACCTCTTATAGACTTAATTTCGGAGCCTGTGAGCTGAATACCTGCAATAAAAGAGTCGAGCACAAAATATTTGTATTCAGCTTTTTTATTCTTTATTTCGAGATTATGATTTGACATGGTGCATAGGTGATCCCAACCATTTGCAAAGAAACTACATTAGGGGGTGTTATCCTCAAATCTTTGTAATAGGATCACAGAACCCAATGAACAGAGAAACGTACAAACATCTATAGGAGAAGAAAATTTGTTATTTACGGCAAGACATTATATCACACGAGGATTAAAGGCAAGGAGAATATTTTTCTTTTTTCCTTTTCAATTGCTTGTGTTGCATGTGAAAAAGAACCACATGCTGATATTTTTCTGGTTGCTCCTATTTGCTATGATTTTCGGGGTATTTGCCGATAAAATGGGCGTTCCTCAACAGTTGTTGTTCCCTGAATACATGGGCGAAAACAATATTTTTTCCTTCGGAATTGTGGGCTTTGCCTTGGGTGGTTTTATCACTGGATTTAATCTCTACACCTATATCACGCACGGATATCGTTTTCCGCTGATAGCAACTCTCAACCGACCGTTTCACAAGTTTTCGCTGAACAATTTCATTATTCCTGCTCTCTTTATTCTCTGCTATATATGGAAGTCAGCACATTTTCAAGTATACAAGGAGCTAGTTCCACCACTCGATGTGTTCCTCAACATTGTGGGTTTCCTCACTGGGGTCATTCTTTTTCAGTCGTTTTCGTTTTTCTATTTTAGATACACCAACAAGGATGCTGAAGCACTGGCTTCTGATGCTACGAAAAACCCAGTTTCACATGTTGCAGATACCACAATGCACAACACTTCTCAGTGGGGTGGAAGCGGAAAATCCATACCGAAGTGGCATGTGGAAACCTATATGGCCAATATCCGGAGAATAGCTCTGGCTCGGGATAGTAAGCACTACAGTCGGGATGTACTTGAACAAGTATTTGCACAGAACCATATCAACGCTTCTCGTTTCGAATTAATGCTTATCATTTCTTTTTTGGCGGCGGGGACTCTTCGCGAGTCGGTGTATTTTATTGTGCCGGCAGCCGCTAGTTTTATGTTGTTTTTTACGGTAGTGATCATGGTGGTAAGTGCTATTCATTCGTGGATTAAAGGTTGGACATTGAGTATTTTGATAGCGGTCATTTTTTTATTGAACTACTTTCACCACGACCTCCCATTTATAGGCACTGATAGCAGGGCGTATGGCATGGACTACAATGGTCCGGCTGTGGATTATTTGCCGCAAGAAACCGCTCCAACTGCCGAAACAATAAGAGCCGATTACGATAGCACCATTCTCATTCTTGAGCAATGGAAACTAAAGCAGCAGGAGCTATACGGGGCAGATTTCAAACCGAAATTGGTAATCATCAATTGCAGTGGAGGAGGCACCCGATCGGCCTACTGGAGCATGCGAAGTTTGCTTTATGCCGACAGTTGTACAAATGGTCACCTTCTCTCTCAATCGGGAATGATGACAGGAGCTTCCGGCGGAATGCTTGGTGCGGCGTATATAAGGGAAATAATGCTCAGGAAAGCTCAAGGTGAAGCAGTAAGTCTTTACGACACAATCTATGCGGAGAATATGAGCAAAGACTTACTCAATCCCGTGATACTCTCTATGGTTACCAACGATTGGTTTATACGCTTTCAAACACTTCGGGATGGTGACAATGTTTATTCTAAGGACCGTGCGTTTGCATTCGAAAATCAATTAAACTTGCATACAGATGGTTGGCTCAACAGAAGACTGCGAGATTACAAGAAACCCGAAGAGCAGGCAATTATACCTATGATGATTTTGACCCCTACCATTGTGAATGATGGCAGAAGACTTCTCATTTCACCACAACCGATGAGTTATCTTACACAGGCAAATTTGGATCAGGGTAATGGAGATTTTATTCCGGAGGACATAGAATTCAGCAAGTTGTTTGCTGATCAGGGAGCGGACAATCTTTTCTTCACAACTGCACTTCGTATGAATGCCACTTTCCCATACATATTCCCGATGACTAGCTTGCCATCCGAACCACCTATGAACATTATGGATGCCGGAATTAGAGATAACTTCGGATTGAAAACCACCACCCGTTTTCTTCACACATTTAGCGAATGGATTAACGCAAACACAAGCGGAGTTGTAATAGTGCAAGTGCGAGATTTGCCGAAGAATAAAGATTTAGGAGACGACGAACCTGGGGCATTCAGTCAACTTACAGCACCCCTTGGAAGTATCTATGGAAACATGACTAAAACCCATGACTACAACAACGAGCAAATGTTATCGTATCTCGATGGGTCATTTGATGAAACGATACAATTAATCACATTTGAGCTTCAGCAAACCCGTGAAGATCATGTTAGCTTAAGTTGGCACCTCACAGAAGCCGAAAAGTCGTACATCCGAAAAGCCACGCGCAGTGCATACTTCCAGTCAGAACTAAAACGACTTCAGAAATTACTTGTCAGCGAAGAATTGATTGGCGAGCGAGATAACTGATCGAACTTTATTTTCATCCGTTTCTTCATAATCAGTTTCGAAAATCTTTTGTGGAGCTGATGATTTGAAAATGCTGCGAGCGCTCATATGGTATTCCAAAATGGCAGGATGAAAAATGTCCTGAATGTTTTCTACACTTACGCCTCCGCCGGGGAGTATAATTATTTTCCCATCTGCTTTTTCTCCCAATCTGTGAATTTCTGCTTTTCCTGCGATACATGAAGCCTCTCCACCTGAAGTAAGAATCCTTTGACAACCACTGTCGATTATTGCCTTCATAGCATCACCGAGATTGTCGGTTACATCAAAGGCGCGGTGAAAAGTGACCGGCAAGGACTTACATCGCTGAACCAAACTTCTCAGTAATTTTTGATCAACCCGGTTGTTTTCGTCAAGGGTGCCAAATACGATTCCATCTGCACCTGCTTCGATGCTCAACTCTATATCTCTTTCCATCACTGCGATTTCGGAAGAACTATATACAAAATCACCTTCACGCGGACGAATCATTACAAATACAGGAAGGCTGACATTTAGTTTCACTTCACGAAGAAGTCCGATAGACGGGGTAACGCCAGCCGTTTTTAGAGCCGAGCAAAGTTCTATTCTTCGGGCACCACCTCTTTCTGCATTCATGCAAGATTGAACGGTTGAAGCGACAATTTCCAGAGTAAACATTTCCATAGGTGGATTTTATACTAATGTTATACCAATGTTACTTAATAAATGGTACATCCTGCTTTGCGCATTGGAAGACTGTTTTGGGTAATGCCCTGTAGAATCTTGTACGCCTGAAGTGCTATACCGTTTAAGTATCTGTAACAGACCAATTCCGTTTCACTCCATTGGCCTATAACAGCTACTTTGACGGCATTTAGCACTTCATGCTCATAAAATAGTTTGGACTATTTAATAAGTAGAATTGCTATGAAATGGAAGTACAAAGTAAAGGATTCGACAATTCTGGGTAAAAAAAAAGCGGCCAAGGCCGCTATATTTTTGGATTTGGTTGGTTAGTTGCCTGCCGGAGCTGCTTCCTCTGTAGGAGTGAAGTATCTTCTCTCCTGAATGCGGCTGGCCTTTCCGGTCAGCGAGCGGAGATAGTAAATACGTGCGCGACGTACTTTACCTTTTTTGGTCACATCTATTGAATCAATAAATGGTGATGCAACAGGGAAAATTCTTTCTACACCTATGCCACCTGAAATTTTTCTCACAGTGAAAGTAGCGGTAGATCCATTGCCTTTGCGCTGAATAACAACACCGGCAAATTGCTGGATACGTTCCTTGTTTCCTTCTTTAATTTTGTATTTAACGTTGATGGTATCACCTGCCTGGAAAGTTGGCCAGATCGTAACAGGTACCAGTTTGGCTTCGAGTTCTTTAATGCGGTTCATTGCGCTCAATATTACGGTTTACCCAATTGGGGGCGCAATATTACGAACTTATCTCGTATGAAAAACACTAAGACTACAAATATTTTGGTTTTCCCTCGCTTTTCATCTGTTATTCGCCCAATTGCAGTAACTTAGGTCTTTTTGCGCCGGTGTTTCCAGCGCTTGTGAGTCCAAAGGTAGTACTCCGGAAATTGACGCACCTTTTTTTCCAATTCGACATATAGAATCTGTATGAGTTCACCCTCTTGGAAATCCCTTGGTTCCGAAGAAACTAAGGTATAAGTGATCTCATAGTGCCCCCTCTTTACTTTGTCAATGGAGCCAAATATGATAGGATAGTTCAGCTCCTTTCCATATTTTTCAGCTCCGAAATAGGCAGCAGTATCCCTTCCCATGAAATTGATCCACACGCATTTTTCAGGATCCGCAGGGGACTGGTCGAAGGCGAATGCAATAGCCTTTGGCAACTGAAGGTTTGTTCTAAGATAATTCCCTGTTTCGCGGGTACTCACTAGAATAATTCCACTTTTGCTTCTAGATTCCCGCATTTTCTCATCAAAAAAAGCACTACTAAGCCGTTTGTATATTCCTACAACGGGATATTTCATGCCATAAGGTGCCGCTGCAGCCCAGAGTTCCCAGTTGCCGAAATGACCTGTGCACAGAATAACACCGCCGCGTTTGGCCACCCATTCATCTACAATGGCTGTATTTATTTGTGTCATTCTTTCAGTGGCCTGCTTTTCAGAAATGGAGAAGTTTTTGAGGCTTTCAATCACCAAATCGCAGAAATGGTGATAAAAGCGCCTTCTAATCGAAAGGAGTTCTTTGCTTTCCTTTTCCGGGAAAGATTTTTCAAGATTATCACTTACAACGGTTTTCCTATACCCAACTACATAATACAAGACAACGAAGAAAAAATCGGAAAGGCCATACAGAAACCAATACGGACAGAGGCTTATAGGTTTGATGATGAGGTAATAGAGCAACTTGCTTCCCATTAGATTTCTAATTTTAATCCGTCGTAGGATAAAAACACGTTCGCAGGCAGGTTTGCACTTACTTCAGCATGAGTGCCCAGTTGATGACTTATATGGGTCAGAAAAGCTTTTTCGGGTTTTATCACTTTTATGAGTTCCAATGCCTCTTCCAAATTAAAATGCGAAGGATGCTTTTGCTTTCTTAAAGCATTTAAAACCAAAATTTTAGACCCGTAAACCTTCTCCATTTCTTTATCTGAAATGAAATTGGCATCCGTGATATACGTAAAGTCTCCAACCCGAAAACCAAGGACATTCATTTCCATGTGTTTTACAGCAATAGGAACAAATGGAATTCCATCTACATCGAAGGAATGCATTTGAATATTGTGAAAGTGTAATACAGGAACTCCTGGATATTTTTCTTCGGTAAAAGCATAGTAGAATTCTCTTCGAATAGCCTTTTCAACAGCATCATTACAAAAAACACGCATGGCAATACCAGTAAAGTAATTGAAAGCACGCACATCATCTAATCCCGCAATATGGTCTTTGTGCTCATGAGTAAAAACCACGGCATTCAATGTTTTCAATCCTTCACGAAGCATCTGCTGTCGAAAGTCAGGACCGGTATCTATAACCACATGGTTTTCGCCTTCAGAAATGAGAATAGAGCTACGAAGTCTCTTGTCTTTTGGGTTTTCAGATGAGCATACCTCGCAATTGCATGCAATTACCGGCACGCCTTGCGAAGTTCCTGTTCCGAGAAATGTCACTGTCATCGACTGCAATGTTAATCAATAATAAAATTTTATAGATCCGTTTCGGAAGTAGTTCGAAAGGTCAACTTTCAAATGACTTGTATTTTCAGCCTAAATGACCATTTTCTGAAATTGTATTTACACAAATTGGAACGTTATCATCTATTATCATGTTTAAAGTGTTGAAATTCGGGTATCTTGATTGCTCCTTGTAGAGATGAAAGAGCTAATTTTGAACACTTTTAAAATTTGAAACCTGTGGAATTTGATAGGGTTGTGCTGTCGGCAAGCCAAAAAGCGCTGAGAATCAATCTGAATCCAGACATCTATGGAACCTTCGCCGAGATTGGCGCGGGTCAGGAGGTAGTGCGTCACTTTTTTCGCGCAGGAGGTGCCTCCGGAACCATAGCAAAGGCCATGTCGGCATACGACAAGGACTTTAGTGATGCTATTTACGGAACCGAAACAAAAGGTCGATACGTCTGTAAACCTCGCTTGGTGAATATGCTGAATCATGAGTACAAACTCATTGAAGAGCGTTTAACAAGAAAACAACATCCTACGAAGAAATTCTTTTCGTTTGCAGATACAGTTGCTTCGATCAATTATCAGAAAACTATTCAGGGTCATGGATGGATGGGAGTCAAATTCGAAACGGAGCCAGGAAAGGAACCTAACGTGGTGATTATACACGCACGTTTGCACGAATCTGAAGTCTTGCTCCAACAGGCTACTGTGGGGGTATTGGGAGTAAACCTACTGTATGGTTGCTTTTATTTCCACGAAAATCCAAAAGAACTCCTTCTCTCTTTGTACGACAACTTGATGAGAGATCAGGTCGAAATTGATACAATACAAGTAAGTGGTCCTGATTTCCTTGATGTAGATAATAGGCTACTGTCTTTGCAATTGGTGAAAAACGGAATGACGGATGCTGTTATTTTCTCTCCCGACGGAAGAAATTTGCAAGCTGCCGATGTGCTTTACAAAAAGAATATCCTCGCTTTGCGTGGAAGTTTCAGGCCGGTTACCAAAGTGAATATCGATATGATAATGAAAGGCTTCAAGCTTTTCGAAAAAGAGTATCGAGTAGATGGCGAGAATATTCAAGTGTTGTTTGAAATAACCCTGAACAACCTGAGAGCAGAGGGCGATATCAATGAACAAGACTTCCTCGATAGGGCCGATATTCTTTGTTCACTTGGGCAAACAGTATTGATTTCAAATTACACGAAGTATTATAAACTTGTCGAGTTTTTCTCGAAGTATACCAACAAACGAATAGGTATAATCATGGGAGCGAATATGCTTCTTGAGCTATTCAATGAAAAATACTATCGCGATTTGAATGGCGGTATACTCGAAGCTTTTGGTATTTTGTTCAGCCGCGATATGAAGATTTATCTCTATCCATGGCAGGACAGCAATTCAGGTGAGCTCATCAACGTGCATAATTGTCCAATTCACCCGAGATTGCGCCCACTATACGATTACTTGGTATACAACAAACGTCTTATCGATATTACCGATTTCAATCCGGATGTCTTGAACATCTATTCAAAGGATGTTTTGGATATGATCAAACATGGGTATAGTGGTTGGGAGGAAATGGTGCCCGCATACGTAGATACCATCATCAAAGAAAATCGATTGTTCGGATATGATCCTGAAACAAAACCCGACGTGAACTATGTACCTCCAACTGCTGCTGGTATGTCGCATCGGGTGAATCCTATGTAATTCTATTCTAAACGGGATTCCCGATTTACGCATTGCCCTATATTTCATCAAGCCTAAAGACCTCACCCAGTCTTGGACCTCTTTCTGTTTGTTCCAACTCACAGCATTCATTTTGTGCATCATGTTCAAACATGAGTATCCATTTTTCATCGACAGCTTGATGCAAGAATTTCTTTTTTTCCTCCATTGTAATGAGTGGTCGGGTGTCATAACCCATTACATATGCTAAAGGAATATGTCCTGTACTCGGCATGAGGTCTGCCATGTAGACAATTGTCTTTCCATTGTACGAAATTTTTGGTAGCATCATGCTGTCGGTATGACCATCAACAAAAATCAGATCAAATCCGAGGTCACACATTTGTGCATCCTCTTTTCGCTCGATGAATTTTAGCTGTCCACTCTCTTGTATGGGCAGAATATTCTCTGAAAGAAATGATGCCTTCTCACGGGAGTTTGGCTCTGTTGCCCATTTCCAATGCCTTTCATTACTCCAATATGTTGCGTTCTGAAATGTGGGAATATATTTTTCTCCAATTTTTTCTATGGCACCACCACAATGATCAAAATGGAGGTGTGTAAGAAATACATCGGTAATGTCGTTTCTGTGAAACCCCTTTTGTTCAAGAGAAGAGTCGAGGCTTTCATTGCCATGAAGGAAATAATGACTAAAGAATTTTTCGGATTGTTTGTTTCCTATTCCAGTGTCAACAAGAATAAGTCTTTTGCCATCTTCTATAAGTAAGCAACGCATTGCCCAAGTGCACAGGTTGTTTTCGTCGGCTGGATTAGACTTTTGCCAGATGCTTTTTGGAACAACGCCAAACATGGCACCACCGTCAAGTTTGAATAGTCCGGTATTTATTGAATGTAATTGCATGGGAAATATTTAGAAGTAAAAATACTCACGTTTCAATTTTTCAGAAACGATAAGAAACCCAAGCTTCCAACACCCTCAATCTGAAATCAATACCGGAAGAATAGTTGAACATTCTCGGTTCATCTAAGTCCAATATTTCGTTGTACATAGCCTGATACCTGAATTCAGGAGAGAATTGTAAATATAGATCGACTTTGTTTTTTATAACGATTTTCCAACCGACGGTAAAATCAAATCCAGCGTATATAAACTGGCTGGTTTGACTGCTATATAAAGGAGCAACGGTTATATCATCTACATAACAATTGGAGCAAAACGCAGTATCGAGAACGGTGAATTTGGTGCCGTAGATATCATTTATAGTTGAGTGACCTAGAATAAGATCGATACCATAAAACGGGGTTACCTTTTTGGTTGGATTGGACCACTCAAGACCGATCCTGAAATCCATATCCATTTTATCACTACTTCTGTACCTGATACTGCGTGTGGTATCTGAAAGAAGAGCAAGGCCGTAATACTCTACGTCAGGATCAATATCAAATGGATCGTAGAATTGAGCGTTGAATGTGAGTCTGAATTTGCGGCTTGTACGAGTTTGGTTTTTGTAGACAATTCCAATTCTAGGATTTACTGGCAGCCCTCCGCTGATGAGCACCAGTGCGGGACTCACGTTGATACCAAAGCTATGATGGTGAAGTGGAATCTCTTCGATCTCCTCCACGTATTGACCAAAGAACACCTTCGGGAGCGTGAGCACGAGCCAGATTACAAAAAGAGATTTCCACATAGGAATAAGATATGGTTTTTGCCCAATATTACAATCTGATGTTAGGCTAAAATTGCATTTCACAAATTTAGGTCAGAGCTTGCACATTATGTTTATGGAAGGATGGTCGATTGATGTATCCCAAGTTTGGGTTTGTGCAGAAGAAAAATTTGTATAATGAAGGCAATCCGAGACGATTAAATCTACACAAATAAAATAGGATTTTGCAGGAAAAAGGCTTTGCAGCAGTCCAAAGGTGATTTCGGTTTATTTTGGCCACGTCGAAAAGTAGATGACTATGAAGAAGCTTATCAAAAATATCAGACATCTTATTCAGGTTAGAGAAGAGCGAATAGACAAGGTTTCTGGTGCAGAAATGCAAAATCTGCCCTTGCTGGAAGATGCGTGGTTGCTGATTGAGGATGGATTAATTTGTGCTTTTGGAAGAATGTCTGAAGATATGCCTGAAGCCGAAGTTCAGATTGATGTTGAAGGTTCTTCTGTTATTCCGGGATGGGTTGATAGTCACACCCATGTTGTTTTCGCCGGCGATAGATCAAGTGAATTCGAGATGAGGATTCGTGGAATGTCTTATGAAGAAATTGCGTCAAAGGGAGGCGGAATCATCAATTCAGCTCTTTTACTTCGCAATACATCAGAAGATGAGCTCTATGCTGCTGCCTATGGAAGGTTAGATGGAATGATGGCCATGGGTACTGTAGCCGCGGAGATAAAAAGTGGTTATGGTTTAAGTATGGAATCAGAGCTAAAAATGCTCCGAGTTATTCGTCGACTTCAAGCCGATCATCCGATGCTTATTCGCTCCACATTCTTAGGGGCACATGCCATTCCACCAGAATATCGCGAAAATAGGGAAGGGTATATTTCTCAATTGATAGAAAAAATGCTACCGGCTATTTCCAATGAAAAGCTCGCAGATTTCATAGATGTCTTTTGTGAAAAGAACTATTTCACAGTTGAGGAGATGCAAAAATTGCTAGATGCAGGCTGGAAATATGGACTTGAGCCAAAAGTGCATGTCAACCAGTTCAACAACCTTGGAGCAGTTGGTGTTGCAGTTCAAATGAAGGCGAGAAGCGTAGATCATCTTGAAGTAATTTCAAATGAAGATATAAATGCACTCTTGGGAAGCAGCACCATTCCTGTAGCCTTGCCGGGATGTTCTTTGTTCATAGGAATCCCATATATCCCTGCCCGACAGATTATTGATGCAGGATTACCACTAGCTCTGGCAACAGATTTTAATCCGGGCTCATCACCATCCGGAAATATGAATTTGGCCATCAGTCTGGCTTGTATTCAAATGAAGATGACACCAGCCGAGGCAATTAATGCTGCTACAATCAATGGAGCTTACTCAATGAATTTACACGAAGAATTAGGAAGTATTAGTCATGGAAAAAGAGCTTCTTTTATACTTACGAAGCCAATCAACGGAATTGCGTCTTTGCCTTATTCATTTGGCCAACATCAAGTGAAGGAGGTATGGATTGATGGAGAAGTGCGTATTCTGAACAAATCATTACCCAATAATTAGATAAAATGGAGACAATTGTTAAAATCATGCTTCAGGTGCATATAGCAGCCGGGGTGCTTGTATTGATTACCGGGTTGTGGCAAATGATTGGAAGCAAGGGAGGCAAACGACATAGAATAGTCGGTCAGACGTATTTCTATGGAATGACTGTGATTTTTGTGACGGCCATACCACTGTGTTTTTTGGATCCTGACATGGTATTTTTCGGGAGAATATTTCTTGGAGCAGTATCACTCTTCAGTTACTACTTTGCGCTAATGGGCATGCGTTTTGGTCGCCTTAAAAACCTTAAGAAACCTGAGAAAATGGATAAAGTCATTGCGAGCGCAGGACTTATTTCATGGATGTTTATGGTCGGGATTTTTATTTGGTGCCTTTTCAATGATCATAAAACTACTGGCATCATCCTCGGAGTTTTCTCTATCATTTTTGGGGCTGCAGTTATATTCGATTTCCGCCGTTTGGTGTGGATGGATACTACAGAAAAAGTATATGCAGGAACTTCGTGGTTGAAAAATCATAACGGTCGAATTATGGGTTCTTACATCGCTGCAATAACAGCATTTTGTGCGAATGTGCAGCCATTTCCCCTCCCAGTTTTGAATTGGGTTTTACCAAGTGCATTAGGGTTTATTTTTATTCCATACTTCGCTCGGCAAATCAGAAGGATGCTAGGTGAAATCCCAAGGACCAAGGCCTGAAATAGAAGGCATAATATTTGACAAGTACGACAGCCATGAGAATAATTTACGTTTTAGCTCTTTTGATATTCATTTCTTTCGCCGAGACAGCCGTGACACAGATTCCGCTTCCCGAATTTGTTGTTGCGGAGGACAAGGTATATGATGAAACCATTCGATCGGTGCAGATATATCCAACAGGCAATCCACTCGGAGTTCCATTTATTCAATTGGGTTCGGGTGAAAGATTGGAAATTCATTTTGATAAATTGGGCCTCGATATTGGCGATTATCAGTTCAGAGTTCAACATTTTACTTACAATTGGAAACCGACAGCGCTAGAGTCTTATGAGTACATTCAAGGATTCGCAGATGGTGATATCAATGATGTTGAGGCGTCGTTTAATACAATTGAAGATTTCGTTCATTACACATTCGAGTTTCCGAACGACATGATGAAGGTGAGAATTAGTGGAAACTACTTGCTGCTCGTCTTCAAAGCAGGAGAGCCTGATAATATTGTTCTCTCATCAAGAATTGTGGTGTATGAAACCTTGCTAGGTGTGCAGGGCAAGATTGTAAATAGCTCCATTATTTCCGAAAGATTTTCTCATCAGGAATTTGATTTCAACTTGAATACTACGTTTTTCAAGATTCTCGATCCCTATGCCGATTTACATGTGGCACTGCTTCAAAACTGGAGATGGAGAAATGCGATCACCGATTTGAAACCGATTTTTGTGAAGGAGAATGAGATCACCTATGACTACAGTGGTGAAAATTCCTTTCCAGGGGGCTCTGAATGGCGATTTTTTGAAATGAAGAATTTTCGATTTGTGAGTAGTGAAGTTCTCTCAATAGATCGAGAGGCGAATGGATGGAAAGTGATATTACAACCAGATTTGCCGCGGGGATCAAAAACCTATGAAACGGCACAGGATATCAATGGTCAGTATTTTGTTAGGAACGATGAAGGAAGTGATGCCGATCTGGATGCAGAGTATTGCAACGTACATTTTTCTTTGGCCTGTAATGAAATCCCTGGATCAACTGTCTATGTGGAAGGTGCGTTCACACGTTTTAATCAGGAAGCTTTCAAGTGCAAGTGGAACGAAAAGAATAGATCATATGATTGCGATGTGAAGCTGAAACAAGGGCTTTATAATTATCGTTTCGTGGTGTACGACGAGTATTTAGCAAAGGCAGACATATCCTTCACAGAAGGAAATCATGTGCAAACGGAAAACGACTACACGGCTATCATTTACATGTGGGATAGAAATGGATTATACCACAGGATTATAGGTCAGCATTACCTAAATTCTAATGGCAAGAACTAACGAGAATTGCTAGTTTCTTTCTTCCAGCATTCAATTAAAAGGTCTTCTGCGGGTTTATCCTGCGGAGAATATTCATCTCTGGAATGTCGGTCATTCCTATTGGATTCAGGAAACCATTTCCACATAAATCCTCCCGCATACCAACTTTTGTTGCAGCAAGTTTCCATCAAGGCTTTGTAGCAATTGTATTGTGCCTCATTATTTCCAGAAGTATCTGTATGGTACTCCCAGGGTCGATCGGCACAGTAATCTACACTTCGGTATCCCCATTCTGTAAAAAGAATTTTCTTGGATAGAGAGTCCGAAAAATGAGCAAAATTTTGAGCCAAAGGTGCCCATGCAATTCTGAGTGAATCTAAACTGGGTGTTTTTTCAGCCGTCAACGGGAAATAAGCGTCGATACCGATAAAATCCAATTCATTCCAAAATGAAATTTTATCTACACAATTCCAATTGCATGCATAAGTCAGTGGGCCTTTGTAAATCTGACGTACTTCTTCAATGAGCTTTTTCCAATACTCCGGTCTTAGTTGTGTCCATTCGTCGAACTCAGTTCCGATACAAAAGATTGCTGCTCCATGATCCTGAGCCAACTTGGCATAAGATAAAATCCAATCGGAATAGCTCTTTTCAAATTCTAGCCACTTTGCTTCAGAGTTGAGCATGAAAAAGCCGGTGTACGATCCATGGTCTAGCCAAACTTGGGGTTTAATCATACAATTGATATCCTGCGCCCGCGCTAGTTCAATGCATGTGCGTACACCCTCCTGACTTTCACCCCACCATTGCCAATCCACATCTTTATAGGTCAGTTTAGAACTCCCTGAATCGCCGTAGGCGAAAGGCATAAGTGCAATGAAGTTGGCGTGTGTTCTTTTGACATCAATTAGATCGAGCGAATCGGATGGTTTTGGACATCCAACAAAACTTAAACCTTTGACCATCGACGACGTGTCGCGCACTGAGTCAGAAGTCATTTCGGTAGCCGCAGGAGATTCGCTGGCGCAACCAGACAGGAAGAGCGCACTCAATAATATAAGTCCAGTGGCCAAGAACAAGAGCGCTGTTCTCGCTATTAAATGAACAAATCGATTGAAGAGAAACATATATACAAATGTACAAAGTGAACGAGGGAATTCACACAAAGTCGCTTGAACCCAGAATTCGCATTGGAAGTCTATTGCAGCGCTAACTCCCTTTGTTATCAAGCACTTTCTCGATTTTTATTCTTGATGTATGAATATACACCATCAAATAAAAATCTGGCGAGAGCACTTGCTATCTTTGGGGATTATACCAATTCATAGCGAATCCCAATGCGGATTTTGGGTTGAAATAGAATTGACGTTTGGTGAGAGTTTTGAGCCAGATTCTGAGGAAGGGAAGTCCATTATTCACGCTCAATTTTCTAATTGAGATCGTGATGACGTATTTTCGCAGAACAATGAAAATAGGTATTGCGGGAACTGGAAATCTTGCCTGGCATTTATGTCGGATAGCCGAAAAATCGGGTTATGCGGTATCTCAGATTTGGGGACGAAAAGCTGAAAGAGCCAGAAGTTTAGCCGCCGGAGTCCAGGCCGATCATATTGCCGATCCTTCAGAGTTTATGCAGGATTTGGACATTATTTTTCTATTGGTGAATGACGATGCGATTTCAGAAGTCTCCGCATTGTGTCCCATAGGCCCGCTACTGGTCCATTGTAGTGGCTCTACTTCAATCGATGCAATTCAAGCGGAGAGAAGATCAGTATGCTGGCCAATACAATCATTTATTAAGGGCAAAAATGTTTCTTATGCCAACGTTCCTGTTTTTATGGAAGTAGAGTCGGATCGAGTAGAGGAAAAATTATCGGATCTCTGGAAAAAGAGCGGTATGAAAGTCTTTTCAGCAGATAGCGAACTGAGAAAACGAATTCACATGGCTGCGGTTTTTGCGGCTAATTTTTCCAATCACATGTATACACTTTCATCGGAATTGATGAAAGAAAATCAATTGAATTTTGACCTTTTAAAGCCACTCATATTCGAATCTGTTGAGAGACTAAGAACGACTCCTCCTCAATTAGCTCAAACAGGTCCGGCTCTCAGAGGGGATCAAAATACAATGAACCGACATCTCCAATATTTGATAGAAAAACCGAAGTTGTCAGAACTTTATAAGTTGATTTCAGAAAGCATTCAAGAATATGGAAAGCAATAATTACAAGGCACTACTCAAATCTGTACACACTTTTTGTTTTGATATAGATGGTGTGTTTACAGACAACATAGTATATCTCACATCAGATGGTGAGCAAGCTCGGACAGCCAATGTGCGAGATGGTTATGCGGTACAACTTGCCATTCGAAATAACATTGATATCGTTATTATTTCCGGGGGTAGAAGTGAAGCCGTTCGAAAGCGATTTGAAGGTCTTGGAGTAAAGCATATTCACTTAGGCGTGAAAGAAAAACTGCCTTTGCTGCGCCAGTATCTTGCGGATAATCTCATCAAAGTGGATGACGTGTGTTATATGGGTGATGATATTCCAGACTTAGCTTGCATGAAATATGTGGGTTTACCTGTATGTCCGGCAGATGCAGTTCCCGAAATTAAAGAAGCGGCTGCCTATATTTCCCCTTACGGAGGAGGCAAAGGTTGTGTGCGCGATGTGCTCGAACAAGCGATGAAGCTGAAAGGTATTTGGATGAATGACACAGCACATATTTGGTGATTATTTGCATTTTTGTCACTACACAGGTCTTTAAAGTTTCTTTTAACAACATGAATCAAACACTCATTCATTTTTCCTTCTGTCGTTTGCTAGTGCTATCCTTTTGGATTGTGTTTTTCACTTCTTGTGGCGAGGTTCCTGTTGCTTCGACGGCGGGAACTGTAGCCAAGACAGAGCAAACAGTTCAGAAGGAGCAAGAACAAACGGAGGTTGGCAGCACAGAATCTACAGACGTGCAAACAAAGCCACAATCTTTAGAGAAAATTACTCCGGGTGATCCGGAAATGGTAGGAGAAAATCAGGGAACAGAACTCACTAGTCAATCCAGTCCGCTGCCTTCTACCAATTCGACGCTTCGTGTGGCGGGAAAGGCTGTGGTATTTTACTTTCCAACAAATGAAGATATGTTGAACACTCCGGAAACGGAAGCAAATGCGGGCATTGTTGAGATTCTCTCAGACTTCGAGAATAATGCACGTTCATTTCAAGCAAATCATGATCTGAAAGGTGTTCAGGTTTTGTGGTCCACAGATAAGGACATATTGGTACACTTAGAAAATGGAACGCAACATAAGTTCACGCGCAACTTAAGCGATCGAGTTGTGGGTACTATTTTCACGGATGGCAAAAAGGAACCAAAAGAAATTCAATCTCTCCTCAGCGAAACTGAATACAGGGTAGCGGCAAAAAAATTCTTCGGTCAGTGAGTCTCTGAGCTGACTTATTTTTGCGCACCAATCCAAAGATTATGCGCCTCATAGAATGTGTTCCGAATATTTCAGAAGGAAGAGACCGAGAGAAAATTAACCTTATCGCTTCTGCCGCCTCCGAAGTAGAGGGTGTAATGCTCCTCGATGTAGATCCGGGTGCGAGCACACATCGCACCGTAATAACATTTGCCGGAGAGCCAGAAAATGTTGCAGAAGCGGCGTTTCGATTAATCAAAAGAGCATCCGAATTAATCGATATGTCCATGCATAAAGGGGAGCATCCTCGTCAAGGCGCTACCGACGTATGTCCTTTCATCCCCATCTCAGGCGTAAGTATGGAGGAGTGTGTGGCTCTGTCTCGAAAGCTAGGCGAAAGGGTAGGCAAGGAGTTGGGTATACCCGTTTACTTGTATGAAAATGCAGCTCAATCAGAGGAGAGAAGAAATTTGGCCAATTGCAGAAAAGGGGAGTACGAAGGAATTGAAAAAATAGGTTCACAAGAATGGAAACCCGACTTTGGTCCGTCTAAAGTGAATGAGCAAGTAAAACGTTCAGGAATCACAACAATAGGTGCCCGTGAATTTTTGGTAGCGTATAATGTGAACCTGAATACTACCTCAACGCGCCGAGCCAATGCAATAGCATTTGACATAAGGGAGGCCGGGCGAATTGTGCGGGAAGGAGATCCGTTTACTGGAAAACCGATATTGGATGAGCAAGGAGAACCGGTTAGAATTCCCGGCACCCTAAAATCGGTGAAGGGCATAGGCTGGTATATCGAAGAATACGGAATTGCGCAACTGTCCCTGAATCTCACAAACATCAATATTACTCCGGTTCATATTGCTTTTGAGGAATCTTGTTTAAAAGCAGCAGAACGGGGAATTCGGGTTACAGGAAGCGAGTTAGTTGGACTTATTCCACTTCAAAGTTTGCTTGACGCAGGAGATTATTTTCTTCGAAAGCAAGAGCGTTCATTAGGTATAAGCCAGAGGGAAAAAATTCATTTGGCTATTAAATCTCTCGGGCTCGATGATCTTGCGCCATTCAAACCGGAAGAAAAAATTATAGAGTTTGTAATAGCATCGAAAAGTAAATCTTCGAAAAGATTGGTTGATCTCGATCTAGTGGCTTTCTGCAATGAAACGGCGGCAGAGTCGCCTGCTCCAGGTGGGGGAAGCATAAGTGCATATTGCGGTGCTATGGGAGTGTCTCTTGGTGTAATGGTTGCAAATCTCAGTGCCCACAAACGCGGATGGGACGATAGATGGGAAGAGTTTTCAGATTGGGCTGTGAAGGGACTTCAGTTTCAATCCCAATTGCTAGCTCTTGTAGATGAAGATACAAGTGCTTTCAATCGTATCATGGATTCATTTGGTTTGCCTAAATCAACCGATGAAGAAAAGAAGCAGCGATCTAAAGCAATTGAAGAAGCGACAAAGTATGCCATCGAAATCCCTATGCAAACCGCTCGATTGGCACTCGCCAGTATGGAAGTAATGGAGGAGATGGTGAACAAGGGCAATCCAAACTCAGTTACAGATGCCGCCGTGGGAGCTCTATGTGCACGAACTGCTGTGCTCGGTGCGTGTATGAATGCCAGAATTAACGCGGCTTCATTGAAGGACAAAGAATATGCAGAAAAGGTGGTATCTGAAGTAAATGCGATTGAGAAGCAAGTGGATACAACGGAACGAAGGATTAGAGATGCAGCATCAGCGAAAATGTAAGTATAAGCCACACTATCTCACTGTTTTATATTTCGTTCACACAACAATCCTGCGTTTAGGAGTAAATTCGCTTTTCTTTTTTACAAGTACATGGAATTATCCCCACTGACTGCCATAAGTCCGGTTGACGGAAGGTATTACAAACAAACCGAGCAGCTTTCGGCTTACTTCTCGGAGTTTGCACTTATGCGCTATAGAATAATGGTTGAAGTCGAGTACTTCATATCTCTTGCGCTTATTCCCCTGCCTCAATTGGCTTCTGTGGATCATAAGACTTTTGATAAGCTAAGAATACTGTACACAGATTTTTCTGAGGCTGATGCCTTGCGCATAAAATCAATTGAGTCAATAACCAATCACGACGTAAAGGCAGTCGAGTATTTTATCAAAGAAAAGCTAGAGAAATTAGGCCTGAAGGAGGTAGGAGAGTTTGTTCATTTCGGTCTCACATCTCAGGACATCAACAATACTGCGGTTCCTGCTAGTATTAAAGATGCAATGAATGAGGTATACAAACCTCTGATGAGTAAGCTCATTTCTATTATTGAAGAGTTATCAACTTCTTGGAAATCTGTTTCGATGTTGGCTAGAACTCACGGTCAGCCGGCTTCTCCAACCATTTTGGGAAAAGAGATATTTGTTTTTGCCGAACGATTGAATATTCAATTCAAACAGTTGGAGAACGTCGAGTATCGAGCAAAATTCGGAGGGGCTACCGGAAACTTTAATGCACATCATGTGGCTTATCCAAACACAGATTGGGTTGCTTTTGCGAATACGTTTGTTCAAGATACATTGGGGCTAACGAGAAGTAGGACTACCACTCAGATTGAACATTATGATGATATGGCAATGTTGTGCGATACTCTCTCGAGGATCAACAACATTTTGGTAGATATGTGTCGAGATATTTGGACATACATAAGCATCGATTATTTTGGTCAGAAGGTGAAAGAAGGCGAAGTAGGTTCCTCTGCCATGCCTCATAAAGTAAATCCGATTGACTTTGAGAATGCCGAAGGAAACCTGGGTATGGCCAATGCAATCTTTCATCATTTTTCCTCAAAGCTTCCAATCAGTAGGTTGCAACGCGACTTAACAGATAGCACGGTTTTGAGAAACGTCGGTATTCCTTTCGCCCATACCATTATTTCAGTGAACTCGATTTTAAAGGGTTTGGGAAAATTGAAGTTAAATGAAGCGGCCATCAAAAACGATCTTGAAAAGAATTGGGCTGTTGTTGCTGAGGCGATTCAAACCATATTGCGTCGCGAATCTTATCCCGAACCATACGAGGCATTGAAAGCTCTCACGCGCGGAAAAGATCGGATCGATGAAGAGATTATTCATCAATTTATAGGATCACTCGATGTTTCAGAATCTATAAGAAAAGAATTGATGTCCATCACACCAGCAAATTATACAGGTGTCGATCTCCTGAAACAATTCTAAACTATCTTGAAAAGATTCAAAGAAATATTTGGCCTTGTTCGTGGATATCGAGGCGCACTGATCAACAACCTTTTGTTCAACATACTGAACGCCATTTTTTCTCTTTTCACTTTTTTAAGTGTTGTGCCATTTTTATACGTTCTTTTTTCGATTGATAAAGACGGTTCGAGTCAAGCAAAGAAATCTGATATATGGCAGTCGATAAACGATTGGCTCGATGCGTTTATCGCCGACAATGGACGAGTGCAGGCCCTTGCCCTGATGTGTGGGTTTATAGTTGTACTCGCATTGATGAAAAATTTGGTCAACTACTTTTCACTACTAAGTATTGCACGAATCCGAACGTCGGTATCCCGCGATATGCGTCAGAACTTGTACAATAAGGTTCTTGATTTGCCGGTAGCATTTTTTTCTAATGAGCGCAAAGGCGACATCATTTCAAGAATGACAAACGATCTCATGGAGATCGAATTCTCTGTGATAGGTGCACTGGAAGCCATTTTAAAGAGTCCAGTCATGATTGTGATATACTTGGGAACACTTTTCGCATTGAGTTGGAAGCTCACCATTTTCTCGTTGATCTTTTTACCGATTAGCGGCTTTTTAATTTCACGTATTGCGAAGAGTCTGAAGAATGCAGCGAAAAGAGGAAAGGACAATTTGGGTGAATTGATTTCCATCATCGAAGAAACTTTAACCGGTATTAGAATATTAAAGGTTTTTAATGCCGATCAACAGTTCAGGCAAAAATTTGAACGGAAGAATGATTTTTACTTCCGTCTCATGCATAAGTTGTACAGACGAGAGTACTTGTCGTCGCCAATGAGTGAGTTTATTTCACTAATAGTAATAACCATTCTATTATTTGCAGGCGGTCAAATTGTATTAAATGGTGAAATGGATGGCGAGCTGTTGATTGGGTACCTCGTGATTTTTTCACAGATCATTCAACCGGCCAAAGCGTTTACAGATGCCATATTTAAGATCAACAAAGGAGCGGCCTCGCTGGATAGAGTGAACGAAATAATGAATGCACCCTTGACCGTAAAAGACGAAGAGGGTGCAGTGGAAATGGAAACATTTGGCAATGAGATTGAATTCCGCGACATACGTTTCGGATATCGTGGTGATGAAGTGATCAAAGGTGTAAGTCTGAAAATTAAAAAAGGTCAGACTGTAGCATTGGTCGGACCAAGTGGAAGCGGAAAGTCTACCTTGGTTTCTCTCTTGGCTCGTTTTTATGATCCCAATAGCGGAGAAGTATTGATAGATGGAAAGTCGCTGCGTCATATGAAGTTGGAATCTATTAGAAAACAGATGGGATTTGTTTCCCAAGATTCAATACTCTTCAACGACTCTGTTCAAAACAACATCGCTTTGGGTGCTACTGGAATCCAAATGGATAGAATAGAGCAGGCTTCGCGCATTGCGAACGCCGAAGAGTTTATTCGCGATCTTGAAGGCACTTATAATTTCAATATTGGAGATGGAGGCAACAAACTAAGCGGCGGACAAAAGCAACGTCTGGCTATAGCGAGAGCCATATTTAAGAATCCACCCATTCTGATTCTCGATGAGGCCACTTCAGCTTTGGATACACACAGTGAAAAGTTGGTTCAAGAGGCCATTTTCAAATTGATGCAGAATAGGACTTCATTAGTTATTGCGCATAGATTGAGCACTATTCAAAAAGCCGATTTAATTGTTGTGATTGAAGCCGGTCGCATCGCCGAACAAGGCAGTCATGAAGAGCTCATGGCTAAAAATGGTCTTTATCGATCCTTGGTGGAAATGCAGAATTTTGCGGAATGATAGAATTATGTTGATGTCGTTTCTACGGGTAGTATGATGCCGTTCCTACGGGTAGTATGATGCCGTTCCTACGGAACTGGTATGATGTCGTTCCTACGGAACTGGTATGATGCCGTTCCTACGGGACTGGTATCATATCGTTTCTACGGAACTGGTATGATGTCGTTCCTACGGAACTGGTATGATGCCGCTCCTACGGGACTGGTATGATGCCGTTCCTACGGAACTGGTATGATGTCGTTCCTACGGAACTAGTATGATGCCGTTCCTACGGAACTGGTATGATGTCGTTCCTACGGAACTGGTATGATGCCGTTCCTACGGGACTGGTATCACATCGTTTCTACGGAACTGGTATGATGTCGTTCCTACGGAACTGGTATGATGTCGTTCCTACGGAACTGGTATGATGCCGTTCCTACGGAACTAGTATGATGCCGTTCCTACGGAACTGGTATGATGTCGTTCCTACGGAAATGATGCCTCACTCCAAGCTACTTTATAAACATATGCGCCCAAATGCTGCGCGACAATCTGAAAAGGTAGGGAAAAACCAAGATATTTAAGAGCAATCCGGTGATAAGAAATGTCTTTGGATGAGTGAGAAACCCGAATTCAATCAAGTGTATTGCATCAAGAACTTTGAGAGCTACCAATACAGAAACCCACAAGGCTACCACCAAACCCCAAGCTACATATGCGGCACCGAAATAAAATCCAGGTTCAGGATGAAGATTTGTTCCGCATTTTTCGCAGCGCTCTTTTATTTCTCCCAAATCCTTTAATTGAAATGTACTAGGGTTCTTGAACATAGAAGTTTCATGACAAGCCGGACATTTGAGTTTTAGCGTAGACAAGGTTCTATTCTGTTTCTTTTGAGACATGGCGCGAAATTAAGGCTAATAAACCTAGGGATGATGTGATCACCATCACATAGAAAGTCGAAAAATATTTATCGCCTCAGTTCGTCAATAAATGAAGCTGAGCGCTCAACAATTTTTTGATTGTCGACAAACCAAATTCGGCTTGCATATTTTGAAACCATATCGAGATCGTGAGACGAAAAAATGACGCTTAATCCTTGACTTTGCATCTGTTCGCTTAAGATTTTCATCACAGAATTTTTGGCTTTGTAGTCGAGGTAAGCCGTAGGTTCATCCAGGATCATCCATTTTGCAGATTGCGCCAATGCCCTTGCTATCATTACTTTTTGGAATTCACCATCGCTTATTTTATCTACAGATTTATGCATCAAATGAGAAATTTGCATTTGGTGCAGACAGTTTTTTGCGACCTCTTCATCCTCAGATTTAAAGAAGTATACAGAATCTGTTGTTGCATATCGCCCCAGAGTTACTACAGAGAGCACATCCAAATTAGGGACATTCTCAACCTTGCTCTGCACCGAACTTATGTATCGGGCTCTTTTGCGATGATCTAGTTCCTGTATATTGATACCACTCACAGTTATTTCTCCTTGGATCGATTTTAATTGCCCAGAAATGGTTTTAAGCAACGTGCTTTTACCGCTGCCATTAGTGCCAACAACGGCAATCATTTCTGAGAGATCGACCCTTGCAGAAAAGTCGTGGATTAGGACTTCTCTGCCATATCCGCAAAACAAATTTGATATGGTTAAAGCTTCTTTCAAGTTTTGTTTTTTCCCCCTTTAAAGATTAAAAACATGACTATCGGTGCTCCAATAGCGGAGGTCACCGTGTTGATTGGCAAACCACCATCTACTAGGTGCTGGGCTACAAAATCACAAATCAAACTCACCGTCCCACCTGCAGCGCATACTACCGGCAGCAAATATCTGTGATCAGAAGTACGGAGAATCATTCTACCAATATGAGGAACAGCAAGCCCGATAAAGGCAATAGGACCGCAGTAAGCAGTAGTAAGTCCCACCAGAATTCCAGTAAGCAGAATAATGATTATTCGATTTTTTTTAACTGAAACTCCTATCGAATGAGCCACATCGTCGCCTAGGAGAAGAGCATTCAATGGATTAACCATAAACGCGAGTACAATTAATATGATAATACCTGCGAGAAGCAATAACATCGTTTCTGTCCAACCCGTATGCGAAAAGCTGCCCATTCCCCAATTAATAAAAGCCCTCAAAGCAGTATCGGTTGATTTGAATTCCAGGACATTTACAAAGGCACCTACCAAAAAACTGAGCATTATCCCGAAAATGAGAAGCGAAACATTGTCGCGCAATCTGCCTGCTATCCAAATAAGCAATAACAAAACCATCCATGATCCTATTAATGCGGCTATGGCAGTGCTTACAATTGCGCTTAATCCAAGTCCACCGGCTAGCAACCACAATGAAACTCCGAGTGTTGCTCCCGAACTTATACCGAGAACGGAAGGGCCCGCCAATGGATTCCTAAAAAGGGTCTGTAGCACCAATCCGGCGATTGAGAGTGAGATTCCGCAAGAGAAAGCTGTTAAAGCCCTTGGAAATCGAATTTCCCAAATGATATAATTCCACCCGTTTTGGGCAAGATCTGGGTCAAGGAGTATTTGAACAAGATTGGAAAAAGGAATGCTAATAGTGCCCATCATAAGTTCTAGAGCTATCAAGATGAGGGAGATAGCGATTAGGACGATGGAGATAAGGATCGATTTCCGGGCTTTTTTCACGAACCCCAAAATTGCGCAATTAGACAGCTATCAAAGCCATTTCAGGTGGAAATTGGCACAATTGATAAATTTTTAAATCCTTTTCGTGGGTTTAGGCTTATCCATTGCGACTTTTGCCCGCCTTTGATTTTATACTATTATAATGAAATTTGATAAGAATACAGCGATAGGCATGAGCCTAATGATCCTTCTGGTAATAGCCTTTGTGTGGTTCCAGGCCCCAAATGCAGAAGAAGTTCGCGCCCGCGAAGTGCAGGATAGCATTGCCCAGGTGGAAGCCCTTGCTAGAGCTAAACAGGCCGAACAGATCATTCCGGCGCAGACAGATGTTACCAATGGAACTATTGTAGCCCCTGATTCGGCCCAATTGGCATCGAAATTTGGAATTTTCAGTCAATCTGCTGGAGGGGTAGAAAAATTGGTACACGTAGAAACAGATCTTCTCGACATGTATTTTAATACGCGAGGTGGACTTGTAGAAAGGGTGATACTCAAGGATCAATGGAGGTACACTGATTCCACTCAAATAAATCTTTGGAATGATTCATTGAGTAAAATGTTTGTTCTGTTCAATATTGCAGGAAAAGGAGTTTTTTCTGGTGATCAGTTTATTTTCGAACCTAGTGCCGAAAGTGTAGATGCAAGAACTGAGAACAAGAGTTTTAAAATGACCCTTCGCACAGCAGATTCAAATAAATATTTGGAATTTGTCTATTCCTTTACTCCGGGGACATATCAAGTCGGTGTTGCAATGAATGCCGTGAATCTCGCTGATGAACTTCAATTGGCTACCAGTCAACCTGAGTTTTATTGGCAGGCTGCGGGATACAGCAACGAGAAGGGAATAGCGCAAGAACGACAACATTGCTCAGTTTTCTACAAAAGGGCAGGAGAGGATAGAGAATACCTCACCGAAACTAGAGACGAAGGAATTGTTGCGGATGGAAAACTTCAATGGATGTCATTTAAACAGTACTTCTTCTCCGCCGCCATGTATTCTGATAATGGCTTTGGGCAGAAATCTGAATTTCACAGCATTACACCGCTCGACTCAAGTCTTACAAAACAATATGTAGCCAAGTTTCAATTGAATTTGGAAGGAGGTGCTCAGGCTTCTTCGAATTGGAATTTTTACTTCGGACCAAATAGACACAAGCAGTTAAGTGAAACTGGTGCCGAGGATTTCATAAAAATTATCGACTATGGCTGGGGAATTATTGGATGGGTGAACAGGTGGTTTATTCGTCCGGTGTTCGAATTCTTAAGCAGTTTCATTGGCGTTATGTGGGTTATCATTTTATTGCTGACCCTCGCTATTAAAACAATTCTTTTCCCAGTAACATGGAAAAACTTCGTGAGCAGTGCCAAAATGAGAATGCTCAAACCAGAGATGGATGAAATTAATAAAAAGTTTGAAGGGAAAGAGCCGGTAGAAAAACAGAAAGCGGTGATGTCACTGTATCGTCAGACAGGAGTGAATCCATTTGCCGGTTGTATCCCCGTTTTATTTCAGATGCCGATTCTGTATGCGATGTTTAGATTTTTTCCATCGAACATTGAATTGAGAGGAAAAGATTTTCTCTGGGCCGACGATTTGGCGAACTACGACGTACTGTTCAAATTACCTTTTGAAATCCCATTTTATGGAGCGCACGTTTCTGGCCTTACTATTTTAATGTGTATATCTACGTTTTGGTATTCACGTATGACAATGGCCAGCACTCCACAGCAGCAGCAACCAGGAATGCCTAATATGAAGGTGATCATGAATATTTTCACTTTCATGATGTTGTTTTTCTTCAACAGCCTTTCATCAGGTCTTACGCTCTATTATTTTGTTGCCAACATAACTTCTATTGGTCAGATGTGGGTAATCAAAAAGTACATTGTAGATGAGAAAAAACTTCGCGACAGAATTGAAGACAATAAGAAAAAACCGACGAAGAAAAGTTCGTTTCAACAGCGTTTAGAAGATATGCAAAAGACACAAGTTCAAAAGCAAAAGGCACTGAAAGAAAAAGGTAAGAAATAGAAGTCCACAAATGGCAGAACAGGTAACACAGGATCATAAACTCGAAAAAGACCTACATCGTTTTCTACCTGAATTGCGCAAAAAATGGGGCGTTGAGACCATTGGCTACTTCTATGATTTTTGTGATGCAAGTGGTCCCAAACATGTTGAAGTAAACATACTTGTGACATTACAGAAACCCATCGGATGGAAGTTTTTTGAACTAAAGGAATTTCTCGAGTTCAAACTGCAACGGAGAATAGACATTGTAACGCCTCGCGGATTGAAGGCATTGTTTAGAGAGGAAATTGAAAAATGTGTGCGGTATCTGTGAAAAGGCAAGATCCATACTTACCCATGTACCTCCGCGAAATGTTGGACGCGTGCGAGCGTATTCTCAATTATACCGCAGGACTTAATTTCGAAGATTTTGTAAAAGAATCCATTTTGCAAGATGCGGTACTCAGAAATTTTGAAGTCTTGGGTGAAGCTGGAAACCATGTGTCATATACATTTCGAAAGAAGAATAAGCACATTCCTTGGACAAACATGTACAGTTTGAGAAATCATATTGCTCATGAATACTTCGATGTGGACCTTGAAATTTTGTGGGAAATTATCAGTCAAGATCTAGCTCACAACGCTCGTGATTTGCGACATTTGACTGGTGAGGCCAAAATCTGAGTTCAAAAGAATATTGCATTTATATCAAACAGAAAATGAAAAGCAGTTTAAAACTTATAGCAATTGCGCTAAGCCTTGCATCAACTTCTTGCGACAACAGTTCCAAAGAGAATGATACTTCACAGCGCAGTGATAAAACTAAACTTATGATAGCAAACACCAAACTCGCTCGCGATCCGCACACCTACAGTGAACCAAACATAGCCAGAGTAACACACCTTGAATGGGATGCTGTGGTTGATTTTCAGAATCACGCGATTATGGCAACCGCAGTATATGACATAGAAGTAAAACCGGAAGCAAAAAGAATCATTTTCGATATTAATGGTTTGCACATTTCTGAGGTGAAAGTGAATGGTGTAGCAACTGGATTTGAAATAGGACCGAATAGTAAGTATCTCGGAGAGCCTTTAGTAATTCCCATTGACTCCAGTGCCAAAAAAGTTTCAATTGTTTATAGAGCCGATACGGCAGCAGATGCCTTGCTTTGGGTAGATGGAGAAAAGCCATTTCTATTTTCACAATCACAAGCTATTTTGGGACGAACATGGATGCCTTGTCAGGATAGCCCTGGCGTGCGTATCACTTATAATGCACGAGTAAAAGTACCTGCAGGATTGCTTGCATTGATGAGTGCCGAGAACCCGCAAAAGAAGAATGAAACGGGAGAATACACCTTTAAAATGGAGCAACCCATTCCATCCTACCTGCTCGCATTAGCCGTTGGAGATATTGAATTCAGACCAATAGGAGACAGAACGGGTGTTTATGCGGTGCCTTCAGTAATTGAAGCGGCTGCAAAAGAATTTGAGGACATGCAAAAAATGGTTGAAGCCGCGGAGCAGTTGTATGGACCTTATGTTTGGGGACGATATGATTTGTTGGTTTTGCCGGCGGCCTTTCCTTTTGGTGGAATGGAAAATCCGAGAATCACTTTTGCTACACCTACTATTCTTGCAGGAGATAAGTCTTTGGTAGCATTGGTAGCTCATGAATTGGCTCATAGTTGGAGTGGCAATCTTGTGACGAATAGCACATGGGACGATTTTTGGTTGAACGAAGGATTTACGGTTTATTTCGAGCAGCGCATTATGGAAGCTGTTTATGGTAGAGAAACATCTGAGATGCTCGCAACCATATCGAGAAATGAATTGGATGCCACCATCGATCAGCTTACGAAAGACACAATGGCTGTTGACACCAAATTGAAACTATCGCTTGAGGGAAGGAATCCAGACGATGGTATGACAGATATTGCATACAACAAGGGATATTTTTTCCTTCGATTGATTGAAGAAACAGCGGGACGCGAAAAGTTTGATTCATTTATCAAGAATTATTTTTCGGGTCACGCTTTTCAGGTAATGGACACAGAGCGTTTTCTCACGTATTTGAGAGATCAACTTGTAACACCTGATATGGATAAGATTGTGAAGATCGACGAGTGGGTATACGGAGAAGGTATTCCTTCTAATGCGCCTCAAGTATCAAGTGCTCGAGTGGAGAGTGTGAATGAATTTGTGAAGAAATGGGACTCAAAACAACAGTTGAGTACTGTGATGGACATTCCTTGGAACAATTGGAGTTATGAAGAAAGATATTTATTTTTAAGTCAAATCCAAAGAAAAGATTTCACGGCTATGAAAGAAATGGACAACGCATGGGCAGTGACTAAAAGCACCAATAAAGAAGTTCTTTTCAAATGGCTTGAAAATGCAATTTTAGCTAAGTATACACCCGCTAATGATGAAGTTGAGGCCTTTTTGCTTGAAGTGGGACGCAGAAAATTTGTAGAGCCGTTGTTTGCTGCCATGATTCAATCTGGTCAGGTTAAAATGGCAAAAGAAATATACGCTAAAGCCCGTCCGGGATACCACTCCGTTACATCCGATACGATTGATGCATTGCTAGCAGGAGTATGGAAGGGAGAGTAATCTCGTGGATATGCATCTGTGTTGAACCGTTGGCATGACGTTCGTTCGTGACTGATACCGAACGGCGAACTTTTGAACTGGATGATACTCTTCCTTGGGAACTGTCGTCGAACTTGTGAATTTTGAACTTTGGAGGTTCTCTCCAGATTAAATTCACATTAATTTCAATTTATCCCAAAATCCGCATTAGAAATCCATTGCAGCGTTAACCCCCTTTGATATAAATCACTTTCTCGATTTTTATTCTTGATGTTTGAATATACACCATCAAATAATCCCGCATTGCGCATTGGAAGTGTTTTGAGGTTAATGCGCTGCGGGATTCTCAAATCTATACGATGGAGCAATGTAATAGTTCGACCTATGAATTCCGATATCTCCATCGCGTGATTCGGGATAATACCAATTCTGCACAATAAATAGTCCATGCTGCATTGCGCATTGGAAGTTTTTTTTGG
>Ga0209591_10000799_pt1 | contig 40266 bp, 34 predicted proteins | sample MAT01_FD_187207 | JGI IMG/M metagenome (GOLD analysis project Ga0209591, IMG submission 187207) | Freshwater microbial communities from Lake Fryxell liftoff mats and glacier meltwater in Antarctica - MAT-01 (SPAdes) (version 2) | ecosystem: Environmental > Aquatic > Freshwater > Ice > Liftoff... | reverse complement strand
CGGGCTTCTTCAGTCCATCGCTGCTCGGCGGCTTGCCGCTGTTGCTGCTGTTTTTGGCAAGCTGCGCCTCTAAATACTCGATACGCGCTGTGAGCTGCTCGATGAGTACCTGTTGTTCTTGGATAAAGGCAAGGAGTTCTGCTTCGCGCACGTTATTCATACCCCAACTTTATAGCTCGTTTTTTTCCTTTTGGCTATACTTTCCCTGTGTAGTTACAAAACTAAGGACTAAAACTAATGTTACGAACATTTCCCCAAACCCGCGATTTAAGCCAGTCGAAAAGGCTGATGGGCATCGCGGTTTTTACGATCATCACCATTATTGCAGCGCGGCTCAAAATACCGATGGATCCCGTGCCTTTTACGATGCAGCCGTTTGCAGTGCTGTTGGCAGGGATGATCTTGGGCAGTCGGGACGGCGCATTGAGCCAAGCAGTTTATGTTGGCTTGATCGCGCTTGGGCTGCCGTTTGATGCTAATATGCGCGGAACGGTTGCTTTATTTGGCGCGACGGGCGGTTATTTGATCGGCTTTGTTGTGGCGGCAGGCGTAGTTGGCTTATTGGTAGAACGCGCCGGATCACGCTTCTGGCAGCAATGGTTGGCAGGAATCGTCGGCGTGGTTGTGATCTACATTTTTGGCATTTATGTCCTCAAGAATGTCGCGGCGATGGATTGGAATGCCGCATGGACGGCGGGTGTTAGCCCATTTATTGCGTGGGACATGCTGAAAGCTGTCATCGCCGCCGCAATTGCAGAAGGTGGGCGCAGGTTGCTCGGACGATTCTTGAATCCAACCTCATAAGTTCGATTTGCAGCGCATCAGGCGCGGCATCTATGATAGCCGAGCCTTATTTTGTCAATCAAATAACTGAAGATTTAATCACAGACGACACAGAGCGCACAGAGAGTTGGTGAGATTCTCCTCTGTGTTCTCCGTGATCTCAGTGGTTAAACGCATTTATTGAATAAGTCTCACAGCTATCTTCCTCTTGAGTGGCAGCCAATGCACCGATTTTACCCGCGTTTACGTATAAGATAATAAATATCGCTGCGTATTAAAGGCTTTGTACATGAATGGAATTACAAGCGGACAAATATACCGAAGCTGGTTTTACCTGTGGATTAATTTTTTCTTGAGCATCATGTATTTTACATTTTTAGCGACGGGTTTTTCGCTTGCAGGCAGTCTGTTGATTTTTGTGATTGGCTTCCCGATTTTGTTATTTATGTTCGCGGCATCACGCGGATTAGCCGCCTTTGACCGTCAGATTTCGGCAGCCGTGCTGAATATCGAAGCATCCCCTTTTGTCGATAATCTTGATTTGCGTGGGATGAACTTCGGCAGCCGCTTGGGGGCAACCATCGCCAGCCCAACAACGTGGTTAAGTATCGCGTATCTTCTGCTGAAGTTCCCGCTGTCGATCATCGGCTTTACTGTAGTGATGGCAATTACGCCATTTTTAATTTTAGAGATGCTGTTAGCAGAGATGGGTATTCATTTTGGCATGATCTCTGGGCGGATTGTGCAAGCTGTGGCGGTTGGTTCATTCGTCGGGACTAACGCGATGCTGACCCCCAAAGTGCTATCACGTCGCGTCACCGTGGCGACGGAAAAGACAAAGAATCGTCAGAATGAGGCTGATATGCTCCATGCCGCGCAACGCTTGGGCGACGTACAGACAGCATATTTTATTGACGACGATGGCGAAATCGCCGCTTATCCGACATCCCATAAAGCCAAAAATGATGCCTGAACCGCTACAAATCCGGCGGCTTGACATCCAAAATGACGATGAAGCACGGCATTTACTCGCGCTTCAACTTGCCGCTTATGAAGTAGAAGCCCGTTTGATCGGCTTTAAAGAAATTCCGCCTTTGCAAGATACGCTTGAAACACTGCAAGCCTGTGACGAGACTTTCTTCGGCTGTTTCCTTGAGTCGGCGTTGGTCGGCGCGATATCGTATAAAGTGAAGCAGGAAACGCTTGATATTTATCGCGTGATGGTGCATCCGGCTTATTTTCGGCGCGGCATTGCCAGTACGCTGCTGCGTTTTGCCGAAGACAGCGTACCGGAGGCGCGGCGTATTATCGTTTCCACCGGTACAAACAACCTTCCTGCCTGCCAACTTTATCTCAAGCAGGGCTTCGCAAAGGTGAAGCAGGAGGAAGTCGAGGACGGGTTATTCATTACGGATTTTGAAAAGCTGCGATCCTCAATGCTTTGATTGCTTGTAGCAGGTGAGGCAGCCTATTTCGACCACATCGTTTTGGGTTTTTCTTGCAGGATGCCATCCACATAGACGGCTTCCACCCGTTCATCATAAAAAGACAGTAGGTTTTCGATTTTGGAACAGTCTATCAGCGGATTTAAGTAACTCCACACGATGTCCTCTTCAACCCCACTTTCCGACGTAAGCGACCAATATGAAGCTGTGCCTTTATAAGGACAGATGGTGTGGCTTTCTGTCGGCGTGAGTAAATCCATGCGAATATCTTCCTGGGGGATGTAATAACGTGGGGGAAGGCTGGTTTCTAACAGAAGACGAGGGCGTTTGGTTTCCGCGACGACTTGCCCGCCGATAACGATCTTGATGTGATGGGAACTCTGTAAAACATCCACACGGTGATACGGGTCACGCGGATGCCCAAATACTTCCTCCTCTTCTTCCAGCCAATGATCCATTTTAGGCCAGTTAAATGCGACATAGCCACGCAGATCAAGATCATTGGAGAGTATGTCGGCATAGCTCCACGCGGCTTCTTCGGCTGTTTTCTGATCGACGGTTAACGCCCAAAATTGCGCTTTGCTGCGCGACGGTGGCGACCAATAGAAGGCTTCGCCGCTCACGCTACCTGTAGGAGTGCTGCCTTTTGCGAGTAACTCCATTCGCACATCAGCTTGTGGGAAATAATAGGTGGGCGCACGGCGCGGCTCCCGCAGGAGCATTACGGCGGTGCTATCGGCAATAGTCTGCCCGCCAAATTGCAAACGGATGCGGCGATTGGCAGGCGTGAATGTGAGTAAATCTTCCGGTTTGGTTTGATGATTGGCCTGAGTCATGAGGTCGTCCTTACATTACATGTGTTGTATTTAATGTGCCTCAGCATAGACTCTTCACCTTATCAAAATGTTACATCGGCTGCTAAACACTTTCCAATTCATCGCGGCTGGCGGTCAGGCCGAGGATGTTATAGCCGCCATCGACATGGACGATCTCGCCTGTGACGGCACTGCTTAAATCCGAGGCCAGCCACAGCGCGGTTTTGCCGACTTCCTCCTGAGACACAAGCCGCTGCAACGGCGAGGCTTTTTCCGCATATTTCAGGAACGTCCGAAAACCGGGGATTCCCGCCGCCGCCAGTGTCTTGATGGGGCCAGCGCTGATAGCATTCACGCGGATATTTTGGCTGCCGAGGTCATAGGCGAGATAGCGGGTGATGGTTTCGAGCGCGGCTTTCGCTACTGCCATGACGTGATAGTTGGGCATGACTTTTTCGGCGGCGTAATACGTCAGGCTCATGATGCTGCCGCCGTCGGTCATCAGCGGTTCGGCGCGTTTGCTCATGGCGATCAGGCTGTAGGCACTGATGTCGAGCGATTTAGCGAATCCGGCGCGGGAAACATCCACAAAGCGCCCACCCAGATCATCCCGTTCCGCGAAGGCCAACGAATGTACCAAAATGTCAATTTTGCCAAAACGCGCCTTAATCTTCTCGAACACAGCATCCAACTGTGCGTCATCGGTTACGTCGCACGGTTCGACAAAATCGCAGCCGATTTCCTGCGCCAGCGGGAACACCCGCTTTTCCAGAACTTCGCCTGCATAACTCAGGCCAATAGTTGCGCCGTGTTGGTGAAACTGTTGGGTGATGCCCCACGCAATCGAATTTTTGTTGGCAAGGCCGAAGATCAGCGCAATTTTTCCGTCGAGTAAGCCCATGATGATGACTCCTGAAAATAAAGATTAAACGCAAAGACGCAAAGAGCGCAAAGGTTCGCAAAGCAATGTTATCTTGATAGATGGTAGTGTGGTTAATTTAACACGGCTGACTTGACAAGGCTACGTTATAATAGCGCTTGCACTGTTAAGCATCATTTTTTGTGCGTCCTAAATCTATTTCTTTGCGATTCTTAGCGTCCTTCGCGCTGTTGCGTTTAATCCTTAGCTTAAATAAAGGGTGATTATGGCTGAAGCAAATAAACAACCCATTCGCGTGACTGTCGCTGCGGATTTTGATGACGCGCTGATTCAGCAATTGCGCGATGTCTCGCCGCGCTTACAGGTCGAAAAGCACTTTCCCGATATCTCCGAATCGGTGTGGGCAGAAACCGAAGTGCTGTATACCATTCGCGCCTTCCCCGACCCGAAACAAGCGCCGCGTCTGCGCTGGATTCAGGTACATTATGCAGGGGTGGACGGAATCTTGAATCGCCCGATTGTGCAGGCGGAAGATATTGAAGTCACCTCTGCCAGTGGACTCCACAGTGTGCAAATCGCCGAATTTTGCATGGGGATGATGCTGGCGTTTATGTATAAAATCCCGACGATGCTTAAATATCAGGCGCAGGTCAAATGGCCGGAAAAGCCGCATGAAATCTTCCGGCCTCACGCTTTACGCGGCCTGACGTTGGGGATTGCAGGCTATGGCAGCATCGGGCGTGAATTGGCGCGGCTGGCGCAAGCCTTCGGCATGAAAGTGCTGGCGACCAAGCGCGATCTCATCCGCACGACGGACGACGAAGGGTACTATATCCCCGGCACGGGCGATCCAACGGGCGACATCCCAGAGCGTCTCTATCCGCCGGAAGCGCTGGCGACGATGGCGCGGGACTGTGATTATCTGGTTGTGCTTATGCCGTTGACGGATAAGACTCGCCATGTCGTGAACGAGGAAATCCTGAATGCGATGAAAAAGACCGCTGTGCTGATTAACGTGGCGCGGGGCGCGGTGGTGGATGAAGCCGCTTTGATTTCGGCCTTAGCCGCGCAAAAAATTGCAGGGGCGGCGCTGGATGTGTTTGAAGAAGAACCGTTACCTACTACGAGTCCGCTTTGGAACCTAGAAAACGTCATCCTTAGTCCGCATGTCTCCGGCAATACATCGCAGTATCATCAAAAGGCGGCGGATATTTTCATCGAGAATCTGCGGCATTATCTCGACGGGCGACCTTTGCTGAATCGGCTGAATCGTGAGCATGGATATTAGAGCAGTGACAAGTTGAAAGTGAGAAGGATAATTGGAGAATTTGAACCACCAAGACACCAAGAATTTATGCACTTTAATAAATTAACACGGAGAATCCGCCAGATGCTCAAGCATCAGGCTGCCAAAGTGCCAAGCGCACTGAAGGCGCTGTTTTCAGCCTCTTTAGCAGGCTTGGCTTTTCGAAAGCTGGACGTTTCAACGTCTGGCGGCGCAAACCAGATAGTACATATTTAATTGTAAATTGGTATAAATTCTTGTGATTTTGCCCTTTGTGGTGATGATTTTCATTTGCTTTATCGGATAAAGCACTAAAAACTTGTCACTTTTACCTTGACACTCTTTAAAAAATTGACACCCGGAAAAGAATACGATAGGATAACTTCAAGCATTTAAATAAAATAAAATAGACATCTCAGGAGTCCCCAACTTGACCAGAAAGTACCGTTTTGAACAGTTTGCTGCCACACGCCTTTACGCGCCTTTTGTGGCCTATTCCCCTGATGGCAAGCACATCGCTCATGCCAATAACGCTACCGGACAATTTAACCTCTGGACGGTGCCTTCTGGCGGTGGAATCCCGCATCAACTCACGAGCTATACCGACAATACCGTCCGCGCTGTTGCATGGTCGCCCGATGGGCAGCAGATTGTGATTCAGGCCGATCAGAACGGTGATGAGCAGCATCAACTCTATCTCACAAGTGTGCTGGGTGGCTGGCCTACGCCGCTGACACAAAAACTCGATTCACAATATAACGTGGGTGAATTTTCGCCAGATGGCAAAATGCTGGCCTACTGTGCGAATGATCGCAGCCCGTCCGACATGGATTTGATCTTGCACGATATGACCAGCGGTGAATTGCGACGGATAAAAGAAGGCGGTGTTAATTTTCCCGCGAGTTGGTCGCCGGATGGCAAGCGCTTGCTGTTTGTCGATTTCCGCATCAACACCGATCAGGACATCTACGTATACGATATTGACTCAGGGGAAGCCACCAATGCAACCGCTCACGAAGGCGATATTGTGTTTCTACCGGGGCCTTGGGCGGCGGATGGCAGTGGCTTTTACCTGCTGACGAATCAGGGACGTGAGTTTACGGGGATGGGTTTCTATAAACTCGCGGCAGGCAAATGGGAGTGGTTCCTCACGCCGGATCATGATATTGAAAATGTCACGGTTTCCAAAAACCGGGAGGTGATGATTTGGGCGCAGAATGAAGATGGGGCATCCAAACTTTATGGCAAAAATTTAAAGACGGGGGAAGCGATTTATGTCCCCTTACTGCCTTTAGGGGTGGTTAACGCGATGGATTTATCACCGGATGGCACACGTCTCGCATTAATTTACGTCCGTCCGGGTGAAGCCGCAAATTTGTATGAGGTCGATCTGAAGACAAGCGATATGCCGCGCCTTGGTCAAAGTATGCTCGGCGGGATTGATCCAGCGGATTTGGTCGAGCCGGAATTGATTAGCTATCCGACGCATGATGGGCGCAATATCCCCGCGTGGCTGTATAAGCCCAAAGGCGACGGCGTTTTCCCTGTCATTTTGTCGATTCACGGGGGGCCAGAAGCGCAAGAGCGTCCCATGTACAACTACAACGGCTTTTATCAATACATGCTCAGTCGGGGATTTGGCATCCTTGCGCCTAATATTCGCGGCAGCACGGGTTACGGCATCAGCTATCAGAAATTGATCCATCGGGATTGGGGCGGCGCGGAATTAAAGGATATTGAACACGCCGCGCTGTATCTGCGTAGTTTGGATTGGGTGGATAGCAACCGCATCGCTATCTATGGCGGCAGCTTCGGCGGATTCGCTACCTTAAGCGCCATGACGCGTCTGCCACAGTATTGGGCGGTGGGCGTGGATATTGTCGGACCGTCTAATTTGGTCACGTTCACGAAGTCAGTCCCGCCATTCTGGAGACGTTTTATGAGGCAGTGGGTGGGCGATCCCGAAGAGGATTATGATTTGTTGGTAGAGCGCTCGCCGATCACGTATGTCGATAACATTCGTGCGCCCATGTTGGTCATGCAAGGCGCAAAGGATCCGCGTGTGGTGCAGGCCGAGAGCGATCAGATGGTCGAGCGGATTAAAGCCAACGGCGGCGATGTGCGCTACTTCGTTGATGAAAATGAAGGACATGGGACGACGCGACGCGAGAATACCATCAAATGGTTTAGTATGATCGTCGATTATCTGGAAGAACAATTGTTGGACGAACCCGAATAGCGATCAGCCATCAGCCTTGAAAAAAAGCTGATTGCTGATACCTAATCGCTAAAAGCCAACTGCTAATTGCTAATTGCTAAAAACTAAGGAGCAAACATGATTTCTAAGGAAACAGCCAATAAAGTCTTGGCGGCGGCGCTGCGAAATGGCGCTGATCTCGCTGAAGTTTATGTCGAAGATACGACGACGCTCATGTTGGGTTTGGAAGAATCCAAGCTGGAACGGGCGGTGCGCGGCGTGGACACTGGCGCAGGGGTGCGTGTGTTCTTCGGCAACCTCGTGACCTATGCCTATACCGACGATTTGAGTGAAGAAAGTTTGCTCAAGGCCGCCGAGGCCGCTGGTGCCGCCGGAAGCGGCAGCAGTAAATCGCAAGTGATCGACTTGACCGAGCGCAAAAGCCCGCTCCATTATCCCATCGAAAAGCCCTTTAACGAGATGACGATTGCTGATAAAGCGGCGATTCTTTCCCGCGTGGATGAAACTGCCCGTGCCTACAGCAGCTATGTCCGGCAGGTGCAGTCACGTTACAATGAGGAACGCCGCCGCGTATGGATTTTTAATTCCGATGGCGTGATGGCAGAGGATGACCGTAGTTTTGTCGAGTTTGGTGTAAACGTCATGGCGCAAAAAGACGGCGTGATTCAAGGCGCGGGTGAGCAGTTTGGTGGTCAGATCGGCTTAGAGTTGTTCGAGCGTAACGACGCGCAAGCATCCGCAAAACTGGCGGCGGAAACGGCTGTGCGGTTGTTGGATGCGCGTCCGGCTCCAGCGGGTGAGATGACTGTCGTCGTCTGCAATGGCTGGGGCGGCGTGTTGTTCCATGAAGCCTGCGGACATCAAATGGAAGCGGATTTTATCACCAAAGGCCAGTCGGCTTATACCGGACGGGTGGGTCAGCGCGTGGCGAATGAACTCGTCAGCGCCTATGATGACGGCACGATTCCCGGACGGCGCGGTTCGCTGCGCTTTGATGATGAAGGCGCACCTGCGGCGCGGAATGTCCTGATTGAAAACGGGATTCTTGTCAATTATATGTGGGATTTGGTCGAAGCTCGCCGCGTGGGACGTGCCGCTTCAACCGGAAATGGTCGCCGTCAGAGCTTCCGTCACATGCCGATGCCGCGTATGACGAACACGTTTATTGCGGGCGGCCCGCATGACCCGGAAGAAATCATCCGTTCCGTCAAGAAAGGCATTTACATCCAGAGCATGGCAGGCGGACAGGCCGATATTGCACGCGGCGATTATGTCTTTAACGCTACTGAAGCCTATCTAATTGAAGATGGCAAGCTGACAGCGCCTGTGCGCGGCGCGACGATTGCCGGAAATGGCCCCAAGACACTCGAACAAATTGATATGATCGGCACAGACTTCGCGCTTGATCCCGGTCAAGGCACATGCGGCAAAGGTCAGTCGGCGCGTGTCAGTGTAGGCCAGCCGACGCTGCGTATTCCGCTGGCGATGGTCGGCGGCACAGATAGTTAGGCGCAAAAGTGATGAGCAATGAGTACTGAGTAATGAGCGATGAGTAAGAAGTGCATCACAGAATTTTGCAAACCCATCTGAAAATTAAATGGGTGACATAGAATCAGTATATTGCACTTTATAGGAAAATCTCGAATAACCAGACGTTCTAAAGCAGGCGAAATAGGCTGCATAACCAGAATTTGACCTAAAAGCTGATCGCTAAAGGCTGTTAGCTAAAAACTAAGGACTAAACATGACCGATTACCTGCAACTGGCACAAGATGTCGTCAGCAAAATTGCCAAAAACGGCGTGGAAGCCGAAGCCGTCATTATCGATAGCTACGAGACAGAAATCCGTGTTGATCAAGGCCAAGTCGAACAGCTTGCGCGTAACGGCAGCAAAGGCTTAGGGGTGCGCGTGATCGACGGCGGCAGAGTCGGCTATGCTTATACCTCTAATTTTTCGCCGAAGGCCATCGAAGAAACCGCTCAGGCTGCGCTGGAATTGGCGCAAATCGCCACGCCGGATGGATTCCGAGGTCTGCCCGAACCACAGGCTATCCCCGTTGAAGACCTCGAAATTTACGATGCTGAATTAGAAAATGTCTCCACCGATCAAAAAATTGCGCTGGCGAAACAGGCCGAAGAAGTGACTCTCGCTACCGATAAGCGCGTGTTTAATGCCCAGAGCAATTACGGCGATTTCCTCCAGCATTTTTATTTAGCAAATTCGCGTGGGCTGGCGGCTTCGTTTGATCGCACTGGCGTTTTCTGCTATGTCGTTGCGACTGCCCGTGACGAAAACGGCGATCAAGCCAATGGCTTTGGGCTGGATGCGTCGCCGTTCTTCCATGAACTGAGTGGGGAACGTGTCGGGAAGGAAGCGGCCTATAAAACGACGCTCACGCTCGGCGCAATCCCCGTCCAAACGCAGGTCGCACCAGTGGTGTTCGATCCGTTTGTGATGGCGGAACTGCTGGCGTATCTTTCCGCCGCGATGACGGCAGACGCGATGCAGCGGGGACGCTCCTTCTTGATCGACAAAATGGGGCAGGAGATCGGCAGCGATAAAGTAACACTGCTGGATAATGCGCGCCTCAAACGCGGGATGGGGTCTGCGCCATTTGATGGCGAAGGCGTACCGACTTCCGCCACTCGTTTGGTGGATGAAGGTGTTTTCCAGAATGTAATTTATGACACCTATTCCGCCCGCCGCGCTGGAGTCAAATCGACAGGCAACGCGCAGCGCGATTCGCATCGCACTTTGCCACGTTTAGGCGTGAGCAATTTCTATATTCAACCGGGTAATCAAACGCCAGAAGAAATTATCGGCGGGGTAGAACGCGGCCTCTACGTGACGCGCATCATGCAAACCGGCGGTATTAATCCCGTGAACGGCGACTGCTCGATGGCGGCAAGCGGCGTGTGGATCGAAGATGGCAAGTTTACGCATCCCGTCAACGGCGTGACGATTGCGACGACATTACAAGACCTGTTGAATAATGTGTCGGCTGTCGGCAGCGATCTGCGAATGGTGCCATTCTTCGGTGCGATTGGTGCGCCCACAGTGCGCGTCGATAACATGACCATCGGCGGGACGCAAGAGTGAGTGACGAGTGCTGAGTAACGAGTAATGAGTGGTGCGTATTGGGTGAAATCATAAGAAATTTGGAATATCTCAACAGGTAGGACAAAAAATATCAAGATCAACCGCAAAGGCACGAAGATCACAAAGAAGAGACATACCCTCTTTTCTTCGTGTCCTTTGTGTCTTTGTGGTTCAAGCCGTATTTGAGGAAATGAGGCAGTTTTGGTGCGCTTCTCCCGAATGAATTTTCCTCACTTCGGTGCTTTATGTAAAAAGTTTGTATAATTCTGCCATCAAACAGACGCATGACACAACCTTTGTCGCCGCGTGTGCGTATAGTAGGTATCATTAAAAACGATTTGAGTGAAAGCAGGAATGAGCAGCATGGAAAACATGAATCCCGAAAATAACGAGGAAGAATCGCCCCGTACCCCATTCGAGGAGTTTCTTTATCATCAACGCCGCGCCCTAGAAGAAACAGGCAAGGCACTGGAAGCCTTATTGCCGGATGGATTCCGCAGTCATGGCAGCAACGCCAGCAAGGAATTCACCAAAGGCTTTAGGGTGTTGGTGGATGCCGCGATGGACGAGATGAAGAAAGCCAGTAAAAAGGCCGAAAAAGCCGCCGACGAAGCCGACGATGACCGTCCTTCCACAACGGGCAAAACAAAGGTCAAAGTCCAAGTCGATTAATGCGAAGATAAATTTTTAATCCTTCTTTAGTCTCGTAAGGAAGGATTTTTAAATTGTTTGAACCACAAAGACACCAAGAACACAAAGGAAAAGAAATTAGAATTTTTCCTTTGTGTTCTTGATTTTTATAATCTACGAAAAATGTGATGTTAATGGCCCTGATTGACTTGCCGATTTCCTTTCACTGCTGCTGCGGATTATAATGGGCGCATGGCAGAAAATACTTCGTCCAACAATTCACAACGTACCCGCCGTCCCGGTCAGCCGATTAACCGCCGGATGCCGCCCGATCATGTAGGCGTGCTTTTAGCAGGCACAGGCATGATGGCTGTGGGCTGGATCGGGTTGTATTGGCTTATCACGACGCAAAACGTCGGGCTGGGGCCGGAATTATGGCTGTTTTTTGTGCTGCTGCATCTCGCCATCGCAGGGACGGTGATGCCGTTGGTGCGCTATTTTAACGTCCGCTTTACCGCGCCAGATGCGGCACCGCCACCCGGTGGGGTGATCGTCCGGCAGAGCGTGTGGATCGGATTGTTCATAGTGATTTGTGCGTGGTTGCAAATTCCGCGTGTGTTGTCTTTGCCTGTCACGTTTTTTCTGGCGCTGGTCTTTATTCTCTTAGAGGTCTTTTTACGCGCCCGCGAAACCGAAGGCGATGAATAATCTCAGGACTTTCGCTTACCTCACCCCCCGGCCCCCTCTCCAAGTATTGGAGAAGGGGAGAAAACGCATCTTGAAGTCCCCTCTCCATGCAATGGGGAGGGGATTTAGGGGTGGGGTAAATGCGTGAGCGAAAGTCCTAAATCTATAGCACCATTTCGGGTTGCGCCTCTCATTTTTCACAGTATGATTATGGTCTATCTGTTTAAATTTTCTTGAATACCGGAATGTGAGTTTAAACCATGAAATCTGATCTTGACCGTCTGATGCAGGAGCGCAATCTCGCTGCCATCATTATTCCCGCCGGTTATCAGTACAGTTCAGCGCTGGATTATCTCATCGGTAATGTCGGCATCAGCAGCGGCATGGCGATCAAAAAAATTGGGGAAGCCCCCGTGATTATCGCTAATCCGATGGAGACGGAAGAAGCCGCCGCCAGCGGACTCAAAGTCTATTCGACCACCGATATGGGCTATGTTAATTTCCTCAAAGCTGCCGAAGGGGACGGGACTAAAGCCGCGATTCCGTTTTGGGGACACTGCCTTAAACAGCTCGGCGTAACGCAAGGCAAAATCGGCATTTATGGCGTGGGCGAGTTGAATTTTATTGTAGAGTTAGTCACGTTACTTCGCGTAGCCTTCCCTGAATATGAATTCGCGGGTGAGTTGGGCGGGACGCTGTTCGATATTGCCGGAATCACCAAAGACGCTGACGAAATCGCCCGAATCCAATCCATCGCCGAGCGCACCGATCAAGTGTGGCAGGCGACTTGGGATTATATCGCGGGTCATTCCGAGCAAAATGGAACCGTCGTCAAAAATGATGGCTCCGCGTTGACGATTGGCGACGTTAAGCGCTTCGTCCGGCGTGAACTGCTGGATCGCGGTCTGGAATGCAATTCGATGATCTTCGCGCAAGGCCGTGATGGCGGCTTCCCGCATAGTCGCGGACAAGAAGATATGGCGCTGCAAACGGGTCAGCCGATTGTGTTCGATCTTTTCCCACAAGAAATCGGCGGTGGCTATCATCATGACTCGACGCGGACATGGTGCATCAATGAGGCACCCGCCGAAGTCCAGCGCATTTATGATACCGTCGTGGAGGCATTTGATATCGCGGTGGAGACGTTTGCCGTCAACAAACCCGCGTATCTGATGCAAGAAGCGGTGTTGGATCACTTCGAGCGTAGCGGGCATCCTACCGGACGCAGCCATGAAGGGACGACAGAGGGATACGTGCATAGTCTTGGGCATGGGGTCGGGCTGAAGATTCATGAGCGTCCGAGTATCACCCATTTACGCAAAGACGATATTTTCCAAAAAGGAAATGTCGTCACGATTGAGCCGGGACTCTACTATCCCAATCAAGGCATCGGGATGCGCGTCGAAGACACCTTTTATGTGACGGATGATGGTCAGCTTATTTCGCTCACGCCCTTCCGTAAAGATTTGGTGCTGCCGTTAAAGGGATAGGCCCAAATGTAAACAATTCTAAGGAAAGATTTACATCCTACCTAAAGTTAGTTTACAATTTGGGACTACGATTTATACTGTGTACATAAGATGATGTTACAAGACTACACAGTAAAAGGAATAACGATGTCTAATACCTTCAAAAGAACGCTCGCGCTGGCAACTTCGGGAGCGCTCATTCTCATTATTGGCTTTTTGATCGGCACGAGTGTGTTTTCCAGCGCCGCGTCTAATGCGATGGCGGAAGTATTACAAGCGCAGACCGCACCCGCTTTAAGTATCACCGAGCAGACTTTCGCGGATGTCTATCGCAACGTCAGCCCGTCTGTGGTCGCTATTAGTGTCGTGGCACAGCGGGATGGTGCGACACTCGCGGGCAGCGGTTCGGGGTTTGTGATCGACCAGCAAGGACATATCCTGACCAACGATCATGTTGTTCAAGGCGCGACCAGCATCGAGGTCAATTTCATTGATGGCACCATCGTCCGTGCGGATGTCGTTGGGGAAGACCCTGATTCGGATTTAGCCGTGATTCAGGTCGATGTGCCAGCTTCTGAATTAGTCCCGGTGATCTTCGGGAGTGTTGATGATTTGGTCGTCGGGCAAACGGTTCTGGCGATTGGCAGCCCGTTTGGTGAACGCTGGACGTTGACCAGCGGTATCGTCAGCGCCAAAGATCGCTCCATTCGTGGGCTTTCGCAAGGCGGCTTCTCGATTGGCTCGGTGATTCAGACGGATGCTTCCATTAATCCCGGCAACAGCGGCGGCCCACTCCTCAATCTGGCAGGCCAAGTCGTCGGTGTGAATTCACAGATTGCGACTGAATCCGGCAGTAATTCTGGCATTGGCTACGCCATTCCGTCGGATTTAGCAGCGCGAGTTGCTCAAGAAATTATCACCAATGGGCGCGTTGAATACAGCTACATCGGTATTTCGGGCGGCGATGTGCGCCTTTCCGAGATTGAATCGCTCAGTTTGCCCAACAACCTAACGGGTATCGTCGTCAGCCAAGCCGTACCGAGCGGCCCCGCTGCTGCTGCTGGCTTGCAATCTGCCCAAGTGTCGCAAGATCAGACGCGCTATGTGTCGGCAGACATTATTACGGCGATCAATGGCGAACCGCTTTCCGGCATTGACGAACTGATCAGCTATTTGGCGAAATATACTCGTCCCGGCGAGGCGGTCACATTGACGGTCTATCGCAACGGTCAACAAGTTCAACTGACGGTGACGCTGCAACAACGCCCTAACTAAGCGTGCATTTTTAGTAGAAGCGACCAAAAGCGAGGGATGACCTCTCGCTTTTGGTTTAAGGCGCATATTTTAAATTTCTGCAACCTCGTTGCCGCAACTGCGTCACCATTGGCTGCGTAGTGTGTTATATCACGCGGGGTTATGATGATAACTATTCGCGCTTTATAACACACACAGGACATAAGCCCATTCTTGGGCATTTAGTCCTTAACACGCACCTTTGGAGGGACTCATGCGCGTCGCGCTCTTTACCGAAACCTTCTTGCCTAAAGTGGACGGCATCGTCACCGTGACCTGCCTGCTGCTCGATCATCTCGCCAAGCGCGGCATCGAGTCGGTGATTGTTGCGCCCAAACTGGATAAGCTCGGCGCAGTACCGCAGTATTACGCGGATACCAAAGTCATTGCCATTGATGGGGTAACACTGCCGCTTTACCCCGAACTCAAAGTTGGCCCCCCCGGATGGACGACTTATAATCAACTCAAAGCCTTTAAGCCCGATATCGCCCATTTCATCCATCCCGTATTGATCGGCACAACGGGCTTGTTGATGGCTAAGCGCATCGGTATCCCGACATTGGCTTCGTTCCATCTTGATCTGGCACGAATGGCACATCACTATCATCTCGGATTGTTTGAGCCTGTCGTGAACAAATTTACCCAAGTGGTCTTTAATGCGGCGGATTATTCCCTCGCGCCGAGCAAACGGGTTCAGCGTGAAATGGTCGAACTTGGTGTAAAACGGGTGGGGCTGTGGGGGCGTGGTGTCGATGCGGAAAAGTTCAATCCGCGTTACCGCAATAATGATATGCGTTATCAACTTTCCGGTGGCAACCCCGCCGCGCCGATTTTGCTTTATGTTGGGCGGCTTTCCAGCGAAAAACGGATTGACTGCCTCAAGCCGATGATCGAAGCGCTGCCGAATGCGCGGCTGGCGATTGTGGGTGATGGCCCTGAACGCGAAAGTTTAGAAAAACTTTTCGCCGGGACGAATACCACATTTATGGGCTACATGACGGGCGAACCCTTAGCGCAAGCCTACGCCAGCGCGGATGTCTTCGTATTTCCGTCAGCGTTGGAGACGTTTGGTCTGGTCGTCGTCGAAGCGATGGCGGCAGGGCTGCCGGTGGTTGCGTCGCGAGTGGGCGGAATCCCCGACGTAGTTGAAGAAGGTAGAACAGGTTATACCTTTGAAGTCGGCGATGTAGAGACTTTAATCGAAGGCGTGCAGCAAATTATTGTCAGCCGTGAGCGTATCGCGCAGATGGGACAGGATGCTCGTGCTTACGCCGAAACAAAATCCTGGCCTGCTATGATGGATGAAGTTATCGACCACTACGCCCGCTTGATTGAAGAAAATGAGCGCGAACTGGCTTCGTAGCTGTATAGGGGATGGAACAAAACAACATTTTCCTCCCCACAATCCCCTGTCCAAAGTTATGGGTGACGTTCTGCCCTCAATGTGCTAGGCTTTAGGCTCAATCTCTCACAATCAACTGCATAAAGGACTTCCTCTGTTGGTCGATTTCTTCTTCCACCTGATCTGTATTATTTTAGGCGCAGGGCTTGTTGCATGGACATTGCTGTCTGCGATTCGCTTTGTTGTGCTGCCGCGTGCGGAAAATGTCCTCCTTGCGCGTTGGATATTTCGTATCTCTAATCAACTTTTCCAGAGTTTTGGCTTTCGCTCTAAAACATACGCGCAGCGTGACAAACGCATGGCACTTTTGGCCCCAGTTACGCTCATCACGATACCTATTTTGTGGCAAATTTTGGTGCTGATGGGTTACGCCCTCATCTTTTGGGGCATGGGATTCGGCACATTAAAGCAGTCGATTGTTTTAAGCGGCTCGTCGCTGCTGACGTTGGGGACAATCCCTTTTCCTGAATTTGGGATGACGCTCATCATTTTTTCCGAGGCGGTCATCGGCCTCATTTTAACCGCTCTGCTCATCGGCTATCTCCCCACGATGTACAGCGCCTTCAGCCAACGAGAAACCATCGTCAGTTTGATGGAAGTGTATGCTGGGTCTCCGCCTTCGGTAGGAGATATGGTGGAGCGCTTGCAACTGATTCGCGGGTTAGATAATTTGCATGAATTATGGGAGACATGCCAATTGTGGTTCGTCCAATTGGAAGAAACCCATACGTCACTGGGGCCGTTGACCTTCTTTCGCTCCCCTAAGCCAGATCGCTCGTGGATTACTACCGCCGGGGTGATTTTAGACAGCGCGTCTTTTGTCGTCTCCACCGTGGATATGCCCCGCGACCCACAAGCCCAGTTGTGCATCCGTTCCGGCTATATCGCCTTACGCAGCGTTGCGGATTTTTTAAATATCGATCACAACGAAGACCCGCATTATCCGGTTGATCCCATCAGCATTGGGCAGGATGAATTTAATGAAGTCTATGACCAACTCTTGGCGATAGGCGTACCGCTTAAGGCAGATCGTGAGCAAGCGTGGCTGGATTTTGCGGGCTGGCGCGTGAATTATGATCGGGTGCTGCTGCGGTTGGCGGCGCTGACGATGGCTCCGTATGCGACGTGGTCGTCAGATCGCTCGATGCCCATCATCCGGCGCAAAGGCAAGATTATTTAACCTCAGTTTTGGATAGCGCACTTTGATTAACTTTTATGATGTCCTCATCCCCCGACCCCTTCGCCATGCAATGGCGAAGGGGAGAAAAACGGTTCACAATGGTTCTTTAAGTCCCCTCTCTACGAAGTGGGGAGGGGATTTAGGGGTGGGGATAGAATGAAAACACTGTCCGAAACTCAGGTTATTTAACAGCGAGGGGCTAAAATGATGGGTACTGTAGAGACGCATCTGTGCGCCTACGTCTGCTAGGAGTGACACCTCGGTCAACTCCCTACATCCACCCAAATAGATACGCCCTTTAGCACTCGTCTCTGTGCAGATCATTATTTTCGCTATACTATGGTGAGGTTATGGCGTACAAGGAAATTGCGGACATATTGTGAGCAAACAAACAAGACGATGGATTTTGTTGTTGGCGATTGTGGCGGCGGTATTGGCTGTTGACCAAATCAGCAAGCGCTTGGTGATCGAAACGATGGAATTCCAAGAATCCATTACACCGATTCCGGCTTTGGGCAGTGTTTTCCGTATTACGCGCAGCTTAAACACGGGCGCTGCATTCGGTTTTTTAGAGAATGCGGGCGATCTGTTTTTGATTGTGGCGTTGGTCATTGTCGTGGCGATGCTGATCTTTTATCCGCGTATTCCTGATGAGGCTCGTTTGGTGCGCGTGGCGATTGGCTTAGTTTGTGGCGGTGCGTTAGGGAACGCGATGGATCGCATTCAATATGAGCATGTGGTCGATTTTATCCATTATCGTATCCCCGGCGTGATTGACAATGTTTCTAATATAGCCGATCATGCCATTGTGTTGGGGGTGCTGCTGATTCTTTACGATAACTGGCGCGGGGAACGGCGGAAAAAACAGGCTTCAACCGAGACTGTGCCATCTACAGAAACATCGTCGGTGGGTATGATGATCGACCCGCCAACGGATAATTCGCACCAGTAAAAATACCTACTGTAGTAGGGGCGACTCGCCGAGTCGCCCCTACGGAAAATTCATGTCAGTGATTAAAACATCGCTTGTAACTTTAATCAGCAACCGAAAGGATAACACTCATGTTCAAGAAAACAGTGCATCTACTGATTTTACTCAGCTTTTTAGCGCTCACGGCCTGTTCCCTTAACACGTCTAATACCGGTGATACCAACACCGATGCCGCCGCCGCGCAGAACTTTCTGCCCGATATTGCCGGATACGACAAACGCAGTGTGGATTTCGCGCAGGATGCTATCGCAACTACGCTGCAAGGGGCAGGCGTGCTGACGGGTAATGCGATTGCTGTTGTGCTTGTGAATCGCTTTAACACACTCGTCAACTGCTATCAAGAGCGCGGTGCGGTAGATGCGCGGATTTATACACAGCGCTTAACCGATGCCGTTAGCGGAGCGGCGCAAGGGCAATTCCCGATTGGGGGCTTTTTAGCCGTCATCAATGTCAATCGCGTGGAGGAAAATTTCCTCTCGTGCGCGGTACAAAATCCGCTCAGCGATGCCTTTAGCGCTCAGGCCGTCGAACCGGAACCGTGTGTGGGAACGGGCAGCCTGACCTTCGAGGGCGATACGATTAGCTTTGTCTTCGCCGCCACTGATGCGCCGCTGTGTGATGCCTTCGCGCAGTACTTTAATGGACGGGGCGCTACAACCACTGTTTCGCCTGTACAACTACCCGGAAGTTGAGACGGATTTATGCTGCGCTTGCTAAAACGAATCGGCACGGATATTGCCGCTGGTAAAAATATCGAAGCCTACGCTGTAACCGGAGTCGCATTGGTTTTAGCCATCTTGGGCGTGATTGGCGATGTCATCCCGGTCACGATCCAAATGGCGGCGATTTTAGCAGCGCTGGCGTTGTTGGTATTTAAATCCGCTGAAACCCACGAGCGCGAAATTCCGCTGGATGAAGTGCTGCGAGATCGCCAGAGTTACGGCAAGTTCTCGGACTTTATCAAAGGTGGCGCGGTCTTGTGGGTGTATGGGCCGTCCGCTGTGAACGTCATGAGCAGTTGGCCTGATATTGACCGCGAGATTATGAATCGGGGCGGGGAAGTTCGCGTGATCTTGCAAGACCCCACCGTGCAGCCCAGCCTCGATATTTTGCATCAACAGCTTGACCAAGATAGCTATCTCTTGGAAACCGACATCACACGCTCGATCTCGATTTTGACGACGCTGAAAAAACGCGGGAGCAAGGTCGATTATCGCTTTCTGAGCTACAGTCCCGGTTTTAGTATGGTGATTGTCGATCCTGATGGGCGTAATGGGCGGGCAGTGATTGAATTCTTCGGCTACAGCAACCAAATGATTACAGACCGAATGCACATCGAGATCAACCGCGACCAGTCCAATTATTGGTTTGAATATTGGGCGAAGCAATTCAGCAATATGTGGGAGTCTGCTCACCCGCCGGAAGGTAGTTAAAATTAATCAACAGTAGGCTGATGAGAGCGACAAGTTGTTGTCAATCAAAAATTTCACAGATTTGCTATCTGTGGAAATTGACGCTCACGTACCGCTGCTGCTACATAGCGTAGAGCTTCACTGATGTCTTCGGGTTCTAAATCAGGAAAATCTGCGAGAATTTCGTCTTCGCTCATCCGAGCTGCAATCATATCCACCACGGTGGTTACAGGTATTCTGAGGCCACCAATACAGGGTAATCCACCCATTTGTTCCGCATCAATGGTAATTCGATTAAAATCCATATTGTCTCCTTTTTCCCATTTCCCGATTATACACCGATGATCGCACTACGATTACGGACAATCACTTGCCATAGGGCGCGGCGTGGCGTATAAATAAGCTGTGATGTAACGACACCGTAACGCCGGAGAACCCATGAGCGCAGAAAAACCTAAAGATGGCTTGATCGGCAAAACAATCGGCCAGTATGAAATCCTTGAGGAAGTCGGGCGGGGCGGCATGGCAACCGTCTATCGTGGACGGCAAAAGTCGATGAACCGCATCGTCGCCTTAAAGGTGCTGCCGCGCCATTTTTTGCATGATCCCGGCTTTTATGAGCGCTTCGAGCGGGAAGTCGATGTCATCTCACATTTAGAGCATCCGCACATTCTGCCCATTTACGATTACGGTCAGGACGAGGGACTGCCCTATATTGTGATGCGCTTTCTGGCTGGCGGCAGCATGGAGCAGTTGATTCGGCGCGGCACTCGTCCGCTGGATGAACTGGAAAAACCGGTTCGTCAAGTGGCGCAGGCGCTCGACCATGCCCATCAGCAGGGTATCATCCACCGCGACTTAAAACCCGGTAACATTATGCTGGATGAATCCGGCAATGCTTACTTAAGCGATTTTGGCATCGCCCGCGTTCTTGGCAGCGAGATGACGGGCAGCATGATTATCGGTACACCTGCTTATATGAGTCCTGAACAAGCCAATGGCCTACCGATTGACTCTCGCTCAGATATTTATGCGCTCGGCGTGGTTTTGTTTGAACTGATTACCGGACGCGAACCCTATCAAGCCGAGACACCGATGGCAGTGCTGCTCAAGCATATCAACGAACCTATTCCGCCCATTACGCAATATCGGGATGACATCCCCGACGGTGTAGAGGACGTTATCATCAAGGCGACGGCAAAAGACCCCACAAATCGTTTTGCGTCGGCGGGCGAGATGGCGAAAGCCTTCAGCGGGGCATTACGAGGCGAGCCATCCATTTACGATTCGCCCACCCGCACCGCGCCACCCGCCGCAGCGACCAAAAAAGCCCCACCCACGCCCTCGCAGCCCATTCCTATTGTCACTGCCCCCACCGCCACTGACCCAACCATGCAGCCACTGTCTGCTGTGTCTGCTACGGTCAAAAGTCGCAGTCCGATAGGCTTAATCGTTGGCGGGTTGGTTCTATTGGCGGTCATTATTGGCGGAGTGGTGGTTGCATCCGGCGCTTTAGATCAAAACGATACACCGATTGCGCCGACTCCAGTGGTCAATGCTTTGCCGACACCATTCTTCCGGGCAGAGACAGTCGATGATGATCTTTACAGCATTTCTATCCCACAGGCATGGATACCGCCGCAAGGGTATATCGATAATTCAGATACCAATCGCCTCGTTCATATCTGGCAGGATGATAATCTAACAACTTATATCGCGCTGGTTATGGTCGATAGTGGGCTTTCTACCCCTGAGCAGTTTGCCGCCGCTGTGGATGCGTATACGCTGCGCTACTATGAAGCGAACCCAACACTGACCTTGATTGATGAGGCCGCCGCCCCGGATGGTACAATCCGGCGCAGCTATCGTCTTCAAGGCGAGACCGATCCACAGTTCCCAGTCGGGCAGAGTGATGTCTATTTCCTAAATCGTGCGCCGTATCTGGTCGTGCTGGAAACGTATGCTGCGGATTCGCAAGCCAACACGCTTATCACGACCTTCCAGAATATTCTGGATTCGCTGCGTGTTAAATCGCAGTCATAATTCTGTGCGAAGTCAGCAAACCAGTGAAAGTTATTCACTAAGGTTACGGACACGCAACATTTTGGAACGCTGGTCGTTCAAAACTACCAGCTAAAGTTTTTGTAAACCCGTAAACGGGTTGATTTAAATTCCTATTCGGTAGTCTAGTTTGCTTTCCTACCTCTATTCTACCGTCTAGGAATTTTCAGATGACTTCTCATCGAAATTAGCAAAAGAACTGAATTTTAACGGCGAGTCATCGTTGATTAATCGCCGTAAGAAAGTGGAATATCCAAGCGCAGCCAGGTGCGCCCGATGCGAAACAGCGATCCCGGACGCAGGCTGACTCGGCCTTTGACGATTTCGTCTTTTTCTAAGAATGTCCCGTTGCGACTGCCGCCATCTTCCAGCCAGAACGTCAGCACAAACGGGGCGCTTAGGGCATCAGTAGTCGTGGTCGGGACGGAGACACAGCCGAGACGGGCGTGTAAGCGCGATACTTGATTATCGAAAGGCATGTGCATGTCGCAGCCTTCGCGCCGACCAATAGTGATGATTTTTTCTTGCCCAATCGTAGGCTGATCGAAGGCCAATTTTTTGCCATCCAACGGGCCGCTCATATAGGTTACGGAAATCTCACGTTTGATGGGTCGTCTAAAAGGTCGATTAAAGCTCATTGGAGTCGTCACTCTCGCGCATTTTTTCGCGCACGATGCGTAATTTCAGGATAGTGGGTTCATGTGTCGGGTCGATAGCATTGGCTTTCAGCAGCCCATCCTCCGAGTCAGGATAGCGCTTGAGCTTAAGCAGGGTATCCCCGTAATTATGCCAGAACCACACGTCGTTGTCATCGCAGTCAATCGCGGTGCGATACGCGATCAACGCTTCTTCAAAACGTTCCAGTTCCGTCAAGCACAGCCCTTTGCCATTCCACGCCCAAGCATACGTTGGGTCAAGCTCCAGTGCTTTTACATAGCTTGTGATGGCTTCTTCAAATTTCCGCAAACGGCGCAGCACTTGCCCGCGCCGCGCCCACAGAATCGGATTGCGTGGGACGGCGGTAATGGATTGGTCAATCGCTACTAGGGCTTCATGACGGCGCTGCATCTCCAGCAGCAGATCAACCCGGTTGATATGATACCAAATCACGCCCGGTTCTTCGGTGGCGGCACGTTCATAGCTGACGAGCGATTCTTCCCGGCGGTTCATCTCTTTAAGAGTTAGGCCACGTCCGTTCCATGCCCACGCATAATGTGGATTCAGCCGCACGGCGCGATCAAACGCCGCGAGAGCATCCTCATGTTTGCCTAAACGCCGCAGCGCTTGTCCACGCTTGGCATGGCTTTCTGCATGACGTGGATTGAGCTTGAGCGCTTCATCCAACGACGCAACCGACTCGGCGACTTTGTTCAGGATCAGTTGTTCGTCGGCACGGGCATACCAATACCACGGGTCGGAGGCATTAATTTCGATGGCTTTATCGAAGCAGAACAAGGCTTCATCGTGGCGCTTAAGCTGGCTCAGAACCATCCCGCGCCCGTTCCATGCCCAATCATGGTCGTGGTCAAGATCAACGGCGCGGCTATAGCTGGAAAGTGCTTCTTCCAAGCGCCCCAGACGGCGTAAAATCTGCCCATGCTGCGCCCAGATTTGTGCGCTGCGATGATCGATCCTCAGCGCATATTCCAGCAGTTCATAGGCTTGCTGATTGCGATTGAGCGCTGTAAGCACATCGGTCTGCTTGAGGATATAGTAGACTTCACCGGGGGCAAATTCAGCGGCATGACGATAGGATTCTAACGCCTCATCCATGCGCCCCATCGCCTCATAAGTGCTGCCGAGTTCGCTCCATGCCCACGCATAATTAGGGGAGGAAGTCGTCGCCTCCCGGCAAGCGACCAGCGATTCATCGAAGCGTTCTAAATGCCGCAGCGCATTCCCCAGCCGCGCCCAACTACGGGCATGGGCTGGATTGATGGTTGTGGCGTTCCGCAGCGGCTCTAGCGCCTCTTCGTACAACCCAAGCAGCACCAAGACGTTGCCTTGATTATACCAATGCCACACATCGTTGGTTTTAAGGTCTGCCGCCTGACGGTAACATTCCAGCGCTTCTTCGTAGCGTTCCATCTGCTCCAGAACGATGCCTTTACCGTTGATCGCCCACGCGGAATCTTGCTCCAATGCGATGGCACGATCATAGGCTTGCAAAGCTTCGTCATAGCGGCGGACGTTCCGCATCACCTGACCGAGCTTTGCCCAACTTACGGCATGAGTCGGGTCGGTACGGACGGCGGCTTGGGCCGGTTCCACCGCGTCTCCGTATTGCCCAAGATCGACCAACACTTCTGTCAGGTTATACCAATGCCACACTTCATTCGGTTGATAGCGCGTCGCCCGTTTAAAGCTCATCATAGCGTCACGCAGCCTGCCGAGAGCTTTAAGCGCCAGCCCACAGCCATTATGCGCCCAGGCATAGGTCGAGTCTACTTTGATGGCCTGTTCATAGGCAGCGACGGACTCATCATTTTTTTGTAATAAGCGATAAATTTGTCCAAGCTTCGCCCAACTATTTTGATGTGCTGGATCGAGCTTCAGGCCGCGTTCCAAAAGGGGAATCGCTTCATGGTAGCGCCCAAGACTTTGCAAAACATCCGCTCGATTGTACCAATGCCACACGTCGTTGGCATTAATCTCCGTCGCGGTTTCAAAGGCTTGCAGCGCTTCATCTAAACGATTCAGCCTTTCCAGAATAATCCCACGCCCGTTCCAAGCAAAAGCATAGCGCGGTTGAATATCCAGCGCACGATTGTAACAGGCGAGCGCATCTTCATAACGCTCTAAGAGGCGCAGGGTGCGGCCTTTACGCGTCCACGCAGCGGCGTAATCTGGCTGGAGTTCCAATGCACGGTCATAGGCTTCCAGCGCTTCGTCATAACGGCGCAGCGCCGTGAGCGAATAGCCTTTGTCCATCAATTCACGAGCTTCCAGCGGGGGGCCAAACGTCTCGATGATGGGGGCATCGCCTGTCATCTCGGTATACAGCGAGATGAGCGAATCGACAATCGAACTCCATGATGGCGGACGGTTATCCGGCGCTTTTTGTAGACACTGTAAGACAAGTTCTTGTAAGCTATCCGGGATGCGGCGCTGATTGCGATTATCAAAGGTGGGAATTTCGTGAATATGCGCCCGCAGCCATTCCTGAAAACGCCGCGCTTTAAAAACATGCTTTCCGGTCAGCATTTCGTAAAGTACACAACCAAAGGCATAAATATCGGAGCGTTTATCGACTTCCAGCGATTGGCATTGTTCCGGCGACATATAGGGCGCAGTGCCGACAATCGCGCCGACACGGGTCAGGCGTTCACTCGCGCTGATGTTCACATCGTCATCGTCGGAGGGAATATCTTCCAGATCAATCGAGCGTACAAGGCCGAAATCGGTCACTTTGGCGATTCCGTCATGCGTGACCAGAATGTTGGCAGGCTTCAAATCACGATGCACGAGGCCGGGAACTTTTTTGGTGGCGTGCTGCATCCCTAAAGCGATATGCAGCCCGAACTCTACCGCTTTTGCCAGATCAAGCCGACTGTGGTCGATCCAACTGCGTAAGTCCGAACCCATCCCTTCGGGACCGCTGACGTGTTCAAGGATGATATGGGGACGGTTATTCACATTCTGCACCAGCCGTGCATGGACGATATGCCGATGTTTGTCCAACCGAATCCACGTAATCGCCTCGTGGGTAAAGCGCGTGACAGCCCGCTCATTTTCCAAAAAGCGCTCTTGGAAACTTTTAATGGCGACAGGCTCACGGTGATCGTGGTCATAACACAGATAAACGACCCCCATCCCGCCCCATAGTATTTCCGCTACTTCGTAGCGTCCTTCGATGCGATCTCCAGGGCTAAATTCGCTGCGCCCTTTGATGGGTGGTGTATTGCCCATAAATTCGGAGACATGGCTCCCGCCTGGGTCGCTATCGCCCTCCGGGGAGGTATGCGCGGTTTCATGAAGGAGGTTGCTTTCCTCTACAATCTGCGTTTCACTCAGCGGGATATAGAGTTCATCCACTCGTGAGAGGTTTTCGTCATCAATGCTCAAATCGCCTAATGTCATAGATGCATCGCTCATATCGAGCGCTAATTCGGGATCATCAAGCGTAATTTCTACCGTATCGCCGCCTTCTTCGGGCGCAATCGGACGCGCACTGGTATTCGCAGCGCGGATCATCTGGCGGCGATATTGGTCAAGCAGTGATGTCGCGTACCGATCATACCGCCCCGATGCGTTGTCTCCGCTGGCAGAAGAAGAACTGCTGCTCGTACTCGTCGTGTTTGATTTAAAATCAGCACCTTCATCTTCGGTAATTGCCCATAAAGCAACCGCGAGGTTACGGCGCGAAGGGTACTTGCGGGCAACCTCCGCCACCCACGCGATATATTCATCAGTGGCGCGGCGGGCGAGCTTGCGATCCACATCATTGTGCGATTGGCGTACTGCTTTACGATAGGCAATCAATGCCTTGCCGACGTAAAAGATGAGCAGACGCAGGTCGTTGTCTCCCAACTGCGTTATGGATTGAAGCGCGCACAAATTCCCCAATGCGAAAAGATCGTTCACATCGTCACGCCGCAGCGCTAATTTCCCCAATTTGCTGATCGCAGTATTGGGGTCGGTGGCAAAGGGGTCTGTTTTATCGGCGGCGATACTCTTGCGGAGCATGTCGCGGATTTCCTTATCAGTCTGCGGTATGGGCTGGTGGCCTGTTTGCGGTATATTCATACTCAAATAATTCTTTTACCAGTCTTTCTCAATGACAAGTTCGCCATAAGTAATGCTGACTTCAAACAAATCCGTTGTGATCATCGCTGGTTTACGGTGCGCCCCTTCACCGATTTCCATTCCAATCACATCGACTGCAGCATGATGTGCATCAACCTCATCACCCATCGCAAACCAATTGATGTATTGGCAATCTTTAAAAATCACATGAAAAACAGTATCTTCTCTTGAATCGTCATAAATGGCGTTAAATACAAGGTCTCTATTCCAGCGTTTATATTCAATACCTGTAATTAACCATGCTCCGATTGCAAGATGAAGCGCTTCAAAAATCGTCTGTGTTTTTGCTGGTGTCATCATCTTTTTTCACCCATTCCTGCTCCGTAAGCAGAATATTATGCCAAGCGGTTGATCTAAGAATAATGCCTGTGTAAATATTTATCCGATACCCCTTTATTCTACGACCATCAGGATAATACATAGGACGTGGTAGACGTATAATTTCACCGTTAGGCCGAATATACACTTCCGAAGCGTCCTTAAAGATATATTGCCTATAACCACCACGTGAAATCACTAATCGTTTTAGTGCAGGGTGACTATTGAGAAAATCCTCTGCTTCAGAAAAAGACCATCCAGCTAAACTGCCAAATTCTGAAGCTGTTCCATAACCACCTTTGCCAGCACCTGGATCGCGTTTTTCTGTCAAAGTAGCTTATGCCTAGTCGCTATTATTATCCACAATTCACCACAATCCTATGTCCCTATGACGTAGGCGAATCGGCGGCAACCTCAAAAATCAATTTGTCGTTATCCCCGGCGCGGGCGACGATGGTGCTGCCTTTAGGGAAAGCATCTTCCAAGATTTTGGCGCTGATCGGGCGTGTGACGAGTCGTTCAATCGCCCGCCGTAACGGACGCGCCCCGCTGAGAGGATCGTAACCAACGCGCAAAATAAGCTCACGCGCCTCCTCAGCGAGTTGCAAACTTAAACGCTGGTCGCGCAGGCGTTGGTGGACTTCTTGAAGCTGCAAATCCAAAATGCGGTTCAGGGTGTCTTTGTTGAGCGCCTTAAACGTAATCACTTCATCCAAACGGTTGATAAATTCTGGACGGAAGAAGCGGTTTAAATAACCGGAATAATCGGTCTTATCGGCGAAGCTGCTGCCAAAGCCAAGCGACTTGCCGCCTTCTTCGGTGCCGATGTTGCTCGTCATAATAAAGACGGAATGCCGCGCATCCACCCGCCGACCATGTGCATCGCTCAGGCGGCCTTCATCAAAAACTTGCAGGAAAATATCGAACACTTCCGGCGCAGCTTTTTCCACTTCATCCAGTAGGACGACACTATAAGGGCGACGGCGCAGGCCATCGGTAAGCTGTCCGCCGCGCTGGGTATCTTTATAGCCAGGGGGTGCGCCGATTAAACGGGCGACGGTATGTGCGTCATGGAATTCGGACATATCCAGCCGCATCATCGCGTCATCGCTGCCGAACATAAAATTAGCTAAAGCACGGGCGAGTTCAGTCTTGCCCACGCCCGACGGCCCCAAAAAGAGGAACACACCAATCGGACGGTTGGGGTCGCCTAGTCCGGCACGGGCTGTTTTGATGGCAGCGGCAACCGTATCCACCGCATCATCTTGCCCGATGACGCGCCCTAAAAGCGATTCTTCTAATCCGGCCAGGCGGCGTTTTTCATCAGTCGTCAATTCCGTAATCGGGATGCCCGTCCATTCTGAAAGGACGCTGGCAACATCTGACACCTGCACATCGTTGGGCGCATCTTCCAGATCAGGATGAACTGTGCGTATCGTCACACGGGTGCAGGCTTCGTCTAGCAGATCAAGTGCTTTATCTGGCAGGCGGCGATCTGGCATATAGCGCACAGACAATTTCACAGCGGCATCCACTGTTTCCTGCTTAATAACCACGCCGTGATGTTCCTCTAGGCGTAACTGCTGTCCGGCCAGAATCTTGATCGTGTCCTCTTCCGACGGTTCTTCGATGTCGATAGTGCGGAAGCGCCGGTCAAGCGCTGGGTCTTGCGCGATGGCGCGGCGATATTCTTCGTGCGTGGTCGCGCCGATGCACATAATTTCACCTCGCGCTAAAGCTGGCTTGAGGATGTTTGCCGCGTCGAGATTGCTATCAATCGTATCGCCTGCGCCGACGATGGTATGGATTTCGTCAATAAAGAGGATGCAGTTGCCGGAATTTTTGATTTCTTCCACAATCCCGACCAGTCGTTCCTCGAACTGCCCACGCAAACTTGTCCCTGCGACGAGCGTACCGATTTCGATTTGCACGATGCGCTTTTTAGAGAGGGTAGGTGGCGCTGTCCCATCGAAAATGGCATAGGCCAGCCCCTCGACCACAGCGGTTTTACCTACGCCAGCATCCCCTAACAGCAGCGGATTATTTTTCTTGCTGCGGGCTAAAGTCCGGGCGACAGCGCGGATTTCGCTTTCGCGGGCGATGGCGGGGCCAATTTTCCCGGCGGCGGCTTGCGCGGTCAAATCGCGCCCATATTTATCGAGCAGGGGCGTTTGGGGGCGGTTATCGCCATCAAGCCGCAAGCCGCCGCGCCGTTCAGCAAAGAATCCGCCCGGACGCGGGAAATCGAAATCGCTGTCGGAATCGCTGAGGAAGTCAAAAAGATCGCTGTCGTCCGCATCAATCGGCATCAGGTCATCATGTTCTTCCGCGATCAACTTTTGCAGCCAATGATTGAGGTCAAACCCCATCTCTTGCAGCTTGCGAATCGGTACGCCTTCGCCTTCTTGCAGCAGCGCCATCAACATGTGGCTTTCCGTCACATCCTGATCGTTATCCTGCTCAGCGAGGAAAATCGCCAGCGAAAGCACCATCTCGGTACGCGGCGTAAACGGCAGAACATCCGTCTGCGGTCCCTCGCCTGTGCCGATTTCACGGCGAATTTCGTTGCGGACTTCACGCGGGTTTAACCCGGCGCGGCGCAACAGCGCATACGTGGGACCTTGTTCGTTGCGTGTGGCGGCAATAAACAAATGCTCGGTGCCGATAAAGCTATGGCCTAATCGACGTGCTTCTTCGGCGGCGCTGCTCAATATCTGCGTACAGCGCTCGCGGATTTCTTTTTCTGGAATATCTGGCGAAGGTGTCACTGGTTGGTCTTCCCCATGTCACAATGAAATGGTACAGCGTCTGATTATAGCGCAAGTTTTCGATCTTATCCGCAATCCTATTGAGTGAAATGGTTTAAGTGTGTTAAAAGCGTTGGGGAAACGTCGGTTTTCTATCGAAAGTTCAATGGGCGTTTTTTGCAATCGGCGGGTATAATATGAAGAATGTCTTACGTTTTGTGTTCAATGATTTAAATCGCTCTACTGAAGAAAGCACTCTATGTCTGTCAACGATCCGCTTATCGGCAAGCAGTTAGGGGATTACACGATTCAAAGCGTCCTTGGTCAAGGCGGGATGGCTCGCGTTTACCGAGGGTACGATTCTAAATTGGATCGCTATGCTGCTGTCAAAGTTATCGAGCCAAAATTAGCTGGCAGTGAAGATGATGACGAATATCGAGAAAGATTCCTAAGAGAAGCCCGCGCCATTGCCCGTTTGCATCATCCCCGAATTGTGGGGGTGTATCAATTTGGCGGCGCGGAAGATGCCACGATGTTTTATATGGCGATGAGCTTCCTCGAAGGACGTGACCTGCGCCAAATACTTAAAGAATATGCCCGTCAGGATAAACAACTGTCGCATAACCAAGTGCTGACGATTATCCGTGATATTGCCGACGCGCTGGATTACGCGCATCGCCAAGGGGTGATTCACCGCGATGTCAAGCCTTCCAATATTATGGTGACGGCGGATGGACATGCCGTGTTGACCGATTTTGGGCTGGCGCTCAACGCGCAGGAGGGCACCATCGGCAATACCTTTGGTAGTGTGCATTACATTGCTCCGGAACAAGCCGTTTCCTCAGCGGCATCTGTGCCGCAAAGTGATGTTTACTCGTTGGGAGTGGTGCTGTTCGAGATTCTGGCTGGGCGTGTCCCGTTTGAAGATGTCTCCGCCATGAGCGTGGCGCTTAAACATATCAGCGATCCGCCGCCGATACCGAGTTCGGTAAATCCCAAAATTACACCGCCGCTGGATCAGGTCATCCTGAAAGTGATGGAAAAAGACCCCAAGAATCGTTATCCCAACGGCGCGGCATTGGCGCAAGCGCTGGAAATGGCCTTCGCTGCCGATGATGCCGATACGGATCAATTGGATACCTCTTCTGCCCGTAAATTGGCAATACCGCCCGAAGAAATTTTGCTTCCCACCGGTGAGCCTTCGCGCTTAAGACGGCAAGAAGATGCGCCTACTATTACCGATTCGTCTAAGGCACGCCCAGGCACATTGCCCTTTTCACCGTTGGAAGATGACCATCATCAGCAAACGAAAATATCGAAGTCTAATCGAAACGCAAATATCGCCCTCAGTTTAGGGATTCTGGCAGGATTTGTGGTATTGGTGTTGTTAGCTTTGATCTTTGTGCCGGAGGTGTTCAATGGCGGCACGAGTGATACTGATCTTACAGCGACAGCACAAGCGGCGGTTGATCTTGAGAATACTGCTACCGCAGTAGCCTTAGCGCTTATCCCAACCGCTACCGAAATCCCGCCGACGGAAACCGCGATTCCGCCAACGGAAACGTCTATCCCGCCGACCAATACCGAAGCGCCGACAGCGACAACCGTACCCACTGAGGTGGTCATTGTTGTGGAGGAAACCGAAACACCCGAAACCACCCCTACATTGGCCGCCACGCCGACACCTATCGGAACGCCGATGTTGGCGCTGACCGTCGAACCCGGTGCGCCCGAAGTGGTGCTGATTTATAACGGCGCGTCATTGGTGCTTTATAACCGTGCAGGGCGGATCGACATCAGCCAAATGGTTTTTGTGCAAGGTGGCATCCGCTTTGAATCGGACGAATGGCCTCGTCGAGAGCAGTTTGCGATGAATCCACGTCACTGTTATCAAGTTTGGCCTTTTGGCGGGGATGAGCCGCGTGAAAATCGCTTCCCGGCGGATATTTGCGAGTCGCGGCGCGGCGTATTCGCCACATCGCGCACCTTCTGGATTAACAACAACCCGATACAACTTTTGAAGTATTCTGGGGGGAAGAATCCCTAGCGATATGCCCGACTATCCCGCGTGATAATATCGAAGGTACATACTGCGAAGTTGATTTGCCGGACGAGAATTAAATCAGGAGCAAAGTGCTGATGCAGCTTTTAAGCGTCAATATCGGCAAAGAAGAACCGATTCAAGCGGGGAAACAATCCGGCAAATCCTGTATTTTTAAAAAGCCCACGCAGGCAACCGTCGCAATTGCGGAAGATGGCCTTGTGGGTGACAGCGTAACAGATAAAGAGAATCACGGCGGCGAAGATCAAGCGGTTTATGTCTATAGCAGCGTCGATTATATGTGGTGGTCGCAGGCATTAGGCAAAGCACTTGCACCGGGGACTTTTGGCGAAAATTTGGCAATTGCCGACCTAGACAGCGCCCCGCTTAATGTGGGGGATCGGCTTCATGTTGGGGAAGTCGTGTTGGAAATCACCTCGCCGCGTATCCCGTGTGTGACATTAGCGGCGCGGATGGAAGACCCGACTTTTGTAAAACGGTTTCGGGAAGCGGAACGTCCCGGTGTCTACTGCCGCATTATCCAAACCGGAATCGTCAAAGTAGGCGATTCGGTACGTTTACAGCGCTATGAAGGTGAAACCGTGTCCATGCTGGAGATGTTCCGCAATTTTTATAATAATGAGATCAAAGAAACTGACTTGCGGCGCGAACTCGCTGCGCCAATTGCGATTCGCTCGCGTCAGGATAATGAGGAACGCCTCAATAAAATGCTCGCCAAGTCTCAAACGACGTAAAACGTTCCAGGGAACGGACCTGTTGGGGTGCCGTTCCCTCAGACGTTTCACGCTCTATCCCTCAACCGCGACAACTGGCGCTTCAACCAATGTAGGCTGAACTGACTTCCGCCGCAGATTTTGTAAGCGGATATTGACTACACCGATGCCCATGAAGATTAAGGCCGCGCCGAAGAATAACAGACCATCGATTTGCTCATCCAAAATCAGCCAGCCCAGAAACAGCCCAATGACGGGGACAATATAAGTCACGGTTGATGCCCGGAACGCGCCTAACTGCTGTACCAGATAATAGAAAAACAGATAAGCCACAAACGTATTCAAGATGCCGAGCGTGATAATCGCCAGCAGGATGTTGCTTTCGAGCTGGTTATAAGGCACCCATGACCGTCCACCGAGCAGCGGTTCGATAATGACCAGCACCACACTGCCTAAAGCTGCTGCAATAAAAGTGCCTGCCGCTACTTGCAGCGGCTCAATCTTATTGCGGATCAGCTTTTTGCTGTAGACGGTAAACGTGGCGTAAAAGAGCGATCCGCCCATGATGGAGATCATCCCCAAGAAGCCGCTGTTAAGGTTGCTGCCATCGCCCAATTGACGGCTGGAAAGCACGACCACGCCCACAAAGCCCAGTACAATTCCCATGATTTTGCGCGGCGTAATCCGTTCATCAGTGAAAGCAAAATGCGCGATTACCAGCGTAAACAGCGCCGCCATCGCTTGTAAAACTGCCGCTAATCCGCTGGATACGGTCTGTTCGCCCATCGCAATCAGCATATACGGGAAGGCCGAATTACCGAGTCCGATAATCGCCAGCGCCCGAATTGTAGGCCAATCGGTTGGCAAACGTTTGCCGCGCAAATAAAGCACGATGTTCAGGCCAACAGCCGCGATGACACAGCGCGTAAGGACAAGCTGCGACGGTGATATGGCTTCCACACCGACGCGAATGAGCAAAAATGACGATCCCCAAATCAGGCCGACCAGCCAGAAAAGTCCCCAAGCGAGTTTATTCATGATTTTTCCGCTTTCAGTAGAGTGTGATTGGCTGTTTAGTTATTTATAGGCGAGAAGGTGTGCAAAAACTATCCGAAGATTGCGCTTGTTGTGGCGCATCAGTTATTGCAATGTGAATAGGGTAGCAATAGAACAAAATAGAGCATACTCGAACTCACCTAATTGCAACAGGGACATTAAGGGGTGGTTTAGCTATGACAAGTCATGTCGGTTCTTTAGGGTTCTGAGGGCTATTTCTTGGGGTTTTTCATGCAAAACACCGCGCCGAAGTAATGTGTAATCAGAGAATCGAGGGCGCTGCCGTGCATTTGATGCGCGAGTTTAGCTGTCGTGCGGATCATCTCACGCGGGTGGGTTTCCAGCATATCCAATTTAGCGCGGATGTATTCGCCTGTATCCAGTTCCCAATCTTCAAAATAGGCTTTCGACAAGCTGACGACTTCATTCATTAAGCGATAAAAGCAGCCATCGTTGAGGTAGTTTTCCCAGATCACGGCTGATTCCGCTGCATTCATGCCGGGATGCTTGCGCCCAATACCGAGCGATAACAGGGCGCTCATGTACTTGATGCGCGATTTACCCGGCGGAAGCCAGTGTACAAAGGGAATCAGGGTATGTCCTTCAATCGGATAGGTCACAAACGGAAACAGCGCCACGAGAACCCCGCCTGGTTTTAATACCCGCGCACATTCCGCCACCATCGCATCCAGAAAGCGCACATGCTCAAAAACCTGATTGGCATAGATCACATCGAATGAGGAATCCGCAAACGGGATGACGCGCTCATCGGTCATCATGCGGAGATGATCGTCATAGGCATCGCCAAAAATTGGCAAAAGCCGCGCTTTGAGGGACTCTTCGCGGTAGGGGAAGTCATACCCGTAGAGATCATGCCCATAGGCGAGGAAGGCTTCGATCAAATTTCCATCGCCGCAGCCCATATCCAACACTTTTAACGGCTGTTCGGTGGATTTTTCAGCCGTTATCTGCTCCAATTTTCGGGCGATATAGAGCGTTGTCGCGGAATTCCATGCCTGCTCAGTCGCCGTAATCATAATTGTTCCAGCAAAGAATGAAGGGCTTTTGTCGCGTAAATCATGCCGTCAGGGCCACTAAAGCCGCTGTTACGCCCGAATTCGACCAGATGCGGTTCAAGCGACAAGATTCCCTCGTAGCCTTTGGCCTTCAGCCGCGAGAGCAGATTAATCACCTGTCCGTCGCCTTCGCCTGCCGCGCAGACCGCGCCATCGTTTAAAAAAGCGTCTTTGATGTGGATATAAGTAGTGTATGGATTGAGCAAATCCCAATAGCGCTCGACTTGATGCATTACGCCGACTTGCACATAATTGGCAGGATCCCATATCAAACGCAAATTGGGATGATTGATCGTGCTGGCGATTTTGTGGCAGCGTTCCGGTGTATCCCCGACGATGTGCTTTTCGTTCTCTAGCAGCAGTTGAAAACCTGCCTGTGCCGCTTTTTCCGTGAGGGTTTGCAACCGTGCTGTCGCTTCTTGCACATAGTCATCATACGCTGTCGCGCCTTCTGGCGGGTAAAACGAGAACAGCCGTATATCGCGCACGTCCAGCATCTCGCCGACCACGAACAAGCGCTCCAGATTGGCGATTTCGGCATCAAGTGGATCGGTGATGGGTGTTTTGCCAATCCAACTGCCGAGACAGTGGACTTTTATACCGTAATCCGCGCAAAGCTGTTTGACCTGCTGAATTTGCACGTCCGTTAGCTTCTGGATATGAATGCCCCATGCTTTACGGATATCCAGACCAAGTTCAAGTTCTTTAAGGAGTTTTAGCTGTTCCTCAAAGTCATCCGCGATTTCATCCCCAAAAGCACTTAATGTAAAATGCGCCATGTCGCCCTCGTGTAATTTATACGCGCTACCTGAAATCAATTGAAAAATATGAACCACCAAGACATCAAGAAATAACATCACACTGAGCGATGAAAATGAAGTATTTTCAGAGCAAAGGGTGAAGACGAAACGCAAAGGCGCAAAGAACGCCAACAATCGCAAAATATTTCAGAGCAGGCGTTTTATAGCAATGCGCCCATAAACTTTAACGATGCTGTCCACGTAGCTCATTGAGCAATGCAAGATATTTTGCCCGATCAAGCGGGAATTCCACCGGAATACCCCTCCGGCTGGAATATGTCATTGCATTCGATAATTCTAACCCACGCATTGCCGTGATTCCATCCGCAGCTAAAGGTACACCTTCAGTAATCGCCGCATATAGGTTGCGATAAATCGCGGCGTGGTCGCCCCCATCTGAGGCGATTTCGACTTGTTCTTCGATCATCTCCGGCGCGGAGAAGGGGTTATCGCTGGTGATGATAAAATCGAGCAGATCGCGCTCGAATCGCTGAAACTTGATGCTGCCGCTGCTAATTGCCAGATACCCACCTGTGCCGATAATCTCAAAGCGCTGCGGCTGTCCAGCTTCGGCGGTGCTGATATGCACCGATCCTAACGGACCATCCGCCCATTCTAACATCGCTTGCACCGTATCTTCGGTCTCGATCTTGTGGGCAATTGTGCGCGTCCATGCGACAACTCGCGCTGGCATCCCGACCAAGTGACACAGTAAATCCAGTTCGTGCGGCCCCTGATTCATCAGTACCGCGCCGCCTTCGCCGTTCCATGTGCCGCGCCAAGCCACCTGCGAATAATAAATCGCGGGTCGCGTCCAAGTAATTTTAATATCCACATGCTGGATTTTGCCTAAACGTCCTTCGTCAATCAGTCTTTTGGCGGCGACGATTTCTGGCCGAAGGCGCTGCTGAAAATTGACCGCTAACAGACGATTATTGCGCTGCGCGGCGGCGATCATTTCCTCAGCTTCACCGACATGTACCGCAATCGGTTTTTCCACGAGGACGTGTGCGCCTGCGTTCAAGGCCTCGATACTCATCGCGGCGTGGAAGGGATGGGGCGGGAGGATGACGACGACATCCGGCTTGGCTTCCGCCAGCAAGGTCGTTAAATCTGGATAGTGCGGACAGCCCCATTCCGCACCGATTTTTTCTCCCACATCGGTGCGAATGTCGTTCACGCCGACAATCTGGAATAAATCGTCCTGCAAGCCGGGGCGGTGCATATTGAATACATTGCTCCCCACGCCGATGATGCCGACGGTCAAGCGTGGTTTTGTTTCTGGTGACAAAATCTTATCCCCTTACACCATGAAAATAGAAGTTATCTAACTCACCTTAAGCAGGCTGTGTTCTTTTGGAGGGCGACTCGCCGAGTCGCCCCTACCGAAAACGCCACTTAATTGCGTAAGTCTTGGGTACGCACTATGTTTTCCGACTCTTTACTCAGCACTCATGACTCATTACCTCACGTTACGCAGACACTCAAATCACTGGACACTGGCAGTTCAAAACTGCCAGCTAAAGCGTTTGGAAACCCCTGAAGGGGTTAAGTAAAGATTCTTAACCTCTTTAGAGGTTTCCAGATTGCGCGTAGCTCTGGGTTTTGAACCCGGAGCGGCTGGCTGCGTAAGGTGAGTTATTACTTCTTGCGCCCTAATCCCACTTGCGCTCGTCCTTGACGGTACGCTCGCCGGGTTTTATTTCGCCTGCCGGAACCATCACCACTTCATCAATCTTGAGTCGAATTGCGGCCTGCGCCAGCCCTTGCAATTTCTCGCCCAAGCCTGCACCGTCCGCGCCGTCATTCAGTTCGATCTTGAGCAGGACATAATCACGATTTTCCGGACGTGTGATGATCGCTTGCATGGTCTTAATTTGCGGGAACTGCAACTTCGCTGCTAAAAGCTGATTCGGATGCAAGAACATGCCGCGCACCTTGATGGCCTCACCGCTGCGCCCATAGAGGCCGAGAAGCTGCTGCCCGCCATCGCACTCCGGTGCAGCCGCTAATGCGCCAAGATCGCCCGTGCCAAATCGAATCAGCGGATAGGCTTTATTGAATGTCGTAGCAATCACCTCGCCGATTTCACCCGCCGGAAGTTCTGCGCCGGTTTGGGGATCGCAAATTTGCAAATAGACGTTATCCGTGATGCAAAATCCTTGAATCCCTGACTTGGTATAGCCGATAAAACCGAGATCAGCCGTGCCATAGGCGGAAGTCGTCTTCATGCCATACTCGCCCTCGAAGCGCTCACGCTGGTTTGGCATATACGGTTCAGCAGAAAACAGCGCTTTCTTGATCGTCACCCCTTCTTTGGGGATGCCCATTTCGCCGATTTTGTCCAGCATCGCCATCAAATAGCTGGGCTGCCCGACGAACCCAGTCACATTGAGGGCGCTCATCATCATAATCTGGAGTTCAGTGTTGCCGGGGCCGGAAGGAATCACTGTCGCGCCGCAAGCTCGCAGCCCTTCGTCCAGCAGCAGTCCCGCCGGGGTTAAGTGATACATAAAGGTATTCAGCACCCGATCCCCTTTGCCGAAGCCGACATATTTAAAGGGCGTGAGGAGCGCTTCATTACCTTCTGGATTGATCGGCTGCGGGTCATAAATCGGCCCTGGTGAAATATAAATGCGCGGCAGTGTATCGGGATCAACCGCCAGAAAGCCACCGAAAGGGGGATTCGCTTGGTGAATTTCCACGAGGCGATCTTTGCTCGTGACAGGAATTTTATTGAGATCAGCCGCCGATTGAATATCAGCAGGGGTTACACCAGCAGCGTCAAGGATATTTTTGATGGCAGGTGCATGAGCGTAAGCATGGACGACAAGTTCACGGATTCGGGCATCATAATGCGTGGTCAAGTTCGGCCTCCAATGGTTAGTGAAGTTTAGAATGTAGCGTGGTTACACAGGTTCGCCAAGAGTTGTGACGATTTTTTAATAGATCAGTTTTTGGGTGCGGACATCGTAAAATACGCTCAATACTTGGTCGCCCATAAATAGGCGACAGCGGCACGTTGGTGCGCTGCTGCGTTTTCCACCATTGGGCGCAAATGATCGATAAAGCGCTTGATTTCTTCCTCGGACAGGGCTTCACGCATGGCTTCTTGCAGTGTGGGGACGCGCGGATTCGGTGAAATATGTAAAAAAGCCTCCCATCCACCGCTTGACCACTTTTGTTCGGGGAGGATGTCCCAATGTATTTCGAGGTGAATTTCGGTAAATCCTGCTTCTTCAGTCATTTTCAATAAATCATGCTCATCGAAATCGAGCATAGGATCATCCAGCGGTTGAATGTCCTCATAAATTGCCCGTATCCGCCGTCCTAATGAGATGACTGGGGTTACGTCGTAGCCCCAGAAAAGGTGATCGGGCTGGGGATGACCAAAGCGATTGATCGGCTCAAACAGCGAAAGCCTGCCGCCCGGTACTAAGACGCGATAAAAATTATTAAATGCCTGCTGTTTGGCCTTCACATAGATCAAGACCGAGCGAATCGTCACGACATCCACCGATTTATCCGCGATGGGGGCGAGGTCGGCGGCGGAAGCAAGGACGAACTGAACGCGCTCCAAAACTTGCATCTGTTCCGCCACTGAATTTGTATGCGCCAACAAATCTTGCGAAATATCGCTGAAGATAACTTGTCCCGCAGGGAGCTGCGTTAACGCGCCGAAGCCAATCAGCCCGTCGCCGCAGCCTACATCTAGCAGAATTTCCTCGCCGTGCAAAGCAGCATTGTTCAGCACACGGTCACGAATAGGATAAAGCGCCGCCAACACCGCCTGTAAACGAGACTCATCACCGCCATGCCGCGTATGCAGCAGCCACTGCGCCCATTGATCGAGTTTGGTATCTTTGATGTCCATCGAACCCCTCGATTGCCCGTCCTAGTATCGTGATTTGGTGAAGGTGAGGAGTGGTTCCGCGTTATTGCACGCTAGAATTGCCCAATGAAACCTCATCCTTAGTGATTTGGTGTACTAGTCTTATCCTAACCAGCGTTTGCGCCGCTTGTAATGCTTAACCTCTTTGTAACTCTTCCGTTCACCAGAGGTATTCAGCCCTAAGTAAAATTCTTTAATATCTTCATTTTCGCGCAGTTGGGCGGCGGGACCATCCAGCACTACACGTCCATTTTCCATCACATAGCCATAATCCGCTAGTTCCAAAGCGGCGCGGGCGTTTTGCTCCACCAGCAGTACCGAGACTTTTTCCTTCGCCCGAATATCGCGCACGATCTCGAAAATCTCCGCGACCAACATCGGCGCGAGGCCAAGCGACGGTTCATCCAGCATTATCAATTTGGGATGCCCCATCAGCGCCCGTCCGATGACGAGCATTTGCCCCTCGCCGCCGGAAAGATAACCGCTGACGCGCTTCCGCATATCGCGCAGGCGGGGGAAATAATTAAAGACCATGTCTAAATCGCGTTTATACTGCCTGCCGCCTTCATACACCATCGAACCTGTCTGTAAATTTTCTTCGATGGTCAAATGCTGAAAGAGGGGACGGCCTTCGATGACCTGAATAATGCCTTTACGGACAATATCCTCGGCGCTGTAGGCATCAAGGCGCTCGTCGTTCCATTGGATATTGCCGCGTGTAATTTCGCCTAATTCGGTTTTGAGCAGTCCACTGATGGCCTTCAAGGTGGTGGATTTTCCCGCGCCGTTGGGGCCAAGCAGCGAGACGACTTGCCCCGCTTCCACCTTAAAAGTCACGCCGCGCAGCACCAATATCACGCCGTTGTAAATCACTTCAATATTGTTGACAGTTAACATAATCTAGTTCTCAGTTTTTAGGTGTTAGGTCTTAGTTGTGAGTGATGAGTTCTGAGCAAGGACTCGCTAACTCGATTTGAAAACGTTGAACCACCAAGACACCAAGAATTTGAAAGAGAATATCTGTAATCTTTGTGTCCTCTGTGGTTCAAAGTTTCTATCCTCTCGCACAAATCTTTCTCAGAACTCGGCACTTACGATTTTTAACTTAAAAAGGACAGCCAAGACGACTTTCTGCCTAATGCTGT
>Ga0209591_10000797_pt1 | contig 40334 bp, 30 predicted proteins | sample MAT01_FD_187207 | JGI IMG/M metagenome (GOLD analysis project Ga0209591, IMG submission 187207) | Freshwater microbial communities from Lake Fryxell liftoff mats and glacier meltwater in Antarctica - MAT-01 (SPAdes) (version 2) | ecosystem: Environmental > Aquatic > Freshwater > Ice > Liftoff... | reverse complement strand
CTTGGCCCCCTGAAACCCGGCCTTGGCCCCATGCAAGCCAGCTTCAGCACCATGCAACCCGGGCCGGGGCATTCCTGCCGCGAGTCTCCACACCCACCATTTTTCCCCGGGACCAAGGTCTCCCAGGTGGTGTCGAGCAGAACCCCACACAACTCCGGCGTCAACACCAGGCATGGTTGATCCACCGGCCCCAAGCCGCCCAACACTCGCCCAGCGAGCCGGCTTTCATGGGGTGAACGACCGATCACCAGCGGCCCACCACGGCCCCTCGCCCAATACTCTACATGAACAGACGGCCATTCGTCCAGTCGGAGGGTCCGGTTCCTGCTCACAACCCTCTCGAACCGACCCGGTGTGGATGAAATGTCAGAGCGGGAGCACGGAGGTGCGACTCGCCCGCATCCGGTGTTGAACCGGTCGGACCAACCGCGGGCCCAGACTGCGCCGGTACCGACCACCCGGGCCGAACCTCGGCCCCGCCCATCCCCGAACTCCCCGACCCACCCTCAACCCACCCTTCTCAGCGCAAAAACGGCCTGATTCGCCCATCCGCCGCGAATCCGCGACGATCCGGCCCGAATTTCCGCCCATCCGCGCCGATCCGCCGCCCATCCGGCCTCCATCCCCGCCCGGAAGCACCCCAACATCTGCAAAATGCACCCCGACATCTGGCAAGTGTTCCGCAACATCTGGCACATGCACCGCGACATCTGGCAAAAGCTTCGCGACATCTGGCACATGTTCCGCAGCGCGTGGCGCATGATCCGGTATTTTGCGGGGAACGTGCAGCCCGAGCACAGAACATTTCGAGCCCGCGGGCAGGAGAGCCATGAAACGTTTTGTCGACCTCGCCCATCTCCTCCCGCCCCGAAGAACCTCCACCCTCTTCTCTCCTCTTTCCTCCGCGCTCTGACCTCTTCCGCGAGTTCCCCACGTCTATCGACCACCACACGCATCGCCCGGAGTCCGCTAGACTAGCCACCCGGCCCTCGAACTCAGGCACCCTTCCGAGCCACCCATGCAGAACCGCTTTGGACTCAAGGACTTCTTTCTCTTTGCGCTGGTGATCGCCTTCGGGGTGATCGTGATCTTGCGGACCGATCAGGCCGACCGGGCCTGGGAGAAGTCAGAGCAGATGCTGACCAAGATCAGCAATCTGGAGGCTCAGGTGGGGCGTGTGGAGAGCAAGCTCGACTCGGGGGCAGGGTGGATCAGAAGCCCTGGGGGGGCGGGGGGGTCAGAGGAAGGGTCTGTTGCGCAGGAAGTGAAGCCCCAGGGTTCGGACAACGCGGCGAAGGATGAGTCGTGGGCCCGGGCCGGGGTGCCGATCGCGTGGCAGCCAGCGCGGCAGTTGACCAACGACCCGCGCGGCAAGACGGGGTTCAAGCAGGGGGGCGAGTTCACCGAGATTTATGAGGCCCAGACCAAGGTGCTGACCCCCTCGATCTCGACGGATGTCTATTCACGCCGCATGCAGGAGCTGGTGCTGGAAGCGCTGGCGGACCTCGACCCCGTGACCCTGAAGCGCCGCGGGCTTCTGGCGGAGGCCTGGCAGGTCGATCCCGAGGGTCTGTGGTTGCGGGCCCGGCTCCGTCCGGGTGTGCGCTTCAGCGATGGCACACCGTTGACGACCGAAGATATTCGGTGGAGCTTCCACGACTACATCATGAACGAACAGATTGATGCCGAGCGCGATCGGTCGGTGATGCGCGACTCGATCAATGAAGTGAAGGTGATCGATGCGCGGACGGTCGAGTTCACGTTCAAGGAGCGGCTCTTCCTGAACGTGGACAACGCGCTCAGCATGTTCGTGCTCCCCAAGCACATCCTGTCGAAGCTCAGCCCCGCGCAGATCAACCAGTCCACCGGGCTGATGGTGGGGAGCGGGCCCTTTAAGATGAAGGATTTCAGCATCGAGCGGCAGTGGACGCAGCCAGCGGATGTGGTTCTGGAGCGCAACGAGCAGTACTGGGGGCCCAAGCCCGCGCTCGCGGCGATCCGCATTCAGGCCATCACCGAAGAGATCGGGCGTTTGAACGCCTTTGCCAAGGGAGATGCGGACATGATCACCCCCAGCGCGCCGCAGTTCGAGGCCAAGAAGAAGGAGCCCGAGTGGGCCGAGCGGGCCAACTTCCTCAACTGGGTGAACATGCGCTCGGGCTACTCGTTCATCGCGTGGAACTGCGGGGAGCGCAACGGCAAGCTCACCCCCTTCCACGATCAGCGCGTGCGCATCGGCATGACCCACGCGCTGGACCGCGAAAAAATGATCCGGGACATCTGGAAGGGCTACGGGGTGGTGGCCAAGGGGAACATGAACCCCGATTCGCCCGGCGCGGCCAAGGAAATCAAGCCGTATCCGTACGATGTAGCGCGTGCGAAGGCGCTCTTCAAGGAGGCGGGGTGGGAAGATCGCGACAACAACAACGTGCTGGAAGATAAGAACGGGACCGAGTTCGCCTTTGAGTTCTCCTATTCGGGCGGGAGCGAGATCGCCGAACGGATCGCCAAGTTCGTGAAGGATGCGTACCAGGCCGTGGGCATCAAGGTCACGCTCAAGCAGTCGGAGTGGTCGGTCTATCAGGACCTGATGAAGAAGCGCGACTTCGATGCCATCACCCTCGGGTGGGGCGCGAACGGGCCGGAGAGCGACCCGAGGCAGATTTACCATTCCGAGTCGATCAAGAACCAGGGTGACAACTTCGCGCAGTGGAAGAGCCCCGCCGCGGACAAGCTGATCGAGGATGGACGCAGGGAGATGGACTTCGACAAGCGGCAACTGGTGTGGGCCGGGTTGGAGCGCGTGCTGCACGCAGAGCAGCCCTACACCTATGTTCGCGTGCCGCCGTGGCTGCGATTTGCGAGCAAGCGCGCCGGCAACGTGGTGACCTACCCGAAGGGGATGCAGCTCGACGAGTTCTTCATCGGTGGCGGCACGGTCCAGGCCAATCCGGGCGCGAACTGAGCACGCCGGTCCACCGGATCTCGATTCCGAGCGGGTGAAGGCCTGCTGAACAGTGTTGGTCTTCTGATCTTCATGAACTCCGCCCATTGACAGGCCACGACGATGCTGATGTACATTTCACGCCGCCTGTTGCTGATGATTCCCACGCTGGTGGGGATCACGCTCTTGGTGTTCATGATGATCGCGGCCAGCCCGGGCGGGATCGGCGCGGGGCTGATGGTCTCGGGCGGGCAGCAGATGCAATCGTCGAGCGCGGTGGCGGTGCAGCGGGCCAAGCTCGAGGACCGTTACGGGCTGAACGAGCCCATGCTGGTGCAGTACTTCCGCTGGCTCAAGCGGGTCAGTCCCATCAGGTTCGGTGATCGCGACCAGGTCAGCCCGGCGGGCGATCTGGTGACGCGGCCCAGGCCCATCCCCGAGCCGAGTGTGTGGAAGTGGGTGGCTGAGCGGCTCGCCGAGCCCGAGCCGGAGCTCGCGTCGCGCACGCGGGCCGAGTTTGTCGCGATGGATGCGGATGCGAAGATCGAAGCCTTCAAAAAACTTCAGCGGTCGTACGTCGAGGCGCGGGCCGGGTTCACCACCGATGAAGCGGTGCTGGCCGATGCGGTGAAGCGCTACGTCGAATCGATCGGGCGCACCGACCTGATCGACTCGAACTTCAAGCCGCGTCTCAAACGTATCGAAAGACTGACCCCCGACACGAGCGCGAAGGAGTATGCCGAGGTTGAGAAGCACGCGAAGGCCGCGGTTCGATCGAGGGTGCTGGCGCAGGAGGCGCGGGCGAGGTTGATCGGCGCGATGGATGCCGGGCCGTATGAGGAAGCGGGGTTCGGGATCTCGGGTCTGGTCCACATTGCGTGGCCGGACCTCGGGGTCGCGTTCAGCAGCAACCAACCGGTGCTCACGCTCATCACCCGCCACCTGCCGACGACGATCCTGCTGAACCTGATCGCCTTCCCGATCATCTATCTGATCGCGATTCCGAGCGGGATGCTGGCCGCAGCGCGCAAAGGCTCGATCTGGGATGTCGGGATGGGGTCGCTGTTCATCGGGCTCTACTCGGTGCCGGTGGTGCTGGCCGGAGTGCTGGCCCTGGGGTTCCTCGCGACACCGGATTATCTCAACGCCTTTCCGACGGCAGGCCTCCACGACAAGGGTGCGGCGGACTGGACGTACCTGCCGAGGAACGGGGGCAAGGGGTATCTGGTGGACCTCATCTGGCACATCATTCTGCCGGTGGCGTGCGCGGTGTATGGCGGGTTTGCGATCCTCAGCAAGCAGACGCGGGCCGCGATGCTGGAGAACTACAGCGCGGATTATGTGCGCACGGCCAAGGCCAAGGGTGTGAGCAGCAAGGATGTGATGTTTGTCCACGTTCTGCGGAACAGCCTGCTCCCCCTCATCACGATGTTCGTGACCGTCTTCCCGGCGATGCTCGCCGGCTCGGTGGTGATCGAGAGAATCTTCAGCGTGCAGGGCATGGGCTGGCTCATGATCGAGGCGATCAACCTGCGTGACCGCGAAATGATTCTTGCGAACACGACGATCGTGGCCTGTGTGAACCTGCTGGCCCTTCTGCTGGCTGATATTTTGTATGCGTGCGCAGACCCGAGGATCACGTACAAGTGAGCACAGCACCAGCACCAGTTTCGCCGCAGCGCGCCATGCAAGCCCCGCTCCCCGAGCGGGTGACGGGCGTGCAGCTCATGCAGGGCATCGGTGTGCGCCCGGCGGTTGGCTTCTGGACTGATGCGTGGCGGACGATCGTCAAGCGGCATCCGGCGGTGATTGCAATGTGCTGGATCGGGATTGTCGCGTTCTTCGCGGTCTTCTCGCCGCTGATCGCCAACGGGCACCCGATCTGGCTGAAATCTGTCGGCGGAGCGGGCCGATCCTACTCACCGTTGTGGGAGAACCTGAGTTCGGTGGACCTGGTCTTGCTGGTGTGGGGATTGGTGACGGTTCCGTTTGTGGTACTGGGGCCGACGATCGGGCGTGGGCGGCGGGTCTGGATGATGATCGGCGCGCTGGTGGTGGCGATCGCGGTGCTGGCGATCTCGGGTGTGTTTCAGGGACGGTTGAACAGTGCGGCACAGGACCAGGGACGTGCCGCGGCCTCGGCCGCGGTGAGGGGGCTTGAGCCCGCTGCGAACGCCAGCAAACCCTTTGCGCGACGCGATGGAGCCGGGTACATCGTGGGCTTCGGCGTCGCGGCGGTGGTCTTTGCGGGGATGATGCTTGTACCGCTGGGCAAGGTTCGGCGGCGGGTGATCGTGGTGGGCCTGGCCGCGTGCATCGGTGCGCTCGCGGTGGGGCAGCGGTGGGACCGACCGCTAGAGATCTACAACTATGTGCAGCGTGAGGTGAGCGGGGAGATCGAGGCGACGTACACGCTGGTGCCGTGGTCGCCGCTGCAGCGTGATTCGGCTCTGGATCGGCGCCCGCCGCTCACCAAGTATGGCCCTGCAACGGGTGTGGCTGTCGATAGTGCGCCGTACGAACGGCGATACATCCTCGGCACCGACGCGTTTGGTCAGGATGTGCTGAGCCAGCTTCTGCAATCGTGCCGTCTGGCGATTTCGATCGGGCTTGTGTCTACGGGTGTTGCGTTGGTGATCGGTGTCTTGCTCGGCGCGTTGATGGGGTACTTTGGCGGGTGGGTGGATCTGCTGCTGTATCGTGTGGTCGAAATCTTTATGGCCGTGCCCGTGCTGTTTCTGCTGATTGTTGCGGTGGCCGTGCTGCCCGAGGAACTGCGGAACACATACGTGATCATGGGCATCATCGGGATGTTTACGTGGACGGGCATGGCCCGCTTCACTCGTGCCGAGTTCATGAAGCTGAGGAATCAGGACTTTGTGCAGGCGGCGCAGGCGACGGGGCTGCCGCTCAGGTCGATCCTCTTCCGCCACATGCTGCCGAACGGCATCGCGCCTGTGTTGGTCGATACGAGCTTCGCCATCGCCGCCGCCATCAGTGTCGAGGCCACGCTCTCGTTCCTCGGGCTCGGCCCGGTCGATAGCGCCTCGTGGGGTCGATTGCTGAGCGCGGCCATCAGTTCAGAGGGTGAGTTCAAGTGGTGGCTCGCCGTCTTCCCGGGCCTGGCCATCTTTCTCACCGTGTTGTCGTACAACCTGATCGGCGAGGCGATGCGCGATGCTATCGATCCAAAGCTCAAGAAAGCCCGCGTCTAGTCCCCCCCCTCCCCCCCCTCCCCCCGACCCCGCCCACAACCAAACGCCTCTCTCGTCCGACCCGCACCATGAGCACAGCCACAGCACCAGCGCCGACCGCACCCACACCCGCGACCAGCGAGATTTCAGGGCGCAAGCAGCACAAACAGCTTGATGAAAAGACCCCGCTGCTGCGGGTCGCGGATCTCGCGGTCTCGTTTGACAACGGGAGTGGCCCGCGCATTCAGGCGGTGGATGGGGTGCGGATGACGATCTATCCGCGGCAGACGCTGGCGGTGGTCGGTGAATCGGGGTGTGGAAAGTCGGTGACGGCGATGTCACTCATGCATCTTGTGCCGCGCCCGCCGGGCCGGTGGGATCGTGGTCAGGCCTTCTTTCAAACCGATGAAGGGGCGAAGGATCTTCTGCTGTTCTCCGAACCGCAGATTCGGCGCATTCGCGGCAACGAGATCGCCATGATCTTTCAGGAACCGATGACCTCGCTGAACCCGGTCTACACGATCGGCGATCAGATTATGGAGGCCGTGCTGCTGCATCAGCGTGTTTCTGTGCGCGAAGCCGAGCAGATCGCGATTGAGTCGATGACATCGGTCGGAATTCCTGACCCGGCCAATCGGATCAAGGCCTATCCACATCAGTTCTCGGGCGGCATGCGCCAGCGGGTGATGATCGCGATGGCACTGGCCTGCCAGCCCAAACTGTTGCTGGCCGATGAGCCAACGACCGCGCTGGATGTGACCATCCAGGCTCAGATTCTTGAGTTGCTGCGCGACCTTCAGCGTAAGCGTCAGATGGGCATGATGCTGATCACCCACGATCTCGGTGTGGTGGCGGAGAATGCCGATGTTGTGTGCGTGATGTACGCGGGACGCGTGGTGGAATACGCCAACATCTTCGAGCTTTTCAACAACCCGCTGCACCCATACACCCGCGGGCTGTTTGCCAGCATTCCGAAGATTGGCGAGGTTCGACCGCGACTGGTGACCATTTCCGATGTGATTGATAATCCCGAGGCGTTCAAAATGCTGCCGGGCGCGAGCAATGGCATCCGCCCATGGTGGCCATGGCACGATGCGCCGAAGGATCTCTCACCGAAGGATGGTCCGGCCGGCGACTACTACCTTCAAGAGGTGATGCCCGAGCACTGGGTGGGTGTCTGGCGGACTGAGGCGGTCAAGAGCCACGAGAGCCGCTCGCCGGACTTGAACTACCGGATATCCGATGATCCGACGCGGGCCTGATTGCAAGCGCAGGCTCACACGGGTAGCGCGCTTGCCTGTTGCGGACCGGACGGGCTCACCATTTGACAGGTACACACGTGCGAGTCGTCATTCTGCTAGACCGGTCTTTTGCCAAGCGTGAGCGTGAGATGCTCTCGCGGCTTGAGATCGGGCTCGCCGATGAAGGCATCCGCGTGATTCACGCGGTGCCGATGGCGATCGTTGAGAGCGAGACGTTCGGCCTTTACTCCTCAAAGGCGAGCTACGACGATCGTGGCTTTCCGACGACCAACAGCGCTCGTGTGAAACAGCTTGTTTCATCGATCAGAACGCTGACGGAGTCCGTACCTTCGCCAGAGGTTGATGTTGTTCACAGCCTGGGGACGGCGTGCGAAAGACTGGCGGTGAATCTGGCCGCGGCACTTAATGCTGCACCGCTGTTGGAGATCTGGCAGGCATCATCGATCAGGTCGGTGAGCGAGGCGATGCGGCACTCGCGTGTGCCGGTCTCGCTGGCGTTTTCCGATCCTGACCTGCGAACAGTGATGAAGAAACTGAATCAATCGATTGTTGGAGCCGATACGCCATGGGGTGTACACCCGAGGCCTCGCGATGAAACCCAGCCAGTTGATGGCAACAGTGCGCCTTCGGTGGCCTTGCTGGCGGATGGCACGCACCCTGCGATTCTTAACACCGCGCTGGCCGGTCTTGCCGAGGCGACCGCGGACTTTCCTGAACTGCTGATCTTTGTTGATACCGAGCGGGCAGGGTCGGCACGATTGTGGAAACAGGCAAGGGCGCACGGGTTGCTCGAGCGGCTTTCGATAGTTCCCGGCATCGAGGCTCGACGAGAACCGACCTTGCGGCTCGATGCGCTGCTCGTGCCTGAACCTTCGGGACGCTTGAGGTCGCTCGTGCTTGATGCCATGGCACGAGGTATTCCCGTTGTCGCCACAAGAGACCCCGCGCTGGGAGTTCTCAGCGACCCGCAGCGAGTTCGGTTGGTCGCTCCGGGCCCGGCTTCGCACTGGGCCGCGGCCGTACGCGATATGCTGCACAATGGTCCGGCAAGACGATCGGTGACCGATGCCGCGCAAACCTATGTTCGCACGCAGAGATCGGCCAGTGGCCATGTGGCGGCCGTATTGAAGGCCTACGAAGGTGCAAATCGCACGCGGCATCTGCCCGCGAAGGTTTGAGTCGTGCATCCGCAGCGGATCTGCGGAGCATAAAGTTACTCGATGTCACGGCTGCCCTTCGATCCGAAAAAGATGAACACGCGTGCTGTGCCGCGTATTGATGCGCCGAGCCTGCTCGGGGCAGTCGGCGATCGTGATGCTGCGCCGGTGTCGGTCTCGCAGCTCGCCACCATGGTTGAGCGATCGCTGCGCGACCATCTTCCCCCGACCGTGCGTGTGCTCGGAGAGATCGGGCAGTTCCGCGAACGCTCGCACTGGTACTTTGATCTGAAGGATGAGGGCGCGGTGATCTCGTGTGTCATGTTCGCGGGCGCGGCCCGCAAGGTCGGGTTTGTGCCGCGGATTGGCCAGCAAGTTGTGCTGAGTGGTCGCGTTGAGTTCTATGGCAAGCAGGGGCGCACGCAGTTCATGGCCGACAAGCTGCTGCCAATCGGTGAGGGCGCGCTCGACGCCGCCTTCCGCAACCTCTGCGATGAGCTGCGCGGGCTCGGGTGGTTCGATGAGTCGAGGAAGCGTGCGCTCCCGCTCTTTCCGCGCCGAGTAGGGGTGATCACCAGCAGAACAGGGGCCGCGCTCCAGGATGTGCTCGATACCGCGCGGCGCAGGTGTCCGGCAATTCCTATCGCGCTGATCGATGCGCGAGTTCAGGGCGATGGCGCGGCCGAGCAGCTGGCCATCGCTCTGCGCCGGCTTGCACATCTGCACGATGCGCTCGGTGTTGATGTTGTGCTCATCACCCGTGGCGGTGGTTCGATGGAAGATCTCTGGTGCTTCAACGACCGCTCGCTTGCGCAGGCGATTCTCAACTCGCCGATCCCCGTCGTCGCGGCCATCGGCCACGAGACCGACACCACCATCGCCGAGCTGGTTGCTGATCTGCGCGGGGCGACTCCCACGCAGGCGGCCATGCGGATCTTCCCCGATGCCGATGATCTCCGCCGCCAGCTCGCGTCGATGTCCTCCCGCATCGGTGCGCACGCGTCGCGGCGGGTGAGGGTTGATCGTGAGCGGCTGCGTGGGCTTGCTCGCCATCCTTTTTTGTCTGACCCCGAGACCATGATCGTTGATAGGCGCGATGATCTTGCGGATGATGGGCGTCGATTGGTTGCGGCGGCCCGGTCGAGAGTTCGTGATGGCCGCGCGAGGCTCGATCGAATCGCGGCCCGGCTTGAGCGGCACAGGCCGGGGGTGGAATATGCCCGACGCGAGGCCGCGCTTCTGAACGCCCGATCTTCGCTTAACTTGACGATGGCTGTCCGCCTTCGGAGCGTGGACCTGCGGTCACCCTGCCGACGATTGCGGGGTGCGATCTCTGGTCTGATCGATCGCCGACAGGTCGCGCTCGAGTCGCTGGCACGCGGGCTTGATCTTGTCGGGCCGCACAGCGTGCTCAGTCGCGGGTTCTCGATGACCCTGCACACCGATGGTCGGGTGGTGCGGTCTGCGGGTGAAGTCATGCCCGGCCAGACCGTGCAGACACGCCTTGCGGATGGTGGGTTTGCCTCGGTTGTGCAAGGAGTTGCCGGAGAAGTTCCGTCGATCGGACCCGCCCCGGCTGTTTCCGCGCGGAAGTCGGCGGCCAGAAGAACCGCCAAGTCCAAATCGCCACCCCCCGACCAGTTGGACCTCTTCGCTCCGGGGCGGTAAGGTTGCCCGTGAGCAAGCAATCCGGACGATCATCCTCCGACCCGACGGCCAACGTACCAAGCGACCTCGCCACCGTGACCTTCGAGCAGGCCCTGACCGAGATCGAATCGATCATTGATCGGATCGAGACCGGCGAGGTGGGGCTGGAGGAATCGCTGAAAGAGTACGAGCGGGGTGTTTTGCTGGTGAACCATTGCCGCGTCAAGCTCGATCGGTCGCAGCAGCAGGTGGAAGATCTCACCCGTCGGCTCGAACAGGCCGATGATACAGCGCCCGCTCCACCCGATGCCCGCGAACCGGAATAAGCACGCATGACGAAGGAAGATTTCTATCTGCTGCTGGCGACCGGTAGCTGGGTGTGGCTGCTGTTTGTGTTCGCGTTCGGCGCGTGTGTCGGGTCGCTCACCAATGTGCTCGTCTATCGGTTGCCGCTCGGCCTCAGCGTGGTCTCACCACCCTCGCGCTGCCCGATGTGCCAGACCAAGCTGACCTGGCGCGAAAACTTCCCGATCTTCGGTTGGCTCAGGCTGGGCGGGCGATGCCGTTTCTGCAAGTCGCCGATCTCGCCCGAGTATCCGCTGGTCGAGGCGTTAGTCGGTCTGCTCTTTGTGGTTTTCTTTGTGCTCTGGTACACGCTGCCTGATAGGGCCGTCATCCTGGGTGTCGATTGGGCCAGCATCCGCCCCGAGTGGGCCCAGTGGGATGCCACCCTTGATCGTTGGCCGCGCGAGACGTGGCCCATGTTCATCGTGCTGCTCGTGCTCGTTGCCTCGCTCGTGGCGATGTCGCTGGTTGACCTCAAAACCTATACCATCCCGTTGCAGATTCCCTGGTTCGCCACCGTGGTGGCCCTGCTCTTCCACGTAGGCTACGCGGCCTATCTGAGCATCCGTGGCTATTCGATCATGCCGGGCAACCCGTTCGCGTGGTCGTTACCAACGCCCGTTCGATCAGGCGACGGGTGGTGGTGGGTGGGTGCGAGCATCGGGGGCGTCCTCGGGTTGGTGCTGGCGAATATCGCCCTGCACTACGGCTGGATCCGCCGCTCATTCGCGGATTATCCCGAGTGGGAGGCGAAGCACGCCGCCGCGTCTGCCCGGTCTGAGGCAACAACACAAACCTCGCATTCCGAGAGCATCGAAACAGCCCCGGTTGCCTACGAATGGCCGGAGTGGATACCCAGGTTTGGCCGCTTTGTGCTGGTCACGTTCGCGGTCCTTCTGGGTTTCGCCGCGATCGGCTACTACCTTGGCCAGTTGCAAGGAGCACCGCGCTGGGCTGGCTTGCTTGCGGGGGTCTTGGTCGGTCCGCTGGTCGGCGCGATTTCGATACGCGGCTTCGCCAGCCCGACGGAAACTGCCGAAGGCGGGGCCTCACCGGCTGAAGACTGGATTCTCTATCCCCATGCCCGGAGAGAGATGTTCAAGGAACTCGTCTTTCTAACCCCGTGCATCGGGCTGGCATGGCTTGGTGGAACGGTCGCCATGAGCCAGGTGCCATCGGCATCGGTGATCCCGCTCTGGCTGCTGGTGCTGACGGGTGTTTTGATGGGGTACCTGATCGGTGGGGGGGTGGTCTGGGCGGCCCGCATCTTCGGTTCGCTTGCCTTTGGCAAAGAGGCAATGGGTCTGGGCGATGTTCACATGATGGCCGCGGTTGGCGCGTGTGTTGGGTGGATCGATGCGACTTTGGCCTTTCCGCTGGCCGCGCTGGTGGGGCTTTATTGGGTGGTCGTTCATGTGCTCGCAACGCGGCAGATGCCCAAGGCCATGCAGTTTGGCCCATACCTCGCCATGGCGACGCTGCTGGTGATTCTGGCCAAGCCCTTGGTCGAGGAGGGTTTGACGCGACTGGTCGCGATTCCACCCGGAGAGCCGCGGATCAATATCCCCTGAAAGCCGGCCGATAGGCAACCCGAAGCCAATCCGAAGAATAAACCCTGAATTCGTACAGAGTTTGGTGGGAAATTGACACTCGTGCCGATGAGTCTACGGTTGTCACTCTGACTCGCGCGACGGAGCGCGCGCAGGCAACTTCAGTAGCTTCAGACAGTGGAAATACCAAACGGAGGTTTTGGCGATGATCGTCAGCAGCGTAATTCAATCGTCGGTGTTTGCGAAAGTGGCCGGAGTCTGCGTGCTCGGTCTGGGCCTTTCACTTGGTGGTTGCAACAAGCAGCTCAAAGATGACAACGCCGCCCTCATGACGCAGAACTCGGCCCTGATTGCTGAGAACAACCAGCTCAAGATCAATCAGGATGCCATGAGCGGGCGCATTCAGAACCTTGAGACCGCCAGCACGGCCAGCACAGCTCAGTCTCAGCCTATGACCGACACGTACACCGGCGGGGGTAGTGGTTCGCAGCGGCCGGCCGCGCGTCAGCGCAACGAGACCATCGTCATCGCTGGTGATGTGCTCTTCGATCCGGGTCAGGCGACGATCAAGAGCACGGCCAGGAAGGAGCTCGACTCGGTTGCATCCAACCTCAAGTCTCGCCACTCGGGTCAGGAGATCCGCGTCGAGGGCTACACCGACAGCGACCCGATCAAGAAGAGCAAGTGGGGGAGCAACGAGGCCCTGAGCGAGGCCCGTGCCGAATCTGTCCGCAAGTACCTCATCACCAAGGGCATCTCCAGCAGCCGCGTCAGCGCGGTCGGGATGGGCGCGGCCAAGCCCAAGAGCAACAAGAAAGAGTCTCGCCGGGTCGAGATCGTCGTTGTTGACGGGTGAGTTGGTCGGAAGTTTGGTGGAAGTTCTCGCCAGACGGCACACTCTCGGACAAGCCGAGCCACCTCCAGACGGATATAGTTCGACGTATACGCGGGGCCGACCGGCAAGGTCGGCCCAACGTTTCTCCGGTTTCAGGATGACCGCATCCCAACCGGAGTTGATATTCCGGGCGATTGGCGCAGTTGGCTAGCGCGCATCCATGACACGGATGAGGTCACAGGTTCGAGCCCTGTATCGCCCACTTTCCCACTTTCCACCGGGTCACACCCGACGCCACGCCCCACCAAAACCGCAGGGATTTTCGGGCCTTGCTCCCGGGCTTGCTCGTCCGTGGGAACGCACCGTTGCGCTGTGTTTCAGGATTTGTTGCCGCCTCACTGATTCACGCCGCACGGAGAATCACAACGGGGTGGTTCGTGGCTTGACCAATCCAGCTTGGTTGGCAATGCTCCGCGGCGTTCCAATCGGCAGGTCGCGCTTGGGGTGGGGAACCGTCACCGAGCCGGGACGCATCGGGTGACGGTGCCGGTGATGGCTTCCCGTCGTCTGGGCCAGCGTGCATCCAACGGCTTCCAGTCGTCGGATCACGTCCCGGCTGCTCATGGCTTAGTATTTCGTACGGTATGCATCGCGTCAGAATCCCTTCCAGTTCATACCCCAGATGCATCGACTCCCCGACCACCACCAGCCGCGCCGCCGATCAGGGGCGGGTGCGCGTCCCGAGCCCATGGGCGCCTCCCAGCCGTTCGTGGAGGATCTATCTGGCATGAGTCTTCTCACCACAAGGAAATCGAGGAGAAGGATACGGACGGACGGGTCCGGCTCGCAGATGACACTGGCCTCGGTTTCGAGGCCTAATGTTTCCGACCATGAAACCGGGGAAGATCTTGATCGGATACGGAGCGTTCCTGATGGTCTGCGGCGTGGCGGGCTGGGCCGCGGCAGGGTTCACGGCCAAGGCCACGACTGCGATCGCGTCAGGCTCAGCTACTGGGCTGTTGATGATTGCGCTCGGCTTCCTGGTGCTCAAGCTCCAGCCCGCGGGCTCCCGCGGTGTGACGTGGGCCGCGGCGGTCTTCGCGCTGCTGTTCACGGGCGTGTTCACCTGGCGCGCCAGCATCGCGTGGGGCAATCTGCCCGAGAAGCTCTATCTCGCGGTGCTGCTATCGGCGATGGCACTGGCGAGTATGGTCACCGTTGCACTCATGGTGCGGACGCTTCTTCGCGATAGAAAGGCCGCGTCACCCGCGCTCCCCTGATCAAAAGCTGACTTCGAGGTTGTGTCGGGCACCACGCTCGACATCCGGGCGACCAAGCGAGCATCACAATCTTTCAAAGATTGATTCACAGCCCGCCAGCTGATGGCGACCAAAGCGCGGTCTACATGAGCCGCTGGATCAACCGATGCCGCGAGCACGCGTCGTGGAGCGAGTTGTACTCGGCGACGGCGGCGGCGTGAAAGAGCTCCTGTCTATATGGGCACGGTGAGCCTTATGCGAAGATGTTGTTCATGGTCCAGGTCGGCGGTCACCTGCCCCCCGACGGACGCCGCGAGGGCGCGGCTGACGGCGAGCCCGAGTCCGAAACCGCCGCGTGCATCTCGGGCCGCGTCTTTACGCCAGAATGGCTCGAATAGGTGAGTGATATCGGCGGCGGTAAGCCCCGGCGCATAGTTGCTGATGACGATGGAGTTTCCAGTTGGATCGCTCGTGCCGATGCACTTCGCTGGACGATCGGCGCTGACATCGCCATGCCGGAGCGCGTTGTCAATCAGGTTCCCAATGATCGACGCGGCCAGTGCGGGATCGATGCGGGCAGGGAGCGGACCCGGGGTGTCGATGGACATGTGCGAGAGGTCATGGCCGCTGGCCACCAGAGCGCGGGCGGCTTGCTCTCGCATGACGGCGGCAAGGTCGATCGTCGCATCAGGGAGCGTGTCCCGGCTTCCTTCGCTCGCGCGGGAAAGCCGCAAGAGCGCCTCGGTCAGGCGCTGCGCGCGGTCGAGCACACCAAGGCCGTCGCGGGCGGTCTGCTCCCAACGCTCGGGCGTGCGTTCCCGTGAGAGGCCGACTTCGAGCAGCATGCGCAGTTCGGCGACGGGCGTGCGGAGTTCGTGGCTGGCGGCACTGGTGAAGCGCCTCTCGCGGGCGAAGGCGTCGTCCAGCCGCGCGAGCAGGTTGTTGAGACGCCCCGCGACCGGGGCGACTTCGCTGGGCAGATCGCCCGTGTCGAGTCGCTTGTCCAGCGTGTCGGGACCAAGGATGGCGACACTCGCGGAGAGTGTTTCGAGCGGACGTGTGCCGCGGCGCACGGCCCAGCGCGTCGCCGCGATGCTGGCCAGCACCAGCGCGAGGCCCACACCACCGATGGAGAACGCGATGGTCCAGAGCGTTCGGTCCAGTGCCCCGCGCGATTGGGCCACAAGAACGCGGACGGTGGGCGCGGGCGATTGCTCACCGACCGAAAGGGGTGATGACTCGTGCTCGTCGGTACTCTCGTGTTCGGCGAGCGGAACAAAGTCCATGGTCAGTGAGCGCCCGGTGTGCCCGTCGGGCAGTAAGCTATCGACAGTGCCCGGCGCGGGCGGTTCACCCTCTGCGATGTGCCACGCGCCGGCGTGCAGCGACTCCGACCGCTCCAGCACCTGCCAACCCTTGTCACTGCGCACCCACGCAACGAAGAACTCGGCGTCCTTGCCCGACTGGTATCGCGGCATGACCTCGCCCGCGACGTCCATCTCGACCTTATCCACGTCGAACCGCGTGAGACTTTGCAGCGCGGAGGCGCGGGAGACGAGGCCGTCGTCGAACTGCCGCGTGAGGGCGGCGCGAACCACCACGAAAAGCGTCACTCCGCCAAGCGCGAGCAGCACCGCAATGCTCACGGCAACCAGCATCGAAGTTTGGCGGCGGATGCTGGTCACTGCGTGACCTCCTTGAGCACATAGCCGACTTTGCGCCGCGTGTGGATGAGGGGCGTGCATCCCGCGCCTCGCGCCGCGTCGAGCTTGCCACGCAAGGCCGCGATGGCGGAGTCGATTGAGTTGGAAAAGACCTGCGAGCGATCGTCGTAGAGGTGCTCTTCCAGTTCGGCCCGCGTCACGGGATTTCCGGCACGGAGCGCGAGGTATTCCAGTAGCGTATATTCGCGCGGTGTCAGGTCGAGCGTCACCGTGGCCGCGCCACGCATGATGCGAGCGGCCTTCGCCGCCGAGTCGATCGTGAGTGGGCCAACGACGATCAAGGGCGAACGCTCTCCATGCCGCCGCCGGACCAACGCCGCCACGCGCGCGAGCAGTTCCTTGAAGGCGAAGGGTTTGACCAGATAGTCGTCTGCGCCGGACATCAAGCCCCGCACCTTGTCATCCACCGTGTCGCGGGCCGTGAGCATGAGCACGGCGGCGGAGTTCTTCTTTGCACGCATCGCGGACAGGACCGCCAGCCCGTCCATCTCCGGCAGCATCCAGTCGAGCACCACCACGTCGTAGTCGGTCGTCTGCGCGTGAATCAGCCCACGCTTGCCGTCGGCCACCGCATCCACGGCGTACCCCGCCTCGCGCAGTCCCTGGGCGAGTGAATCTCGGAGCACGGCGGAATCTTCGACGATGAGGACTCGCATGAATGATCATTCGCCGTTCGGCCGACACAAGCCGTGCGTCACCCCACAGGGTGACGCACGGGGCAAGAGAATCGTCCGCTAGAACCGACGCTCCAACTCGTCGGCTGCCTCGATCGCGTCACGGGCGGCTTGCAATGCATCGCCGACTCGATGTGCTTTGATCGCCTCCGCCTGGCCTGCGAAGACGTCGTCCAGTTCGGCAGCCAGTGCCGATCCACAGGCGTGCGCCAGGACAAAGGGACGCAGGCGTGCCCACACGGCGTCGGCGGCCTTGGCATGAGAGATCATCGCCTCTGTCCAATCGCCCGCACGCACATTACCCATCAACTCTTGCTCCAGCACCTGAAGTCGCTTGATGTCGCCCGGAACGCGCGGGTTGTAGAAGTTCATGAGATCGACCGCGGCGCTGCGCAGGTCGTTGGCGGCTTCGTTTGTCGCGGCCTCATCTTGAGCCAGCGAAGCGGTGTTCAGTTGCCTGACAAGCCGTCTCATTGCCGTCACGAACTCCGGCGGAGCGCCCGCGGCGATCGCTTGGGGCCGATACCTGCTCCAGCGATGTGTGATCATGATCGCGCGATTTCGCACGCGGCGCCAGTCCGGGACCATGTCCAGCACCTCCTCGGCCAACGATTCGATGGAGTCCAAGGCGCTGGGCACCCGACCGAACGGCGCATTGATGCTGTCGAACAGGACCAGGTGCGAACTGGCGCCGGTCTCGCTTCCTTCAACCTGTCCGAAGCCGAGGGCGTAGATCTTCAGCTCCTCCGTGCCATCGAGCAGCAGTTCGTGGATGAGCAGCCCGTTGTTGATAGGTCCTAGCGGCGTGCGTGCGGGCTGCATCAGCGATACAACGGTGTCTTCCTCGAAGACGACAGGGAAAAAATTCTCGGGACGAAAGACCTGGCCCACCACGGGGTTCGCTGGCATGATGAGGCCCGGGGGCGCGCCGTCGCGGCCCGCGAGCCATGATCCTTCGGTGTTGTCGACCACGCCGTCAACGTAGTTGAAGACATCCTCCCCGAAGTAGTAGAGATCGCCGTTGTCGGCCTGAGCGAAGAAGTCGTACGCGACTTCCACCAGATCACCGGCTTTGTACGCGACATACTGCGAGATGCGCGTCTGGGTCACGCCTCCGGCCCACGTGATGGTTCGAGTCCCGGGGAGCAGCGTTACCTCGCTGCGGAACTCGTCGCCGTCAGCCACGCCCAGCGTGATCGCGTGCTTGGTGTTGGAGACGGGGTAGTACGGGTTGGTGATGTCTGTTGGATTCGTGAACGGCGGGAAGGGCTGCCCCATCGCGCCGGGCGCGGCGAGCCCGAGTGGAATAGCCAGCGCGGCAGCGAGCAACGAGACAGGTGGACGTTTCATGAGAGAAATTCCTTTGGATGATGGACAGGGCGCGACCAACACACGTCGATCAGACGAAGTTTCGCACCGCGGCGCCGCCAAGCATGACGAGGCGATGACGCCTGCATGACGGGAAGATGATGCATCCATGCATGCCCTTCGTCACGGCTTGCCCGTGGCGGTGGGTCGGGAGAACATTGCCGCTTCGCCGGTCGTGTCGGGCGCTCGCCGCATCGTCCACAGGATGACCCCGACAAGGACTACCGCCAGGACAATCGACGATCCGATGGTCCCGAAGCCCAGCCCACCCTTGTCTGCATCCTTGGTCAGGACATCGCCCATCGTCGCGCCGAAGGGGCGGGTGAGCACGAACGCTGCCCAGAAAAGCGCGACGTTCAGGCCCGCGTTCGCCACCTTCATCCGCTTGGCGAGAAGGTAGACCCCGACGATCAGGGCGATGATGCCCCCGATGAGCAGCGCCCCGCCCGCAAAACCCAAGCCCGAATCATCGGCGAGGTAGTCACCAAGCGAAGTGCCCAGCGTGTTGGAGACAAGGATCGCCGACCAGTAGAAGACCTCGGCCCGGCGGGATCGAACATTGCTGACCGAGAGGGACTTTTCCACCAGTCTCCAGACAATCAATATGCCCATGAGCAGGGAGAGGAGGATGGCGCTCCCCGCAGCGTAGCCGATGCCGAGGCCCGGGCCGTCGCCGTGAGCGCTGGTGCGGTTCATAAAGTCCGACATGGTGGTGCCGGCGGTGCTGGTGGCAAGGATGACGGCCCAATAGAGGAACGGAACGTACCGCCGAGCGGTCAACTGGCCGATCAGCACCGCGACAAACCCGGACATAAGGATCACCGTGCTCCACAGGTACCCGATGCCCATCGTCATGGAAAAGAGGTCGCCCGCCGTCTCGCCCAGCGTGGTGGCGGCGATCTTCATCACCCAGAAGAGGAACGTGAGCGCGGGGAGTTTGGAGAGGACGGTCGAATGTGCAGTGGGCATGGGGCGGCGGTCCTCGGAATCTTGCAGCGCGGGCGAAGGAACAAAGCCGCGAACCGCCTATCGGGGCGGTTCGCGCTGGCGGCGCCGGGCTTAGTCTTTGTCGTCGTCATCTTCCCTTTCGCCCTTGGCGTTCTTTTGGTCGTCGTCATCGCCCTTGGACTCATCCTCGATGCTGCCCGCGGCATCGACCTTGACCTCGTGCGACTTGCCGTCGATGACGACCTCGACCTCGTAGAACATCTTGGTCACCGCGAAGGGCTTGGCGAACGTTGCCTTGGGATAGTCCTTCTTGAGGGCCGCCATGATCGCGGCGGGTAGTTTGGCCTCGGATGTGGCCTTCTCCGTTTCCATCAGGTCGCCCGTGGCGGAGAAGATCGCTGCACACTCAATGCCACCCTCGGTGTACTCGATCTCGTAGGTGTACACGTCCTCATCCTCTTCCTTGATGACCTTCTTGATCGCCTTCTCGCCGCCCGCGCCCACGAGTTTGAGAGCGGCCGTCCGCACCGCTTCGGGAGCCTTGGAGAAGTCGATCAGTTCCTCGTCGGCTTCTTCACCCGCCATTTCGGGGGCCTTGACGGGGGCCTGACCTGCGGGCTGGGCGAAGGCCCAAGCACCCGCGCTGGCGAGCAGGGCGAGGGAGACGAATCCGACGGGGAGTTTGCGAGCATCCATGTTCATGATCCTTGGGCCTGCCTTGCGTATTGGCAGGCCGGTTGTGGGGCTGACCCGGAACGCGTGTCCCAGGCTCACTCTATTGATGCGGGCTGGGAAGGTGAAACATGATGGTCGCGTGACGCTCACGTTGGATGAGAGGTTGGCCGAAAAAAACCCAGTGTCCCCCGCGTCCCGATCGACCCCTTGTGTTGCGTGTGGCCAACTCGCGCAGCAAGCAGAAGGACCCCTGGCCAAGCCGCCGAATCCACATGAGGTGGAACGGAACAATGGCTGAATACACCCCCGGTCCCGATACATCCTTTCAGGCGGAGCACTCCACCATCGTGACCTACGCCAATGCGAAACTCGCGGTGTCTTGATGGGGGGCCGGGGGGGGGCGGGCGGGGGCCGGGGGGGCGGGTTCGTCGTCGCCAACGCGGCCAAGTGGGGGGGGGACCGCCAATCAGACCAAGAGTGATAACCACGCGGCGTCTTTTGGCATGATCCACCCGCCCCAACTGTGAGCGGGCCACCGGTTGCAGGCGCCCGCCGTTGTCAGCAATGCCGCGCGGACGGGGCTGAAGGTGGATGCCGACCAGCCCGCGCCCACGAACCCCGCCGCGCTGGCCTTCCTGACCATGACCACCAAGCCAACCTTCCGCGCCGAGTATGCGAAGGCGGCGGGCGGCAAAACCGCCGTCTACATGGCCCGCTGGATCAACACCCGCGGCGAAAAGGGGCCGTGGTCGGAGATTACTACTGCAACCGTCGCAGCATGAGGGGCGACGGTGGCGGCGTAGCAAAACGCCAAATGGTCAAATGGCCAAATGGCCAAATTCGGATGGCCGTGCTGCCGCCCCGGCGGGGCGCAGGGATGTAGCCACGGGTGAAGCGCAGCGCAACCCGTGGAAGCCATGACCCCTGCGCGAGACCGCCCCGGCGGGGCGGGGGAGGATCAGTCCTCGACTGTTGACGAATCCTCGGGCTTGCCTGCTCGCGCACCCGCGGCGGGCCTGCCGAGCACGTACCAGCGTTCCAGCAACTTGAAGACCTGCTCTTGCGTCTCGCTGTCCCCGCTCCGACTGTCCGCCAGTTCCTTGAGGCGCTTGGCGGCCGCGGCGTGGCGGTGGTTGAAAGCGTCGAGAAGTTTCATCGTGTGCTCGTTGCTGCGGGGCGAGCAGACGCCGCCGGTGACGCCAAGGTCGGCGACGCGGGCGATGAGTTCGGCCTGACCGCGCGAGGCCGCCACGATGTGCTGGCGCTTGGCCTTGCCAAAGTAGACCGTCTGCGTGTCGAACATGCCGCTGGTTTCGAGGTAGACCGGACGCTCGGAAGGGATTTCGATCTCTTCGCAGTCGCCCTTGGCGTTGGCCTTGATCCACTCAGCGAGCGGGGTGAGGTCGGCGAGGTCGATGGCGTCCCAAGCGTCGGCGGCGAGGTCGGTGGTGGAGAACTTGGCTTTGTCGCCCTTGCGCCGGTCCTCCATCTTCTGGATCTCGGTGACGCGGATATCGCGGAAGTGGAGCGTGACGGCTTCGTAGAGCCGGTCGATGAGACGCGAGCGTTCGGTAGCGTCGGCCACGCCGAGCAACTCAAAGACGGCGTCGTCAAGTTCGCGGCGGTCGGCTTGCTGGAGTTCGTCGGGGAGGGTGATCGGCCCGGCGGCGATGTTCATCGCCCGCTCGTAGGAGTGGGCCTCCTTGAGGGATTCTTCGACCATGTCTCCGACGGGACGCTTGCAAAGAGCCTTGAACGCGTCCTTCAGTCGCTTTGTATTCTCTCGCGTCAACAAGGCCGGGTCGGGCACGTCTATCAAGGTCACGTCGCCGACCATGAGTTCCATAGCGCCTTCGGTGCCTGTGTATCGCCCATAGAACTTGCTCCAGAACGCGACCAAGGTGGAGTTCAGCACGCCAGCGAAAGCCGTGTTGTCCCAAGTGCTCTCGGGCTTCGGTGCCAAGCAATTTAGTCGGCAGTTTCCAATGAGGTTTTCGGGGTTGGCGATGACCATGTGACGGTACTGGCTGCCCTTGGGCCAAAAGGCAAAGCCACGCACGAGCATGGAGGCAAGGTCGTACCAAGGCGTTCGCTTTGAGATATACGACCGTTGCGGCACGGGGACGGGCCTTGATTTGTTGCTCGGGTAAGTTGCCTGCGCTCCATACTTGACGTAGCGGTAGCCGTGCGTCTCTTTGATTGAAGAGAGCGGCCCTGAAACAAGCACGATCATCCTGTCCACGTCCTTGGAGCGAACGATTGGCCGATCCATCCCCATGAGACTGTGTACTTCGGGCTCCAAGAACTTCGGTTCGATCGGGTGAAGTGTTCCGGCACCGTCTTCGATCACACGCAACGTTCCCGAGGCGACATCGGCCCGAGGCACGCCCACGAGCTTGCGGAACTCCTTCGGATCCTCGTTCTCGCTGAGTACGCGCGCGGTCACGTCTCGCGGCATGAAGAACGCATCGCACCCGGTCTTAACCCCGTATTTGACGTCCGCAACCGAGCCAAGCGGCACGAAGCGCGAGCGGTACTTCTCCATGATCTCGAAGTACAGGTCCGGGGCCCGCAGATAGCGGCCCCACTTGCCCGCCGCGTAGTGTTCACCGTTCCCGTTGGTGTGCTTGCTCAGGTGGCCGCCGTTGGTGATCTTCCCGTTGTCTTCCTCCTCTTCGTCATCGTCGGGCTCTTCGACGAGCGCACTTACCAAGACCGCCCCGGCCTTGACGCCGTCATCCCACAAGTCCCCCTGACGCTTGACCAAGAGCCGCCAGTCGTCGTTATGCTCGCTGGTGGTCCGGCCTTCGATGCGGTCGCGCAGGCGGTCCACCGCCGCCTGCCGGATGCGTTCCTTCTCCTGGGCCTCGTCGCCCACCTCGCCGGTGTGGGCCACGCCGATGATGCCCGCCAAGGGCCGCTCGAACCGGACGAAGCGCACCGGGTTGTTCATGCGCTCAGATTCGCTTGCGCAGCGCTGCAAGATGGTGATGCAGGTCTTGACGCGGGCATCGGGGAACCAGCGTTCCACCGAGCTTTCCATGATCGCGATGATCTTGAAGTGCTTGAGGATCCACCTCTGGAGCGCGAAGCCGTAGTCCACGTCCAGCCACTGCGCGGACGTGAGGTAGCCGAACCACGCGCCATCCTTCAAGAGTCGGGCGGCCTGCGGCCAGAAGTAGCAGTGCAGATCGGCCCGCCCGGAGAACTCGGTGCCTTTGAAGGCTGCGCTCATGAGGGCTTGGATGTGCGGCTTGGCCTTCTTGTCGATCTTTTCCTGACGGACATAAGGCGGGTTGCCGACCACCGCATCAAGCGCCGTGATCTTGACGGCCACTTTCTTGCCAGTGGCGTGTTCAGGGATCTCGCAGAACTGCTTCGCGGGGTCGATATCAAAGAAACTGCCGCGAGCGATGCGCGGGTAGTTGGCCTCATCGTTGATCTCGCGGGCGGCGAGGTTGAGCGTGGCGAGGTGGGCCGGGTACAGCGCGATATCGCAGCCGAACAGGTCGCCCAGTATCGCGGTGTGGGCACGCTTCTTGTCCATCGCCCGCTTGCGGTAGTAGGCCCGCACGAGGAACGAGCCTGAGCCGCAGGAGGGATCGAGCACACTCGCGTCGGCCTTGCGGATGCAAAAGGCGTTGATGAGGTCCACCGCATCGGGGCCGGTGAAGTGCTGGCCGAAGCGGTGCCGCTCTTCGGGGCTGATGAGCTTCTGGAAGATGAGGCCGACGATGTCGGACGGGACCTGGGCAAAGTCCACGCTTTCGATGTTCTTGAGGAAGCCCCGCCACGCATCGACGGCGCCGTCGGGCGCGAAGGCGAGATCGTTGGCCCAATCGTGTTCGTCGGGAAAGAGAAGACTCTCGTAGTCCCCGCTGACATCGGCGGCCTTGCGGAAGAGTGTGGCAAGCCGCTCACGGGCCTTGTCGGCGGTCTTGATGCTCCCGGCCAGTTCGAGTTTGGGCAACTCGGGGAAGCGGGCGCGAAGCGCCTTATAGAAGATGAAGCGGTTGGTCCAGATGTAGGTGAGCGTGCGGGCGGCGTTGTCCACCGCTTCGCGCCAGAGGGCGGGGTCGCTCCGGGAGAAGGTGCGGTCCTGCGACACCATCCATGCCTGAAGCTTGAGATCAAACGGCGACTTGGCAACTGCCTTGTCGTGCATGTAGCGGCGCAAGAGCGAGACGGGCCAGTCCAGATGGCTTTCGAGCGAGCGCAAAAATACTTCGTCGGGCGGGAGGGCCCAGTCCCGCCGGTGGCCTGACACGATCTCCGCGAGGTCGCGGATGAGGTTGGGAAGGAAACGCTTCTCAATGTGGTCGAGCGATTCCGGGCGGGCGAGTTCCTGTGGAGAGGTAAGGTCGAGCCCCAAACGCCAGACATTCACCCGCCGATCCAGCGGCGACTTTCGCCACTGGGAGCGGTCCCAGAGAACGAAGGTGTTCACGTCCCAAGTAAAAAAGTATTGGACGTTGGCCTCTTCGGCCTTGTCCTGAGCGTTCTTGACTTCATCGCTGTCGAACGCGCCTATGCCGCCGGGCAGCTTGACTTCGCCGGTCAGGACGACCTTGTTGTTGGGGCCGTAGAAGCGGAGGTCCTTTCGGGCCCGCTTGCTCTTGCTGCTGCCCATGCCTTCGACGCGAGCCTCGATGAAGGGGGACTTCTCGCGAAATGTGGCAAAGATGGCAGTCATGGCCGTCGCCATTTTGCCGCAGAAGTCAACTTCGTTGATGGTTTCGGTCGCGAGCGGGGCCATTGTCATTGCAGGGTAGTCGATTGAGACTGAAACTGCCGAGCCTGCCGCCCCCGGCACCGCCGTTCAAGGCACTCGGAGCGCACGACCAGCGCGGCGGGTGGCGTTCCTCTTAACGGGTAAGGTGCCGGAGAGGGCAACCGCCCTCTGTGGCATGAGCGGCAGAGCACGCCAACGCGTTTGGAAGCGTGCCCGTGATCGGCGGGCGGGTGCGTTTCTGAGTTTCCTGCGTCCCGAGGCGCTGGCTTGCCCTGCCAGTGGTGGCGCATGGTCACACGTCGGTAAGGGCGTACACCGTTCCGGCCAGTCGCTCCCGGGCACGGTCGCGCTGGGGCTTCGTAAAGTGGCGCTGCCACTCAGGGCGCAGAGCGATTGCCTCAGCCGTTAGGTCCAAGCGTTTCTTCATCAGGAGCGTGCTGAAGCCGTCCGAAGGGTCTTTCACGTCGAGGAGGATGCGGAGGGCGCCCACTGCTCCGTGCTGCTTCAGCATCACCCGAAAGCGGGTGGGGTTGTAGTGGATCGTCTTGCACTCCTCGATCGTTTGCTCCACGAACGCCATCAGGCTGGGATCGTCGGTATCCATAACCGGCATCATACCGCGCCGCGGCTTGCAGAAACGACTTGGCCCGGCCTTCAGTTATCATCGAATCATGCCGATGGCGATTGCAGTGTCCGCCGCGCGCCGCCCCCCCAATCGACGGCTCGGGTAGCGGTTGGATGGTTTCGATAAGCATCGGCGCGACCGAGCCGCCAAACTCATGAAAGCGAGTCTATAAAGATGGCTGATTACATTCCCGGTCCCGATGCCAACTTTCAGGCGTGGCAATCCAACTTTGTGGTCTTCGCCAACGCCAATCTCGTTGCGCTCGGGCTGACCGCGCCCGATATGGCCCCTGTCACCGCCGCGCAGACCGGCTGGGCCACGGCGTTCCCCGCTCACATCGTCGCTGTAAATGCTGCCAAGGCCGCGAAACAAACCAAGGATGAGAACCGCGCCGCGTATATCGCCGCGATCCGCCCGCTCGTGCGCCGCTTGCAGGCATCCACCATCGTGAGCGATGCCGAGAAGGCGTCGCTGGGCATCACCGTCTCACAAACCCCATCGCCCATCGGCCCGCCGACGACCTCGCCCATCTGCTTGATCGAATGCGGCAACCGCCTTCAGCAACTCCTGCGCTTCGTGGATTCAGCCACACCTACTCGCAAGGCCAAACCAGCCGGTGCGCTTGGTGTTGAGATCTGGAACAAGGTCGGCATCACGCCTCCGACGGGCCAATCCGATTTGCGCTTCGTCGAAGTCGATACCAACGCGCCGTACACCATGAACTTCGACTCCACCGACGGCGGCAAGACCAACTATGTGTGGATGCGGTGGGTATCGCCCACCGGCGAACGCGGGCCGTGGAGCGAGCAGGCGCAGGCGACGATCGCGGCGTGAGGTTCTGAACCGCGACAACTCGAATGGAGTTACCGAAGGCACCGGCGAACGATGGGGCCGTTGTCATTGTGGGAGCGGCGTTTCAACGTCGCCGCGAGCCCGGCGCAAGATCAAACTATGGCTGTTCCACGATAGTCAGCGCGTTAGCGCGTTCTACAGAGACCCCGATGCCGCGCTCGCTCCGATTCAGGTTCGTTCGATCGTTAGGTTTCTGCCGAACTCGCCCGGCTCGAAGACGTGCAGCTTGGCGGTATCGACAGCGAGCATCGCGGTCTGGCCGGGGGTGAAGTCGGTTGAGGCGGGGAGGCGAGCGACCAGTGATGGGTTGTTGGTGGTTGAGCAGGTGATATCCATCTGATCGCCCAACGGTTCAATGACGTTGATCGTGACCGGGATGGTCGGTCGATCGGTGAGGCCCGGGCTTGCGGGGGCAAAGACCTGCGGCCGCAAACCAAGCACGATGGGCGCGTTGGGGGTGAACTTGCCAGCGAGTCGTGAGGCAAGGCTCTCAGCAAGCGGGAGTCTGCACCCAGCCCCGCCCGCGCGGCCTCCGACCGTGGCCGTGCCTTCGTTGAAGACCAGCCTTCCGCCCTCGCTCGCGAGCGAGCCTTCCATGAAGTTCATGGGCGGAGTGCCGATGAACGCTGCGACAAAGCGGTTGACCGGGGCGCGATAGACCTCGAGCGGCTGGCCGACCTGTTGCACAAGTCCCTTGGACATCACGACGATGCGGTCGCCGAGCGTCATCGCCTCTTCCTGATCGTGCGTGACGTAGATGGTCGTGGTCTTGAGCCGTTGATGCAGAGACTTCAGCTCGGCGCGTGTCGTGACGCGGAGTTTGGCATCGAGGTTCGAGAGGGGTTCATCAAACAGAAAGGCCTTGGGTTCGCGCACGATAGCGCGGCCAACCGCAACGCGCTGTCGCTGGCCGCCCGAGAGCACCGCGGGCTTGCGCTCGAGCAACTCGGTGATGCCCAGCGTCTCAGCGGCGATTTTGACGCGGCGGTCGATCTCATCGCGCGGCACTTTGCGCAGCTTGAGCGCAAAGGCCATGTTCTTGTAGACACTCATGTGCGGATAGAGCGCGTAGTTCTGAAAGACCATCGCGATGTCGCGGTCTTTGGGGTGAACGTTGTTCACCACGCGGCCGCCGATCGAGATCGACCCGGCGGTCACGTCCTCTAGGCCCGCGACCATGCGCAGCGTTGTGGACTTGCCGCAGCCCGAAGGCCCGACGAGCACGAAAAATGAGCCATCGGGGATATCGAGGTTGACCGACTGCACGGCCTTGTAGCCGTTGGGGTAGGTCTTCTGCACGTCTTTGAGAGCGATCTCGGCCATGGGTGCTTGCAGGGTATCACAAACGAGAGGGGTGCGGATTCGGATGCAGGTGGTAGCACCGGGTCGTGGGGTGGAATATGCTCTGGTGTTCGGTTGTGTGGCCACCTTAGCTCAGCTGGTAGAGCAGCGCTTTTGTAAAGCGCAGGTCGTCGGTTCGAATCCGACAGGTGGCTCTTGGATGGTCGGTAGCCAGTTCAAGCCTTGGGAGTTGAGCAACCCGCTATGCGTGCTGCTCCGCTGGCGGCGTGGTGGTCGGATGTTCCGAACGCCAGTTCCCAGCCCGGGCGTGCCAGGCTCGTGAGTTCATGCGAAATCGCGGCGTGCAGCACGGGTCCGACCGAGCGCAGGCGGCTGCCGACCCCGCCGAGCAGGGCGATGCGTTCTGGACGGTAGATCGCGTGAGCGATGCGGATGGCCCGGGTGAGCGCGCGGAGTTCGGGCTCGGCTCCTTTGAGCGATGCAAGCCATACTTCGGGGTCTGGCCCGTGTCGCGCGATGATCGCGGGGAGGCCGATGTACCCTTCGAGCCCGCCGCGCCCACCATCAGGCCCCAGTGGAGGAGAAAGTTCTCCGGCTTCGATGCTCACATCCATCTGCCCGAAGTGTCCGGGCGAGTTGCCCGAGACCACGAGTGGCTGACCATTGTCAAGCACGGCCGCGCCGATGCCCGTGCCGAGGCTCAGGGCGAGGAGCCGTCCGCGTGCGGGAAAGAGTGCCTGAAAGTCGGTGGCGGCGGCGAGCGCATCCGAGCAGATAACCGGTGGTGCGGGCGAGGGTGCCCCGCTTGGCAACGCGCTGCGCACAAAACCGGCGAGTGGAACCGATACCAGACAGGGCAAGTTGATGGCGCGTGTAATGCTGCCGGTCGTCTGGTCATAGAGACCGGGTGCGCACAGACCGATGCCGAGTGGTTCACCATTCGGGATCGGTGCGTTACAGATGAGGTCGCGAAGCAGGCACGCAAGTTCATCGATCGTCGGATGTTGGTAGCGTGGGCTGGTGGCGACCCAGTCGGGTGCGTGCTCATGCGGGCGGAGCAACGCCGCCTTGATGCTGGTTCCACCGATATCGATGCCCAGCAGGTTCATGGTGTGCGGCCAGCGCGGCGCGAGGCGACCTCGGCGGTGATGTTTTTCAGTCGTTCAGCACGCTCGGCGATGTGCTTAGGTGTCCGATCCTGATTCTTGTCGGGGCTTTTAAACAGCGAGGCGTAAGCGAAGAGCGCAAAGCCGCTGGTGCGCTTGGTTGCGGAGATCTCAAGCTGCTTCGCACTCCCTGCTGGGGTGTGCAGATAGATCCCGAGCCCGGGTGTGATCCTCGCGTTCGGCGCGGCGGCCATCCATGCGTCCACATCATCGGCGAACTGGGCATCATCTTTGGAATAGATCATGGGGAGGGCGCGATCGAGCGTCCCCTCGTTGAGCCAGAGGGCGGCATCCTGCAGGTATGATTCGCGTGCCAGGTCGGGCCTGCGCCAAACCGCCGCGCTGAAGACCGCCCCGGGGCGTACAACGATCGCTTCCTTGCGGATGCGGCGCACCAAATCGGTGATGCGCTGCCGCTTGAAATCACGGAAAGCCACTTTGTTTGCATCACTCCCGATCCACTTGGCACCCGTCGCCTCTTCAAAGATCGCGATGCTGCGCGGATCTCCGGGATAGGCCGCCGGGTCTTTCATGGTGTCGCTCACGAACCGGACATAGTCCATGTGCAGACCATCGACGGGGTAACGCTTCAAGATGTCCTTGCACACATTCACAATGTGATTATGAACCGAGTCGAGCAGCGGGTTCACGATCACGTAGTGGTCGTTGAGTGGCTGAGGTGTGCCCGCCGCATCGCGCAAGCGCCACTCCGGGTGTGCGTTGAACGGGTGCTGGAGATCCTTTGGTGCGTTCTTGCCCTTCCAAAGGGGCATGATGTTGACCCACGCGTGCAGCCGCAGGCCGCGTGCGTGCGCAAGCTCGACGGCAAGGGCCAACGGATCGAAAGGCGGGATGGTTCCCTTTCTCCCCGGCGACTTGGTGGTCAGCTCTTCGGCCCAGGGTTCGAGGATGGATTCATAAAGCGCATCCCCCTGGCCGCGAACCTGCCAGAGGATGTCGGTGACACCAAGGTCGGCGGCGTGCCCGATCGCATCGCGGACATCGGCGGCGGTCAGATAGTCGAAGCGGGTGATCCAGAGACCGATGAAGGGTTGCGTGCTGGTGTTGGGGATCGCAGAAGCGGGTGGTGGGGCATCGAGCGCGCGGCTCGGGGGCGCCAACGTGAAGATCGTGAGCACGCAAACGGCCGCGAGGATGAAGCATCTGGTCATGCCGCAAGAGTATCAGTTGTCCACTCGGAATGCGGGGTGATGGTCCGATCGGCTCGGGGGCGGGGCTACCCACGCATCACGGCGAAGGTCGGCGCGCGGCCAATCGTCACGATCGCCTGCACGCATGCGTGCATCGGTGTACTCTCTCACGCAGTAACGATCGATTACCCCGGGAGTCCGACCGCATGGCGATCAACATCTTCAAAGTCGCGATCATCGGCGCGGGCGGTATTTCGGGGGCACACAGCGGGGCGATCATGGGCTCAGGCGGACGCGTGCGGTTGACCGCCGCCATCGATCCGAACCGGGCCGCGGTCCAGACGCTTGCGGCTGCCCATCAGGGGGCGAGCGCGTTCAGCGAGGTGGATGAATTTTTGAAGGCCCACAAGACCGGCAGGATCGAGGCCGATGGTGTGGTGATCTGCACACCACCCTCGATGCGCATCGGGATCATTCAGGCCTGCCTGAAGAGCGGGCTGCACATCCTGAGTGAGAAGCCGATTGCCCATACGCTGGCCGATGCCAGGAAGCTGACCGCGCTGGCGAAGAAGCACCCGAAGTGCGGCACCTTTGTCGCGTACTGCCACCGATTCGTGCCCGCTGTGCAGGTGATGAAGTCGATGGTGAATGCTGGTGAGATCGGCGAACTGGTGAGGTATGAAAATACCTTTGCCTGTGACCTGCCCGGGCACAAGGGCAAGTGGTTCAGCGACGTGAAGAAGTCCGGCGGCGGCGCCTTGCTGGATATGGGCAGCCACTCGATTGACCTCTTCCACTTCATTGTCGGCCAGAGCGAGGTCGCCGGTGCGGTGCTCAACCATTCATGGAAAGGCCGCACCGAGACGGCGGGGACCGTTCTTCTGAAAAGCACAACATCCGCGACGGGTGTGAGGAACAACCAGCCGGGCGTGGCGGGCTCTATCATCAGCGGATGGGCCGAAACCTCGCGGTTCAGCATCGCCCTGATCGGTGATGAGGGAATGATGAGTTACGACTACCAGAACCCCGAGATACTGGTCTTGAAGGACCTTGATGGCAAGAGCGAGATGCACAAGGTCGAGAGCCACGATGTGCGCTTTGCGCGCCAGATGATCGCCTTTGCCGCTGCCTGCCAGACCGGGGGCAAAAAAGGTGGAAGCAAAGCCAGCGCCAACGCCAGCTCTAAAGCGGCAGCAACGCTCGCGAGCTTCGATGATGGGCTTGCCACCGCGGCCGCCTTTGACCGGGCGGTCGAGCTGGTAAAGTAGGCTTTGAGGGCATCGGCCAGTCGCTGAACGGCATGAGCGTTTGCTCGGCGCGAGCGGCCCAGCCCGCTTGCCGGTTGGCCGATATCGATCGATCCTCAGGCCTGGTCGGGCGGGCGAGTTCGTGGTACTCTGCTGGCCTGATGAAGATACCCATCCGAACATTGATTGTTTCCATCACGACCATGCTGCTTGCGATAGGAGTGTGGGGGTGCCACCATCGGCCCGGCCACGAAGCGGCCCGGATTGGTGATGAAATCGTGGTCTGCGGCCGATACTTTCACACGGGTGGAGCGCCGGTGGTCTTGTGGACCGATCCGGGCGGGTACGACGCGTATCGGATGGAGAAAAGGTTTGTGCCGTGGGAGCGCGCGGCCTGGACTCCGCCGGTAGCCACGCCCGGCGCAAATAGTGGGAGCGGTGATGCACCGGGTCCATCGACCCCCACACGCTACAACATCCGCTTTGCTGGCTCGCTCGGCCGTCCCGAGTGCCCCATCAGCGCCGATGAGTTTGAGCGCATCCGTGGTGGCGGATGGGACCTGTCCACGCTGCAGCGCATCGTCGATCAGTTCGTCATGCACTACGACGTTTGCGGCACCTCGCGCCAGTGTTTCCGAGTCTTGCACGATATGCGTGGGCTAAGCGTTCACTTCATGCTCGATATTGATGGCACCATCTATCAGACGCTCGACCTCAAAGAGCGGGCATGGCACGCGACGACAAGCAACGATCGTTCGATCGGGATCGAGATCGCCAATATCGGAGCCTACAGCGATCGCGAGGTCGGGCCGCTCAAGAATTGGTACGCGAAGGATGCGAACGGGAAGACCATCATCACGATTCCGCAGGTAATGGGCAACGGAGGGGTGCGAACTCCGAACTTCATCGGACGACCCTTCGCCGACGAACCTGTTGAAGCGGAGATTCAGGGGCAAAAGCAGGTGATGTATGACCTGACACCTGAGCAGTATGAATCGTTGAGCAAGCTGACTGAAACCCTCTGCCGAATTTTCCCGAACATGCCGCGTGATTACCCGCGCGATGCAACGGGCGACTTGATCACCGGCAAACTGAGCGATGAGCAACTGGCCGGTTATCGCGGTCTGCTCGGGCACTACCACATTCAGTCGAACAAAATCGACCCGGGCCCGGCCTTTCAATGGCAGAGGGTGGTTGGTGAACGCGGAAAGGGCCGCCGAGAGTAGCGAGCGAGGCTCAGCAACAAACTCGGGCCTGCCAAGCATGAGCGAACCGAGCAGAGCTTTGCAGGAATCGAAGACCGCGAAGAAGAGCTGTGAAGAAGGTGAGGATGCAAGCGTGAAGAATCATCACGGAACAGAGTTCGGCGTCTGCTCATGGTCGTTGCGACCGACATCGCCACGCGACCTCGCGGCCAAAGTTGCCACGGTGGGTGTGAACGCGGTGCAGCTCGCGCTCGATCCGATCAGAACGGGACTCTGGGGCGAGATCGAGACGGTGCAGGCACTGCGAACCGCAGGAATCGAGATCATCTCCGGAATGATGGCGATGGCCGGTGAAGATTATTCATCCCTCGAGACGATCAGAAAGACCGGGGGTGTGTTCCCGGATGAGATGTGGGGGGCAAACATCATCGCCGCTCGGGCCAACGCGCGTCTGGCGCGGCGGCTCGGCATCTGCATGGTCACGTTCCACGCGGGGTTCATCCCGCACGAGGAAGGCGATGAGCGCGCCGAACTTCTTGATCGGCTCCGCAGTCTTGCCGATGTCTTTGATGATTGCGGCGTTCGCGTGGCTCTTGAGACCGGTCAGGAGAATGCAGAGACATTGCTTGATGCGCTTCGCGAGCTCGACCGCATGGGCGGCGCGCAGATCGGCATCAACTTTGACCCCGCCAACATGATCTTGTACGGTATGGGTGACCCGATCGAGGCCGTCGGCACTCTGGCCGATCGCATCGTGCAGATTCACATCAAGGATGCGCGGCCAACCACCAAGCACGGAACGTGGGGAACCGAAGTTGCGGTCGGAAGTGGCACCGTCGATTGGTCGATGTTCTTTGACGCGCTCGCGAAACACGCTGTGCGGTGCGACTGCCTGATCGAGCGAGAATCTGGCGAGAGACGCGAAGCGGATATCACCACGGCCCGCAAGTTGATCGAAAAGATCGCCTGGAAAATGCCAACCGCGAAACCCCGCAGATCAGCCCGCGCAGCCGCGACCAGCGTCCGCACCACTACACGCGCGGGGAAACGGCGATGAGCGCGCCCACGGGACTCAAGCCGGTCGGCATCGGTATCATCGGGCTGGGCTTTATGGGGGCAACGCACATCCGTGCGTACGCGTCCGCCGCGAAGGCGGGGTTTGAGTGTCGGCTCGTTGCGGTTGCGGATCGGAATGACGAGCGTCTGCGTGGTCGAGTCTCCGCGGCCGGAAACCTGGGGAGTGGTACGGGTGGGGAAGAGGTGCCACTCTTTGATGCGAAAGATGTGCAAGCCTTTCGCGAGCCGCAGGAGCTTTTGAAACTTGACGGGATTGATCTGGTCAGCATCTGCACACCGACCGATTCACACGTTGAACTGGCCATCGCCGCGCTGCGTGCGGGCAAACACGTTCTTGTGGAAAAGCCGGTCGCGCTCGGCGCGTCGGATATCCGGCGGTTGGCGAAGGTGGTGCATGAAACCGGACGCCTGTGCATGCCCGCGATGTGCATGAGGTTCTGGCCGGGGTGGGATTGGCTGAGAGAGCGCGTGCGTGATGGTGTCTTCGGGCGCGTGCTAAGCGCAACGTTTCAGCGGCTCGGCTCACCACCCAACTGGAGCAGCGACTTTTACAACGACACCGCACGCAGCGGGGGCGCAATGACTGATCTGCACATTCACGATGCGGATTTCATCTTGTGGTGCTTCGGTCGCCCGCTCGAAGTCGTCGGCACCGGCTCACTTGCGCACGTAACAACGCTCTACCGATTCAACACCACAAGCGGGCCGAAACACGTTGTGGCCGAGGGAGGGCAGGACCATTCTGCCGGCTTCGGGTTCAAGATGAGGTTCGTTGTCGTCTTTGAACAGGCAACGGTGGATTGGGATTTGATGCGCACTCCACATCTTCTGCTCAGCAGAAACGGTGCCTCTGAACCCGTGCAGGATCTTTGTCTGGAAGGGGCGGGTTACGAAGGGCAGGCTATGCACATCGTCGATGCGGTGCGGCGTGATCGTTCAAACCACGACCTGCGGGCAACCATCGATCAGGCGGTCGATGTTGCCGAGTTGCTCGATGCTGAACGGCGCAGTATCGAGACCAGGCAAATCATTGTCTTGTGAACTCTCGTGGTGCGCCAACATCAGCCCGTGGCAAGCATCAGCCCGTATCAATAGCCCAACACCCGACGAGGCGGTTACTCAACCGTGAACCACTGGACTTCCACGCGGCGATTCTGCTCGGAGTCCTTTCCAGATGGTTCGTCCCATCCCCGACCAACCGTCTCGATGCGCATCGGTTCCACTTTGTGCCGCTCGATCATCAACTTCTTGATCTCAGCGGCCCGGTTCTTGCTGAGTTCGGCGGCCTTCATTGCCATCTGCCGTACAAACGACTCGCCACCCTGTTTCCTGAAGTCGCCGATCATCGCGTCATCCACGTGTCCGCGCAGAAGCACCGTCGATCCCGGGCTGACCTGCAACAAGGCCCTGATCGACTCGAGCCGCTGGATGTTGTCCGGATTGTTCATGTCGAGTTTGTCCGAGTTTGGCAGGAAAAGGAAGCGGATGTCCTTGCTCAACAGCGGATCAGTCTCGATCGAGCCAGTGACCGAGAGTTTGATCGGCTGAATTTCGATCTTCTCATCTTTGTAGATCCCCGTTGCCGCGATCAACTGTAACGACGACAGGTCAAGGAACCGCTCGGCTGCGGGTGGGTCTTTGATGTACTCCTTTCCATACGCGTACACCGCGCTTTGGTAGATCCCGCCAAAGCTGCCCGCCATGTCGATCGCGCCGGAGAAGAACGCCATGTTCTCCGGCAGGTTTGAGAGGTGAACCTTGGTAAGCTCGGTGCGTGTCTTGGCTTGGTCCCAACCAAACGCCTTGCCAATCACGCCAAGCTGGCTCTCCGGGTTTGTGCGTACCAGCTTGTTTCCGTACAGCAGCCCATCAACCAACCCACCGACCATCTTTGGATTCGCCTGTGCAAAGCCCTTGTTCACGATCAGCACATCCGCAACGATCAGTAGGTTGCGATTCGTCGTCAGTATCCGCGCCTCACCCTTGCTCGCGGCCACCGTCTCGCTGGTTTTCGGTTCCCACGTCACGCACGCCGCGACCCGACCCTGACCTTCACCCAGTTCTTCCGCAAATATGTCGCACGCTTCAAAGGCGTCTGCTGCAAACACCAGATTGATCTTGTCCGGATCCGGACCCGCACTCAGTTCATCAAGAACCTTGACACCAATGCCCGCCTCCTGTGCGAGGAACCGCAGAAAGAACTCGCTCTCGGTAAACTGGCTCGCGGCCACAACCTGTCCTTTCAGATTGTTGATCCGCTTGATGTCCTGTCGAACGACAATCGCATCCGCCCCGCGCGAGAAACCGATCTGCGCCGGAACCACAACCTGAAACTGCTTGCCATAAACCGCAAGCACATCCACCGTCGTTGCGCTCGCCCCCATTCTGCCGCTGTTGAGCGCCGACCAGCTTTCCTCTTCGCTGAGCGTCAACTTTACCTTGAACCCGTGCTTCTTGGCAAAGTACGAATCATCGTTCGGCGCAAGCCCGCCGTTCGCGGCGATCAGCCCTGAATATCCGGCATACTCGCTCAACTCGATCTCGACGATGTTGTCCTTTGGCGTGTACGCAAGTGGGGGGGAAAGCGTGGGCACCGATGGCTGAGCCTCGGTCACCTTCAGGTCATCAAGCGATGCTGCGGGCTTCGTGGCCGCGCCATCCTTGGCCCGAACCGCACCATCTTTCGATGTCAGCGTGCCTGACTTCGTGTCCTTGGCCGTGCCCCCGGTTGCTCCACCCTGCGGGTTTGACTTTTTCAACACAACATACGCGCCGACACCAATCAAGCCCAGGATCAGCAACAGGGATACCAACTTGCCCAGCGTGGTGAAGCCCGTGCCCGGTTGATTCTGACTGCTCTGATTCATTGCCTGTGCCTCACCTTGGAAATGTGGGTAACGATCCGCGCCCTGATTATTGTTGCTCAGCCTCTAGAGGCAAAACCGCTGGAGGACTTCCGTCGAGGCTTTCAGCCAGCTCTCCGGAAATCCTTTGTTGTTCCCTGATCCATTGGGTCGTCGTGCCGAGTGTTGAAGAGATCGCGTCGATTCGTCGCGATGCCGACTCGGGGTCGTGCGTGAGCACCGACTGCTCCTGCACAAGTTGAACCTGTTCTTCCACACGAACAAGTTCGGAGTCGATGTAGTCGAGTTTCTCGCGTGCTTCTCGCTGCGCGCGGAGTCGCTGGTTCAGGAGCTCCAACTGACCACGCAAACTCCGTTCGAGTTCCTCTTCAAGCTTACCGCTCTTCAGCCGACGCTCCAGATCAGCCACGCGTTCCGAAAGCCCGCCGCGCACACGCGAGTTTGAAACGGATGTGCTCTCTCCATCGGTGATCAGTCGAGCCGTCGCCTGTCGAGTGACCAGCAGTTGCAGATACACCCAGACAAGCCGTCCCAGCGCTTCGCCAAGAGCCTCGCGAGTTGTTGATTGATCCGATCCTTCAGCCGCGGCCACCATGCGGCGGCATTGAGTCTTCAGCGACTGATACCTGATCTGTGCCGAGTGCGTCAGGCTTTCAACTAGCCGATCCGTGCGAGTGTCCCAGACCGACCGCTCACCGGCCAGAAGTTGGCTGTCCACCCACCGGCGGAATCGGTTGCTGCTGAGCAACCCAAACATATAGAGCAGTTCGAGCCCGGCCCCGATCAGCCACAACCCCGGGTTGAGAACACCCAGGAGTGCAAAGGTCCCAATCCCAACCCAGTTCGGTGCCACCAACATGCCCCAAGGTCGAGCATTGAAGGCCGCAGCCAAATATTTGGCGAACCGCGTCTTCATGGTTGGCGAATAGTAGTGTGCTGAGGAATGATCTGCTACTTGTAGCATGGACGGCCTGGCCATGCTCGCTCAGAATACGTTGACGTAACGCCAGAGCCGCCATGTTCTGAAACAGTTGCCGCGTTCAAGGCTTGTCTATTCCCCAAACCAGTTGTGTCGCCTGCAACTCCAGTGTCAATATGGACTTGCAACCATTGCGTGCCGCGGATTCCCTTAAGTCGTCGTCAATCATCTCGAAAATTTCTGAAATTCGTCCAAATTCGACTTGCATCTTCTTGCCCAACACATCAACATGCGCATTCTTTGCTCCTTCTGAATGCGCAACGTCTCATATCCATCAGCGTTACACCCAAACAGGTGGATTCATCGGAGTTTGCCGCATGTGTTTTTGAGACCTGTGAACCTTCAGTCACCCGGGCACAATGCTCGGGGGCATCAGCAACAGAGGATACGTAGTTTGCGCTACCAAGATCGTTGTGCAGACGGGACCGCGTTGGTCATCCCGAAAGCCGTTCCGCCCGAAGTTCTCCTTCAAAGGGGACCTTCGGCATGGTAATGTCCACGCCGAACAAACCGTCGAATTGCGTTCTCGGTCGAGGGTCCAATCTCCCTTGCTTCAACCTGCTTTCGTTATCGGTGAGATTTTTGTCCTCACTGACCGAATCACTGCTCCAGCTTCACACCCACGGAACGCAATGCGAGCCAGAAAGTCAAGCTGCGCAATCTCCACCCCGATCAGTGTGCCACCGCGGCACCCTTTCTGTTCGCCGCGACTGGAGCAACATGATGAAGTCCCTTGTGTTTTGGGGTGTGGCACCTGCTGTTCTCGCCGCGGTCTGCGGCAGCACCGTAAGTGCATCGGCCGATATTGTGAGGGTGGTGGCCAAGGTCGGTGACACGGTGACGCTCGACGGCGCATCGGGCACGATCGCGGATTTCAACCTCGGGTCTGGAACCGTCATGCCGATTGTCAGTGCGTCGGGGCACGTGTCCTTTACCGCGACAGTTCGCGGCACTGGCATCACGACCACAAATGGCCAGACGATCTGGCTCTCACCACCTGCGACCAGCGCACAACCAAATCCTGCTCCGAGATTGGTGATGCGCACACAGTCGGCCGCTCCCAACCTCAACAACCCGCTAATTAAGTTTACGGCGATCAGTTCGCCGCAGCTCAGCGATCAAGGTGATGTGCTGTTCTCCGGAACCATCACCGGCCCAACGATCACCGCGGGTGTGAATAATTACGGGTATTGGAAGTTTGGTGCCTCTGCCTATGACCTTCTTGCTCGTGAGGGTGCCGATGTTCCCGACCAGTTGAGCACCGTGCTTGATATCTCAGCGATTGGTGATGTGCAGTTCCCGAAGCGTGACCAACGCGGGATGATGGCTTTCCGCTCGAATCTTGTTGGTTCCGGGGTGAACTATGGAAACGACAAGGTCGCATGGTTGAGCGATGGCAGTCTGCATCTGGTTGCCCGTGAAGGCAACCCTGTCGCAAATCTGTCCAATGTCTTCTTTGGCCAAGTGCAGATGGTGGTCAGTGATGCTGGCTTCGCCAACGCATACGCCAATCTGACCGGGTCGGGTGTTCGTGTGCGTGGCTCTTCCGGCACAGCAGGCCCGAGTGACCAGGCCATCTGGCGCGTCACTGCCCCCATGGCCTTTGAGGCTGATTGCACGCTCGCGCTTGTTGCTCGTGCGGGCAATCCCGCACCAAACTCGAGTGGTCGCAACTTCCACAGTTTGTACGCTACAAATACCAAGCCCCAGATGAACTCATCAGGCTCGCTCGCCTTTGCCGCCCTGCTCTCTGATGCCAACGGTGTCGGATACGACTCCGGCATCTGGACCAACATGGGCGGCTCTCTGCGAGCAATCGCCATCAGCCGCGAAAGCGCGACTGAAGCCGGCACCGGCGTGACCTTTGGGTCAATGTTCACCCCCTTCACTGGCCAGCACGTCTTCGCCTGCGACTCACGCGGCAACGGATCGGGCAAGGTGGTCGCCATCACCCCGCTTTCCGGCACGGGTGTGTGGTCCGGCAACGATCGCGCCGTCATGTCCTATGACGCTTCAACAAACACCCGCCGCATGATTTTGCGTGGTGGCGATGTTCTGCCGGGGGCACGTGACGGTGCGACGATCGTCAATGGCTCGATCAGCACCTCGATCCGCGTCAATAGGTATGGCGATGTGCTTGCCAATCTTCAAGTTGCGGGCCCGAACATCACGGCATACAACGATCGTGCGATTGTCGTCCAGGTTGGCGACACGGTGCGCACCCTCGCTCGCGAAGGCGATGCTGTTCCGGGTGCCACTGGTTTGACGATCTACGAGATCACGTCAACAACAAGCACCTGGTTTAACAACCGAGGGCAGGTCGTCTTTGGTGCGAGCGTCATCGATGCCGCGGGCGGAACTCCTAAGGGTGCATTACTGCGTGCTGATGAGTTCGGGAACCTTCGGCTCATGGCCCTTGTCAACGGAACGGTTGATGGTCAAACAGGCCAGTCGCTTCGATACGGCGCGCCGGTCGTTGGCTCCGCAGGGTCATTTGGCGACAATGGTCATTTCGTCTTCATCTCCGATCTGCAGGTTGGAAGTTCATCCGTCGGTCGCTCAGTGGTCTCGGTTCAAATCGAACCCGGTTCCACCATCGCGCCGCCTCCGCCCCCTCCCTGCCCCGCCGATTTCAATGGCAATGGCGTGGTCTCTGAGCAGGATCTGTTCGACTTCTTCGCAGCCTACTTCAGCGGTAACGGCGACTTTGATCGCGATGGTCAGACCGCCCTTCACGACCTCTACATGTTCATCGGAGTGTGGAGCAGCGGTTGCTGAGGTGAGCACCTGACAGTTCTAAAACCTTCGCGGCGGGGTCAAAGTTGACCCCGCCGTATCTTTTTTAGATTCATTTGAAAATTTGATCACCACGCCGACGTTCTCGTGAAGATACTGCAAGTAACTGTCAGAACTAGACTTGCAGTCAGTTGACTGCCGTCTGGTCTACGTTATGGGACCACATCCGCAAGAAACCCCCCTATTCTGGGCATTGTTTCGTGAGTCGAATTGAGAGACGATCCGCCCAGTTTGGGAGGTTCCCACTCTGTCGAATCAATGATCTGCTTGCCACAGACTCCTCAGGACGATGGATGCCCTGGGTCGATCGACGGAAGAACACCGGCGTTTATCGGGATGTGTGCTGTGTTCAATTTGAATATTCGGTCTAGCGTGCGTTTTCCGTTGGTTGCCTGTCTGACTTCACTCATCGGGGTGTTGATCGGTGTCTCCTCGACACACGCTCAGCCGATCGTGATCAACCCGGCAGCGTTGCCGGGACCAGACGCCGTTCGCGACGTTCAAGCCGGAGCCGCGCTTCGCGCGGCCATGGAAGAGCTTGTGAACGTCCCCCGAGCAGTCAACGAAATTTTCCTTCAAGCTGGCCCGGGTGGACCAGCCTTCGCGTATGTCCTGGATCGCCAAGTTCTCGACTCCGGCACACCAGCGGCAGGCCTCACCGGCACCAAGACGGTTCGCAGCAACGCCAGCGGGTTGCCCATCGTCATCACGGTGCGCGGCGAAGGGGCCACACAGATCCGCATCCGCCGCGATCCT
>Ga0209591_10000796_pt1 | contig 40337 bp, 37 predicted proteins | sample MAT01_FD_187207 | JGI IMG/M metagenome (GOLD analysis project Ga0209591, IMG submission 187207) | Freshwater microbial communities from Lake Fryxell liftoff mats and glacier meltwater in Antarctica - MAT-01 (SPAdes) (version 2) | ecosystem: Environmental > Aquatic > Freshwater > Ice > Liftoff... | reverse complement strand
GGCCAGGTCATGCGCAATGTGTTGGTCAACGCGTGTGACGCGGCGCCGGAGCATTCCGACCTGCAGATCCTGTCCCAACTCACGCCGATCGGCGGCTGGCGCTGCAAAGTGACCAACGGTGGTCAGGCGATTCCTCCAGATGTGCTCCCCCGCGTCTTCGAATTTTTCTACTCAACAAAGGCCGGCGGAACGGGGATCGGTCTGTCACTCTGTCAACGCATCATGGACGAGCATGGCGGAACCATCGAGATCGACAGTAGCGCCGAATCTGGCACGAGCCTGACATTCTCACTGCCCGCCAGCACAAGCGGATGATGGTGTCATGACGCTGTCACTGTTGGTTATCGATGATGATGCGTCAATCCGTGAGACGCTGGTCGAGTTTTTCGAGACCATTGGGTACTCTGCTCGTAGTGCGGCGACCGCGACTGACGGCCGACGCTTGGCGCAGGAGCACGCGTCCGATGTCGTTCTGCTCGACCTCCGATTGCCGGATGCCGATGGGTTGGTCACGCTGCAGGCGCTGCGGGCTGATGATCCCGATGTCGCCGTCATTCTGCTCACGGGATATGCCGACGTGAGAACGGCGGTGCATGCCATGCAGACTGGCGCCGTTGATGTGCTCGAGAAGCCGATCGCGCTCGAGTCGCTCGCCGCCGCAGTCGAGCGCGCCGCCCAGCCCGCTCGACTGCGACAAGAGGTCGCGATCCTTCGCGCGCAGGCGAGTCTGGCAAATCCTGACGCACCGCCCTTTGACAGGATTCTGGAACAGCTCATCGAAATCGCAGCGCGAAATACCGATGCGCCGGTGTTGCTGCAAGGCGAAACGGGCACCGGCAAAGGGTTTGTCGCGCGCATGATCCACGACCGCTCGTCGCAACACACCAAACCCTTCGTCGAAATCAACTGCGCATCGCTGTCGGCCACGTTCTTTGAAAGCGACTTGTTTGGACACGAGCGCGGCGCCTTCACCGACGCGCGACAGGCCAAACGCGGATTGCTGGAAATCGCTGGCGACGGCACGGTGTTTCTCGATGAGATCGCCGAGCTGTCGCTGGAAGTCCAGCCGCGACTGCTCAAAGTCCTCGAAGAGCGCACGTTCCGACGCCTTGGTGGCACTATCCCGCTGCGATCCAGTGCGCGGCTCATCGTGGCCACCAATCAGCCACTCGGCGATGCCGTCGCCGCGCGCACATTTCGCGCCGATCTGTACTACCGTCTTCAGGTCCTCACACTCACTTTACCGGCCCTGCGGGATCGGTCTCACGACATTGTGCCACTTGCCCGCGCCTTCCTTCCGCGGGGGGCATCGTTGACCGAGGAGTCGGAGCGCGACCTGACGCGGTATCAGTGGCCCGGGAATATCCGCGAACTGAAGAACACGATCTGGCGCGCGGCGCTGCTTGCCGAAGGCAGCACGATTCTTTCAAAGCACCTACGATTGTTTTCCGACGAACGATCTTTTACCACAGAGACGGCCGAATCGACCTCATACGTCATGTCGTCGATGCAGGCTCTTGAGGTCAACGCGATCCGCGTGGCTCTGGCTCGGACGAACGGCAACCGCAGCAAAGCCGCCCGTGAGCTGGGAATAGCCCGCTCAACGCTGCTCGAGAAGATTAAAAAACACGCCATTTGACCGAAAATAGATGACCGGCGATCGTTCGATTATAGTATACTGTACGCTTTTCGGTCATAAGTCCGGCAGCACTTTTGTGAAAGTGAGCGCTCGTAAATCCCTTGCAGACAATGCTTTGCATTAAAGTCACGTTTTCTGGCATGCTTCTCGCTATTACAGGAAAGTATGAGCGACAGCGCGCAGTCACCGAAAGTTGTCCTGATTGTCGAAGATGAGCAGTCGATTCGGGACGCGTTAATAGAGTTGTTTGATGTCGACGAGAACGTCGTGCATTCGGCCGAGTTGCTGCCTGATGCGCTGGAGAAATTGCGCACGCAGCGTTTTGATCTGGTGGTCACCGACCTACGCCTTGGTGGAAAGCGCGACGGCGGCCTCCAGGTGTTGGCCCTTACGGGAATGCTCTCTCCCGACGCCACGGTTGTTGTCCTGACTGCCTACCCGGACGATTCCAATCGTCAGGCGTCGTTTCGGCTGGGCGCGCTCCATTTCCTTGAGAAGCCGGTGGATTTAGTCATCATCGCCAATCACGCGGCGGCTGCCGGTGTGCGGACGGCCTTCGAGGCTGCAGAAAACAGGCAGGCGAAGTAGGCGCTGCAGCGCAACGAGTATCGTCAGGTCGTTCCGATGGGTGGTGGGTGATGCTGGGGAGTGTCACACGGGGCGGCCTGGCGACTCGTAGCGCCTTCTGCGAGAGAATGGTTTTCACCGTATATTGCGCGTCCGATGGCCGACTCCCCCGTTCCACTTCTTCGCGCACACTCGCGCTCTGCTCCATGGAATGCCAGAGGGTTGGCAGCCCACGCCGCAGCGCTCGTTGACTCGGCAGGCATGAAGCCGACCAACGCTTCCGCACGGGCCACCCCCAGTGCGCGCGCCGTCCGGTTCTACGTCGCCAACGGATTGCTCGACCGCCCCGAAGGAGCCGGCACCGCCGCGACCTACGGCTACCGACATCTGTTGCAGCTGCTCGCCATCAAGATTCGGCAGCGCGAAGGCCAGACGCTTGAGTCCATCAAGCGCGAGATGCGCGATGTGACCGGCGATGCCCTGGAACGGCGTATTGCCGCATCGCTTGCACCCGCGCTCTCGTTGCAGATGAACCCGCTGGTGCCGCGCGACGGCGGCGTTGCTTCGTGGCGACGATTGCCCATTGCCGACGGCATCGAAGTCAACGTGCGCGACGATTCGCCCGCCGCGCGCGACGACGCATTAGTCGCCATCCAGGACGCACTGCGCCACGTTCTGGCACGATACGAGCTCGGGAGCTGAACAGCAGCTGGTGGCGTTCAGTTCGTAGCGCGCACACGTCGGAGTTCGCACACGCCGTAGTTCCCACACGCCGTACTTCCCACACGCCGTAGTTCCCACACGCCGTAGTTCGCAGACGCCGTAGTTCGCACACGCCAGTAGTTCGCACACGCGAATCCCCTTTCACTGCGCAGCATACATGACGTTCCGAGTACTAGTCACCGACGATGTCGACGCCGAAGGCGTTGTGTTGCTCACCGCAGAGCCCGAGCTGGTCGTTGACGAGGTGGCCACCCTCCCGCGCGAAGAGCTTCTCCGGCGCATTCCCGACTACGACGCCATCGTGGGGCGGAGTGCGACCCGCATTTCCGCCGAGCTATTGAAGGCGGCGACGCGCCTCAAGGTCGTTGGACGCGCCGGTGTTGGCGTGGACAACATCGCACTCGACGTCGCAACGTCGCTTGGCGTCGCTATCATCAACGCGCCGGCCGGTAACACGGTTGCCGTTGCCGAGTTGTTCTTTGGGTCGGTGATTGGACTCCTTCGCCAGCTGCCGAAAGCCTCGGCAACGATGAGTAGCGGTGGCTGGGATCGTGCCTCGTTCATGGGTCGCGAACTCAAGGGGAAGACGCTGGGCATCGTTGGGCTGGGGCGCATTGGCAGCGAGGTGGCTACACGTGCCCATGCGTTTGGCATGACGGTGGTCGCCTACGATCCGTACATCGCTGACGAGCGCTTCACCGCACTCCGCGTGCGGCGCGCCAATACGCTCGACGCCCTGATCGCGGAAACAAACATTCTCACGGTGCACGTTCCTCTCACTGACGAAACGCGCGGCATGATCGGCAAGCGCGAACTCTCGCATCTGCCGTCGCGCTCGGTCGTCGTGAACATGGCCCGCGGTGGCATCGTCGACGAAGCCGCGCTCATCGCCGCGCTTGAGTCTGAGGAATTGCGCGGCGCCGTGCTCGACGTGTACGTCACCGAGCCGCCACCAGCAGACCATCCACTCCGCCACGCGCCCAATCTGGTGCTCATGCCGCACCTCGGCGCCAACACCGTCGAGGCGCAGCGCAACGTCTCGCGCGACGTCTGCGTCGCCGTGCGCGATGCACTCCTGCGCAACGACTTGTCGCGCTCCATCAACGTGGCCGGTGGCAGCGCCGGCTGGGCCGATCTGCAGGGCGCCATGCTGGTGGCGCGTCGCGCAGCGGCCGTCGCGCGCGCCGTGCTCGCCGACCAGGGCATGCGCGCCGTGCGTCGCCTGGCCATTCGCGTGAGTCCGGACATTGCGCATGGCGCCACAGCGTTGCTCGCCGCCGCGGCCGCTGGCGTATTGGAAGGCGTCATCGAAACTGATCGCCTCAATCTGATCAACGCGCGCAGTCTCGCCGAAGCACGCGGACTGGAACTCTCCGTTGGTGAATCGACGGAGCTGGGATCTCCGCGCTCCGTAGAGGTCGCGCTGTCGGGTGGTATGCAACAACTCGCCGTCACCGGCACCGCTCCCGAAGGCAGCACCCCTCGGCTCACGCGCATTGGCTCGTTTCACGTAGACGTGAACCCCAAGCAAACACTGCTGGTGCTCACCAATCAGGACGTGCCCGGTGTCATTGGTCGCGTCGGTACACTGCTTGGCGAACGTCACGTGAACATTGCCGAATATCACCAGGCGCGCTTGGCGCAGGGTGGTGACGCACTGGCCGCTATCTCGGTCGATGGCACCGTTGATGAAGCGACGCGACTGGCCTTGTTGCAACTGCCCGATATCGTTTCCGCCAGCATCGTGCATTTCCGTGCTGATTGAAGCCGACGCCCGTATTTCGCATGACCTTGATGTGCGTCGTGCGTATGCTCGCGACGCGTCAGGTCTTGAGCTGATCGCCGACGCCGTCGCGCGTCCGGGCAACGCGGCCGAAGTGGTTGAGTTGCTACGCGAGGCGTCGTCTACGCGTACGGCCGTTACACCAGCGGGCGCGCAGTCCAGTACCACGGGCGCGTCGGTGGTGGATCATGGGTTGTTGTTGTCGTTGCGTCGCCTGGACACCATTCACGAGCTTGATCGCACAGCACGCACCATTCGCGTGGATGCCGGCGTGCTGATCGCCGATGTGCGACGCGCGGCGGAAGCAGAGGGATTACTTTTCGCGCCCGACCCAACCAGTGAAGAAGAGTGCACGATTGGCGGAGCCATCGCGTGCAATGCATCTGGTGCGCGATCGCTGCGCTACGGCGCCACGGGGCCTCACGTTCGCGCAGTCACCGTTGTTCTCGCCAACGGCGAAACGCACGAGTTGCGCCGACCGGAACTTGAGAAGAACACGGTGGGCTATCCGATCACGCACGATCAGGTCGACTGGTTTGTGGGGAGCGAAGGCACGCTGGGCGTTGTGGTAAGCGCCGAGTTGGTGTTGCATCCGCTGCCAACACAAGTACTCGGCCTTGCCGTACCGTTTATGAGCGAAGCCGACGCGCTTGCGTTCGTGGTCGCTGCACGTCGTGATCAACGTGTGCATCCGCGGTGCCTTGAGTACTTCGACGTGCTGGCCTTTGCCATTGCACGGACAGCCGACGGCAGCGCATCGTGGGCGCCAAGTGCCAACGCGATGGTGTACGTCGAAGAAACCGGCGCGCGTGAGACTGGTGACGATGAGCTTCCGCTTGAGGCATGGTTAGAGCTCGCTGAAGCGCATCACGCCGATACCGCAGAAATTCGCGTATACGATTCGCCGGCGGCATTGCGCGATGCGCGCCGTATACGGCACGCGATTCCGGCCACCATGAACGAGCGCGGCGGGGCCTGTCGCCCGCGGGGCGGGCGGAAGGTTTCAACCGACTGGGCCGTGCCGTATCCGCGTCTGGCCGAAGCGCTGCACATGGCCCGTGCATTGGCCGACGCGCACGACATCCCGCAGGCCGTGGCGTACGGTCATGCAGGCAACGGCCATCCGCACCAGAACTTTATTGCACACGACGCCGACGAACTGCATCGCATCGAGCAGCTCGTGCAGGCAACGCTGCGTGAAGTATTGGCGATGGGTGGCACCGTGGCCGCGGAACATGGGATCGGCAAGATCAAGCGCCGCTGGTTGCCGATGCAGGCGAGCGAATTGCAACTGCGCGTGATGCGATCCATCAAGCAGGAGCTCGATCCGTTGGGGCTCATGGCACCGGGGAACGTGTTGTGATCAAAACGCTGCTTGGCCCGATCACCCGTCCGCTGTTCGCCACGGTCGTCTTTGACGTCGATTCCACGTTGGCGGCCATCGAGGGTATCGATTGGCTTGCCGAGTTACGTGGCCCTGATGTGGCGCGCGCGTGCGCTGATCTTACGGCGCGGGCCATGGATGGCTTGGTGCCCATTGAGTCTGTGTATCTGGAGCGACTGCGCGCCATCGCGCCCACCGATGCGGAGCTGCACGCGCTTGCCGATGCGTACTGTAACGCCGTGCAGCCCAACGCGGCGCAGACGATCAGCGCGCTGCATGGCGCGGGCGTTGTGGTGCATCTGGTGAGTGGTGGCCTGCGCGCGGCGATTCTTCCGCTCGCGCGACAGCTGGGTATCGCGGCTGATCATGTGCATGCTGTGACGCTTGCAGCGAACGCCAACGGACAATGGCTGGAACTCGATGGTGATCAGCCGTTGGCCACCCAGCGTGGCAAGCCGCTGGTGTTATCGCAGCTTACGATGGCGCGTCCGGCGGTGATGATTGGCGACGGTGCAACCGATGCGGCGGCGCGCGGCGTGGTGGATCAGTTCATCGCCTACACCGGCGTGGTGCGCCGCGGGCCTGTGGTGGCTGCTGCAGACGCTGAAGCGACCGACTTTCTGTGTTTGTACTCGCTGCTGTTTGCGGCCCGCCAATAACGAACCACGCGTGATCAACGCAGGAACCAGGTATGAGCAAGGTATGATGAAGGTATGAGCACACATTCCGAGTTCGGCACCTTCTTCCTGCCTGGGCCGACCGAGGTGCGCAGGCCCGTGCTCGAGGCTATGCTGCAGCCCATGCTGCCCCATCGCGGAGCCGCATTCGAGACGTTGTTCGCGCGCATTCAAGCGGGGCTCAAGCCCATCTTTCGCACATCGCGGCCCGTGTTCGTGTCCAGTTCGTCGGCAACTGGGTTAATGGAAGCTTCCGTGCGTGGCACCCCGCCCGGCCCGATTCTGTGTTTAGTGAACGGCGCCTTCAGCGAGCGCTTCGCGAACATCGCGCAAGCCTGTGATCGCGAGACGCATGTCATGCAGATCCCGTGGGGCGAGATTGCCGACTTGAACATGGTAGAGACAGCGCTGGCATCACGCGCGTTCTCCGCCGTGACCGTGGCGCACTCCGAAACATCAACCGGCGCACTCACACCACTGCCCGCGCTCGTGCAGTTGGCGCACCAGTACGGCGCCGCGCTGCTCGTGGATTCCGTGACCGGCCTCGCCGGCGCGCCGGTCGAAACCGATGCGTGGGACATCGATTTTGTACTCACCGGATCACAGAAAGCGTTGGCGTTGCCGCCAGGGCTCGCGTTCGGTGTGGCGTCTGAAGCGTACATGGCCCGTGCGCCGCACGGCGTGTCGCGCGGCTTGTACTTCGACGTGGTGGAGTTTGAGCAGTACGTGCACAAGAACCAGACGCCTAACACGCCGGCCATTTCGCTGTTGTATGCGACAGCGGAACAGTGCGAGCACATCGCCGCGGAAACCATTGAAGCGCGCTGGGCGCGTCACTCCCAGATGGCGGCGCACACCCACGCGTGGGTGGAGCAGCTAGCGCAGGAGAGCGGTTTGCCGTTTACCGTATTCGCCGAGTCCGGTCAGCGCTCTCCCACCGTGACGGCGATCGCTGTGCCGGAGCGCGTGTCGGCCGAGTCGATTGTGAAAGGCGCGGCGGCGCGCGGGTTTGTGATTGGGGGCGGGTATGGGAAGCTCAAGCAGCGGACATTTCGCATTGGGCATATGGGAGATCACACGATGGGGGGGCTTGGTAACTGCTTGGGGGCGACGGGGGCGGCTGTTCGGGAGCTGGTGACGGGGGCGGCTCTGTAGGGTTGCGTCGGCGACTTTCGGCGTGGCCTTCCAGCGTTGTCGATGTGGTGGCACTTGCCGCACCAGCTGCCCTTTCGAACGCTGGCCCAGAGAGCCTCCCACTCGTGACCCCGCGCGCACTGCCACCGCAGCTTCATCTGCGAGTTGTGATACTCGGCGATGGCTGTTTCGATCACCGTCTTCTCCATCGAGTCTCGCGTTGCGCGATGCCGCAATCTCGAGGCAGGTGGCCGACGTGCTGCTGCCGGGAATCGGGAAACCGGCAGCGCCATTGGCGCGCGACAAGCACATCGACGCGCATGTCGCTCGCGGCGAATGCAAACTTCGTGTCGATCGCAGGTGACAGAGCCTGCACCTCGTCGTAGGATTGGGGCAGTCCGTTCTCTCTCCCCAGGCCGCGCAGCATGACGACCTTCAAGCTCGATCTCATCCAGACGGTTGCACTCGCCGCGCTGATTCTCTTTGTCGGCTACGGCGTTCGACGACGCGTTGGCGTGCTGGACCGCTTCAACATTCCGGCGCCGGTCATCGGTGGCTTCCTCTTCGCCGCGATCGCTCTCGCGTTGCGGCAGAGCGGGATGGTGGCGTTCGAGTTCGATACCACGCTGCAATCGCCGTTCATGGTCGCGTTCTTCACGACCATCGGGCTGGGCGCGAGTCTCGAACTGCTCCGGAAGGGCGGCCCTCAGGTGGTGCTGTTCTGGGGACTCACCAGTCTCCTCGCGGCCGTCCAGAGCGGCGTTGGCATTGCGATCGCCAGTGCGCTCGGCATCGATCCGCTCATCGGACTGCTTTCGGGATCGGTCACGATGACGGGCGGCCACGGGACCGGCGCAGCATTCGGCAAGCTGTTCGAGGAGCAGTACCAACTCGCCGGTGCCGTAACCGTGGCGATGGCCGCCGCGACCTTCGGTCTGGTCAGCGGCGGCTTGCTGGGTGGACCCGTGGGGACGTCGCTCATCTCGCGTTTCAAGCTCAAGCCAGCGGGCGGTGTGCCCAACGAGCTTGCCGCTACCGCACAGAACGCGAGCCTCGACGCCGAGATCAACACAGAGACGGCCGGTGAAGCGCCGACGGCCTATCTGATTCTGCAGATGCTCGCCGTTGTGCTCGTGTGCATGGCGCTCGGCGGTCTGCTCTCCAAGTGGCTCGGGCAGTTCGTCACGCTACCGGGGTACATCGGAGCCATGCTGGTCGCGGCCGTGGTGCGCAACGTGTCCGAAGCGACGGGCGCGCTGCGGATCGCGACGCGCACCGTAGATGATCTTGGCACCATCGCACTGTCGCTCTTCCTGACAATGGCCTTGATGTCGCTCAAGTTGTGGGAGTTACTCGACCTCGCGGGACCCATGCTGGCGATCCTGATCGTGCAGGTGACGATCACGGGGCTTTTCGCCTACTTCGTCACCTTCCGCGTCATGGGCCGCGACTACGACGCCGCCGTGATGGCCAGCGGGCACTCCGGGTTCGCACTCGGCGCAACCCCAAACGCCGTGGCCAACATGAACGCCATCTCCGAGCGGTTCGGTGCCGCACCACGCGCCTATCTCGTTGTGCCGATGGTCGGCGCTTTTTTCATCGACTTCAGCAATGCGATGATCATTACGACGTACCTGAATCTGATCCGTGGCTGACGCTTGGACGCTTTGACGCGTCTGTCGGCATCGTATCCCGACGTCGATAGTTGTTGGACTTTTCGTCATATTTGCTCCTCGAATCGTGAATGGCTTATCGCACTCCACCCCTCGACACCGTGAGTCCCTGATGGCAACTACCTCATCAATCCGCATCCTCCCGCGACTCGCGTTTACGGGCGTCAGTGAGGGTAGCCGCATGCAGTCGTTGCGGCGCGGCTTCGATCTTGGCTTTTCCGTGTCGGATCCTTCGCTGACGCTGTTCCTCTGCGTCGGCCAGGCCACCAACCGCGTTCAGATCACTGGGACAACGCCGATGTCGCGACTGGCGCCAATCCTCAAGGCCATCGATGACTTCGGAACGTGGGCAGCGCCCATTGACATGTGGATGGTAGCGGAACAGCAAGGCGCGATCGTGGCCGAGTCCGCGAAGACGAAGCACATCACGCACGTGAAGCCGTATTTCGGGGCGCTGACATTGTCAGGCTTCGAGGCCGATCTACCGAAGCTGACCTATCCCGGCATCGGTGTGGGCCGCTGGCTGACTGCGCCCATGAATGATCGCTATTACTTCCGCTACGGAAGTCGGCTGGAGACCGATCCGGCGATGCGCGGCTTCGACTGTACAACCTTGCCGATGGCGCTCCTCGGGCTGCAGACCCTCCCTGCACCAGGGTATGGCAAGCAACTCTGCGACGCCGCCGGCGCCACGAATGTTGGACTGGAGCAGCTGAAGACCGACGATCTCAAGCTGATATTCACAGGCGCCAGGGCGCCGTTTCGGTTTGGTATGGTGCAGCCCGGTGCCTACCTGATCTTCAGCGAGAAGCACGTGCTGCTGTATGATGCCACCCAGAACCTGCTCTATGAATCGAACGTGGGGATTGCGTTCAAGCGGTGGCGCGCCAGCGAGCGCGAGATGAAGCGTCCCCCCAACGACCTCTGGTGGATGCGGAAGCTGCCCGCTGGTGCGATGTCGTCCTTCGTGTAAGCTCCCGGATGCGCCGCCCGTCGCTCGCGATGACTCAGCGAGGCAATGATCCTATTGTTGCTGCTGGCTGGACGAACAGTGTCTCGCTGCGGCGAGCCCCACACACGTGCATTCGCGCGCAGGCCGACAACCGTGCATGTTGGTTGACGATGACCGACAATCAGGAAACGGTTCAAGTTGATGGGTCTTGGTTGCGGCGGGTCTTCGTGAGGCACGCCTCACCGCATGCGTATGTGGTCGCCCCTGCATCGCGTGACCTTGGTCTGGTCGCGCCATGCTAAGTCCGTGAGGCGTGTTTCGTTGTGGAGTGCCCACTCCGCCGTAAGACTGTTGGCGCTGTGCCCCGCGTCGGTACCCACGGTGTCATACCCCTCGTGCACCGTGAACGAGAAGTCGTTGGCCACCGCACCCACGTATCCGCCGCCGCCCATGAGGAACCGTCCATTCCAGTCGTCGGAGAACAGCGCGACCAGGTAATGATATGGAAAGGCCGGCGTAAGTCCCGCACCGCCGGCCAGGTCCGCAAGCACTGTCACCTGATCAATGTGCACGTTGCACTTCGAGTGTCCCGTTTTCGCATCTGGATCGCCGACAGCCCAATGCAGGGAGCGCAGATCGAGACCCGACCTGGGTGCGTGAAACATTGAGGTGAAGGCCGGATCAAGCTCTGGGGTGTGCAGTCGCAAGGCCCGTGCCTTAAGTAATCGCTCCTGGCGCTCGGTCAGATTCGGATACCAGATTTCCCGGAAGCCCACACCTTTGGTTTCCTTGATCGCACGGCCTGCGCGCGTGGGCCGTAGGTCAACACATCAATACCACGCGCGCCATTGCGCATCGATCTTATCGTTTATCAGGGCGTTCTCATGCGTGTGTTGCTCCTTGTTCCCCTTGCCGTCACGTTCGCGTCCGCCATTCGCACACACGCGCAGGCAACGCCGAGCGCCGTCCGCGTCGCCAGCTCGGGCACGCACACCCTCGTCGTTTCGCCAGACGGCACCGTGCTCTGCCAAGGCCGCAATCAATACAACGTCTGCGCGGCAAACGCGCCCGAGCACGTGGAAAAACTGTCGCCCGTGCCCGGAGCGCCCAAAGCCCGCGACGTCGCGGTCGCTGATCCGTGGACAAGCATGGTGCTTGGCGAGGACGGCATTGTGTACGTGTGGGGGAAAAATGATTCCGGACTCTTCGGCGGCACCGACCGCGGCCCCACGTTCGTTCGGACGGTGCCAACGCCAATCCGCGGGCTTGGTCGCGTCATCGGTATTGCCGCGACGGTCTACAGCGGCGCCGCGCTGCGCGACGATGGCACAGTGTGGATGTGGGGCGAGGACAAGGAAGGACTGATGGGGACCGGCACGCTCACCAAGTCGTGGGACGGTGGACGGCCGCAATACACGCCGGCCCGCGTGGCCGGTCTTGATGGCGTGGTGCAGATCGTCAGCGGATCCAATTACATGCTCGCGCTCACCGCCGACGGCTCGGTCTGGGCGTGGGGCGCGAACAAGTGGGGACAACTCGGTCTTGGTGATCGCCAGGCGCGCGCGAGACCAACACGAATTCCGTCACTGAGCGGCGTTAGCCGTATCCACGCGCAGAACAGTATGTCGGCCGCGCGGATGGCCGATGGTGCTTGGATGGTGTGGGGATCCGCACCCTCAACGATGCCGGTAACAGACGACGGTCCGCCGGTCGTCACGCCCTCCGCGCTGCCCGGTGTGCTGCGCGACGCGATCGACCTGTCGAACGGCGCCTCGTCCTTTCGCAACGGCACCGTACGCACGTGGGGCGGTAATTCCTTCGGCTCGCTCGGCACCGGCGCCGGCGTGGACGCCGACGTCGCGGCGCCGCGCGCGGTGCTGGTGCGATCGCTGTCGGGCGTGGTGCAGGTGTGGTCCGGGGGAAACCGCTGCCTCGCGCTCAAGTCGGATGGAACGCTGCTGCTGTGGGGGCCGTCCGGCTCGGAGGCGGCGGGGGTGTATCGGGTACCGACCGTCATAGCGACGTTTACGCTGGGAGCCCCGCGGTAGCGGCGCGGAGAATGCCGCGTGAGGTGCCGAGTCCCACGGACCGGAAACGAACGCTCTGTAGACTCCATCAACCGCCGTCAATGGTTTGGCGCTGGCGGCGTCGCCGCTTCTCCCCACACGTCGGTGTATTCTGAAAGTGGCCAACACTCCGCAACCGGATGTCTGGCCATTGTCCTTTCACCCTCGCCCGCCATGGCAACGCCCAGCGACACAACTATCTCCTCCCAACGCGTGCTCATGTGCGCGCCCGATCATTACGACATCGCGTATGTGATCAACCCGTGGATGGAGGGGCAGTTGGGCCGCGTGAACATCCCCAAAGCGAAACATCAGTGGAAGGCGCTGCACGACCTTGTTGCGTCGCTCGCGACCGTGGAACTGCTGCCGCCGCATCCGGGGTTGCCCGACCTCACATTCACCGCCAACGCAGGACTCGTCTGCCAAGGTACCGTTGTTCCGGCTTCGTTCCGCGTGCCGGAGCGCTCCGGCGAGGAAGCGATCGGCGTGCAGTGGTTTCAGGACCAACGGCTGCGCGTAGAGGTATTGGGGCCCGACCAACCGTTCGAGGGCGAGGGCGACGCCCTCTTTCAACCAGGCGAACCGCTGCTCTGGGCTGCGTACGGCATTCGCTCCGGGATCGAGTGCCACAGCGTGCTCAACAGCGTCTTTCGCTGCGAGGTGATCTCGCTCCGATTGATGGATCCGCGCTTCTATCATCTCGACACCGCCTTCCTCCCGCTGCCGGGCGGGCGCGCCATGTACTGGCCTGGCGCATTCGATGAAGACTCGCTCACGCGTATTCGGCAGCGCATTCCAGCGGCGCATCGCATCGAGGTCCGTGAGCAGGACGCGCTGCACTTCGCCTGCACCGCACTGCGCATCGGCACCACCCTCATCATGCACGCCTGTAGCGCGGAGCTGCACCAGCGTCTCACGCAGTGGGGATTGACCGTGCGCACAATCGACGTGAGCGAGTTCGTGCTGGCCGGTGCCGGCGTGAAATGCCTGGCGCTGCTGCTCGATCAGGACGCCGACACCGGACAGCGCGCCGGCCGTGAATTCCCGTCACAAGCTCGCACCACTCGACTCTCCATGACGGGGCACATTCTCGACACGGGCAAGCTCAATCGTGTCATCTCCACGGCCATCGACGCGGGACTCGGCTGCCGCGTCGAGAAGCTCGAGGCTGGCGAGCGCTTCGACCAGCACTCGCACGCGCAGTTGCGTGTCACCGCGCCCACGCAGGAGCGGCTGGACACCACGGTTGCTGAGCTGATTACGCTGGGCGCCGAGCCGATGGTGCAGACGCCGCAGGAGGCGCTCATGCAGGACGCACCCAAAGATGGTGTGGCACCCGAGGACTTTTACTCTACGACAATATATCCAACACGCGTACTGGTTGATGGCACGTGGCTGTTGGCCAGCGGACAGCGCATGGATGCGATGCTGGTGGTGGATCGCGCGGCGAGGAGTGCCCGCTGCTGTCTGATGCGTGATCTGCGTGCAAGCGAAGAGGTGGTGGTGGGTCATCAGGGCATTCGCGTAGAGCTTCCCGAGCTGAATGCACATGGCGAAGGCTTCTCGTTCATGAGCGCCGGCGTGTCCAGCGAACGCCGCGTCGAGCACACCGTCGATGAATTGGCATGGGAGATCGCGCGCTGCGTGACACGTGGAGGAAAAGTGTGTGTCGTCTCGGGGCCGGTGGTCATTCATACCGGTGGCGGCCCGTATTTGCAGCAACTCATCGAACACGGGTTTGTACATGTCTTGCTCACCGGGAACGCGCTGCCTGTGCACGACATCGAGAGCAGCATGTTCGGGACGTCGCTCGGCGTGGACTTGTCGCGCGGACGCGGCGTACGTGGTGGTCATCGCCATCACTTGCGCGCGATCAACCGCGTGCGTTTGGCTGGCTCAATTCGCGAGGCGGTAGATCAGGGCGTTATTACCAGCGGCATCATGCACGCCTGTGTGCGGCACGGCGTGCGATACGTGCTGGCGGGATCGATCCGTGATGATGGTCCGCTCCCCGACACGCTGATGGATCTCGTGCAGGCGCAGTCTGCCTACGCGGACGCACTACAGGGATGCGAGATCGTGCTCATGCTGTCCACCATGCTCCACGCCATCGGCGTGGGCAACATGACACCGGCAGGCGTCAAGCTCATCTGCGTGGATATCAACCCGGCGGTGGTCACCAAACTCGCCGACCGCGGGAGCATCGAGTCCGTGGGCATTGTGACAGACGTCGGACTGTTTATGCGTCTGCTGGCGCAGCGCCTGTGCGAAGACGCGTAGGCAAAGACTGCGTGCTTCGTGCGGATGGCAAAGCACGGTCAAACCAATCAACATCGTTGTTACCGTCTTGAGTACACCAACGACTTCTCACAATGCGATTGCAACGCCGCCCGTCCTGCGAGCTGCTTCCTCGGTCGAGCGAGGAAACTTGATATCGGTGGATACGCGGGCCACTGGGTTGCTCCATGAGGTTGAGGGGGGTCACTCGCGCGCGAGCGGTCGTGCTGTCTGTGCTGGACATGACGACGAAGCCTCTGATGATGTGATGTGCAAGAACGTGGAGTTGGTCCGACCGTTGATCGAAAGAAGGCGCGCATACGCGGCTCCCGGAGGTACACCCCCCTGGACGAGCGCGGCGACGATTCCTCGTGTGGATCGGTTGAAAAACCTCATTCCTTACTTTATTGCAAGGGAAAGGAGAGTTCATGAGCACTGCGACGGTCACGTCCAAAGGACAGATTACGATCCCCGCCGATGTCCGGCGGCGACTCGGACGGCCGCGACGGCGTCAGCGCCGAGATCGGAGACTTTCGGAAGTCGCGGATGTTTCGGGTCACGATGAAGTCCGCCCCGATCCACACCTGTGCTGGCCATGAGGTTTGTGCCGACCACTTATCGTTCCGGCGCCACTTGCCTGTATCAATCGGGTATTATGTCTATGCGTAGTAGTGTCAACGAGTATGCCGTACGTAGATGGGAACTCTTGCGTTCGACGCGGCTCCGATCCAGCCGCGCTCATGTCCAAAGGTTCGATGGGAACTGCGCCTGATGTACATTCTGAAGCAATAACGTCCGGACTCGTCGAGCTTCGCGAGGAGGATGACGCGCTCGTCGCCGCAATGTCGGGCGTTTGGTCGCTTGGCCAGAACACGCCGCGATTCGATGCGATCCTCGCTCGTGATGCGGCGACCTGGGACGTGGGTGAGCGTCAACGTGCGCGGAAGCTCACCTTCGATGCGTCAGGACTCGGTAAATGGGACAGCAGTCTGCTGGTGTTCCTGGAGCAAGCTCAGGCATACTGCGAGGCGCAGCACCTTGAGATGGATTGCTCGGCGCTGCCTGAGCAGGTGACCCGGCTGCTCACCCTTTCAAGAGCCGTGCCGGAGCGCAGTGCGTCAGACGACGCTCGCCCAACGCCGTCTCCGGTCACTCGCCTGGGCGAGGCGGCACTCGCGACGTGGTCGAACGCGGAGTCATCGATCACCTTCGCGGGTCAGGTTGCGCTCGCCGCCATGCAGCTGCCAAGTCGCCGGGTGAAAATGCGGTGGCGCGAGTTCTGGGTCGTCGTGCAGTCCAACAGCTCCGGCGCACTCCCGATCGTCACGCTGATCGCGCTGCTCGTTGGCGTGATCATTGCCTTTCTGGGCGTGGTGGTGCTCGAGCGCTTTGGCGCGGGCTACTACGCGTCGTATCTGGTCGGCTTTGGTGTGTTGCGCGAAATGGGCGCACTCATGACCGGAATCATCATGGCCGGACGTACCGGCGCGGGATTCGCGGCTGAACTCGGCAGCATGAAGATTACCGAGGAGATCGATGCGTTTGTCACGCTTGGCATTTCTCCCGTTGAACATCTCGTGTTGCCGCGGATACTCGGCATCGTGTTCATGATGCCGTTACTCACGCTGTACGCCGACTTCGTGGGCATCATCGGTGGAATGGCGGTGGCCATCTCGTTGCTTGATCTCTCCGTCACGCAGTTTATGGGCGGGTTGCTCTCGGCCGTGACGATGACCGATGCCACACTCGGCGTGTTCAAGGGGTTGATCTTCGGCGCGGTGATCGGCTTCTCGGGATGCCTGAGGGGACTGCAGACCGGAAGCGGTGCGGGTGCCGTGGGACGTGCAGCAACGTCAGCCGTCGTGCTCGGGATTACGCTGATCATTCTCGCCAATGCCGTGATTGACTGGCTGGCGGCACTGCTCAAGATATGAAGACGTCAGACTCACCGGCCATCGAGGTGCGGAACCTCACGATGCAGTACGGCGACCTCGTGATCATGAAGGATCTCTCCTTCACCATTCAGCGCGGCGAGGTGTTCGTGATCATGGGCGGCAGTGGCAGTGGCAAAAGCACCCTGCTGAAGCATCTCATCGGCCTCAAATCGTCCGCGAAAGGAACAATTCTGTTCGACGGCGAGGACTTTACGGCGGCCGACGAGACGCATCGCAAAGCGGTGCTGCGACGCATGGGCGTGCTCTACCAGAACGGTGCACTCTGGAGCGGACTCACGCTGTCAGAGAATGTGGCACTTCCACTGGAAGAGTTCACGACGCTCGATGCCCGTGCCATCGCTGCGGTGGTCTCGCTCAAGCTCGCACTGGTAGGGCTGCGCGGATTCGAGGAATTCTACCCGTCCGCGATCAGTGGCGGTATGCGCAAGCGCGCCGCACTCGCGCGGGCGATGGCGCTCGATCCCGAAGTGCTGTTCTTCGATGAACCGTCTGCGGGGCTCGATCCCATCAGTGCGAGCCGACTGGACGATCTCATTGTGGAAATTCAGGCGAGCTTCGGCACCACGATCGTTGTCGTGACGCACGATCTGGAGAGCATTTTCCGCATTGCCGACCGTGCGCTCTTCCTGGATATCACGGAGAAGACCATGACCGCACTTGGCAGTCCCGCCGACTTGCGCGACAACCCACCGAGCGAAGAAGTCCATCGGTTCCTTACCCGAAGCAGCGAAGGCCTTTCATGAGCAGGCGTGCGAACCCCACGACCATCGGGCTGTTTCTCGTTGGTGCTTTGGTGCTGGCGGTGCTGGCTGTTGCGACGCTCGCGTCCAACACGTGGTTCCAGCGCCGCACCACCTTCATCGCCTTTTTTCCCGAGTCCGTGAATGGGCTTGAGAACGGAGCACCCGTCAAGTTTCAGGGCGTTCCTGTTGGCACCGTGTCGGACATCATGATCGAGATCAATCAGCAGGACAAGACGTTTCAGGTACCGGTCAAGTTCAAAATCGACTTGCCTCGCCTGACCACGCATCTCGGCACCTACATCAATCTCTCGGACACCGTCGTGTTGCGACATCAAATCGAAAATGGACTGCGGGCGCAATTGCAGATGGAGAGCTTCGTGACCGGCTTGCTCTACATCGAGCTGGCGTATCGGACCGACTCCACTCCGCCACGCCTCGCAAACGCCGCGGATGACTATCCCGAGATTCCCACCTCTCCGTCAATGATGGCGGCGATCGGCGGCGGAGCCGGCAGCGTGCTGTCGGAAGTCATGAAGATTCTCAATCGCGTCAACAACATGCTTTCCGAGCTGAGTATGGCGGAGATCAATCGCGCGGTGGTGCAATCTTCACAGGCGATCGAGGGGCTTGTCAGCTCGCCGGAGGTCAAGCGTGTGCTGCGCGATATCCCGGGCATGACGGAGCAGGTCAACAAAACGATGACGGAAGTTCAGCGTCTGGCAACACGCGCGGAGGCCGCGATCGATCCCATGCAAACGCAGATCACCGGCGCGTCCACTGAGGCGATCGCCACCCTCAAGGCGCTGCGCAAAACAATTGATGAAACGCAGGGGCTCCTGTCGGCCGATGCGGGACCGGGCTACGCGCTGCAGGGCGCGCTGACCAGCTTGCGTGAGGCGGCCGATGCGCTACGACTGCTGATCTCCTCGCTGGAGCAGAATCCGGATATGCTGCTGCGCGGCAAGAAGCCGCCTCCAAACTGACCTGACTCATTCATACCCTCATGACGCGAACCACTCGTTTGCTCGCTCCGTTGGCGCTGCTGGCCTTCACCGGCTGCTTCAGTCTGTCGCGCAACGCACCGGCTGTGCAGCGCTATGTGTTGAGCGGGGCGCGCACCCCGATCGCGACGGCCTCGTCGAACACAGCGGGACTCTCGCTGGGGATCCGGCGCATGGACCTCGCGCCCTATCTCTCGACGCCGGCCATCGTGCTGCGTCGTGGAGCGCACGTGATTGAAACGTCACCGTTTCATCTCTGGGGCGAGGATCTCGGCGCCGGAATCAACCATACCCTCGCGGCCCAGCTCAGCAACGTGCCGCCGGTGCAGCACGTGAACATTGCGCCGTGGGAGGCTCGCGCGCACCACGACTATCTGGTGCAGCTGCACGTACAGCGCTTTGAAGGCGTCGCGGATTCGGCTGCGACCACCGCGGGTGTGCATGTGCTGACCTCGTGGGACATTATCCGTCCGCTGGACGGCGCCTTGCTCGTGCGCGGCACCACTAGCTACCGGGACGGCCGCTTTCCCGTTGGCGACTATGACGCGCTCGTGGGAGAACTGAACACCGCGCTGGGCCGGGTCGCGAGTGACATCCGAACCTGTCTCGCACGCTTTCGATCCGATGCGTTGCCGCCGCCTGCCTGTTAGCCGATGGCTTCAGAAGTGAAGGCGCGCTTGCTTTGCATTGATGCGTCCCATTTCGGAACTCCGTCAGCGCGGCGAGGGTGCCGCATCTAGCGCCAAAGAGGAGTAGATCTCCGCGCCAAAGCGGTCAATGCGTAAGTCCATACACCACATAATTCGTGGCGAACTTGTACGCATCGTTGGACAGGTTCACCGGATACCAACCGCCCCCAGACCACTCCATATAGTCGCCGATGTCGTTGTTGTAGTTGATGATCACCAACAACCGCTGCGACGGGTCGTTGTTCTCGTAAATCCCCAGGTACTCCGCCTTCGCGTCGGTCGTCGCCGGATGCGTCATGCCGACCAGTGTCTTGATATGAAAAAACGTATTGAAGATCGGATGCGACACGTCCATCGGCAGAATGCGCGCGTCCGGCAACACTTTGCGCATCGAACTCTCAAATACGTCCCACTGTCGATCGAAGTAAAAATCATCGACAATCAGAAATCCGCCTTTGTGAATCCAGGTGCGCAGCCCGGTGGCTTCCTGATCGGTGGGGATCCAGTAGCCCGGTTCGGTCAGATAGGCGACCGGATACTTGAATAACTCGGGATCATCGAGCGTGTGCACGTTGCTGGCGTTCTTGTGCAGCTTGAGCGTAGACAGTTCACTCAGGATCGACATGAAGTTCCGCTCCATCTGCGGATAGTCCGCGCTCCACGCCATGCGATACCCTTGCGTGTACCGCAAACGCACGAAGGTATACCGTCCGTCGTACGGTACATTGGGTTCGACGAACATCCGTTGCCGCTGTGACAAGGCCAGCGGCGCGATCGCCAGCAACAGCGCCGCAGCGTACGCCGATCGGCGATACATAGGCCGAAGGCGCTGGAGTCGAGTCTTCAGGTCACGCCACATGTCACAAACCTACCGCCTGCCAACGCACTGGGCCAATTGGTCGCGACCGAGCACCGACGTACACTTCGCTCTGTGAAATACCTCTCCATTCGTTTCTGCCCACGTGGCGCACTCGTTGCCGTCGCGTCGCTGACCGCCGTCACCGGCTGTGATCAGGCCAAGGCGCCGCAAGCGGCCGCCCAGACCACCGATTCACTACCCGCCCCGGTCGCCACCACCACGCCCGTCCCCTCGGCGCCGGCGCGCGTGCCGCGCCCGGACTCCGTGCGGGCCCTGTATGTGAACGCGTGGGCGGCCGGGTCGCGCACCCGCATGGCCGAGTTGATTCGCATCGCCGACTCAACCGAGATCAACGCGTTCATCGTCGACATCAAGGAGTCAGATACCTTTCTGACCTACAAGAACACGTCGATCGCGCTCGCTAAGGAGATCGGCGCCGATCAGCGTCCCGCATCCAGCTGGTTGCCGGCGTTGGTCGATACGCTGCGAGCCCATCGCATCTATCCCATCGCGCGGATCGTGGTGTTCAAGGACCGCGCCCTCGCCGAGAAGAAGCCTGAACTGGCGATTCAACGGGTCGGCGGTGGGATCTGGCGCGACAAAAAGGGATTGGCGTGGGTCAACCCGTATGACAAACGGGTGTGGGACTACAATGTGGCCATCGCCCGCGAAGCGATGGAGATGGGGTTTAGCGAATTGCAGTGGGACTACGTGCGCTTCCCCGACGTCACGTCGTCAGTCCGCGCCACCATGAGCTATCCCGGAAACAACGGGAAGAGCCGCGCCGATAACATTCGCGACTTCATCCTGTATTCGAAGGAGGGGCTCAAGTCCTACAACGTGCCCGTCACGGCCGATGTCTTTGGGCTGGTCACCCATCTTGAGGGTGATGTCGACATTGGCCAGCAGTGGGAAACGGTAGTCTCCGTGGCCGACGCCGTGCTGCCGATGGTGTACCCCTCACATTACGCTGCGGGCCTGTACGGCATCGCTCGCCCCATCAGCAATCCCTACCAGATCGTGCGCCTCGCGCTGACCGACGCGATCGAGCGCTCCAAACACGTCAGCGACTCCACCGGAAAGCCGGTTGCCGAAACGATGGGATGGCTTGAAGCGATGAGCATTCGCGGAGCACAGTTCGGCGCCGCCGAAGTACGGCTGCAAATTCAGGCAGCCTACGATGCCGGCGTAAAGAGTTGGGCGCTCTGGAACCCGGGCTCCAAGTTTGCAGAGTTCGAGGATGCGCTGCGACCGGCCAGCGGCGGACCCTCCGCCGTGGAACGGCGCGGATGGAAGGCGCCCCAGTGGGAGCTTCCTCGCCAACGACTCAGCCTCGTCATTCGGAAGCGCGAACAGAAGGCCATCGCGCCCGCTAGTACAACGGTCACCACACCGGCCGGCAGCGCGAAGTAACGTGCGCATCGGCATCATAGGTGTGGGCCGCATCGGCCCCTTTCATGCGCACGCGATTGCCGCGCACGCCGACGTGACGAGTATCGTGATCACCGATACCGACCGTGACCGTGCCCAACACGTTGCCGCGGCGCTTGGCGCAACGGAAGTAGCATCCTCCGCAGCGTTGCTCAGCCAGGTAGACGGCGTCGTGATCGCGTCGTCGACCGACTCCCATGCGGAACTGATCATGCAAGCGGTGAGCGCTGGTGTGCCCACCTTCTGCGAAAAACCCGTCGCACTCGATCTGGCCTCAACGCGCCGCGTGGTCGCGCAGGTGCACGAACACAACGGCGTCGTGCAGATCGGATTCCAGCGCCGCTTTGATCACGGCTATCGCGCCGCCCGCGAAGCAGTGCAGTCGGGCGCATTGGGGCGTGTGTACAATATGCGCATCGCGGGTCACGATCCGGCCCCACCGAGCGAGTCGTACGTATCGCGCTCCGGCGGAATTTTCCGTGATCTGCACATCCATGACTTCGACATCATCCGCTGGGTACTAGGCCAGGACGTCGACGAAGTGTACATGCAGGGCGCGGTGTTGGTCGACGAGCTCTTTGCCCGTCACGATGACGTGGATACCGTGGCCGGAACGCTGCGCATGAGCGGAGGAACACTGGGCGTGCTGACCGGTGCGCGCCATGACCCGCTTGGCTACGACATTCGACTCGAACTGTTCGGCAGCAAGGACAGTGTGTCGGTAGGCTGGGATGCTCGGCTGCCGTTGCGCTCGATCGAGCCACACATGCCGCCCGCACCAACCAACGCCTGGCCCACATTCCTGGAGCGCTTCGAGCAGGCTTATCGCGAAGAGTTGATGGTATTCGTGGACGTGGTGGCGGGACGTACTCCCAACCCGTGTACCGTCTCCGACGCAGAGCAATCGTTGCTGGTCGCGTTAGCCTGCGATCGCTCGCGACACGAGCATCGACCGGTCGCGATCGCCGAGATTAGCGAGCAGCGATAGGATTTCCGTAGACGCGCCGTTGGCCGCAGCCATGCATCGCGCTATGTGCAGCGCGCTACGTGCAGCGCGCTATGTGCAGCGCGCTACTTCACGAGACTGATCGGCACCGGTTGCTCCGCGCTCACACGTTCACCCTTGATCAGTCGCGCGGCCGTGATCATCGCCATCCGCCCCATCTCGCGCGGATTCTGCGCGATGGTTGCCGCCATACGCTTTTCTGTGATCGCTTTGCGCGCGTCGTCCTGAGCGTCAAAGCCAACCACAGTGATCTGAGACGACTTGCCCGCAGCAGCAATCGCTTCAAGCGCGCCCAGCGCCATCACATCGTTGCACGCAAAGAGCGCCGTGATGTCAGGATGCGCCTGCAGCATATTCTGCGTCACGTTGAACGCCTGATCGCGCTCCCAGTTGGCAGTCTGCGACGCCACAATGCGCACCGCGCCCGAGGTGGCCACCGCGGCACGAAACCCGCGCAACCGCGCATCACCCGTTTCATGACCGGGAATGCCCTCAAGCACCGCGATCGTGCCGCGACCAGCAAGTCGCTCCACCAGGAACGCCCCCGCCATACGGCCGCCGTCTTCGTTGTCAGACCCAATGAATGTCGCCACTTCACCGCCGGCAGCGGCGAGCGTCGCGGCGTCGACCCGTGTATCAACCGTGACCACCGGAATCTTTGCCGCATTCGCCTTGATCACCGCGGGCACAATCTCTTTCGATCCGCTGGGCACCAGCATCAGCGCTTTGATGTCCCGCTGCAAAAGATTCTCAACGATCTGCATTTGCTTCTCGACATCGATCTCGCGCTCTGGCGCTTGCACGAGCAATTCGAGCCCAAGGCTATCGGCCACCGATCGCGCACCGGCCTCCATGTCAATAAAGAACTGGTTGTTGAGCGTCTTGAGCACCAGCGCCACCGTCGGCTTCGCTGTCGCGTCGGCGCCGCGATTGCAAGCAAGGAAGGCGCCAGCGCACAGCGACAGCGAGAGCAGTTGAAACACGCGACGTCGCGAAGACAGATGCAACGACATAGGCAGCGACCTTTCCGGTGAGAGAGCTAACGGGACCTGCGTTGTGCTCGGCGATGCAACTCCATATCTACCAGCACAGCAGCGACAATCACCACGCCGATGGTAACTTGCTGCAGGTACGATGACACGCCAAGCAGATTCAGTCCGTTGCGCAGCACGCTCAGAATCAGGGTACCAATGAGCGTACCAACAACCGATCCTGAGCCACCAAGCAGACTGGTACCGCCAATCACCACGGCGGCGATGGCATCCAACTCGTAGCCAATGCCGGCAATCGGCTGCGCAGAGTTCAGACGCGCAACCAGCAGCACGGCACAGAGACTCGCCGAGAGTCCGCTGATGGCGTACGCGATCGTCTTGTAGCGCTGCACATTGACGCCGGACATCGCCGTCGCCTCTTCGTTCCCACCGATGGCGTAGATGTAGCGGCCCAGAACGCTGCGGGTCAGCACGAGGTGCGCTACAGCGAACAGGCCAAGCATGCACCACACAGGGCCTGAGATCCCCAGCACGCGCTCGGTGGCCAAGGCTCGCAGCGCGTCGGGAAACCCGGAGATCGGTCGACCGTCGGTGAGCAGCAGCGCCAGGCCACGCGCAACACTCATCATGCCCAGTGTCGCGATGAACGGCGGCAGCTTGCCCATCGTAATCATGAGGCCATTGGCAATGCCAGCCGCGACGCCAACCAGCAGGCCCACGAGCAACGCCAACGGCAGCGAGACGTGCTGCTGCAGCAACGAGCCAATCACCACGCCGGCAAGCGCTACCACCGAGCCTACTGACAGGTCAATGCCGCCGGTAAGAATCACGAACGTCATCCCGATCGCCACGATCCCAACCACGGCGCTCTGCTCGACGACATTGGCGAGGTTTGACGCGGTCGCAAAGTAGGGCGTCGCAATCCACAAGCCGATGCACAGCGCCAGCAGGCCGATCGCCGTGCCGGATTCGCGCTTCGCCATCAACCCGAATCGACGGCGCGTTGCCGATAGCGGCGCAGAACGCGCTTCCGTCACGCTTGGCTATCGATGAGCGCCGCGGCAACGCGCCGGGCAACCAGCCGATTGGCCAGGCCGACCACACCCTGCGATTGTGCATTGTGGCTGGCCGCCCGGTTCGCACTCGCCAGCGCGTGCGGCAAGGCATCTCCCGCCAACAGTCGCGCAAAGATCGTTCCGCCCCACACGTCACCACACCCCGTCGGATCGATGCGTACGCCCGTCGGCACCGGGATCGGCGGCTGAATACCGTGCGCTGGCTCGTCATCAACGTCTGCATTCGCCCGCTGCAGAATCGCCTTGCGATCGGCAAGGCTGCGCAACGCCGCATGTGCGTCATACCGCACACCACGCGAGCCAAGCGTGACGAACGTGGCCAGCACACCTTCGTGTAGGGCAAGCAACGCACACGCCTCGAAATCGTGAGCGAGCATGCGCATTTCGTCTTCGTTCACCTGAATGAAATCAAAACACGCACACCACGACGCCGCGTGATCCAGCGGGTGCAGCGACCGCCGGCCGACGGCGTCGGTATGCCACAAGAGCATGTGCAGGTCGACATAGATCGGACCTGAAAAGTGCGCGCGAATCTGTTGCATCGTGGTCAGGTCCACCTCGCGACCACTCAGGAAATTCACATACAGCGCATCCAACAGCGCCGCGTCAAGCAATGGCCGCAGTTCCTCGAAGGTCCACCCGGGTACACCGCCACTCATCTGCTCGGTACGATGCTCCGCCGAGAGGTAGCGCAACTCGGACCGATTGTTGGGCTCAGGGACCACGCACAGCGACGGTTCAGCACACATTCCAGGCACGGCGCACAGCCAGACACGCGCGTCCTCTGCGACATCCGCGCCGACCTTGATGATGGGGACCATCTCCCAGTCGTCATCCAGCGCGGCGCCAAGTCCAGAGAGCCCGTACGCCACGCCACCCCACCCTTCAGAGATTTCGACCGTTGGTGGGGGTCCGTGAATAACATCACACACCAGCGTGCTGAGTACGCCCACTCGGCGTTTGCGCGAAGACACGAGTTAGCGAACGCCCTCAGAACCGCGACGTACGCTGATCATGGAACGGGCACGATAAAGGAGGCCGTCCCGATGTAGGAGTTTTTGGTGTTCGTAAAACCATCGCCACTGCCCTTCGGATCCCGCCGCGTGACCTGCACCGTATATGTCTCACCGGGAACGAGAGCTTTGGCCGGCACGTCCGTTTGTCCGCCCGTTGGGGATGCTGTGCCATAGATGACACCACTCGTGAGACTATTGGCGCTCGTCGCCGCAATAGACCAGACCAAACCAGGCGTGTAGCCATCGCCCGCCGTTGCACCGCGATACACGCGCACCAGCTGGGCGCCGGCCGGCTGCCATGAAACAACCACCGTCGATGACCTCCCCGCGCCAGCCGTGACGACGACCTGCGGTTGTTGGGTGGGGTCGAAGGGATTTGCATCACAGCCGCTCGCCGCCCATGCCGTTGCGAGCATTAGCGCGCATCGCCACCGCTGCTGTCGCGGTCGTGAATTTCGGAGGTCAAGCGCTCCCAACATAGATGCTCCTTCGAGGGCGTGTGCGGCAACACGAGCGTTCACTCTGTGCGCAGCTCCACTGCGCGTATGATACGCGCCTGTCCCTGGGAATGAGAGCTCGTTGATCTTCGCTCAGCACGCTGAGCCATCACCTCGAGATCCCGTTTAGTCAAACTAAAGTATAACTACGAGAAAGTCCTTAGGCCGCAGAATGGCGCCAGTGACATGGGACTGCTGGCGAATCGTATCGTTATGCCCCACCTTTCTCCCCTTGATGAATCTCGCTGCGCGTCGCCGGCCTGCTGTCCGCGGAGTGTTCCTCGATCGGTCTCTCGAGGAACTGCCGGTCTTTCGTCTCAGTGATTCAGCCGAAGACGCCGCGGTGTCCTTTACGGCCGACAACGGGGGGCGATGGCGCGTCATTCCAGCGCCCGGCGATCGCCTGCCCGGCACCTTCGATCAGGACGTATATGTCGAGGTGCTGCATCGCTATAACGAAGCGGGCGCACCGGCCGACGGCAGCGTGTCATTTACCCTGCATTCGTTCTTGCGCTCGATGGGTCGCCGCGCTGACGGTCGCACCTATGAGCAGCTGCGTGGGGCGCTCGCCAGGCTTGAGCGCACGACGCTGGAGTCTGTTGGTGCCTATTGGTCGTCTGTTTCCGGACACGCCGACACCAGCTTCACCATCCTGAGTGCCGTCGCCGTGCAACGACGACGCGTGGCGGATCGCGATCAACTGCACCTGTTCGGCAACCTCTCCACTGGCGAACCGGGTGACGCGCGCGTCATCATTTCGCCAACGATTCGAGCCAACCTGGTCGCTCGTCACAGTGTGTCGCTGTCGTCGGTGCGATACCACGCCCTGTCCTCGCCGGTCGCGCGCCGTTTATATCGCATCCTGGAAGTCGCCCGCGCCGACGGACGCTTGTCCTGGCGGCTGACGCTGGAACGTTTGGCCGAACAATTGCCGCTGTCGCAGCGTTATCCATCACACTTGCAGCGTGTTTTGCAGCCGGCGCACGAGATGCTACTCAGCGCCGGACTGGTGCGAGATATCGCAGTACGGCAGTATGATCGGGTCTGGCATGTGGATTACGTGTTGGGTACTCGACCGCGAGATGAAACCTGAGCCGTCGCCAGGTGTCTGTTTATCAGTAGTCTTCGTTCCTTCCTTTCTTCGAGCTGACGCATGACTCGCACTCGCAAGGCCGCTGTCGCCAGTCTTCTGCTCCTCCCGCTTCTCGCCGGAGGTTTCGCCCTTCAGTCGCGCACGACTCGTGGCGGCGCACAGCTGCTCGATCAGGTGCTGACCTTCGTGGCGCTGCGTTACGTCGACACACTCGACGCGCAGGTGCTCTACGAGAAGGCAGCGCGCGGTTTGGTGAAGGAACTTGCTGATCCGTACACAGAACTCTTCTCGCCCAAGCAAATGGAAGAGTTTTCGCGCAACACCAATGGCCGCTACGCCGGCATCGGCATGGAGATCACTCCGGTCGCCGGTTACGTCACCATCGCCCGGGTGTTCCCCAACTCACCGGCCGAAGGGGGAGGCGTCCAGGAAGGCGATCGCATCGTGGCCGTCGATACCTTTCAAGCCAAAGGCTGGACCACAGTTCAAGCGCAAAACAAGCTGTTGGGCGAAGTCGGGAGCTCGGTGTCCGTCACCTTTGGTCGCCCCGGGGTCGCGCAGCCCATCAAGATGAATTTCAAGCGCGCGCAGATTGTAGTCCCCGCGGTGCGGTACCGCATGATGATCGATCAGCAGGTGGGCTACATCCCGCTGGAACGGTTCACCGAGCAGACCACGCAGGATATCGCTGAGTCGGTGATTGAACTGCGCAAGAAGGGCGCGAAGGGGATCGTGATCGATTTGCGCGACAACCCCGGTGGCATTCTTGAAGAAGCCTTCTCGATGTCCAACCTGTTCCTGCCCAAGGGCAAAGAACTGCTCAGCGTGCGTGGTCGAGGTGAGTTCCAGCGCTTCGTATCACAGCAAGAGCCGCTTGCGGTCGACATTCCGTTGGTCGTTTTGGTTGATGGTGGGTCGGCGTCCGCGTCGGAGATTGTTGCGGGTGCGCTGCAGGACTACGACCGTGCGCTCGTACTCGGTACGACGTCGTTTGGCAAAGGCCTCGTGCAGAGCGTGTACAATCTGGACGGCGGCTATGCGCTCAAGATCACGACCGGCAAGTGGTATACGCCTTCGGGACGCTCGATTCAGAAGGATCGCAAGTTCAACGGCGACGGTCAGTTTGTTGAAGTGATGACCGATTCCGTCGAGACCGACTCCGTTCGTAAAGCTCGCCCCAAGTTCAAGTCCTCGTCAGGACGTGTCGTGTACGGCGGCGGTGCCATCACACCCGATCTCATTGTGCCGCTGGACACCATTTCAACAGCCGAACAAGCGGTGGCGCGTGCGATCGCGCCAAACTTCCAGAAGTTCTACAGCGCCGTGAGTGCGTTTGCTCAGGAGCAGAAGGGCACGGTGCGCTCAGATTTCGCGGTGGTGCCTGCGTGGCGCGAGGAGATCTTCCGGCGCATGATGGCCGACACGGTCAAGATGGAGAAGAGTGTGTACGATGCCGGTTCTTCGTGGGTTGATCGTTACATCGAGAATCGTGTGGCACGCATCGCCTTCGGCGACTCGACCGCCAAGCGGCTTCAGCTCAAGGACGACACACAGCTGCAGCGGGCCATCGAAATCCTGCGCAAGAGCACAACACAGACCCAGGTATTCGCCGCTGCCGCCGCGATTCCGACGGCCAAGGCCGGGTTGGCTCGCAGCTCACGTGGGAACGAGTAAGAGGCCGTACGAGACCGCGCGTAGGCACGTAGCGGATTTTGGGCATTCGTAGTTTTCCCAATTGCCCGAAAAACGTCCGGTGCGTACGGTTCGCCATGCGCCTTCCAACACCTTTTCCCACCGAGCGCCGCGCTTTTGCGGCGCTCGTCGCATGTACGACCGTGGCCATCGTGGCTGCCTGTTCGCGGTCCACAACCTCGTCCTCAAGCTCGGCGGGCTCGACCGCCATGGCGTCCAGGGTCTCCTCCGTTGGACGCATTCGATCGGCCGACAGCGGAGAGCGTCACCTATCGAACATTCGGCAGGTAACCGACGGCGGCGAGAACGCCGAGGCCTATTGGAGCGCTGACGGCAAGTGGCTCACCTTTCAGTCCACGCGCGACGGTCGGACCTGCGATCAGCAGTACACCATGCGCGCCGACGGCTCTGAGCTTCGCAAGGTGTCGGTTGGCGGCAAGACGACGTGTGGATGGTTCTTGCCGGGCGCCAAAAGCCTTTTCTTCGCGAGCACGCACGCTGCAGATTCGGCCTGCCCGGTCAAGCCTGATCCGTCCAAGGGGTATGTCTGGGGCATCGATCCGTTCGACATCTACACGGTTGATCGCGACGGAAAAAACCTCAAGCGCCTTACCAACTACGGCGTGTACACGGCCGAGGGCGTGCTGTCGCCGGACGGAAAGCGCATCGTGTTCACGTCGCTGAAGGACGGCGATCTCGAGATTTACACGATGAACGTGGACGGCAGCGATGTAAAGCGACTCACCACAACGCCCGGGTACGACGGTGGACCGTGGTGGTCGCCTGATGGGACCAGGATCGTGTATCGCGCGTGGCATCCAACCAATGCCGATTCGCTCAAGGCGTACCGCGACCTGCTCGGGCAGCGCATGATTCGCCCCAACCGGATGGAGCTGTTTGTGATGAACGCCGACGGCTCTGACCAACGGCAGATCACCAACCTCGGCGGCGCCAACTTTGGTCCGTCATGGACCCCCGACGGCCAAGGCATCATCTTCTCGTCCAACCATCGCAATCCGCGAAGCAGAAACTTCGACCTGTTTGTGGTGAAGCTGGATGGCAGCGGTCTTGAGCGCATCACCACCCATGAGGACTTCGACGGCTTCCCGATGTTCAGTCCTGACGGCAAGAAGCTGATCTGGGCGTCCAACCGATTCGATGCGAAGGCCGGTGAGACCAACCTCTTTATTGCCGACTGGAAATAGGCAGCGCCTGCATTTCGATGGCTAGCGCTCGGCTAGCGCTAGCTTCCCGTCATCGCTGACCAAAATGCCTCCCGCATCCACGGCCACGTTCCGCACCAAGCCCCATTGTTTGCGGGACATCTTTCCGGTCATTAACGCGACAGCATTATGGCAACAGTGTTGCGTTACTGGCCGTACACTGACCCCATGAACGCGGTACAGAATTCGTTAAGCTTCCGGTTCTGTGCACTTCTCGGGAAGCGAGGCGGCGTGCAGCCCCAGCGCCCGAAGCGCTTCCGCCGCTCTTATCATCTCCTCAGTCGACAAGCCGCCCATCGCGCGCGCGATGGTTTCGGCGTGCTCGGGGAAGATCTCCCTCATCAGCGATTCGCCTGAGGGCGTTAACGCCGCATAGCGCGCGCGTCGGTCGGACGGACAGGACCTGCGTTCCACCAATTCCTTGGCGGTCAGTCGATCCACGAGGAACGTGATGCCGCCGCTCGACACCAGGATACGACGCTGAACCTCCCCCAACAGCATCGCGCCGCGATGGTAAAGCACTTCCAAAATGGCAAATTCGGCGAGCGTCAAACCATGTTGGGACACGTCAGCCGCGGCCCGCTCGGCGATCGCCGCATAAGCGCGCGACAGGACCACCCACAGATGAAGGGCTGCTTTCTCATCATCGGTTGCGACCACCGCGTGGCCGTCGGCTGCCGTTTCCATGTCTTGCACCTTCATCGAATCAATGCTCGCTTTGGGGGTATCATTCTCTCCTTACGAAGCCTCTCAGGGCTGTAGGATCAACGCAAGGCCCTGATTCATTGCTGTTTCGGTTCGGAAATGATTGCCTTCCCCTTGCTTCGGTCCGGTTGCCTGGTCGACCTTTCGCGGCCTATGCCATTCCTTGATCTACGTCGCGCGGCCGTTGGTGATCGCGTGGAGCACGAGTTCCTGATTCGCGATCGCTCGGAGAAGACCACCCGAGCGGGGCTTCCGTTCATCGTGCTGACGCTGACCAATCGGAGTGGTTCCATCGACACGGCGCCCATTTGGTCGGAAAAGCTGGAGTGGGCTGAGGGGGCGGACAAAGGCCGCGTGGTGCGCGTGATTGGCGATATCGGTGCGTTTGGCGACGAGGGCGCGCGGAAGCGGCAGCTGGTAATCAGTGCGCCACTGCGCGTGCTTGCGCCGGGCACCTTCGAACCCGGGGAGTTCCTCCCGCGCATCGACGTCGAGCCCGAAAAGGTCTGGGATACCATCGACAAGATGCGAGCGGCGATTGTTGCCCCGTCGATTCGTCGCGCGGTCGATCTGGTCTTTGCGGACGACAGTTTCCGAGTGGACTTCGAGCGCACCCCAGGTTCAGTGAGTGGTCATCACGCGCAGCTCGGCGGGTTGTTGCTGCACACGTATGAAGTGGCGTCGATCGCGCGCCACATTGCCCGTACCGTTCGGCACGCCAATGCCGATCTGGTGGTCGCCGGCGCACTCTTGCACGACATAGGCAAAGTTGAAGCCTACGCCGTCGGCGCCGAGGGGTTCGCACACACGAGCACCGGCATGCTGATCGGTCATGTCACTTTGGGAGCTCTGATGTTCGACCGGCGCCTGGCGTCGGCCAACGACCCGTTCACACCGATGCAGCGAGCTGAACTATTGCACTGCGTTTTGTCGCACCATGGCGCGCTCGAGTTTGGGAGCCCGATACAACCGATGACGACCGAAGCGGAGATCGTGCACTGGGCGGATGAGGCATCGGCCAAAGCGACCGATATGATGGATGAGTTCGCCGATCCTGACCTGTTCCCCACGGGAGGGGCCGCCGAGTTATCGCTGAAGCGCTCATGGCGTCTCGGACGACGGCTTTGGCGGCGTCCGGCCGCTTGGGACTAAGGTCCTGGCCGGGCTCTATTTTCGCGGCTTCGGGCTGGATCGATCCGGTTTGGGCTGAATCCTGCACTTCGGGACCTGAATAGTGTAATTTTCAGGAGTCGACCATAGGATCGCGGTCGGCGCCATTTACGCGAGGAGCTGTTGTTATGCGTAAGCCACGACCCAACACGTACAACCCGGCGCAGGCGCTTCATCTTATCGCTGCCGACCGCACGGGCCTCCCGTTAAGCTGCCCGTCTTGCTCCGGCCAGATTGATCGTGATCCGGTTTCGAGCCCACCACCGCCACACTCGCACGTCACGCTGAAATGCACTGGCTGCGGACGCTTGGCGCGCTACATCGCTGGTGTGAACTAAGAAGAGCGGCTTGACCCCCGCGGTGCATTGCGGGTGCAGGTGCTTGGCATTTGCGGGAGAAAGAACGCACGAAGAGACGCCTCGATCGCCCTGCGATCGGGGCGTTCTTTATTGTGCCCTACGGCGTGCAGGTGCTACCAGGCGACCGTGCCCTGCTTGGTGGTGTCGACATCCTCGGTCTGGCCAGCCTTGAACAGGAATCCATCCATGTTGCGCGTCAGGTACGTGCGCGCCTGAGGGTCCATCACGTTCAACCCGTAATGATTGATCAACATCGTTTGCTGTTTGAGCCAGAGCCCCCAGCAATCTTTGCAAATCTCACCGAGGATCCGTGCGCCCAGGGCGCCGGGGAACGGTGGGCGATCAAACCCTTCGCGCGTGATTCCGCATCGGGAGCAGTTGACGTCAGCCATGTGTACTCCGCGACGCGAGGATCAGCGCCGCTACGCAGAAATGCGCTTGTGGAAGTGGTACCAGTGCGCCGACGCCGTGCCGACGCGAATACATAAAAGCTAGCGTGCGGCGCGCGACACGCTACCCTGCGTCGCGCGCCGAGGCTGGTGTTGTTGACGCCGACGTGTTGGTGAGCGGCATTTCAGCATGTCGTGCAAACCAGCGCACCACCTGCGATGCGACGTCGGCACGACAGTAGTCTGCTGAAATTATGTGTCCGCAGCCCGTGAGCCACTGTTGCGAGTTATTGGTACCTCCAAGTGCACCAAACGCGCGCGTGGCCGTCTCGACCGAGATGCGATTGTCCTCGCGAGATTGCAAATACAGCGTCGGGACGCGCACGAGCGGGAGGAGGTTGCGTGCAGCGAGAGCAATAGACCGGAGCGCCGTCATCGTTGGTGCCGTCACCACCCCCGGTCCCAAGGCCTTCGCTTTGGCATCCGGGTCGTGTAATGAACGCTCTCCGCCGCGGCCCGTACGGTACAGTCCGAACGGATGCATCAGCCACGCAAGCACGATTTGCAACTGGATCCAGAGTGGCATGCCGATGTAGGGCGCAAGGAGCGCGACCGCCGGTATTTCCGGATGCGACGCCGCGAGCAGCACGGCTAAGGCGCCGCCCATTGATTGCCCGCACACGACCACGGTGTCGTGCTTCTCTCGCAACTCCGCATAGGCGGTCGAGACCTCCGCGCGCCACGCCGCCGCGCGCGCATCGCGCGCCATGTGCGACAAACCCACCCCGTGCCCCGGCAGTCGCGGCACGAGCACCGACCACCCATGACTGTGCAACATGTCTGCCAAATATGCCATCGACTGTGGCGTATCGTTAAAGCCGTGAATCAGCAAAGCCGCCCGGCCCGAGCTCTGCAGAAGCTTTATGGTTTCTGCCCCAACCAATACGCCGTCTGCGGCAACAGCGAATCGTTGCGCGTGCTCCCGTTCAAAACGCTCGCCTTGCCGGGCGCGAAAGAACATCAGTGGCTAGTACCGTGCGACAGTGGGGTCGACGTCCGTGCTCCATGCGTCGATGCCACCCACCAGGTTCAGTACGCTCTCAAAACCCTGGGCGCGCAGGAAGTTGGCCCCCATCTCACTGCGCATCCCATGATGGCACATCATCACATACTCGGCCGATCGGTCCAGCTCACCGATCGCCGACGGCAATGTTGAAAGCGGAATCAGGATGCTCTGCGCGACATGCGCCAGATCAAACTCCCACTGTTCGCGCACGTCCACAATCACGGGCGCAGTGTTGTTGGCGATGCGTGCGGCGAGGTCGCTCGCCGTAATCTCGGAGTCGTTCATCTCAGCGGGGAAAGAGGGCGAGGTGTGGGGTGATGCACCGAGCGATACACGGGACGATGCACGGGACGATGCACGGGACGATGCACGGGACGATCATCGTTTCACGATCGCGGCGCGTGCGCTATCCATGATGCGTGCGGCGCGCTCAAACCGTTGTGTCAGGTCGATCAGCTCAGCCAATGCCAAGTCGCGATCGCCGGCGCGAATCGCTTCGTTCACCCCGGGAAAGTTCATGTTCGCATACCCGTTGTCGATGTCGGCCACATAGATCAACGAGCGATACCATGGGCGGCCTTTCAGGCCACTGGGCCGCGCGAAGGCGCGCTCGACCTGCAACAACGTGGTGTTGGTGGCTACCTGCACCGACCGTGTGACGCCCCGAACCAAGACGCTGTCTCGTGTGCGAGCGAAGGCGAGCGCCGCGCGCTCAAGACGCGTGATCGAGGCGGCCAACGGCGCTACTGTGGTACCGCTCCATCCCTTTGCCGTAAACCCGCGCGTCAAGGCCGGCAGGTAGCCGCGCATGGTTCGCGCGAACTCGGCGTAGTCGTAGGGGAGGATGTCGGCGTTGGCAATGCGCAGCGCCATCGCCGCACCCACTCTGGCAGCGGTGGCGTGATACAGAAACCCGGGGTCACCGAATCGCTCCATCCAGGCAAACGTGTCGTACGCCGAGTGATAGGTGCCGGCCGGACCACCAAAGCCCCACTCGGCAATGGGGATTCCCAGATGGTTGTAGAAGCCAGCGAAATCACTGCCGCCGCCCGGATCACCCATCGGCGGTTCGAGCGAATCCGCACGGACGCCCGACGTCGCGCGCCACGTGTCATACACCGATCCTTTTCCGTTCGGCAGCGGCACACCCTTCACGACATCGCGCAGCACGGCGCGCAATGACGGCGTCCCACCGCCTCCAAACTGCGTGCCTTGCGCGGCCACATCTTGATTGAGATACGCCACGGCGCCTTTCTGCAAACGCAGCGAATCCTCTTCGACGTACTCGGTACTGCCAATCAACCCCCACTCCTCGGCGTCCCATGTGGCGAAGACAATGGTGCGCTTGGGTCGCATGCCGCGTTTGGCCAGATCGGCGAGCGACCGCGCGGCTTCCAGCACGCTGACCGTACCGCTCACATTGTCGGCCGCACCTGCGCCCCAGGCGTCTCGATGTCCTCCGATGTATACGTACTCGTCCGGGAACTCACTGCCGCGAAGATAGCCGAGCGTATTGTAGATCGCCTTCGTGCCGTTGGTGGCCGCGTCAGTCGTGACGTCGACCTTTACGCGCACCGGTCCCGGCCCGACGTGATAGCGCAACGCCAAACCACCTTGCCAATTGCCAGGAATGTCGGTCCCACGTACCTGCGCCATGAGCTGCTGCGCATTCTCGCCGCTGATCGGAACGACGGGAATTTTCGGTACTGACGTTTGCTCCAGGCGTAAGCGCGGCGCACCGGGCGTGCTGGCGTAGCCTGGCGTGAGCGGATCGCCCGCGCCATTGAACACGCTGCCGCGCTGCACGCCTTGCGACGGTCGCATCGGGCCCTCCGGATAGACATCACCGCGCACAAATCCATCATCAAGCGGATCGGTATAGATCAGGAGTGCCACCGCGCCACGCTTTTCCGCCTCGCGCGCTTTGATGCCGCGAAAGCTTCGACCATACCGCGCGAGCACCACCTTCCCTTTTACCGACACACCGAGCGAATCGAGGACGGCGTAGTCTTCGATGAGGCCGAAGTTGGCAAAAACGAGCTCGCCTTCACCGATGCCCGCGCTACTCGATCCATTCACGGTGAGGTACTGCGGCAGCGCCGTAACCGCGTCACCAGCAATCGCCGGCTCGACGAGATCGAGGACCGTGGTGTCGCGACCCATACGCGTCACCTTCACGCTCGTCGCGTGCGGCAGCCAGACATCGTACGTCCGCAATTCTGTTTCCAACCCCATCGCCTTCATCTGCGCGATGACATAGTCCGCCGTGCGTTTCTGCGCTGCGGTACCCGCGACGTGTGGTTCGCGAGACAGCGCCGCGGAGTGCGCTTTGGCGCGCTCCGGCATGGGCCCCTGACTGGCCTCCAGTTCAGCGCGCCGTTGGGTGGCCGCCGACGTTGGCGAGTAGCCTGGGGCGACGGCCGACGCAGGCCGCGACGCAGGGCGCGGCCCTGACTGCGCAGAGAGTGACCCGACTGCCGACGGAACCAGCGCGACGGCGATGAGTCGGGAATAGCGGGGGAATGCGCGCACGAGAGAATCCTGTGGGGTTGTTAGTCGGCGGCTTCGTATTCTTCGGCCGCGCGCATGATGGCCTGTTGCAACAGCGCTTCTCGATCACCGTCATCGGCCAACGCGACGGTCAATACGGAAAATTGGCGCGCCATTTCGTCTTCGATTTGCGAGCGCGTAGGCGACTTGACACCAAGGACCGCGAGTGAGATCGCCGCGAGGTCGCGTAGCTGGCGCTGCGTTTCTTCGTCGAGTGCGGCGAGCGTCTGTGGCAGCGGCTGGGCGATCTTTGGGCTACGTTCGCGCCGCCGCAGCGGTGCTTCGAACAGTGCGCGAACCGGGGCAAAGAGGATGACGAACGAGCCGGGCGTATGCTCGGCGTACCCACTGATCACGTTGCGACGCCGGAGTGATGGCAAGAGCCTCACGATGGCTTCGCGAACTGGTGAGTAACCCTCGACGCTGCGCAGGCCACGCCCAGTAATGATCAGGGCTTCGGTAGCGCCTTGTACTTGCAGCGTGCGTAGCCACGCCTCGGTTTGCGTGGCTGCTTGCGTCGCGGTGGGCTGTTGAGCGCGCAGGTTGAGGGTGCGAGCGGCACCAAAGCGAATCTCGTCGAAGGCGCGCGCGATAGGCGCATCCATAGGCTCTTCGGCACTCATCCCGGGGTCCCGCGCACACATCGCATTTACGGCCGCTGTGCGCCAGGCGCGCGAGCGCGGCCGATGCGAAAGGCTTCCGTAAGCGCGCGGCCGTCGACCGCTTCGATCGGCGCGACATTGGTGACGGCAGCAAGGGTAGGCGCGATATCCACCGACCGCACGGACTGTGCATACGTTCCTGGCTTGAACATGGGACCCAGAAAAATGATGGGGATTCGCGCATCGAGATCGTGCGGTGATCCGTGGGTCGCGTAACGCGTCGTGTAGTTGTAGTAGCCCTGCTTGAACGTTACTGTGAGCACCGCCTGCATATCCGTGGGGATGGAGTGCAGCCAGCGCGTGGCAAGCTTGTCGCCGCGCGCCGACGACGCGGCCAACGTGTTGACGCGGTCTACGCGAAGCATGCCTGGCAGCGCTCGGAGTGCCGAGCGCAGCGCGGTAACGACCGAGTCGCTGTGTACACCATTTGCCTCGAGGCGACGGCGGTCGAGTGAGATAATCCCCGCTTGCAGCGTGAGCGCATCGCCTTCCACGCCGCGAGCGGCCAACGCGCTTCGCGCCGCATCAATGATGGGGCGCGTATCCACGCGACCACGATTGGGATCGCTTCCCGGAAAGGTCTGTTCGGGCAGCGGCGTGACGCCGTGGTCTGAACTGAGGGCTAAGATGATCCGCGTGGAATCTCGGAGTACAAACAAGGAGTCGATCAGGCGACCCAATGCACGATCTACACGCAGGATCTGATCATGCAGCTCGCGAGAATCTGGTCCGTACGCGTGCCCGATGGCATCGGTGGTGGAGAGCGACACGGACAGCACGTCCATCGATGGGCCCTTCCCCAGGGCCATCGCATTCACGCCTGCGAGGGCCATGTCAACGGTCACGTCATCCATCCACGGATAGTCCGCGAATTCGTAGGTCCCTTTGCGCCGATCCGCATCGAGGCGATGTGGAAAGACAAAGTCCTTGCCCTCGTGTTCCGTGGCAACCGCATCGCGCTCGGTGTAGGCCGACGCGTCGCGCAGCAGCGTCCAGTCCGTCCCGAGGTATTTGGCCGTGAAATCGGTGGCGTTGAAGGCGGTGACCCACGTGGGCACCGTGTCGCCGTAGTAACTGCTGGTCGTGAAGCGCCCGTCGAGGGAGTACCAGTATACACTCTGCTTGGCGCGTCCAAGCGGCAGAATGGCTCCCCGATCCTTGCGCGATACCGAGAGCGCGCGACTGAACTGATCACGGGCCCGCACCCAATCGAAGTATGCCGATCCGCGAAAGCGATACGGCGATGCGCCACCGCCACGCCCGTAGAGCAACGGCGACTGCGGATCCGCGACGCCGATGTCATTGAGCACCACGCCGGTATGCGATGGGTAGCGCCCTGACCAGAGCGTCGCATGCCCCGGTGCCGTCTCGGTGGTCGCGTGATCATGCGTGGCGTTGGTGAACACCGCGCCTTGTGTATAGAAGCGAGCCAACCCGCCAGTGAGCTGCGACGCAAAGCGCGGGAGGTAATCCGGACGCAATTGGTCGATCGTGATTTGCACGACCAGCGTGGGCGGCAAAGGCGTCTGCGCGTCAGCACGAGCCGGGAGCGCGGCGAGCGTGAGGGCGACGTACCGAGCGATACACGGGAGGAGGAGGCGCATGGACATGCGCTCAAAACTAATGCCTACGTCGGGCAATTGTCGTGTCGCGCGAGTCCGGCGGCACCTGTCCGGCCTCGAGCACGTCGCCGGATCGACGCGCCAGGACAGGTGTTGTTCGCCGCACTTCGTTGTCACGCGGAGCGGTGAGCGTCGCGGCCAGCGCACGCGAAGTCACCATGTAACATTGCCGCACCGATCACGGAGGCACGTGATGGCTCCAACAATATTGCGCATTATCGCCCCGCGCACTAGTGCAAGTTGATCGCGCCTTCGAGTATCTCCAGCCCAGCCGAGAGTTCCTTCCGCGAAATCACGAGCGGTGGAAGGAAACGCAGCGTGTGTTCGCCGGCACTCACCAGCAGCAGGCCGTGCTCGAACGCACGAGCAATAACGGCGGACGCCGACTCGTGTATGTCCATCCCCCACATGAAACCCGTTCCACGAATCTCCCGCACGCGTCCGGTGCGCTCGGCCATCGCATGCAGCTGCGTGCCAAACCACGCGCCCGTTTCGCGCACGTGCTGCAGCATCGTGGGCTCCGCCAATCGCTGCACCACGTGATGCGCCACATGGGCAAGCAGCGGACCGCCACCAAAGGTGGTTCCGTGATCACCCGGCTGAATGGCTTGCGCCACCGTATCGGTCACAAGGATGGCGCCCATCGGCAGTCCGCCGGCAAGCGGCTTCGCCAGCGTCAGGATGTCGGGCTCAAGGCCCAACTGCTCATAGGCAAAGAACGAACCCGTACGCCCCAGGCCACACTGAATCTCGTCAAGGATCAGCAAGACGTTTCGCTCACGCGTGAGCGCACGAAGCCCACGCAGAAATTGTGGGTCGATCACGCGCACGCCGCCTTCGCCCTGAATCGGCTCGACGATCACCGCGGCAACCGTCTTCGGATTGAGTACCGTGGCCAGCTCATCAAGATCCCGTTCGACGATAGACACGCCGCCCATCAACGGCCGGAACGGCAGTCGATACGACGGACGATCGGTGGCCGCCAAGGTTCCCGGCATACGTCCGTGAAACCCACCGCGGAGCGCGATAATCTCGTGTTTGGCCGGAGCCTCATCGCTGCGCGCCCACCGGCGCGCAAACTTGAACGCGCCTTCGTTGGCTTCGGCCCCCGAATTGCAAAAGAACACGCGCGACGCAAACGAGTGCGACACCAACCATTCCGCCAACAGCTCACCCGGCGCCGTACGATACAAGTTCGAGGTGTGCAGCAGCCCCGTCGCCATGGCCTCGTGCATCGCTTGCATCACGCCCGCATCGGCGTGACCCAGCGCCGACACGGCGATGCCCGCGACAAAGTCCAGATACGCTTTGCCCGTCTCGTCGTACATGTAGACCCCTTGACCGCGCACGAAGAGCGGGGCCTGTCGCTTGTAGGTCGCGAGAATGGCCGACGACGGCGAGGCCGCGTGAGTGGCGGCGAGCGACGCCGTTGGGCTTGGTACGATGGTCGGAGACATGGTGGACGACGTCATGGCACACCCAGTGAGAGACAACGTGAATCATGCAGTTAAGCGGGAACGAACAGCGGACAGCGCAGGGCAGCAGAGCAAAGCGCACCCCGCAGAGCGAAGCGCACCGCAGAGCGAAGCGCACCGCAGAGCGAAGCGCACCTACGACGAACTACGCGCGGACCACCGTGGTGCCAGCCGCCGGGTCGGCCAGTGCC
>Ga0209591_10000795_pt1 | contig 40363 bp, 29 predicted proteins | sample MAT01_FD_187207 | JGI IMG/M metagenome (GOLD analysis project Ga0209591, IMG submission 187207) | Freshwater microbial communities from Lake Fryxell liftoff mats and glacier meltwater in Antarctica - MAT-01 (SPAdes) (version 2) | ecosystem: Environmental > Aquatic > Freshwater > Ice > Liftoff... | reverse complement strand
CTGCATGCGTGAGCACCAACTGCAGCTGTACGTCGACAACCGTGCCAGCGAGACCGGCGGCGGGAAAGGTCCACTGATGGGTCGCGCCCGGTACCGACAGCGATGCGGCGTCGGCGATCACGCTGCCGTCGGTCGCGCCCTGTACTGCAATGATCTGCGCGTGGCCGATGCACGGCAGCAGCAGGCTCGCGAGCAGCCAATGGGCGAGCCGCTGCGATCGGCGCGGCACTGGCAGGGAATACGCCTGAGGTTGCTGCACTTCGACGGGGCACATGATGGATTCCTTTTCGTCAGGGGATGGCATGGGCGAGCGCAGCCGCGCCAGCACTCATTCGAAGCCGCTGCTGAACACCAACTCGGAAGTGCCGATACCGTTGAGCAGCAGCAGCGCCGGACTGCCTGCGGCATTGCTTGCGATCGCCAGCGCGCCGGTCCGCTCGCCTACGGCCGCTGCGGTGAACCAGACATTGATCGCGCACGTCGCGCCCGGCGCCAGCGCGTTGCCCGGCGGGCTCAGCGGGCAGTTGCTGCTGAATCCGAAGTCCGGGCTGCCGCCGATCTGGCTGATCGAAGCCAGCACCAGCGGCTGGTTGCCGCTGTTGCCGAGGGTGAGCGCGCGCGACGGTGCGGCGACGCCGACCGCGATCGGGCCGAAGTCGACGCTGCTGGTGCTCAACGACAGCACCGGCGCATTGACCAGGGTGGTCACCGCGATGCCGAGCGTGTCGCCAAGTGGATTGTTGTCGTCACCGCCATTGCCCAGATCGTTCACCTCGACCCGCAATTCCGCAGCGCCAGCGGTGGCGGCTGGCAGGTACTGCATTCCGACCAGGGCGGCATTGATCGCGGCCAGCGTGCCCTCGCAGCGCCGCAGCGCATCGCCGCTGGCACCGCCGGTGCCTGCGCTGCAGCTCAGGCCCAGTTCGCTGCCGAAGCGCACGCGCCCCACGTCGGCGCTGATCGTGGCGCGCAGGGGCAGCGCGCGTGCATCGGTATCGACGACGCCGATCAGGCTGCTGTTGGCCGCAGAAAACACCAGCGGGGTGCCTGCGAACGCGGTCTGCGAAGCCGGTCCGCTGACGACCGGCGGACGATTGCGCACGAATTCCACTGCACCGGAGTCGCAAGTCGCGAGGCCGTCGCCGTTGCCGTCCTGCGGACGCGCGACGCCGCGCGTGTCGACCAAGAGCGGGCTGGCGGCGGTGCCGCACGCGGCGGCGGCATCGATAGCCGGACTGCTGGCCAGCGGCGGCATGCTGGGCACCGGGCCGCCAAAGTCGCCGAGCGGGCGCAAGTCCAGTGTCGACACCAGCGTGAATCCGGCACAGGTCGGGTCGGTGCTGATGTTGCCTGCGGCAAACTGCGTTGCGCCGGAAACGAAGAATCTGCAGTTGCCGCTCGGCAGGCCGGCGAGCAGGTTGCCGCCAAGCAGCGCTGTCCCGGCTCCGATCTGGAACGTGGACGACTGCGCCACGGGCTGCAGCGCGCGATTGCCGGAAAAAGTGTTGTTGTGCAGTGCGACGGTGGGTGCGTTGACAGTCAGGGCCGCCACAGAGCGGCTCAGGTTCTTAACGAAGGTGTTGTTGCGCAGGCGGATCTCGCCGGTAGTAAGGCCTAAGACCACCAGCGCGCCGCTTACGGAGGGAGACGCAGTGTTCTGGAAGTAGCGATTCCCGTCGAAGGTCGTGCGTTCGATGTCGACCGATTGCGGCACCTGACCGTCCAGAATGATCCGCGCCGCACTGGCATGATTTTCGAGGTTCAAGTTGTTGCCGAGCACGGAGTCGGCGATCCGCACGTTGCCGCTGGCGAAGACCTGCAGCGCCCCCAAACCGATGTTGTCGAGCAAGCGCACCCGCTCGAAGGTCGCGCTCCCGACATTAGTCAGGGTGATCGCGCCGATGCCGCCGGCAAAAAAATCAGTCGAGCCACAAAAACCGCGAATGGTGAGGTCGCGGAACGTGTAGTTGGGGCGTTGATTGGCGATCACGAACATGAACCCGAGCGTGTTCTCGGTCAGCCCCCCGTCCTCGCGGCAAGCCGGCAGCGTGGGCGCGCGTCGGATCGTCGCGCCGCGTCCCTCGACCACGAGGTCTCCTGTCGGGCCTTGGACTTGCACGACGGTGTTGCCCGTGCTGACGCCCGCGGCATAGGTAAACACCCCGCCATCCGGCAGCACCACCACGTCGGTGCGGTCACGGCGTCCGGCCGGGCAGGCGCCGCGGGCTTGGTTGCTGCCGGCGGCGTCCAGCGCTGCGACCAGGGTGCAGGCGTCGGGCAGCTGCGCGGCGTCGGAGGTCGTATCGACAGTGATCACGTTCACGTCCTGCGCCGGCGCAATGCACGGCATGAGCGACGCAAACACGACGACGATGCAGCGGATGACGTGGTTCATGGCAGGCTCCGGATCCAATCGACGGCGGGGGTCGATGGATTAATCGCAATCCGCTGCCGAACTCCCCACCTTGCCGGACGTGGCGTGGGTGCCGCAGGCTGCAAAGCAGCGGGCTTGCTCCCGAGCGGGGTCAGTCGACGCGCTGCAAAAGCGCCTGCAATTGCTTGCGCAAGGGCGACTGCGGGTGCGACCGCGCAACCGCCGGTTGCGCTTGGGCAAGTTCGCGCCGCGCGGCCTCGGTGTCGCCGCCATCGGCCAGGGCTGCGGCCAGGCGCAAGCGCGCTGCCGCCAGCACGGGATGCGCGTTGCCCTGCGCGGCGGCGACCGATCCGACCGCGCGCGCCAGCGCGTCGATGCGCAGGTTCTGATTCCCCTGCGCTGCCGCCAGCGCGGCGATCCCGCGCAACAGCTGCTGCTGGCCGCGAACGAACAGTGGGGGATCGCGTTCAAGCCCGGCCTGCAGCATCGCAAGATCGTACGCTGCGTCGCCGGGTGCGAGCGCGCGCGCGCCGATCTCCGCGCGCAGCGCCACCGAGAGCAGCAGCTCTTCGTGCGCGGCCGGCAGCGCGGCGCTTCGGATCCGCAGCGCCTCGGCATTGCTCGCGGCAGCCGCATCCCGCGCATCGCGGGCCAGCTGGATCCGGGCAATCAGGTGATGGCCGCGCGCGGCATTGCGCGAGTCCGCGCCGCCCAGTGCGATGCGCAGCGCGGTCGACTGCAGCGCCAATGCGAGTGCCGCATCCAGATCGCCGGCGTACTCCTCCACTGTGGCGAGGTTGCCCAGGTGGTGCGCGAACTGCTGGGTCTGCCGTCCGGCGTTGATCGCCAGCGACACCGCCATGGCGCGCCGGAAGTGCTCGCGCGCTGCATCCAGTGCCCCCACCTCGCGCTCGGCGTTGCCCAGTTCCGCGAGTGCGCGTTCGGTCGCCATCGACTGCTCGCCATGTACGCGCACGCTGCGCTCGAGCAGGTCGGCGAGCAGTTCGCGCGCCTGGCCGCTGCGCCCGAGGTTGATCAGGCTCTTGCCGGCACCGAACTGGCTGATCAGGGTGGTGGGATGCTCGCGACCCGAAACCTGTTCGTTGATTTGCATCGCGCGCTGGTAGAGGACGAGCGCTGCGGTTTCGTCGCCTTGGGACTCGGCGAGCTGGGCACGGTTGTAGGCCAGGCGAGCGAGCGGCTCGCGCGCGCTCTCGCCTTGGGTCTCGAAAATCGCCTCTGCGCGATCGTAGTCGGCGCGCGCGGCTGCCGTGTCTTCCAGTGCCAGTGCCGACCACGCCCGTGCCGTGCGGATTGGTGCCTCGAGCGCGGTATCGCCGAGCGCGATCGCACCGGCCAGCGCGCGGTCGCCGGTTTCGCGCGCAGCGGGGAAGTCGAGCGCTGCGTTCAGCGCGCGCGCGAGCAAGGCATCGGATTCGACGCGGTCGCGCACGGTGGCGGTCGACGCCTGCAGCCGCGCGGCCGCGCTACGCGCCAGCACCAGTGCCGGCTCCGGCTTGCCGATCTGCAGGTAGATATTGGCAAGACTCCGCTCCAGCGCGGCGCGGGTTGCCGGGGCGGCCGACTCCAGGCGGTCGAGCCGCTGGCGTCCCAGATCGAGCAACTCCAGCGCATCGATGCGGCGGCCGGGATGGCGCGCTGGATCGAGTTCGGTGTAAAGGTCTTGCAGAAAGCCCGAGGTTGCGCGAGCGGCGGCGGCTTCGCGCTCCGCTGCGGCCTGCGCGATCCGCGCGGCGCGATTCTGCACGCCCAGCAGCACCGACAGCGCGACGAGTGCCACCACTGCGGTCGAGCCCAGCGCCACTGCCAGTCGATGGCGGCGGATGAATTTGCCGCTGAGGTAGCGCCAATGCCCGCCGACCGCCGCCACCGGGCGACCATCGAGCCAGGCTTGTGCATCGTCGGCGAGATCGGCGGCAGACCCATAGCGCATGCCCGGTTCGACCCGGATTGCACGGCGCACGATGGCATCAAGATCGCCGCGCAGCAGTGCCGGGTCGGTGCTGGTGGTGGCATGCGCCGGATCCGCGGGCAGCCGGCTCGGCGCGGGCAACTCGCGACTGAGCGAGATCGCATCGGTTGTGCGCGCCGGCACCCGACCAGTCAGCAGTTCATACAGCACCATGCCCAGCCCGAACACGTCGGTGGCCATCGTCACCGGTTGGTTGAGCAGCTGCTCAGGGCTTGCATAGGCGGGAGTTGCGGCAAACGTCGCGGTCCGCGCTGCACCGTCGCCCGGCTCGAGCAGCCGCGCGATGCCGAAATCCAGCAGCACCGGCGAGCCATCCGCGCGCACCATCACGTTGGCCGGCTTCAAGTCGCAGTGCACCACCAGCCGCTGGTGCGCGAAATGCACCGCGCGGCACAGGCTGGCAAACAGCTGCATTCGCTGGGCCAGGTCGGGCGCTGTTTGCACAACCCAGTCGCCGAGCGCGCGGCCCTCGACATACTCCATCACCAGGAAGGGCTCGCCAGTGGCGGTGGTGCCGCCGTCGTGCAGGCGCGCGATCTGCGGGTGTTCCAGTCCGGCCAGTACCTGACGTTCGCGACGGAAACGTTCGACCGCAGCGGTCGACGGCATGCCGCGTATCACCTTGATGGCGACCTGGCGTTTGAACGCACCGTCGTCGCGCTCGCCAAGCCACACGCTGCCCATGCCGCCTTCGCCCAGCAGGGACACGATGCGGTAGCTGCCGATCATGGCCGGCATGCCGAGCTGGTGCACGGTGTCGGCCGCCGCACGCTGCACCCGATCGGCGATCGGGTCGTCGTGCGACTCGGCAGCCAGCAGCATGCGGGCAAGTTCGTCGCGCAACGCTGCGTCGCTGCAGTGCGCGGCGAGGAACGCGTCGCGGTCGGCACGATCCAGCGCGCGCGCGCGCTCGAACAGTTCGCGTCGGTTCGAAGCGTTCACGCCGACAGGCGGGTGCGCAGCCAGGCGCGACCGTAGGCGAGATCGTTCTCGACCGTGGTCGTGCCGACACCAACCACTGCGGCCACTTCGCGGGCGCTCATGCCGCCGAAGTAGGTCAGCTCGATGACCCGTGCGCTGCGTGCGTCGTCGTGCGCCAGCTCATGCAGCGCCGCATCCAGATCGAGCAGGGCCTCGTCGGTGGACACCCCGATCTCGATGCCCTCGAGCGTGACCGCCGCGATCCCACCACCGCGTTTGTCGGCGCCACGACTGCGCGCATGGTCGACCAGCACCGCGCGCATCTGCAGCGAGGCAAGGGCGAAGAAGTGCGCACGCGACGCCCAGTCCACGCTGCCGTCGAGCAGACGCACCACGGCCTCGCCGACCAGTGCTGTCGGATTGAGCGTCTGCGGCGTGCCAGCGCCGCGCCAGCGCGATGCCGCCATGCGCTTGAGGATGGCGTAGACCTCGTGGCTGAGCGCTTCGGCGTCGGTCGCATGGCCGCCCTGGCGCCAGGCCAGCAACAGGTCGGTCACGCGCAGTGGTGCGGTCATGCGGTAGTCCGTGGCTGTCAGCGCGGTAATTGTAAGCGCAGTCGTGCTGTCCAGCGGCGGGTCTGCCGCTGCGGTCGGGCCGTCGTCTTCACAATTGTCAAGTAGAATGTGGGGTCTTGCAGGAGTCACCCCATGTCCGATCCCGAGATCGCAACGCACACCCTTGGTGATCGCGCTGCACGTTTGAGCCGCTACCGTCGCATCGGATCCGCAACGTTGCTCGCGGTGGTCGTCGCCGGCTGCGGTGGTGACGCGGCCGCACCGCCGCAGCGCGCGGCCGCACCCGCGATCGGCGTGGTGGCGGTGACTGTCGAACGCAAGCCATGGTCGGACACGATCGAGGCGCTGGGCACCGCCAACGCCAACGAGTCGGTGGTGTTGACCGCCAAGGTCACCGAGACGGTCTCGCGGGTGAACTTCAACGATGGCGGCAGCGCCGAAGCCGGCCAGGTGCTGGTCGAACTGACCGGTCGCGCCGAGGCCGCGCAACTCGAAGAAGCGCGCGCCGCGGCGAAAGAGGCCCAGCAGCAATACGCGCGGCAGGCCGATCTGGTCGAGCAGGGCACCATCGCGCGCTCGCAGCTGGATGCCCAGGTCGCGCTGCGCGACGCGGCGATCGCGCGCATGAACACGATCCGCGCACGACTGGCCGATCGCGTCATCACCGCGCCGTTCGCCGGCGTGCTGGGCTTCCGCCGGGTCAGTGAGGGCACCCTGGTCAGTCCGGGCACGGAAATCGTGACCCTCGACGATGTGTCCATCATCAAACTGGATTTTTCGGTGCCGGAAACTTCGTTGTCGGCGCTACGCGAGGGACTGCCGGTCAAGGCGATGAGCGCGGCGTGGCCGGATCGCCATTTCGAAGGCAGCATCGCCTCGATCGACTCGCGAGTCGACCCGATCTCGCGCGCGATCGGCGTGCGCGCGCTGCTGCCGAACCCGGAATCCCTGCTCAAGCCGGGCATGCTGCTGACCGTGCGCGTCGATGCAGCTCCGCGCGAGGCGGTGGTGCTGCCGGAGATTGCGGTAGTCGCATTGGGCACCCGCCACTTCGTGTTCGCCGTCGGCGACGACATGGTCGCGCGCCAGGTCGAGATCGGCATCGGCTCGCGCCGCGCCGGCGAGGTCGAGGTGCTGCGTGGCATCGCGCCCGGCCAACGCGTCGTCACCGACGGGATCGTGAAACTGCGCGATGGCGTGAAAGTGGCACTGAACCCCGCAGTCGCCCCGGCGACCCCCAGCGCGTAGCGGCGCGGCGCGTTCGACGCCGCAATCACGGCCCGTCGTTTTCAGGAGATTCGCATGTTCCTTTCCGATGTATCCGTGCGGCGACCGGTGTTTGCCGCGGTGCTGTCGCTGATGCTGGTGGTGCTGGGGCTGATCGCTTTCGATCGCCTGCCACTGCGCGAACTGCCGGATATCGATCCGCCCGTGGTATCGGTCGAAGTCGCCTACCGTGGTGCCTCGGCGTCGATCGTCGAGTCGCGCGTAACCCAGATCATCGAGGACTCGATCTCCGGCGTCGAAGGTATCTCGACCATCCAGTCGAGCAGCCAGAACGGCCGCTCGCAGATCACGGTCGAGTTCAACCTGAGTCGCGATATCGACGGCGCCAGCAACGATTTGCGCGATGCGGTCAGCCGGGTGGTCGGCAATCTTCCGACCGAGGCCGACCCGCCGCAGGTGGCCAAGGTCTCGGCCGACGCCGAGGTGCTGATGTGGCTGAACCTGTCTGCCAGCGATCGCAGCCTGCTCGAGCTCAACGACTACGCCGAACGTTTCCTGGTCGATCGCTTCTCCAGCCTCGACGGCATCGCGCGGATCATCGCCGGCGGCGGCCAACGCTACGCGATGCGCATCTGGCTCGACCGCGGCCAGCTCACTGCCCGCGGACTCACGGTCAACGATGTGCTGGCCGCGCTGCGCCGTGAGAATGTCGAGCTGCCCGCTGGCCGGGTGGAATCGACTACCCGCGATTTCACGGTTCGTGTCACTCGCGGCTATCGCGGCGAAGGCGATTTCGCCGAGCTGACCGTGGCCAAGGGGCGCGACGGCCATCTGATCAAGCTCGGTGAAGTCGCGAAAGTGGAGCTGGCGTCGGTCGAGCGGCGCACCGACTTTCGCGGCAACGGTATCGGCCAGCTCGGACTGGGTATCGTCAAGACATCCACTGCGAATTCGTTGGCGGTGTCGCGCGCGGTAAGCGCCGAGGTCGAACGCATCAGCCCCAATCTGCCGGAGTCGATGGCCCTGGTGGTGGCGTTCGACAACTCGGTGTTCATCGATGCGGCGGTCGAGAAGGTCTATTGGACGCTGTTCGAGGCGATCGCCCTGGTGCTGGTGGTGATCTACCTGTTCCTCGGTAGTTGGCGCGCCGCGCTGATTCCCGCAGTCACCGTGCCGGTGTGCGTGCTGGGTGCTGCCATCGCGCTCTACGCTTTCGGGTTCACCATCAATCTGCTGACCCTGCTGGCACTGGTGCTGTCGATCGGCCTGGTGGTCGATGATGCGATCGTGGTGCTGGAGAACTGCCAGCGCCGCGTCGATATGGGCGAGCCGCGCCTGGTAGCGGCCTATCGCGGTGCCCGCCAGGTCGCCTTCGCCGTGATCGCCACTACCGCGGTGCTGGTCGCGGTATTCGTGCCGATCGGATTCATGGAGGGCAATATCGGCCGGCTGTTCCGCGAGCTGGCGATCGCGATCGCCGCAGCGGTGACGATCTCGGCATTCGTGGCATTGACCCTGTCGCCGATGATGTGCTCCAAGCTGCTGACCCCGCACACCGGCAAACCGGGCTTGTCGACTTGGGTCGACAAGCGCTTCCAATGGGTTTCGGATCGCTATCGACGATCGCTGGAGCGCAACATCGGACGCTCGGGGCTGACCGCGCTCGGCATGCTGCTGGCGGTGGGCGTCGCCGGCGTGCTGTTCTGGCTGGTGCCCAAGGAACTCGCGCCAGCCGAGGATCGCGGCGCGTTCTTCGTCGTCGTCAATGGTCCGGAAGGCGCAGGCTATGACTACACGCTGGGCCAGATGCGCGAAGTCGAGAAACGCTTGCTCGGGTTCATCGAGGAAGGCTCGGTGGCGCGAGTCAACACGCGCACGCCGCGCGGCATGGGTGGCGCGCAGGCCGAAGAAATGCACACAGGTCAGGCGATTGTGATCATGAAACCGTGGGACGAGCGCGAGGTCGACACTGCTGCAGTGATGGAGCAGGTGCGGCGCAAGCTCGATGAAGTACCCGGCGTGCGCGTATTCCCGCAGATGCGCCAGGGACTGTCGCGTGGCTTCGGCCAGCCCGTGCAGTTCGTGATCGGCGGACCGGACTATGAGCAGTTGGCCGCGTGGCGCGACACCATGCTGGCCGCGATAGCCAACAACCCCAAGCTGCTCGGCGTCGACTCCGACTACAAGGAAACCCGACCGCAGCTGCGCATCGACATCGACCGTGCACGGGCGGCCGACCTTGGCGTGTCGGTCGATGAGATCGGCACCACCCTCGAGACCATGATGGGCGGACGCCGGGTCACCACCTTTACGCGCGAGGGCGAGGAGTACGACGTCATCGTGCAGGGACGCGACGCGGACCGCAAGCAGCCATCGGACCTGACCAATGTCTTCGTGCGCTCGCAGCGATCCGGCGAGTTGATTGCGCTGGCCAATCTGGTCAGCGTGCAGGAGATCGCCGAGCCGGGCTCGCTCAACCGCTTCGGCCGCCTGCGTGCGATCACCATCAGCGCAGCACTCGCGCCGGGCTACACCCTGGGCGAGGCATTGAGCTACCTCGAGGACACCGCACGAACCGAGCTGCCGCGCTCGGCGATCATCGACTACAAGGGCGATTCGCGCGAGTACCGTCAGCAGGGCGCCAGCATCGTGTTCACCTTCGCGATGGCGTTGCTGATCGTGTACCTGGTGCTGGCCGCGCAGTTCGAGAGTTTCGTGCATCCGTTCACGATCATGTTGACCGTGCCGTTGGCCGTACTCGGCGCGCTCGCTGGGCTGCTGGCGTGGGGAGGCTCTCTGAATCTGTACAGCCAGGTCGGCATCGTGATGCTGATCGGACTGGCAGCCAAGAACGGCATCCTGATCGTGGAGTTCGCCAACCAGTTGCGCGACGAAGGCATGGCCTTGCGAGAGGCGGTGATCGAGGCCGCCAGCGTGCGTCTGCGCCCGATCGTGATGACCTCGATCGCCACTGTGGTCGGCGCGTTGCCGCTGGTCTTCGCAACCGGGGCCGGCGCGTCGAGTCGCATCACCATCGGCGTGACCATCGTATTCGGGGTGATGCTGTCGACCGCGCTGTCGCTGTTCGTGGTGCCGGCGATCTATCTGCGCCTGGCGCGCTATACCGGCTCACCGGAAGCGGTGTCCCGCGAATTGGAGCGGCAGGGCGCGGAGAATCCTGAAGCGGCGCACTGACGCGGCGAGAGGTTGCGCATCGCTGCGAAAAGCCCTTCCCCCTTCCCGGGGGAAGGGTCGGGACGGGGGTGCCGGGGCTTGCAGTGCTAACCTGAATTGCCATGCCCAAACCCACTGTCGAGCGCGCACGCGCAGTGCGATCGAACATGACCGATGCGGAACGTGCGCTTTGGCAGTTGCTGCGTGGGCGCAATCTTGAAGGCGCGCGCTTTCGGCGGCAGGTTCCGATCGGGCCTTATGTTGCGGACTTCGCCAGCTTCGAGCCGCGGTTGGTGATCGAGTGCGATGGTGGACAGCATGGGACGGAGCGGGATGCTTCGCGCGATGCGTACCTGAAAGCGCAGGGCTTCGATGTGGTGCGGTTGTGGAATCACGAGGTGCTGCAGCAGCCGGAAGGTGCGTGGGCTGCGATCAGTGCGAAGCTGGAGGCATTGCGTGCGGCACCGGATGGACGGTCGCGGCAGGAACGCGCCCCCCATGCCCGCCCCTTCGCCCGCGAGGGGGGAAGGGAGCAAAGCGACGCTGCGGATGAGCCGTCGCGGCAGGAACGCGCCCCCCGTCCCCGGCCCTTGCCCCGCGAGGGGGGACGGGAGCAAAGCGGTGCTGCGGGTGAGCCGTCGCGGCAGGAACGTGCCCCCCGTCCCCGGCCCTTGCCCCGCGAGGGGGGACGGGAGCAAAGCGATGCGTCCGAGTTGCGAGTGTTCGGCGTCAATGCATGCCTGGCGGTGTTCGCGCGGCGGCCGCAGGCGATTCGCAAGGTGTATCTGGTCGAGGCGCGCTTGTCGGTGCTAAAGCCCGTACTGGCGTGGTGTGCGAAGAGCAAGGTCGGCTATCGCATGGTCGAGGCCGACGACCTGCAGCGATTGACGCGCAGCGAGCATCACGAGGGCGTGGTGTTCGATGTATTGCGCCAACCGCCGCTGGCGGTTGCGCAGTTCATCGCCGGCATCGATGCCAGCGCGCCCGCGCTGGCGATCTGGCTCGACGGTGTCGGCAATCCGCATAACTTCGGTGCCAGCTTGCGGATCGCCGCGCACTTCGGCGCGCAGGGTGTGCTGTTGCCGCCGGGCTCGACGCTGGCGCTGTCGGGCGCTGCGTGCCGGGTTGCCGAGGGTGGAGCCGAAGTGGTTCCGCTGGTGGCGATCGACGATGCGGCGCGTGCGCTGGCGATGTTCGCGCGCGTCGGCTTCGAAGCGGTGGCGACCGTGGTGCGCGATGGTGAGGACCTGTACGCGCGACCGCTACCGCGGCGTTGCGTGTTGATTTTCGGCGCCGAGGGCGGTGGCATCGGGCCGGCTTTGTTGCGCGCGGTGCCGCGCCACATGCGAATCCCCGGCAGCGGCGCGGTCGAGAGTCTCAACATCGCGACTGCGGTTGGCGTGGTCGCGGCCGAGTTCTGGCGCCTGCATCGACGCTGAACCCGCGCGGTACGTGGCGCGTCGCAGGCACGCATGACGGCGCGCGGCGCGCACGCGCTGCCCTACAATTGCGCCTTGCCCATACTGGATCGACCCATGCGCTTGCTGATCGTGCTCGCGGCATTGACGCTATCCTTACAGTCGTTGCCGCTTGCGGCACAGTCCTCGCGCGAGTTCGCAGTCGACTACACCGTGACCCTGCGACCGCAGACCAAGGACGCCCTGGTTTCGATCCGCATCGGCGGCGGTGGACTGGTCAAGCAGCTGACCCTGACCCTGAAACCCGATCGCCAGTCGCAGCTCAAGGCCGATGGCAAGCTCGTCGTCAATGCCACTTCGGCGACCTGGCAACCGCCAGCCAACGGCGGCACGCTCACCCTGGCAGCCAGGATCGATCACCAGCGACGTGGCGACGGCTACGACGCATGGATGGACAAACGCTGGGCGGTTTTCCGCGGCGACGATCTGGTGCCAGTGATGCGCGCGCGCACTACGAAGGGCGCGCGGTCGAAAGCCACGCTGCGCTTCCGCCTGCCGCCGGGCTGGAACAGCGTCAATACCGGCTGGAAGCGCAACCCTGACGGCAGCTTCGCGATCGACAATCCGGAACGCCGCGTCGATCGACCCACCGGCTGGATGATCGCCGGCGACCTGGGCACGCGGCGCGAAAAGTTTCCGCTCACGGAAGTGTCGGTGTCGGCGCCCACAGGTTCCGGATTGCATCGCATGGACGTGTTGGCGTTCGTGAGTTTCCTGATGCCGAGCTTCGAAGCCGCATTCGAATCACTGCCACCGAAGATCCTGCTGGTCGGCGCCGGGGATCCTCTTTGGCGCGGCGCCCTTTCGGCATCGAACTCGATTTTCCTGCACGCCGATCGGCCGCTGGTCAGCGAGAATGGCACCAGCACCCTGGTCCACGAGCTGGTCCACGTGATCACGCGTATCCGCGGCCAGACGCCGGAGGACGACTGGATTGCCGAGGGGCTGGCCGAGTTCTACGCGATCGAGCTGATGCATCGCGCTGGTGGCTTGACCGACGCACGGCGAACCGAAGTGCTCGACGAGCTCACACGCTGGAGTGCGCCGGTGAAAACCCTGCGCACGCGCGCTTCGACGGGTGCGACGACCGCGCGCGCGGCGCTGTGGTTCGAAACGCTGGATGCCGAGATCCGCAAGTCCAGTGGCGGCAAGCGCAGTCTCGATGCGGTGGTGCAGGCCCTGATGAAGCGTCGCGAGGTGAGTCTGGCCGAGCTGCGCGCCAGCGCAGAGAAAGCAGCCGGTGCAAAGCTCAAGGCATTCGATTCAGCGCTGCTGCGCTAAGCCGCAACCGGACTGCATGCTCGGGATTCGACCTGTCACTGCATTGCCGAGGTGCGTCATGCGCAGGTCTTGACACCGCCCGGCTGTGCCGCACTTGGCTCGCAGCTGTCGCCACGGTCGATGGTGCTGGCCATTGGGATATGGCGCGACCGGCTATCCGGCCCAGCGCGGGTTGCCGCGACCGGGCGGTAGCCCAGGAACCTTTGCCATGCGCGCACCGGGCACGGGCGAGTGCTGCGCTGCGGCGGGGCAATCGGCGGAAAGTGCCTACACTGCCGGTCTCGCGGTCCGCTGGCCGTGGGGGAGGGAGAAAGCCCGCGCTGGGCGACCGGCGCGGGCTTTTTTTTGGTGGGTTACTACACACTCATCGCCACCGTCACGGGCAGCTGCGACACTGCGGCATGCCGCTTCGGGTTCAATCCGCGCTGGAACGCCTCGATGCCGCGCTCCGCGACCGCGGACTCGCGCTGCCCGATGCGCCTGCCCGCGCGCTGCTGGCCCAAGTATTCGCGATCAGCGATTTCGCGGCCGAAGTGCTGTGCGGCGATCCCGCGCTCACAGCGCAGGCGCTCGGCGATTGGCAATCCGACAATGCGCCGCCGCTGGCGCGCTGGCAAGCATCGGAGTGGCCCGCGGCCGACGATGCGCAGGCCATGCAGGTCCTGCGTGGCTTCCGCCGCGCCGAGAGCGTGCGGCTGATCGTGCGCGACGTGCTGGGCGTCGATGCCGTGCCCGCCACGCTCGCCGGCGCCACCGCGCTGGCGGAGGCGTGCATCGGGCAAGCGCTCGCACACCTGGAGCCTGGCTTTCACGCACGCCACGGCGCACCACGCACAGGCGATGGGCAGATCCAGCGCCTGGTGGTGATCGGCATGGGCAAGCTCGGCGGCGGCGAGCTCAACTTCTCCTCCGACATCGATCTGGTGTTCGCCTACGCAGAGCCCGGGGTCTGCGACGGTGGTCGCGCGCTGGACTTCGAGGACTACTACGCGCGCCTCGGCCAGCGCCTCGCGCAGCTGCTCGGCGAGGTCACCGCCGATGGTTTTTGCCATCGCGTCGACCTGCGCCTGCGGCCGTTCGGATCGGTCGGCCGCATGGCGCTGTCGTTCGCGGCGATGGAGCACTACTACCAGCGCGAAGGCCGCGACTGGGAGCGCTACGCGTGGATCAAGGCGCGTCCGGTGGCCGGCGACATCGCCGGCGGTTTGCGCCTGCTGGCGATGCTCGCGCCGTTCGTCTATCGCCGCTATCTCGACTTCACCGCGATCGACGGACTGCGCGACATGAAGCGCCTGATCGATGCCGAGGTTGCGCGCAAGGATTTTGCCGACCACATCAAACTCGGCCCCGGCGGCATTCGCGAACTCGAGTTCATGGTGCAGCTGGTGCAGCTGGTGCGCGGCGGTCGCGAGCCTGCGCTGCGCACCGCCGAGTACTACCGCGCGATGGACGCCGCAATCGCCATCGGCCATCTGCAGCCGGAGCTTGGCGCGCAGCTGCGCGAGGCCTACGATTTCCTGCGCCGGGTCGAGAACCGCCTGCAGATGTGGCGCGATGAGCAGACCCATGAGCTGCCATCTTCGATCGATGCGCGTGGGGCGCTGGCGTGCGGGTTGGGGTTCGACAGCTGGGGCGCATTCTCGTCCGCGCTGGAGGCGCGCCGCAGTCTGGTCGCGACGACGTTCGCCGAGCTGCTGGCCCCCGGCGTGGCGAAAGCCAGCGCGGCGAGCGCGGACTGGGTCGAGGCCTGGCGTGCGATCCGCGAAGCCGATGGGGTCGCTCCCGCACCGTTCGGCGAAGCGGCCACCCACGCCCTGCAAGCCTACGCACGCGGTGCAGCGATGCGCACGCTCGATCCGCGCACGCGGACGCGCATCGATCGGCTCGTGCCCGGTTTTCTCGCCAGCTGTGCCGCCACCGCCGAGCCGGACGCGGTGCTGGCGCGCATCCTGCGCCTGCTGCAGGCGGTTTCCGGTCGCGCAACCTATCTTGCCTTGCTCGACGAGCGACCGGCTGCGCGTGCGCGGCTGGTCGAAACCTTCGACCGCAGCGCGTGGCTTGCCGAACGCGTCACCGCGCACCCGCTGCTGCTCGACGACCTGCTCGACGCGCGCGTCGCGGGACCGTTGCCGGACACGCGCGGATTGCGCGAACGCATGCTGGCGGCGGTGCATGACGATACGACGGATGTGGAGGCGCAGCTCGAGCTGATCCACGAGCTGCGCCATAGCGCGCTGTTCCGTCTCGCACTGGGCTGGTTGGCGCGGCGCCTGCCCGGTGTCGAACTGGCCGAGCGTCTCGCCGGGGTCGCCGAGGCGACCATTGCAGCGATCACCGCCATGGCGCTGGCCGACACCGTGCGCGCGCACGGGCCACTTGCCGATGCTGGCGCCGCCAGCGGCTTTGCGGTGATCGGCTACGGCAGCCTCGGTGGGGCCGAGCTCGGCTTCGGTTCCGATCTCGATCTGGTATTTGTCTACGATGGCGATACCGCTGCCCGCAGCAGTCGTGGCGCGCGACCACTCGAGGGCCTGCGCTGGTATGCGCGGGTCGCGCAGCGCGTGGTGCACTGGCTGTCGACGCCGATGCGATCGGGCGCGCTGTATGCCGTCGATACGCGACTGCGTCCGGATGGCGCCAAGGGCCTGCTGGTCGTGAGCCTGGATGGCTATGTCGACTACCAGTATGAGCGCGCATGGACCTGGGAGCACCAGGCGTTGGTGCGCGCGCGACCGGCGGCGGGCGATCCGGCGCTGTTGGCGGCGTTCGCGGCGGCGCGCGAGGCGATCCTGGTGCGCGCGCGCGACGCCACAGCACTGCGCGCAGACGTAGCGCAGATGCGCGAGCGCTGGCGGCGTGAGCTGGATCGCTCCGATGCGCAACGCTTCGATCTCAAGCAGGGCCGCGGCGGACTGGTCGATCTGGAGTTCGTGTTGCAGCTTCTGGTGCTCGAACACGCTGCAAACGTGCCGGAGCTGGCCCAGTGCACGCGCAGCATCGAGCTGATCGCGCAGCTTGCAGTCGCTGGCATCTTCGATCACGCCACTGCCGCAATGCTCACCGACGCGCACCGCACCCTGCTCGAGAGCTCCCTCGACTGCACGCTCGACGGCGCCCCGCGGGTGGTCGCGATCGATCCGCCGCTGACAGCGGCCGCACAAGCCATCAGCGCTGCGTGGCAGCACGCGATCGAGCCGTAGGGCAGGTCGCCCCGACCTGCCAACCGATGTGCCGCACGAATCCGATGCTGCGATGGATTCAACCGCGTGCTTCCCGGAACCGCTGCCACACCTGGCCCGCCACCGCCTGCGCCTCGCGCAATGGCGTTGGCGGCGTCCAATCGGTCGCAACCTCGCGCATCGGGCGCACGCGGCCGTCCAGCACCAGGCTGTGCTGCAGATCGCCAAGCTTGCCGCGCACCGGTCGTGGCGCGAAAACGTACACCGGCTTGCCGGTGGCGCAGGCCTCACTGAGCATGTTGCTCGAATCCGGCGTGACCACGATCCGCTGTGCATGCGCCAACATGCCAAGGTACGGATTCGGGCCGTCGTCCATGCCGGTCCACAGCCGCCCCGGCAGCTCCGCGCAGCGCGCCCGCACGCGGCGCACGATCTTCGCCGGCGTGCGCCGCGAGGTGCTCACCAGCACGCCACCGCGATCGTGCGCGTGCCAGCACTCGAGCAGGTCGAACAGGCGATCCACATAGCGCACATCGATGCGCTGCGCGCGCGTCGGCCCGCCGATCAACACCGCAGTGCGCGGTGCTCCGATCCGGCCCAGGTCCGCATGCAGCATCGCGGCCTGCGCCAGTGCAGCGGGCGTGATCGCATGCAGGCTGCCACCGGTCTGGATCACGTTGCCGCCGCGCAGCCGATCGTGGGCCGGTGCGACCACCAGGTCCCAATGGCGGCTGTTCGCGCGCGGATCGAGCAGCTGCACCGCATACGCACCGCTATTGGCGCGCAACCACGCGGTCACCAGAGCCGCCCGCCGTCCGCAGCCGATGACCAGCGCCGGCGGCTGCAAGGCAACCGCATCCCGCAGCGACTTCGGCATCGCCCACGCAGCCGCAGCGCGCAGATGTGGCGCCAGCCAGCCCCATGGCGGGGCAGGCCGGACCACCCATTCCTCGGCCTGCACGCCAAGCGCCATTGCAAGCGCCCGGGCCGGGCGCAGGTTGCCGCTGGCGCCGTCGGTGGCGATCCAGGTGCGCGGCAGTTCGGCGGGTGCGTCAGGGTGCATGGGGCCAGATTATCGCCGCAGGCGGGGTTTGCGGCGATGCAAGGCGCCGTTGCGCGTCGCCGCCACGCAGCGTGGCTACACTGCCGCTCCTGCATCAACCTTGGATTGCCCATGCCCCAGCCACTCGAAAGCGCCGCGCTCGACCAGATCTTTCTTCAGGCGCGTACCTATGGCACCACCGCCGAGAGCTGGCTGCCGCAGCCGGTCAGCGATGCGCAGCTGGAGCGAATCTGGGAGCTGACCCGGATGGGGCCCACCAGTGCGAACTGCTCGCCGATGCGGGTCGTCTTCGTGCGCACCCCGGAGGCCAAGGCGCGGCTGAAGCCCGCGCTGTCGGCCGGCAACCTCGACAAGACGATGGCCGCACCGGTCACCGCGATCGTCGCCACCGACTATCTGTTCTACGACAAGCTGCCGTACCTGTTTCCGCACACCGACGCCCGGAGCTGGTTCGCCGGCAAGCCGCACGCCGATGAAACCGCGTTCCGCAATGCCACCCTGCAAGCGGCCTATCTGATCATCGCCGCGCGATCTCTCGGCATCGACTGCGGTCCGATGTCGGGCTTCGACAATGCCAAGGTCGATGCGGAATTCTTCGCCGGCACCAGCGTGCGCTCGAACTTTCTGATCAACCTCGGCCACGGCGATCCCGCCATCCTGCATCCGCGCTCCCCCAGGCTGTCGTTCGACGAAGCCTGCCGCATCGACTGAACCCGAAAAGGAGAACCACCATGCGCCATCTTGCAATCGCCGCACTGCTCGTCCTCGGCTGCAGCACCGCACATGGCGCCGACAAGTACACCTTCGAGCCGAACCACAGCCAGGTCAACTTCAGTTACGTCCATCTGGGCCTGTCGACGCAGACCCAGCAGCTGCGCACGGTCAGCGGCGAGTTGCTGCTCGACGCCGAGGACATGAGCAAGTCCAGCGTGTCGGTCACGATCGACATGAACAGCATCGATACCGGCGTGCCCAAGTTCGACGAGCACATCAGGAGCGCCGAGTTCTTCGATACCGCCAAGTTCCCGCAAGCGACCTTCAAGAGCACCGCGGTCGCCAAGGCCGGCGAGAGCAAGCTCAAGGTCAGCGGCGATCTGACCCTGCACGGCGTTACCAAGCCGGTGGTGCTGGATGTCACGGTCAACAAGATCGGCGAGCACCCGATGGCCAAGAAGCCGGCAGCCGGCTTCAACGCCACCACCAAGCTGTTGCGTTCGGACTTCGGTCTGGGCGGCTATGTGCCGGCGGTCGGCGACGAGGTCAGCATCTCGATCGCCAGCGAGTTCCTGAAGGCCGAGTAAGCTGGCGCGTCGCTTGCAGGCGCGCATGTCGCGTCTGCAGGCGGCGTGGTTGAAGCCACGGCATCTGGCGCCACTTGATGGTTTGACCATTCGGCCACGCAAGGACATTCCATGCTCGCGCTCAGACCCGCCGCCAACCGCGGCCAAGCCGACGTCGGCTGGCTCGACAGCCGCCACACGTTTTCGTTCGGCCACTACTACGATCCCGCGCAGATGGGATTCGGCCCGCTGCGCGTGATCAACGAGGACCGTGTGCTTCCAGGTGCCGGATTCGGCACCCATGGGCATCAGAACATGGAGATCATCTCCTACGTGCTCGACGGCGCGCTGGAGCACAAGGACTCGCTCGGCACCGGTTCGGTGATTCGCCCCGGCGAGGTGCAGACGATGAGTGCCGGCAGCGGCATCCAGCACAGCGAGTTCAACGCCTCGAAGACCGAGCCGGTGCATTTCCTGCAGATCTGGATCCAGCCCGATCGCAGCAACATCGCGCCGCGCTATGCGCAGCAGGCGTTTCCGCGCGCGCAGCGCCAGGGCAATCTGCTGCTGGTGGTGTCGCCCGATGGGGCGCAAGGCTCGATCGCCATCGCCCAGGATGCGCGCATGTACGCGTGCCTGCTCGCTCCCGGTGAGCGTATCGAGCATGCGCTGGCGTCCGGGCGCAGGGCCTGGGTACAGGTCGCACGAGGTGTCATCACGCTCAACGCAACGACCATGCACGCGGGTGATGGCGCGGCAGCCTCGGACTTGAGCACGCTCGCGTTGGCCGGTGTCGAGGCCGCCGAGGTGCTGCTGATCGACCTGCCGTAGCGCTGCGCGGCGCGAGGACTCGACACGGGCGCCGGGACCACCGTCCCGGGCGCCACCGCACTGCGCGGTCTACTTGGGCTCGGTCGGAGCCGGGTCGTCGCTGCCCGGTGCTGGCGGCGGTGCTTTCTTGGCGGCCTTGGCATCCTTTTTCTTCTTCTTCTCCATTTCGCGCTGGCGCTTCTCGAGCTGGTAGTTGGGTTTCTGCACCATTGGACGGTCTCACTGGTCGAGGGAGTCGGAACAATACCTTACCCGGCGGCCTGCATCGACAGCCTGGCCGGCGATTGCCGCCGGTCAGCCGCAGCGCCAGGTGCACTCAGCCGCGTTTTACGCCCTCGTCCTTCATTGACGCCAGCGCCTCGAGATCGATCTGATCGACGGCGGACTTCAGCGCATCCATCTCGATGTTGTTGCCTTCAACCTTCACCACGAAACGGTCGGCGACGATCACGCTGTACTCTCCGTAGCGGCTGTCGTTGTTCCATTTTTCGGACACGAAGTTGCCGTCGGACTTGTAGGTCTTCTCGTATCCGGAGTCGTCCTCGCGATCGCTGGTCACGTTGGCCCAGCTGGCCAGTCCCAGCGCGCCCGATGCGCTACCGGCATCGGAGATCTCCAGGTTGATGCTGCGCTCGCCCTCGGCATAGCGCGCGTTCACGTGGCTGACCTGCAAGCCCATCGCACCGGTCTTTTCCGCAGCGAGCGAAGTGCGCGCGAAACCGCCAAGCTTCGACGGCACCAGCGCCTTGAGTACATCGGTAGATACCGCCTCGACCTGCGTGCCGCCGCCCATCAGGCTGCCGAACATCTTCGCGGCCGCAGCAGCCTGCGCATCGGCATCGCCGGACTTCTCCGCTTCCTCCATCTGCTTGCCGGCCGCCTCCATCGACTGGCCGAACTTTTCCAGTTTGCCGAGCGTGCTGTCGGGATCGACCGTGACTTGCGAAGTCGACATGCTCGTGCCGGTCAGCGCCGACATCGCACCGCCAGCCACCGCCACCGCGCCGGTGATGCCGGCGACCACGAGATACAGGACCAGCCAGAACACGACCACCACGGCCGTGTAGCCGGCCGCGCGATCGGCCGGAACCTTGGTGGTGTGCGGCGCGCCAAGGTAGATAAGGTAAATGCCGTAGATCATCGCGGCGATCGCGATCAGCCAGCCGATGAACGGAATCAGGCCGATCACCGCGCCGACCCAGCCGGCGGTGGCGCTGTAGGCGATCAGCTTGATCGCCTGGGTCTGGTTGCGCTCGCCGCCGAAGTTGGGCGCCAGCACGTCGGCCAGCAAGCCGACCACGAACACCACGCCCAATGCCGCGGCAAAACTGATGATGGCGATCAGCAGGCCGATGCCGATCGGCTGGCGGATGGTCATGCCAAGCATCGAGGTTCCGATGATGCTGCTGCTGATGAACGCCGCAATTGCAGCGGCGCCAGCGACGATCAGCACGTACTTCAGATAGATATCCTTGACCGTATGCGGCTCCGCCCCGATGACCGGCCACTCGGTCTTCGGCGTGAGCAGGATGTTCTTGACCCGGTTGATCAGCCAGTTGATATCCATCGTTCCAGTTCCCCAGCGCCTCGAATGTGAGCCGCATTCTAAACCGGCCGGGATGTCGGATGTTGGATCGCCGGGCCGCGCAACGGTCGGTTGCGGCCGGCCTGCTAGAATCGGACTTTCGTCGCTCGCGGATTCGACCACCATGGCCCGTCCCGATCCCGCCGCTGCCAACCTGATCCTCGCCAATGCGGAAAATCGCTACGGGGTGACAGCGGCCGACCTGCCGCTGGCCTGCCCGATGCCCGGCATGACGCTATGGAACTCGCACCCCCGCGTGTATCTGCCGATCGAGGCCGAGGGCGAGGCGAAGTGCCCGTATTGCGGCGCGCTGTACGTTCTCGATAGCTAGCCCGGCCTGCCATGGCCAGCCTGCGGCCGATCACGGTGATGCAGCTGCTGCCGGCGCTTGAAGGCGGCGGTGTCGAACGTTCGACGCTGGAGATCGGTGCGGCACTGGTAGCTGCGGGCCATCGCTCGATCGTGGTCTCGGCCGGGGGGCGCCTGGTGGCGCCCTTGATCGCCGAAGGCAGCGAGCATGTCGCAATGCCGATCGGGCGCAAGAGCTTCCGCGTGCTGGCGCAGGTATCCCGCTTGCGCTCGCTGATCGAGCAGTGCCAACCGCACATCGTGCACGCGCGTTCGCGGCTTCCTGCGTGGGTCGCGCGCTTTGCGCTGCGCGGCCTGCACGGCGCCAAGCCGCATTGGATCACCAGCGTGCACGGTCTGAATTCCCCTGGCCGCTACAGTGCGGTATTGACCGGCGGCGAGCGGGTGATCTGCGTGTCGAACAGCGTGCGCGCGCACGTGCTCGCGCACTATCCCACGGTGCCGCCACAACGTCTGCGGGTGATCACGCCCGGCATCGATCCGCTGGCCTTTCCGCACGGATACAGGCCCGATGCCGCGTGGCAAGCGGCATTCTTTGCCGCGCATGCACAACTCGCAGGCCGTCCGCTGCTGCTGCTGCCCGGGCGCGGCACGCGTCTGAAGGGCCATCTGGATGCGGTGCGTGCGCTGGCGTTGCTGGCGACCCGGCACGGTATCCAAGCAGCGCTCTACATGCCGGGCGCGCGCGAACCCGGGCGCGCGGACTATCTGGATGAAGTGCTCGCACTGGCGCGCATCCTCGGCGTGGGTGAGCGCGTGGTCGCCTCAGCACCGCGCAGCGATCTGGCCGCGATCTATGCGATCAGCTCCGCGGTGCTGCAGGTCTCGACCAAGCCCGAAGCGTTTGGGCGCACCGCGCTGGAGGCGCTGTCGATCGGTGTACCGGTGGTCGGCTATGCGCATGGTGGAATCGGCGAGCTGCTCGGCGCTTTGTATCCCGAGGGCGCGGTCGCGGCGGGCGATCTCGACGCACTGGTCGCGCAGTTGGCGCGCATCCTGCGCGCACCGCCGTCGCTGCCGCCAGTCAGCGGATACGCACTGGCGGACATGCAGGCCGATACGCTGGCGCTGTACCAAGACCTGCTGGCGAGCAACGCGTGAGCAGCACGGGCCTCGGCAGCGATCTGCGCTTGCAACGCGGCGCATGGCTGGCAGCACTGCTGGCGTGGCTGATGTTGCTGCTGTTGCCGCTCGGGCGCAGCGCCGAGCTGCCACTGCTGATTGCAGCGCTGTTGGCGATTCCGCTGCTTTGGAAGCGCTGGCGCTGCGCATCCCTGGGACTGGTGTTGATCGCGTTCGCCGCCTACGTGCTGCCGGCAGCGCTATCGGCGATCGACGCGGTCGATCCCCGCAAGGCGTGGACCACGACGGTCGCCAGCCTGCGCTTTGGTCTGTTTGCCTGCGCGATGGTGCTGCTGCTGGGCGGCAAGCCGCAGGTGCAGAAGACCCTCGCGCAGGGTGTCGCCGCACTGGTCGCTCTATGGACGCTCGATGCGGTGGCGCAGGCGTTCACCGGCTGGAGCCTTGGCGGTCCGCTGCACGCCGATCGGGTCAGCGGGATTTTCGGTGCCGACAATCTGAAACTGGGTCCGGTGCTCGCGGTGCTGTCGCCGTTCGTATTGCTGGCCGCGCGCGAGCGGCTTGGCAGCGCAGGTCTGCTGGCGGCGTGGCTGTTGCTGGGCTTTGCGATCCTGATGGCCGGTGCACGCGCCGGATGGGTGATGTTCGGCGTGGTCGGTGTCGTGCTGTTGTGGCGCGAGCTCGCGCGACCCGCAGCCTTCGCAGCCTTGCTTGGCGTAGCCCTTGCGCTGTCGGCACTGCTGGCGACGGTGTCGTATCGATTCAGTCCCGTGTTCGCCGAGCGCATCGATCGCACCGCAGCGGTCTTTGGCGGCGACCGCGCTTCGCTCGATCATGCGTTGGCCGGTCGCCTGCCGATCTGGGATACGGCACTGGCAATGAGCCGCGCGCATCCGATCAATGGCGTCGGCGTGCGCGGATTCCGCCATGCCTATGCCGACTTTGCAGCCCCCGACGATCCGTGGTTGGCCCCGCAAAACGGCGGGGCGGCCTTGCATCCCCATCAACTGCTGCTCGAACTCACCGCCGAAACCGGCGTGCCCGGACTGCTGGCCTGGCTCACGGCGGCATGGTTGGCGTGGCGCGCGTGGCAGCGCGCTACTGCGGTTGCACGGTCGCAGGCGTTGGCGCCGGGCCTCGCGCTGGTCGCGATGACGTTTCCGTTCAATACCCACTTCGCGTTCTATTCCAGCTTTTGGGGACTGCTGTTCTGGTGGTTGCTTGGGCTCTATGCTGCGGCTCTGGCCAAGTCTGCGCAGGAGGCGCGATGACGCGCGAACCGCTGAGCGTGGTGCTTACCACCATGAACAACCAGGCCACGTTGGACCGGTGTCTGGCCTCGGTACGCTTCGCCGACGAGCTGGTAGTGCTCGATTCGGGCAGCGTCGATCGTACCCGCGAGATCGCCGCGGACTATCGCGCGCGCTGGTTCGTGCAAGCGTTCCTCGGCTACGGGCCACAGAAGCAGGCGGCGATCGACAAGGCCACCCATCGTTGGGTGCTGCTGCTGGACGCCGATGAAGCGCTGACGCCGGCGCTGCAGGCTGCGATCAAAGCAGCTTTGATTGCGCCCGATTGCGATGGCTACAGACTGCCGCGGCGCGAGCAGCTGTTCTGGCGCATGCAGCATCCGGCGTCGCACCACAACGCCATGCTGCGTTTGTTCGACCGCACGCGGGCGCGAATGTCGGACGACGGCATCCACGCGCAGCCACGGGTCGAGGGCCGGATTGGATCGCTCAAGCCGTGGTTCGAGCACTATGGCGAGCCCGACATCAGCACCAAGGTCGAAAAGATCAACCGCTACTCCAGCGCGACGGCCGCGGCCAAGTTCGAGCGCGGCGTAAGCCTCGTCTGGCTGCGCCTGCTGGTGCAGCCGCCGCTGATGTTCCTGAAATCCTACGTCGTGCGGCGTCGATTCTTGAGCGGCGGTGCAGGCCTCATCGGCAGCGCGATCGACGCTTTCCACGTGTTCCTGAAGTACGCCAAGGTGATCGAGCGGCGACGCCGGGGGGGCTGAGTCGCTGCGAATGGCGAATCGCGAATGCGAACAGCACGGGGCGCTGCGAGCCCGTAGGGGCAGGTCGCCCACGACCTGCTGCCCTGACAGCGACCGATGCCACTGAGCCCCGACGGCAAAAGCCGCCTACTGCTGCGCTGCCTCGATCTCTCGATCGCAAAGGCGCCCGCTGTCGGGTTGCGCACAGTAGATCGCGTGCAGCGTCCGGATGATGTCGTGGACGGGCCCGGGCGCTACGCTGTAGTACACGGTCTGCGACGCACGTCGCGTGGATACCAGGTAACGATCGCGCAGCACGCCCAGGTGCTGCGATAGCGCCGATTGGCTAAGGTGGATCTGTGCGTTGATCTGCCCCACCGAGCGCTCACCCTCGAGCAACAGACACAAGACCCGAAGGCGCTGCGGGTTGGCCATGGCCTTGAGCAACTCGGCAGCCGCTTCCACTTGTGCGCCCAGGTCGGTGGCGACGTTCGTGGCGTGCTTTACGCCGCTGCGTTTGCGCGACCGGGTTGATGTCACGTGTCGACCTCGCGCGCGACCGGACGCGATTCCGTCGTCCATTGGGCGAAACCGCCGCGCAGCGACAGTGGCTGTGCGAAGCCCAGACGCTGCAGCGCTTGTGCTGCCAAGACGCTGCGCCCGCCGCCGCGGCAGTACAGAACCAGCGGTCGCTCCCGATGCGACAGCGCGGCATCGCGCACGCAGTTGACTGCCGGATGACCGTCCACCTCGAACTCGATGACGCCGCGCGGGATGTTGACGGCACCCGCCACATGACCGGCCGCGAATTCGGCCGGCTCCCGCACGTCGATGACTGGCGTGGCCTGCGATTGCAGGGCCAGCAATCGGTCGGCGTCGATTTCCTGAACGTTTTGTTTGGCGACCAGAACGAGGTCTTGGGCGGTCAACGACATGGGGCACTCCGCTGTTGAAGGATTGGGTTGACATTCGAACGTTCTCTAAATAAGATATGCCTAATGTAGCGATCTGTCAAATGACGATCGCGCCAATGCGGAGCACAGCACATGAAGCGGATAGTCGTTCTGGGCGCTGGAATGGGCGGCATGAGCGCGGCATACGAGCTGCGCGCAGCGCTGGATGCCGAACACTCGGTAACCGTGGTGGGCGATGGCGAGCAGTTTTCCTTCACCCCGTCGAACCCATGGGTTGCCGTCGGCTGGCGCAAGGCCGCGCAGGTGCAGATCGCCGTTCGCCCGTACCTGGCCAGGAAGAACATTGCCTTCGAAGCCGCTGGCGCGGCTTCCGTTGTGCCGACGGAAAACGCGCTGGTGCTTGGAGATGGGCGCAAGCTCGCGTACGACTACCTGGTTATCACCACCGGGCCGCGCTTGGCATTCGATGAGGTACCCGGACTCGGCCCGGACGCCCATACCCAATCGGTATGCACCACCGCACACGCGCTCGCCGCGTGGCAGGCCTACGAGGAATTCCTCAAGAATCCGGGGCCGATCGTGGTCGGCGCCGCAGCCGGCGCCAGCTGCTTCGGGCCGGCCTACGAGTTTGCAATGATCATCGATGCGGATCTGCGCAAGCGCAAGCTGCGCGATCGCGTGCCGATGACCTACGTCAGCAGCGAGCCGTACATCGGTCACATGGGGCTGGGTGGCGTCGGCGATTCCAAAGGCCTGCTCGAATCCGAGTTGCGCCAGCGGCACATCAAGTGGGTCGTCAACGCGCGCATCCAGTCGGTATCGGCGACTCAGATGACGGTTCACGAGATGAACGAGCAGGGCGTTCTCGCGCGCGAGCACGTGTTGCCATTCAAATACGCCATGGTGCTGCCGGCTTTCACCGGCGTGGATGCCGTGCGTCAGGCCAAGGAAATGTGCAACCCGCGCGGCTTCGTGCTGATCGACAAGCACCAGCGCAACCCGGTCTACCCCAACGTGTTCTCAGCCGGTGTCTGCGTCGCGATTCCGCCGGTCGAAGTCACGCCAGTGCCCACCGGTGCGCCCAAGACCGGGTTCATGATCGAGTCGATGGTGTCGGCCATCGCGCACAACATCAAGTCCGACATCGACGGTCAACCAGCCACGGCTGAGGCGACCTGGAACGCGATCTGTCTGGCCGATATGGGCGATACCGGCGCTGCGTTCGTGGCGCTGCCGCAGATTCCGCCACGCAACGTCACCTGGGCCAAGGTCGGCAAATGGGTGCACGTGGCGAAGGTCGCGTTCGAGAAGTACTTCCTGGCCAAGATGAAGTCGGGAAACACCGAGCCGGTGTACGAGAAGTACGTGCTCAAGGCGCTCGGGATCGAGCGACTGAAAGCTCCCCCGTCCTGATGCGGTTGTGCGTGTCGCGACACATCTTTCCCCACCGAGGAGTTTCGTCATGAGTATCGACCGTGCCGTTCTGGCTTTTGCGGGTGTGATGATCCTGATCAGCCTCGCCCTGACCCAACTGGTGTCCCCGTGGTGGTGGCTGCTCACCGCCTTCGTTGGATTGAACCTGTTGCAGTCGAGTTTCACCGGCTGGTGTCCGGCCGCGATGATTTTCCGCAAGTTGGGCGTGGGCCGCGGTGAGCCGGCCGGTTGCGGATTCCGCTGAGCGAGGCGACCAGGACTGCCGACGTGGTCAACCGTATGCGAATTGCCCTGATCCTGTGCCTGGCAATGCTGGGTTCCGCTTGCGGCGACGCACCGGTCGCCAATACGGCCTCGCCGCTGCCAGCGCTCGAGACGGTTGTCGTCGGCACGGCACCTGGTGCTGCCGCCCGCAGTTGGGACGGAGTGGTCGAGGCGGTGCAGCACGCGGAGCTGGCCGCGCAGACCAGCGGGCGCGTCACCGAAGTCACGGTCGACGTCAATGATCGGGTGGCCGCCGGTGCGGTGGTGTTGCGCCTGACTGCGGTCGAGCAGCAGGCCGGTGCCGATGCGGCTCGCGCGCAGTTGCGTGCATCCGAAGCCGCGGCCGTCGAGTCGCAGGCAAGTTACGCGCGCTTCGCAGCCCTCGCTGGCAAGCAGTACGTGTCGCGGCTGCAGCTGGATCAGCTACGGGCGTCGCGCGACGCGGCGGTGGCCAGCCGCGATGCCGCGCGTGCGCAACTGGCGCAGGCAGGGCAGCTGGCCGACTACACCACGGTCCGCGCGCCATTCGCCGGCATTGTCAGTGCCCGCCATGTCGAACCCGGCGAGAGCCTGCATCCGGGCCAGGCGCTGTTGTCGATATACAACCCGGATGCGTGGCGTATCGAAGTGCAGGTGCCGCAGTCGGAAGCCGCGGCAATCCGCAGCGCCAACAGCGCGCAGGTGCAGTTCGCCGATGGACGCACGCTCGATGCAGCGCAGGTGACGGTGTTCCCGGCGGCCGATCCGGTCACGCACAGCGTTGGCGTGCGCGTGCAGCTGGGAGAACACGCGATGGGATTGCAGCCGGGCATCACCGCGAAGGTGCTGTTTCCGATTGGCGGTGATTCCGCAGCGCTCAGGATTCCGCGCACGGCCATGATCCAGCGCGGTGAAGTCAGTGGTGTCTATGTGCTCGATGGCCAACGCCTGTCGCTGCGCCAGCTGCGTGTCGGACAGACCTTGGGCCGCGAGGTCGAAGTGCTGTCCGGACTCAAGCCCGGCGAGCTGGTGGCCGCCGATCCGGTGGCCGCGCTGCAGGCATTGACCGCGCAGCGCAAGGCGCTGGGTGCCGCGCATGAGTGAGCCGCGCCTGGGACTGTCGGGTCGCCTCGCGGCGGCATTCCAGACCAATCCCCTGACCCCGATCCTGGCTCTGCTGGGCCTGTTGCTTGGTCTGGTGGCGGTGCTGATCACCCCGCGCGAGGAAGAGCCGCAGATCGACGTGACGATGGCCAACGTGTTCGTGCCTTTCGCGGGCGCGAGCGCGCGCGACGTCGAGCAACTGGTCAGCACGCCGCTCGAGCAGAAGCTGTCGGAGATCGAGGGCGTCAAGCACGTGTACTCGATCAGCCGACCGGGCATGGCGGTGCTCACGGTTGAATATGCAGTCGGCGTTGAACGACAGGCGGCGATCGTGCGGCTCTACAACCAGGTGTTCTCCAACCAGGACTGGCTGCCGGCAGGTGTCGGCGTGGGTCAACCGCTGGTCAAGCCGAAGGGCATCGACGACGTGCCGGTAATGGCCGTCACCCTGTGGACCGACGATCCGCAACGCAGTGCGACCGATCTCGCCGACGTTGCGCACACGCTGGAAACCGAGTTCAAACGCATCGACGGCACGCGCGATATCTACACCATCGGTGCGCCCGACCGGGTGGTCGCGGTGACGCTCGACGCTGCCCGTCTGGCCGCTTACGGGCTGACGGTATCCGATCTCGCGCAGGTCCTGCGCGCGGCCAACGCCGTGCAACAGGTCGGCGAGCGCGTCGGTGGCGGTGCGGCGATACCAGTCACTGCCGGCACGTTTCTCGCCAGTGCAGAAGAAGTCGCCGAGCTGGTGGTTGGCCTCGAAGACGGACGGCCGCTGCGTTTGTCCGACGTCGCAGACGTGCGCGCCGGTGCGGATCTGGCCACCCGCTATGCATGGTTCGGTGCACCTGCCGCGCGTGCCGGCCCGGTTGCCGGTATCGCGCCGGCCGTCACCATCGCCATCGCCAAGAAACCCGGCAGCAACGCCGCCGACATCACCTCGGCCATCGCCAACCGGATCGACGCGTTGCGTGGCGTGCTGATACCCGACGGCGTGCAGGTCACGATCACCCGCGACTACGGGCGCAGCGCGTCCGACAAGGCGCAGAAACTGATCCAGAAGCTGGTGTTCGCGACCGGCTCGGTGGTGCTGCTGGTGCTGTTCGCGCTCGGCTGGCGCGAGGCGATCGTGGTCGGCAGCGCGGTCGTGCTGACCTTGGCGGTGACCCTGTTCGCGTCGTGGGCGATGGGCTTCACGCTCAATCGTGTGTCCCTGTTCGCGCTGATCTTCTCCATCGGCATCCTGGTCGACGATGCGATCGTGGTGGTCGAGAACATCCACCGGCACATGCGCCGCGGCGGCAAGACCCTGCTGCAGGCGATCCCGCCGGCGGTCGACGAGGTCGGCAGTCCAACCATCCTCGCCACCTTCACCGTGATCGCCGCATTGATGCCGATGGCGTTCGTGTCCGGCTTGATGGGGCCGTACATGCGGCCGATCCCGATCAATGCGTCGGTCGGCATGTTGCTGTCGCTGGCGATCGCGCTGACCGTCACGCCGTGGCTGTCGCTCAAGCTGCTGGCGCGGCACCAGCCCGCGCGCGGCGACCATGCGTCGGCAGCCGAGGCGAGCGCAAGCTCGCGCCTGCATCGGTTCTTCGAAGCGACCATGCGTCCGTTCCTGCATGGCGCGCGCGGAGGCCGTCGGCGTGGCTGGCTGTTCGCAGCGATCGTGGGGCTGCTGGGCGTGGCCGCTTCGCTCGCCGTGGTGGAACTGGTGGTACTCAAGATGCTGCCGTTCGACAACAAGTCCGAGCTGCAGGTGGTGGTGGATCTGCCCGAAGGCCGCACGCTCGAGGACACCAACGCCCTGCTGACCGAGCTTGCCGCCGTGGTGGATACGGTGCCGGAGGTGCTCGACTACCAGGGCTATGCCGGCACTGCCGCGCCGATGAACTTCAACGGCCTGGTGCGGCAATACTTCCTGCGCAGCGGCAGCAACGTCGGCGACCTGCAGGTCAACCTGATCGACAAACATCAGCGCGACCGGCAAAGCCACCAGATTGCAGCGGCCCTGCGGCCCGCGCTGGCGGCGATCGGCGAACGCCACGCTGCGTCGGTGAAAGTCGTCGAGGTGCCGCCGGGTCCGCCGGTGCTCTCGCCGCTGGTGGCCGAGCTGTATGGGCCGGACTATGCGCGCAGTCGCGCGCTGGCCAAGGTGCTCGAGCAGCGCTTCCAGCGCACCGAAGGCATCGTCGATGTCGACACCAGTGTCGAGAGCGACGCCCCGCGCGAGATCGTGCAGGTCGATCGCGCGCGTGCGGCCCGCCTCGGCGTGCCGCAATCGGCGATCGCGGATGCGATCGCCGCGGGCGTTACCGGGCTTGACGCGAGCTATCTGCACGATGGTGCGTCGAAATTCCCACGACCGATCCGTTTACGCCTGCCGGCCGCCAGCCAGTCCAGCATCGATCAGCTGCTGGCATTGCAGGTACGCGGTGGCAGCGGTCGACTGGTGCCGCTGTCGGAGCTGGTGAGCGTGCGCAAGGCACCGTGGGACGGTGCGATCCACCACAAGGATCTACTGCCGGTGGTGTACATCACCGGGGATGAGGCCAGCGCCATCGACAGCCCGCTCTACGGCATGTTCGATCTTGTCGGGCAACTGCGCGACGATCTGATCGACGGTCAGCGGATCGATCAACACTTCATCGCGCAGCCGGCAGATACCGGCAACTTCGCCATCAAGTGGGACGGCGAGTGGCAGATCACCTACGAAACCTTCCGCGACATGGGCATTGCCTACGCGGCCGGCCTGGTGCTCATCTACCTGTTGGTGGTCGCGCAGTTCCGCAGCTATCTGGTGCCGCTGGTGATCATGGCCCCGATTCCGCTGACCGTGATCGGCGTGATGCCCGGCCATGCGCTGCTCGGTGCGCAATTCACGGCGACTTCGATGATCGGCATGATCGCGCTGGCCGGCATCATCGTGCGCAATTCCATCCTGCTGGTGGACTTCATCAACCAGGCGGTCGCCGAGGGTCGGGCGCCTGACGAGGCGATCATCGAGGCCTGCGCGGTGCGTGCGAAGCCCATTGTCCTGACCGGCTTGGCAGCGATGCTTGGCGCGTTCTTCATTCTCGACGATCCGATCTTCAACGGCCTGGCGGTATCGCTGATCTTCGGCATCCTGGTGTCGACGGTGCTGACGCTGGTCGTCATTCCCTTGCTGTACTTCGGCTTGATATCGGGATCGCGCGCAACTTCCGTTGCGGCGCCTCAGTTGGCACAACCCACAAGTCCGTAGAGCAGGTCGCCCCGACCTGCCATCACGACGTGCGCGACAGCGGTCGATGCAGTGCCAAGAGCGGCGGGTCGGGACGCCCCACCCTGCGAGGATGTCGGCAATCGCGCGAGCGCGCCGCGCCCGCAGGGCAGGTCGCCCCCGACCTGCCAACACGGCGTGCGCGGCAGTGGTTCATGCGATTTGCAGAGCGGCAGGTCGGGACGGCCTGCCATACCACATGTCGTGGCAGCGATCGTGGCGATCGGACGGTCCGCGACAGCGCCAAAACCCCTCAGATCCGATCCTCAATCAGCGATCCGAGCATTGCGAATTCCGCCTTGACCATCTTCAGATTGGCGGCGAACTCGTAGCTCGCCTGCTTGGCGTTGAGCAGGTCCTCGGCCATCGGTAACGCCGATCCGTCGCCGCCATCGACCACGCGGGTGCTCACGCCGCCTGACGCCGCCGTGCCGGCTTGCACGGCCTGCCGCACGAAGCCTTCGGTGGCGCTGTTGGCCACGTTGTGTGCGGCGACCTGCAGGCGTGTTTGCGCGGCGGCCAGGCCGGATCGCGCGATGGAACCGATCGAACTCATGGATGGACTCCCGGCTTGCATCAGGGATATCGGCCAGCGACGGCCAGACTTGAGCCTGCTGTGGTCGCGACAGCGCCGCCGACGCGACAGCATGGAACTGGCCACACGCCGTTCAGGGGGTACCTATCCGCGTTCAAGCGCCGCGATCGAAGGCTGACAACGCGAAAGCCGCGCAGAATGCGGGGCTTTCGGAACCACCGCACGCGGCGCCCTGCGGCGCCGCGCGCAATCGCCAACCTTTACTGCGCGACGGCTGCCAGTGCGGGCACCAGCAGCAGCGCGACCAGGTTGATGATCTTGATCAGCGGGTTCACCGCCGGGCCGGCGGTGTCCTTGTACGGATCGCCCACGGTATCGCCGGTCACTGCCGCCTTGTGCGCATCCGAGCCCTTGCCACCGTGGTGGCCGTCCTCGATGTACTTCTTGGCGTTGTCCCACGCACCACCGCCGGTGGTCATGGAGATGGCCACGAACATACCGGTGACGATGGTGCCGACCAGCAGTCCGCCGAGCGCCTTGGCGCCGGCCTGCGCATCGATCAGGAAGGTAAAACCGAAAGCCACGATCACCGGCACGAACAGCGGCAGCAGGGAGGGCAGGATCATCTCCTTGATCGCGGCCTTGGTCAGCATGTCGACCGCCTTGTCGTATTCCGGCTTGGCGGTGCCTTCCATGATGCCCTTGATCTCGCGGAACTGGCGGCGCACTTCTTCCACCACCGCACTGGCCGAACGACCCACCGCTTCCATCGCCATCGCCGCGAACAGGAACGGAATCATGCCGCCGATCAGCAGTCCCACCAGCACCAGCGGATCGGCGATGTCGAACACGAAGGTCTGGCCGGGGAAGTACTCGCCCAGCTTGTGCGTGTAGTCGGCGAACAGCACGAGTGCTGCCAGACCCGCCGAGCCGATCGCATAGCCCTTGGTCACCGCTTTGGTGGTATTGCCGACCGCGTCCAGCGGGTCGGTGACGTTGCGGATCTCCTTCGGCAGGCCGGCCATCTGGGCGATGCCGCCGGCGTTGTCGGTGATCGGGCCGTAGGCGTCGAGTGCCACGATGATGCCGGCCATCGACAGCATCGCGGTGGCGGCCACGGCGATGCCGTAAAGGCCTGCCAGCTGGTTGGCCGCGAGGATCGCTGCGCACACGGCCAGCACCGGCAGCGCGGTCGACTTCATCGAGATGCCGATGCCGGCGATGATGTTGGTCGCGTGCCCGGTGGTGGAGGCTTGGGCGACATGGCGCACCGGGGCGTATTCGGTGGCGGTGTAGTACTCGGTGATGACCACCATCGCGGCAGTCAGCACCAGGCCTACCACGGCGCAGCCGAAGATCGCGGTCGCATTGTCCGGGAACATCTGCTCGGTGACGAACCAGAACGCCACTGCCGAGATCGATGCTGCGACGATCAGGCCGCGGTACAGCGCATTCATGATCTTGCCGCCCTCGCGACCCTTCACGAAGAACGTGCCGATGATCGAGGCCACGATCGACACCGCGCCCAGCACCAGCGGATACATCACGCCGGCAGCGCCGTAGGTGGCAAACGAGATCCCGCCGATCAGCATCGCCGCGACTATGGTCACCGCATAGGTCTCGAACAAATCGGCCGCCATGCCGGCGCAGTCGCCGACGTTGTCGCCCACGTTGTCGGCGATCACTGCCGGATTGCGTGGGTCGTCCTCGGGAATGCCGGCTTCGACCTTGCCGACCAGGTCGGCGCCGACGTCGGCGCCCTTGGTGAAGATGCCGCCGCCGAGGCGCGCGAAGATCGAGATCAGCGACGATCCGAAGGCGAGGCCGACCAGCGGCTGCAGCGCATTCTTGATCGCGGTATCGGACATGCCGCCGAGCGAACTCTGGCCGATGACGAACATGAAGTAGCCGGCCACGCCGAGCAGGCCGAGTCCGACCACCAGCATGCCGGTGATCGCGCCGCCGCGGAACGCTACCGCGAGGGCTGCGTTGAGCCCCTTCGATGCCGCCTGTGCGGTGCGCACATTGGCGCGCACCGAGATGAACATGCCGATATAGCCGGCCATTCCGGACAGGATCGCGCCGACTGCGAAGCCGAATGCGGTGGTCCAGCCCAGCCCCGGCACCACCCCGATGATCACAAACAGGATCACGCCGACGATGGCGATGGTGCGGTATTGGCGGTTCATGTAGGCATTGGCGCCGACCTGGATCGCGTGTGCGATCTCTTGCATGCGCGGATTGCCAGCCGGCTGACTCAGGATCCAGCGGATCGACCATGCGCCGTAGAGCAGCGCGAGCACCGCGCAGCCGAGCGCGATCCAGAGAGCTTGGGACTCAAGCATGTTGTATTCCCCCGAACGGGTTGGATGATGGGCAGCTCCCGGCAGCTCAGGCCGGGCGGCGGTTTAGCCGGCGGAGTGTAGTTTGTCGGGCCCGATGGCGGCAATTCGCGGATCGGCCGGCGGTTTGGCCTGCGGCCCGCGTCCGCTTCAGGCGCGCCGGTTTCGCGCAGCACCCGAGTTCCCGTTGCTGGACTCAGCGGTCATGATGCGGCATGGCCGCCCACGATCACGCCCACCAACATCACCACCACGGGCCATCCGACCCGCACGACGACCATGCCCACTCCAGTGGCGGCGCCCTGCGCGCATTCCGCTGGGGTACCGCGCTGAATATCGGACTGGTGCTGGTGCAAGGCGCTGCAGGTCTGGCGCTGGGTTCGGTGGCCCTGCTGGCCGATGCCGTGCACAACGCCGCCGACGTGCTCGGGCTGCTGCTGGCCTGGGGCGCTGCGATCCTTGCCAACCGCCGTCCGACCCGTCGGCATACCTACGGCATGGCGCGGTCGACCATCCTCGCGGCGCTGATGAATGCCACCCTGCTGCTGTTCGCCTGCGGTGCGCTGGCGTGGGAGAGCATCTCGCGCTTGGGCGATCCGCATCCGGTGCCGGGTCTGGCGGTGATGGCCGTCGCCGGATTCGCATTCCTGGTCAACGCGGGCTCGGCTGCCTTGTTTTGGCGCGGCCGCCGCCACGATGCCAACCAGCGGGGCGCATTCCTGCATCTGGCCGCCGACGCCGGCGTTTCGCTGGGCGTGATGGTCGCCGGATTCGCGATCTGGCTCACCGGCTGGACCTGGATCGATCCTGCAACCGGCCTGTTGATTGCCGCCGTGGTGCTGTGGAGCGGCTGGGACCTGTTGCGCGAGTCGCTCGACCTCGCGCTGGATGCCGTGCCCCGCGGCATCGACCTGCCGGCCGTCGAATCCGCACTCCGTGCGGTACCCGGCGTGCGCAATGTGCACGACCTGCACGTTTGGCCATTGTCGACCACGGTCGCAGCACTCACCGCGCATGTCGAACACGATGCGGCACACGATACCGACGCGTTGCTGCACACCCTGCAAGCGCTGCTCGCCGATCGTTTTGGCCTGCGCCACACGACCATCCAGTTCGAGATCGATGGCTGCGGGGCGGGTTGTTGAGGCGCGGGAATGGGGTCAGGTTGGAATGCCACTGATTTGGCGTCAACTCCATGAATACAAAGGAAAATAAGGCTCACGATGGCAAGGTGAAGTTGCGCGACGACAGCAAGAGCATAGGGAGCCGAGCACATGCATCCTGTGCGCAGTTCCCGTGAGCGGCAACGCGGTGCGCTGCAGCGCGGCCTTGGTTTGATCGCCGCCTGCTCTTTTTCGATCTGCTGACCGACGCGTCGATGCTCGGCCCGGCGATGGCGATGCAGGAGATCGGTGTGTATTCCCTCGCCTGCAAGCGTGTGCGCGGACGGATGCTCCGCGCAGCTGGGCATGCCGACATCGCGCCGCGGAAGCTGAGCTTCAAGCAGCCGGTGCAGCTGTGGCTGGCGTGGCGACATGATCACCCAGCATCGGGCCAGCAGGAGATCATCCCGCTGGCGCTCGTCGCGCTACGGCGCGTGGGGCGAAGACCCGGACGCCGCGAGCCTCGCACAGTGAAGCGACGATCAAAGCCGTACCGTCTGCCAACACAGGTACGCCCCGATGCACGCGAACACGTGCGTGCTCACCGGCATCCGGTGCGCGCCAGGCAACTGCCATTCGGCTCAGACTCGCCTATCCCGCTGTGCGTCGAGGGCAGCCGCACAGCGGGCCCGGCTCGGCTTACAAGCGACGCCCGCTGGCATCGACTGCGTTCAGTTGCAAGTTGTCGGGAGCTTCGCCGGCGTCAGGTATCCAGCGCTTGAAGCAGGCTCTGTCGCGCAGGCAGGGATCGGTGAGCGTGTGCAGGAAATCGACCATTGGTCCAATCGTTCCCTGGCCGACCCGATCAGGATTTATCAACGGAAGTGCGTTGGATGGGTCGGAGGCGCGCAGTTCCTGTATCCGTGTCATCGCCGCTGCGGTATTGGGGAAGACCCTGTTCGCCGCGGTCCTGCAGCTCGCATTGGCGTTGAACGGAGGAAGGAAACACCAACTCCGGGAGCCGATGAGCTCGGCTACGGTGTCGTTGGGGATCACATAATGAGAGAACACCATTTCGAGGTCGCCATAGGCTCCGGCGTGGCCGTAGGGCGCGGTCAGCTCGACGTTGAGCAGACTCGGGGTCCGGAACGCGAATCGATCCGCTGCGTTACCCGTCGGGCGGCTGCGTCCGAAATCGCCCTGGTTCGGGTCGCCAGTTCCGGGACCCACTTGGGGAAGTGCGATCACATGGTGGCGTTCGTCGGTGAAGAAATCGCCGCGGTGGCACTGCGAGCACTGGCCTCCGCCTTCGTCGACCCGCCGGAAAAACACCAGCGCGCCGAGCTTGGCGCTGGCGCTGATGGCGCCATTGTCGCCGAGCACGTAGCTCGACCAGGGCGTCTCCACCAACACGGCCGAACGCTGGAACTCGCCGATCGCTCGAGAGATATTCTCGAAGGTGATCAGCTCCTGCGCGCTGCCACCGCTGGCGAACGCGTCGCGGAAACGGGCCAGCCACTGGCTCGGCGGCAGCAGACCCGCGCCGCTACCGTAGTCACCCAGGCGCGCAGCCAGATGACTGCGGACCTGCCGATCGTTCATGCCGGGAAAGGCGGTGCCAAGCATTTCGGTCGGCGTAACCACCGGGAACCGCATCTGAGCCGCCACCAGGTTGCCGCCAGCGTCGGGATCGGCCGCTGCCGTGACACTGTCCGGCGTGCGTATGCCGCTGCCAGCCCCGTTGCGGCCCGGGATCTTGTCCACGCTCTCGATTCTGGAATCCCAGAACAGTCCGGCGTCGTAGAGGCCGACGTTGAATATCGTGTTGGAATTGCGTCCGATCAGGATGCTGCCGTCGTTCAGCCTGCGGCCGGCTCCGAGCACGTTCGCATCAACTGCTGCGGGACCGATCGGCAATGCGAGCGCATCGGCGCCACCCAGCGCGGGGTGGTGGCAGCTCGCACAGGCGACATCGCGGTCGCCGCTCAGGGTCTTGCTGAAGAACAGCAGCTTGCCTAGCCTTGCGAGTGGCGCGTCGGAGCCCGGCAGCTCGCGCCCGACACTCGGGTCGCCGCGCAGCCCTTCGCGGGCAATCAGCGCGCGCAGCTGGTTGTCGACCGCCGATGGTGGGGCAGCCGCAAGCGTGCACGGTAGTGCGACCAGATCCCCGATCGTGCGACCGAGGTTCAGGCCGAAGGATACGTGCCCGTCATAACGGAACCGCAGGCCCGAGCAGCCCATGCTTTCAAGGCTGGCACGACCGTTTGGCACAAGTTGCACGTCGGCACTGCGGAACGCGCTACCGAAGCGAGCGCCGGAACCGCTCGACAAGGGGATCTCGATCCTGCGTGCATCGACCGCATGCTCCGCCGCGCCGACCAGCCAACGGGCGCGCCCTTGATCGTCGTAGGTGAAATAGAACATCACCGCCACGTGGCGATCGCCCTGGCGTTCGAAGGCGATGAACTTGCCCTCCCCGCTGCGCTGCGGATCCCACCAGCTGCCCGACTGCGCGCCGACGAACCGGGTTGCGCTACCGGCGCTGCCCGAAGCGCGGCAATCCGCCCCGTCGAGAGGGCCAATCAACCGGGACAGCTCGAACTGGAAGGTGTCGTTCGCGCCGGAATAGCCGAATCCGATCCGATCGCAGGCGAGGAAATCGAGCGTGACAGAACCCGCGGGCGTCGTGATCACGTCGGTGCTACGGAATCCGACGCCGAACCTCGCGCCGCGTCCTTGAATCACCGGGATGGTCAGTCGCGACGCGCCCGGTTGGAATTCCACGCTGCCCACCAGCCAGGCAGGGTTGCCGTTGGCGTCATAGGTGAAGTAGGCGAGTACCGCGATGTTGCGGCCTGCAACCCGCTCGAAGCTGATGAACTGGCCTTCGCCATTGCGCGCAGGGTTCCACCAGGTCCCGGACATGTTCCCGGTAAAGGACTGCGCAAACGCGGCCGGGGCCGAGAGCAGCAGGACAATTGCGGCGATCCAGCTGGATCGGCGTCTGGTGGTCGCACAGGTCATTTGAAGCCTCCTTCGACTCGGCGCATCCGGGCCCGGACGGGCCCATGTCCTCAATAACGGAGATTGGCGGCGGAAGGGGCCATTTCTCGGCAGCACTCGGGCAGGTTCACTTTACACCTGCGCCAGGAACGTGGGGCGCGAACGACGACACCCATGGTGCAGCAGGTGATCCGGCGTGCCGCGGTGCTGCGGGACGAGGCCGCTGCGTGGGAGTGGCGGCGCCACGGCGGCGCGCCGCCGACAGGGGTGCCGGCCTCACGCCGCCGGCGTCGCATTCGGGTTGTCGCTTTCGATCCTGCCATCCACCAGCGTCACCGTGCGGTCGCATTGCGACGAAAGGCGCGGGTCGTGGGTCACCAGCAGCACCGCGCAGCCGAACTCGCGGTTGAACTTGCGGAACAGTGCGAACACTTCCGCGGCGGACTTGCTGTCGAGGTTGCCGGTGGGCTCGTCGGCGAGCAGCAGGGCGGGCCGGGCTACCAGCGCGCGCGCCACCGCCACACGCTGCTGCTGGCCGCCGGAAAGCTGGTCGGGCTTGCGCTGTTCCAGGCCGGCCAGCCCCACTTCGGCGAGCAGGCCGCGGCCGATATCAAGCTGTTCGCGGCCGGGTTTGCCGGTGGCCACCATCAGCGGCATCAGCACGTTCTCCAGCGCGGTGAAGGCCTGGATCAGATGATGGAACTGGAACACGAAGCCGATCGCACTGCCGCGCAGCGCCGTGCGCCGCGCATCGTCCATGCCCTTGGTGGGCTCGCCCAGCAGGAACATCTCGCCCTCCGTGGGCCGGTCGAGCAAGCCGATGACATTGAGCAGCGTGCTCTTGCCCGAGCCCGACGTGCCCACCAGGGCGGCGAAGTCGCTGCGCTGCAGGCGCAGGTCGAGCCCGTGCAGTACTTCCACTTCGGTGGGCTCGCCGACGTTGTAACTCTTCTTCAGGCCCTGCAGCCGCAGCACTTCCTGTCCAGCGTCAGGCTCAGACATGGCGGATGGCCTCCACCGGGTCCATGCCGGCCGCGCGGCGCGCCGGGATCGCCGCGGACACGATGCCGGTGAGGGTGGCCAGCAGTGCTGCGGCCAACAGCAGCCACGGACTCACCGGGATGAAAAACAGTTTTGGCCCGAAGGTGTTGAACGCGCCCACCAGTCCGTAGCCCGCCAGTCCGCCCACCAGCGATCCCGCCAGCCCGAACAGTGCGCCCTGCACCAGGAACACCCTCAGCATCTGCCCGCGCGTGATGCCCATGGCGCGCAGGATGCCGATCTCGCGCGTGCGCTGGACCACGCTCACCGACAGCACGCTGGCGATGCCCAGCGCCACGCTCAGCGCCACGAACACGCTGATGATCCGGGTGGACAGGCTCTGGCTCCGCAGCGCATTCATCAGCTGGGCATTGGTCTGCATCCAGCTTTCCGCTTTCTGTCCGGTCAGCCGGGCGATGCGCGCTGCCACCGTTTCGGCGCCGAAGATGTCGGTCACCGTCACGTCGATCACGGTGGCGGCGCCCGGCAGGTTGAGCAGCGACTGCGCCTGCTTCATGTCCAGGTACACGTAGCGCGAATCGAGCTCGCGCACCCCCAGCTCGAAGATGCCGGCGACGTTCACCACGGTGTCGCCGCCCTGGCCTGCGTCCAGGCGCAACTTGTCGCCCACGCCCAGGCCCAGGTCGCTGGCCAGCTGCTTGCCGACCACCGCCTCGCCGGCGCCCACCCGCAGCTGCCCGGCGATGATGTCCTCGCCCAGCGGGACGATGCGCTGGTAGCGCGCCAGGTCGATGCCCACCAGCACCACCGACACCAGCGCCTCGCCGCGGCGCGCGAAGGCGGGGCCGGAGATCACCGGCGACACCGCCTTGACTTGCGCAAGCGCGTCCAGCGCGTCGCGCACCTGCTGCCAGTTGTTGATCGAGCGCAGGCGCTGGGCGCGCTTGTTCTCCAGCACCAGCGCGACGCTCCCCGCCGGCGCGGGCAGCACCACGTTGGCCTC
>Ga0209591_10000793_pt1 | contig 40401 bp, 29 predicted proteins | sample MAT01_FD_187207 | JGI IMG/M metagenome (GOLD analysis project Ga0209591, IMG submission 187207) | Freshwater microbial communities from Lake Fryxell liftoff mats and glacier meltwater in Antarctica - MAT-01 (SPAdes) (version 2) | ecosystem: Environmental > Aquatic > Freshwater > Ice > Liftoff... | reverse complement strand
ACGAGATTGTAAAGCTTCAATTCCTGGATGCTGTCCACATAGTCCCTAAAGATTGAGTTTTTGCTTGATTTTAGCAGAAATTCATAAATTACTTACTTGTGACTAGTCTATAGCGATCGCACCCCAACTTCACCCCAATTAATACAAATGTTCTAATTACAGCACTATCGATTACTACCAGCATTCTGTAAAATTCATCCCAAAGAATCAGATAATCCCCCTTACCTGTGGTGGCAGACAGTCCTAAACTGAGAGTGAGAGTTGAAAGGCAGTCGGGAGAAATTTTGTGAAAAAAGTATTATCAATCATTCTTGGTGGTGGCGCGGGTACTCGGCTTTACCCACTAACCAAACTCCGCGCGAAACCAGCAGTACCAGTAGCAGGTAAGTATCGCTTAATTGATATTCCTGTCAGTAACTGCATCAATTCCGAAATATTCAAAATCTACGTCCTGACACAATTCAACTCAGCTTCTCTGAATCGTCACATCGCCCGTACCTACAATTTTAGTGGCTTCAGCGAAGGCTTTGTGGAAGTGCTAGCCGCACAACAAACACCAGAAAACCCTAACTGGTTCCAAGGTACAGCCGATGCTGTGCGTCAGTATCTATGGCTGTTGGAAGAATGGGATGCAGATGAATATCTGATCCTCTCAGGAGATCACCTCTACCGCATGGATTATCGCCAGTTTATCCAGCGCCATAGAGACACGGGGGCTGATATTACTCTCTCAGTCATTCCCATTGATGAGCGCCGCGCCTCAGATTTTGGCTTGATGAAAATTGACGGTTCTGGTAGGGTAATTGATTTTAGTGAAAAACCCAAAGGTGAAGCGTTAATCCAAATGCAAGTTGATACAAGCGTACTGGGATTAACAAAAGAACAAGCTAAACTACAGCCTTACATTGCCTCAATGGGGATTTATGTCTTTAAAAAAGAGGTTTTGTTCAAGTTGTTGAGAGAATCTTTAGAACGGACGGATTTTGGTAAAGAAATTATTCCTGATGCCTCTAAAGATTACAATGTTCAAGCTTACCTCTTTGATGACTACTGGGAAGATATTGGAACAATTGAAGCATTTTATCAAGCAAATTTAGCACTGACTCAGCAACCCCAGCCACCCTTTAGTTTCTACGACGAAAAGGCACCAATTTACACCCGCGCTCGTTATTTACCTCCGAGTAAACTATTAGATTGCCAGGTAACAGAATCAATGATCAGCGAAGGTTGTATTTTGAAGAATTGCCGCATTCAACATTCAGTTTTGGGAGTGCGATCGCGAATTGAATCTGGCTGCCTCATCGATGAATCTTTGCTCATGGGTGCAGATTTTTACCAAGCTTCTGTAGAACGCAAATCCAACGTAGAACAAGGTGACATTCCTGTAGGTATTGGTAGTGACTCGATTATTCGCCGTGCCATCATCGATAAAAACGCCAGTATCGGTCACGATGTCAAAATTATCAATAAAGATAACGTGCAAGAAGCTGACCGCGAAAGTCAAGGTTTCTACATCCGCAGTGGCATCGTGGTTGTGCTGAAAAATGCTGTCATTCCCGATGGAACCATCATCTAATAGTTAGGAGTTAGGAGTTATGAGTTAATGACTAAAAATTCTGATTACTCCTCACTCCTCACTTTTAATTCTTCACTCCTAACTTCTCACTCCTCACTTTTTTTGTTGATTGGTCTTCCAGGTAGCGGTAAGTCAACTTTGGCAAAGCAATTACTGGCAGAATGCCCCCAGATGCCACTGATTTCTACGGATGGCATCCGGGGGCAACTGTTCGGTTCCCAAGCTATTCAGGGGCCGTGGCTAGTGATTTGGCAAGAAGTAGGACGGCAATTTCAGCAAGCTATTTCTACAAATAATACAGCTATTTTCGATGCTACCAATGCCCAGCGCCGCCATCGCCGTGAAGTTATTGCTTTAGCCCGTGACTTGGGTTTTACCCACATTACGGGAATTTGGGTGGATACGCCAGTGTGGCTGTGTTTAGCACGTAATAAAAAGCGATCGCGCCAGGTTCCTGAAGAAATTATTTTGCGGATGCACCGTCAACTCCGGGATGCTCCCCCAAGCCTGGAAGAGGGATTAGACAGGCTGATCCGCTTATCAGAAAAATCAGAGTACGGAAATTGCGATCGCTTCTTGAGCGAGAACCACACTTGAATTTCTATATTCTTTGTTAATTTAAAGTCAGATTCTCTTTGCTTGGCACTATGTCGGGCAAACTAACATCTTTTATCTTAAAAAAACATAACAGGAATTTCTATAGGAGGCTGGTAAATAGATGGCTGCAACCGACTTCAAAGACTATTACGCAATTTTGGGAGTCAGTAAGACTGCTACTCAAGAGGAGATTAAGCAAGCCTTTCGTAAACTAGCCCGCAAATATCACCCTGATGTCAATCCAAATAACAAACAGGCAGAAGCACGCTTTAAAGAAGTTAGCGAAGCCTACGAAGTTGTGTCAGACTCAGATAAACGCAAAAAATACGACCAATTCGGTCAATATTGGAAACAGGCTGGTGAAGGTTTCTCATCTGGCGGCGCTGGTGTTGATATGGGTGGCTTTGACTTCAGCCAATACGGAAATTTTGATGAGTTCATTAATGAGTTGCTAGGACGCTTTGGTGGTGCTACCCCTGGCGGTGGGCGACAAAGTTACTCACAACAAAATAATAATTACTCAAATTACTCACAAAATTACTCATACCGCAGTTCCACAGGTACGACGACTGGTTTTAGCGGCGGCTTTAACGATTATGGGTTTGGTGATGCAAGTACGGGTACTTCTCAGGATAGTGAAGCTGCGATCGCTCTCACTTTTGCTGAAGCATTTAACGGTGTGCAAAAGCGCTTCAGTTTAGGTAACGAAACAATTGATGTTCGTATCCCATCTGGCGCTAAACCTGGTACTCGCCTGCGCGTGCGGGGCAAAGGTCAAATCAACCCGATGACTCAACAACGAGGGGATTTGTATTTAAAAGTCGAACTTCAGCCGCACTCGTTCTTCCAAATGGAAGGGGAGAATTTGGTGTGCGAAGTGCCAATCACGCCAGATGAAGCTACCTTGGGAGCATCTATTGATGTACCCACTCCCGATGGTTTAGTTAATGTCAAGCTACCAGCAGGAGTGCGTTCTGGCCAATCGCTGCGTTTACGTGGCAAAGGTTGGCCTCTCGCTAAAGGTGGACGTGGCGATCAGCTGGTGAAGGTGGCGATCGCACCACCAAAAGACCTCAGCCAGCAAGAGCGGGAATATTATGAAAAAATCCGGGCTATACGTACTTATAATCCCCGCAGTCATTTGCAGCAAGTCAAGCTGTAAAAATTTAGCTTTGTAGAGAGGGTAAATTTACCCTCTCTACATTCAAGTATGAATTTGCTGCCTATTTCTCGCTACCACGATGGACGAAAATGCTCGATTAAGGAGATACCCATGAAAGAATTAATGAAACAGCCTTCATCTTGGCTACCAAATGGAATAAAACTTAATCTTTCTGATCAAATTTCGTCCTTTTTCTTTTACTGAAGAATTACAAATTCGTTTAGAGGAACTTTTAGAAAAGAATAAAGAAAATTTACTCAATCTTGATGAACAAGCAGAATTAGCTGGTTTATTGGAATTAGAAAAAATTTTTAGTTTTATCAATGCTAAACTCGCTTCTTAATTGTGGTTATAAACAATTTTGTTCGTTTAAACGTCCGCAAAAGAGCAAAATACTAATGTTCTAACAAAGTCTCAACACTAGCATTGTGATCCAAAAAAGAAAATAAATGCCAGTAGCGAAGTTTCCCTTCTTTATCTAATACGAACTGGGCTGGTAAAGGCGCTCCCAGAGCTTGCCCCACTTGATAGGTACGAAAAACTCGACAACTAGGATCGCTCAATAACGGCATTTTTAAACCTAAATCACTCACAACAATTTGACTTTGCCGTTCATCGGTACTAGTAACTAGTAAAACTTCTATACCGCGATTTTTAAACTGCTCGTAGTTTTCATTTAAAGCTTTAATGTGAGGAAAACAAAAGGGGCAATATTGTTTTTCAGTAAAGATGCGAGTAAAGGCAAGTAACACTGGTTGCTTGCCTTTATAATCAGACAATTTTACTAAAGTTCCATTGGTAATATCTGGCAGTTTAAAGTCTGGTGTTCCCACTCCTAACCTGAGTTTATTTGTCGCTGGAACTGGTAAAAAATTGCGGAAGAATCGCTCATTTAATAACCCAGTAAAATCAGTTGAAGTAAGCATATTTCTATCCCTGATTATTTAAATACTATTTTATTAAAAAACCACAGATAGATACCGAGGTTGACACTGTTTAATGTGTATCTCTGTTTATCTGTGGTTTTCGTTGATTTTAGTCTCAACTCCTACAGGATGGATTAGATCCTAGCTAGCGAAATTTAGACAGCAGAGAAGTAGACTTTAGACTTCACTGGGTCAGGATTCATTGTCTTGTCACCAGGTTTCCAACCAGCTGGGCAAACTTCGTCGGGGTGAGACTGAACATACTGAATTGCTTGTAATGTCCGCAGGGTTTCATCAACGCTGCGACCAAAAGCTAGATTGTTGATGGTGGCGTGCTGTATGATACCATCTTTATCTATGAGGAACAGACCACGCAAGGCAATGCCAGCTGCTGGATCAAGAACGTTGTAAGCGGCGCTAATCTCTTTTTTGATGTCGGAGACTAGAGGATAATTCAGGTCGCCGACGCCACCAGACTTACGATCTGTTTGAATCCAAGCGAGGTGGGAGAATTCACTATCAACAGAAAGCCCAAGGACTTCTGTATTGATTTTCTTGAATTCTTCGTAGCGATCGCTAAATGCTGTGATTTCAGTGGGACAAACAAAGGTAAAGTCTAGTGGGTAGAAAAACAGGACGACATACTTCCCGCGATAATCGGAAAGTTTGATTGTCTTAAATTCCTGATCTACCACAGCCGTTGCTGTGAAATCGGGAGCTTGTTGACCAACGCGGAGGCTTCCTTCGGTTCCGTAAGTAAGGGACATTAACCTAATTCTCCTTTATTTGTTTAGTAGCGTTAGAATTCGGGTCAAGTAAAACTCACCCATCCACGCTCTCACAGTTTAATTACGATCTGTTACGACTATATCATACTCATAACGATTTTGAGTAGCAAATGCATGATTTAGATACAAGAGAATGGTTGCTTACCAATGGCTTAGGAAGTTTTGCCAGTGGTACAGTTTCGGATGTCCGCACGCGTACTTATCATGGTTGGCTATTTGCCGCGACAAACCCACCTTCTGGGCGAACTCTGCTGTTTTCGCACCTAGAAGCTAGCTTGGAAGTATTAGGGAACGTTGTGGCACTGGGGACAAATTTTTGGGGTAACGGTCAGGTTGAGCCGACAGGCTACGAACTGCTACGCTGTTTTGATATTAACCCAGTTCCAAAATGGATTTGGGGTCAAGATAACTGGCAGTTAACTAGACAATTGGTGATGCCTTATGGCTTGGTAGGGACTGAAGACTGGGGACAAGGGAGGATAAGCAATGCCCCATGCCCAATGCCCAATGCCCACCTCCAATTTTGCCATCGAACTTTAATCCAATATCGTTACGAGGGAACTGATACAGCGATTTTACGGCTGCGACTGCTGATAGCAGAACGTGACTTTCACCACCAGCAAACTGCTAGTCCAAGATTACAGTTCTCAGAATTGCTTGGGCAGCAGCAAGTCTGTCTGCAAGCAAAAAATGCTGGGCATTTCGGTATACCTTGGCACTTGCGCTGGACACAGGGAAGATATCAAACAGATGCAGTTTGGTATTGGAATTATGGATTACCTGAGGAGACAAAACGGGGATTAGGCGACAAGGAAGACCTCTACAGTCCTGGTTACTTGATAGTCATACTGCAACCAGGAGATGCGGTAACTCTAGAAGCACGAGTAGGTTTTCCCGACTCGATGGCAGGTGTTCTCACCTCCGAAACCTTTGCAGAAGTTGTGGAGGCAGAGCAAGAACGGCTCTCACAGATTTTTGGCTGGAGTAAAGGAGGGACTGGGGAAGAGTTTTTCAATACCCAATCCCCAATCCCCAATCCCCACTCCCCACTCTGGCAACAACTAATTAAAGCAAGCGATCAGTTTATCGTTTATCGAGCCTCAATTGCTGGCCCTACAGTCATTGCTGGTTATCACTGGTTTAATGACTGGGGACGCGACACATTAATTGCTTTACCTGGATTGGCACTAGTTCCACGGCGCTTTGACTTGGCAAAAGGAATATTGCGGACTTTTGGGCATTATTGCCGCCACGGTTTGATTCCTAATGCATTTCTTGATGTCAATGGAGAACCAATTTATAACAGTATTGATGCGGCGTTGTGGTGGATTGAAACTTTAGGACTTTATTTAGAAGCTACCCAAGACTGGGAATTTTTGGCGGAGCAATTCCCCACAGTACAGCAAATCTACAAAGCATTTGTCGGTAGTACACATTTCAATGTCCAGATCGATGCTACCGATGGGCTAGTTAGTTGGGATGCTCCTGGTGTAGCCCTTACCTGGATGGATGTGGTTATTGGGGCAGATCCTGTTACTCCCCGTTATGGTAAGCCAGTGGAAATCAATGCGCTGTGGTATTCTGCTTTATGTTGGCTGAGTCAGTGGGCAGAACGATTGAGCCAGCTTGAGTTTGGTGAGCCAGTGCGTCTCACTAAGCAAGCACAGCGTTATGCTCAACAAGCAGAACGTGTGAAAACCTCGCTGCAAAAGTTCTGGAATCCTCATCTGGGTTATCTGTACGATACTATTGATCCGGACGATCGCCGGAATATTCAAGTTCGTCCCAATGCCGTTTTGGCGCTGTCGCTTCACCATTGCGCCTTTTCTGAACAGCAAGGGTGTCAGATATTAGATTTAGCAACTGTCAGCTTACTCACCCCCTATGGTCTTCGCAGTCTTGATCCAGGAGATCCCGAATACAAGGGAAGATATGAGGGTAATCAAAAGCAACGCGATCGCGCCTATCACCAAGGCACTGTTTGGGCTTGGCTAATTGGCCCATATATTCGGGCTTGGCAACGTTTTTATCCACAGAGATCACTGCCTTTTGATTGGCAACCCCTGCTAGATCATTTCCAATTTGATGCTTGTCTTGGTTCTATTTCTGAGATTTTTGATGGCGATGCACCTCATACACCCAGAGGCGCGATCGCTCAAGCTTGGTCTGTTGCCGAAGTCATCCGCCACATTAAATAGTGCTGAATATAATTTTCTTGACCAAGAAACTTCTAAGCTGCTGAAAAATATTGGTTGCTCCCATCTTATTGTCAAGAACATGAATCTACTAATTAACTCATGAGTGAAGAACGAGAAAGAGCCGATAATGATTCCCCGTGGAAAGAAATCCTAGAAGCTTACTTCCCACAAGCAATGCAATTTTTCTTTCCGCAAACAGCAGCACTAATTAATTGGGAACGTCCCCACGAGTTTCTTGATAAGGAATTTAAACAAATAGACCGGGAAGCAGAACTTGGTAGAAGATATGCAGATAAATTGGTAACCTCTATCGTTTTATCGATTGGGTTATGATTTTACCAAAAGGATTAGAAGCAGAATTTTGGCAGGAGTTTAAACAATTCGAGCAGGAGCGTACCATGAGTTACATTACCACAGGCGAGCGCATTGGCTACGAGCGAGGGAAGGAGGAAGGACAACAGGAACAAGCACAAACACTTGTACTACGACAGCTACAAAAACGGGTAGGAGAGTTACCACAACAGCTTCGAGAACAGATTCAGGGTCTCTCTCTAGAACAATTGGAAGCACTGGGTGAGGCTTTGTTAGATTTTAGTGCGATCGCTGATTTGCTCAACTGGCTACAAACTGATCAAACAGTTAGCGCTGAGTCCTGAGTATTAGAGGTCAAACTTGCCTCTTACAGAGCAGTCAAAGTTACTCTATTTTAACTCCACTTACCACTCACTACTTATAACTTTAAAAGTGGCTCAGGTCGGAGTTGAACCAACGACCCCAGGCTTATGAGTCCCGTGCTCTAACCAACTGAGCTACTGAGCCATATTCATTTTAATCATTACCTAATATAGCATACAAATTTGCTCAATAATAACTTTTTTGCAATTTTATTAGAACTTCTATCCTTGTTGAGTTCATAGAAAGCAAAAGAGGGAGGTAAACTCCCTCAACTAACAAGGCAATGATTTAGTTACAGACAGCCAATAATTACACGCGATTTGCTGGTAGGAAAGCTATTGGGTTAACAGCGCCTTTACCTGATGGGCGGATTTCAAAGTGGGTGTGTGGTCCAGTACTGTGACCAGTGCTACCCATTAAAGCAATTGTGTCGCCCTGATTTACTTGCTGACCAGGTTGCACCAAAATCTTGCTGTTATGGGCATAGCGAGTCGTGCTGCCATCAGGATGGAGGACTTCCACAAGGTTGCCGTAGCCACCCTTGTTCCAGCCAGCTTTTGCTATTGTACCCGCAGCTGAGGAAACAACTGGTGTGCCAGTGGAGTTAGCAATATCAATTCCTCGGTGCATTCTTCCCCAGCGCCAGCCATAGCCAGAAGTGAGAGTACCCTTTGCTGGCCAGGTGTAAGCTATGGATGAAGAAGATGGAGGAGGTATAAGTTCGTCAATCGGCCTGGGCAAGTATTGATCCACTGCTGCCAAAGGCGGTATTATCTGTGGAGAAACTGTCCTTCCCCGCATCTTTCCTAAGGAATCCGAGGCATTTACTCTTCTAGAAGGGGTTGCAACTTTGATGCCAGATGGACTGCGAGGGGGAGTCCACTGACTAGGAGATCCTAGATTGGGTAAGAATTCTGGATTTACTAGCTCGTTGGCGGGTAAAGTAGCACGGAATTGGGGCTTAATTGGTTGAACGCTATAGTTAGCTCTGATCGGTGTAGGAACTGGAATTACTATCGCTACACTATTCGGTCGAACTGCGGGGTTGCGTACAGTGAAATTATTGGGGCTAGAAACAGGAGTGATCATCGCAGCAGTATTAATTTCGGTAGCTGCTGGCACAACTAAGTTCCCAGACTGTTGAGCGCGATATTTCTGCTGTAACCTCTGGATTTCTGCTTGTAAGCCCCGCAAACGGTCATTATTGTTTCCCCTTGCTACCCTATTTGCAAGTATTTTAGGCTGTTGCATTTCGACAAAAGCTTTTGGTACTGGGGTGTCACCACCTACGGCATAGGAAGTAGCAGCGGTTGGAGATGTTTCTAAGTCGTTCGCACTATCTGCCTGAATTTCATTGTTCGCAATTACCGGTGTGGGGACGGTAACGCTGCTGTTATCGGCAATAGTTGGTGATTGTGAAGCAGGTAGATATGAGTTAGCACCACCAATGTTCACAGGGTAGCTGGCAACATGAGGAGTATTACTGGACTCTCCGAAAGTAGGCTTAGTAGCTACAGTTGCCTCAATTTGAGCAGCAGGAATAATTAGTTTTTGACTAATTTGCAGTTCATTTGGGTTGCTGAGTTTATTTGCCCTAGCTAATTCTGATACTGAAGTATTGTATCTGCTGGCGATCGCTGCTAGTGTATCTCCAGGCTTAACTTCGTAGGCTCTTCGCGTCGAGGACGCGAGAAATGTTGGTGTAGCTGGGACAAATGCACTCGTTTGTGTGTTTTGTTTTAATCTCGATATTAGGTTCGCCTTGCTTGTCTCGTCAGAAATGTCAGACTGGGCTAATACAGTCTTCTCAACTACAGTCGTTGGCTGCACCAAACCCATATCAGCTTGTGATAAATTTTTGGTTTCCCCAGACCGCAACTGTGCCAGACTCTTTCTTAAACGATTCGATTTTTCTTGTAAACGATTCAGTGCGAACTCTTGTTGCGCCTTAAGTTGTGCATTTATTTCACTGTTGGCTGCGCCAGATGTTGCCACTGTTTGTGGTAGGGCACCGACCGATGCATTTGTACTGCCATCAATACCATTAGCATTAGAGTCACCTAGCTTGTTGACTGTTGTCTCAGCTAAGGTATTGCTCAATCCCTGTGCTATGTGGGGCTTCAGGTAGGTAGAATTTTTATAAACTGGTGTTGCTTGAGAAAATGTTGCTGATGCCGGAACTTGCAAAGACATTCCATTTGCCGCAATTTGCCATTTAGCTTCAAGCCCAGGCACTTGTGAGACTGCCGTTGGTTCCATAATCACAGGATTTTCCGGCACGCTCGCTGATGAGACTGCTTGGGACTCCAGCTTTGTGGAGGCAAATTTCACCTTAGTGTTAGAAACAGCAGGAATCGTTGAGGTTGCCTTTTGGTTACCTACAGGCACTGCTGCTTGGGCTTGATCGCTTTGTCGAGTCACCAAAAGGCTGGTTGCTCCCATAGAGATTGCCAAGCCAATCATCGCGGCTTTTGTCCGCACCCGGCGGTTAACTTTTGGATTTATCACATTTAGCAGTTCTACCGGGGCATCATCGCTGCTAGGGTTATTGTTCAACACAGCTTTTACTCTCTTTTTCAATGCTCGTTTCAAAGACGACCTCCTATGATCACTAGCGCTTAACTGATCTCGATTTTTCAGTTGGATACTAGTCAATGATTTAGATCACAACGAACGATAGATCAAGATCACATTCACCAGAGATGCTTACGCAAGATTAACCTGCTTCTCTGATTTAGACAAGTTTACACATATAAGCAAAACTTAAAGTTTGCTGTGTTTACTTGTCTGAACCACTCCTAACACCACTTAGGACGTTTTACCATACTTAATTACTCTTCATCATTATCCGCGCTTGTCTTGCGTCAATCGCGGGGACTGGCCAAACTATTTGCCAAGTCCATAGTCGCTGCTGAGAATTAAATTGCTGCGACTTCTGGAAAAGTAATGCCCCCTTCTGTAGATATATTCAAGATATTTCTACCGAATCCGTCTCAACACGAGACTTTACGTTGATTATTCCCTAAAAAACAACCGTATGAACTATTGGCTGCTTTTGGGTTGCTTTCTAGCGTTCCTTGAGCCAAAGTAGCTCAAATATAAAACCTGACTCGGTTGTAGGGCTTTTGTTCCCCCTTTTAGGATGTTTCAAATTCATCAAAATCTATCATTCTAATTTGGCAATATCCCAAGTTTTATATACAAATTTCTTATAATAACTTTCCCTTTTTTGTAAGTATTTTCCACTACAATTTGTGGATAAATCCAATTTTAGTATATTGTTTTACATATTGTTACGATAAACAAGAAAGTTTTTGCAGCCATAAATAACTCGTCTAATAGATTTCTGGATATTTAATGCGTATATTTACTTGTACTAACAAAAGTAAACAACTATTGTAAGTAGCCTAACTGACGACGGGTTTCAAATAAGCCAATTGCCACACTCACTGACAGATTCAAACTGCGAACTCCCGGTTGGGTCATCGGAATATACAGGGTAGCATCGCAATCTGACAGAATTCCTGATGGTAAGCCCGTGGTTTCACTACCAAACAGCAGCCAATCATCAGGTTGAAACTGAAAGCTTACATAATTACAATTTCCACCGACTGTAAAACCTAACCATCTACCTCCACGCTCCTGATGTAAGGTTTTAAAGGCTTCTAGCGATTCATGATAGTGTAGCTTTACATAAGGCCAGTAATCTAACCCAGCTCTTTTGAGGTAGCGATCGCTAATTTCAAATCCCAAAGGCCCTACCAAATGTAACTCTGTACCCGTAGCTGCACAAGTACGAGCAATATTACCTGTATTAGGAGGGATTTGCGGGTTAACTAAAACTACCTGAGTCATTATCCGTATAATTTACGTGTTGTATAAAACAATTTATTGTAAATGTTAAATCTACCAAAAGGTAGAGGCTATTCATAGGTTTTGTTAATAATAATCACGTACTCCCTATTGATTAGATTTTTAAAACGAATAGCGAACGCTCCCAGGGCAATGTCTGAGAGGATATTTGGTTAAAATTAGAGAATATTAAGTTTTATGTGGAAGAAGTGGGGAGTGGGGAGTTATAAGAATTCTTCCCCAATGCCTAACGCCTCTTGAATTAGGCTAGCAGGGACGAACACAATTTGTCTTCGAGTTCGATTTCGCGTTCTTGGGTGGCGACAATGGCCTGAGTGATGACGCGCTGGCTGTCAAAACCAACTGCGTGTAATTGCAACCACTGTTGAGCTTCATTGCCTTCGCGGAGGATTTTTTGCAAGGGGGAAAGGAAACAGCTAAAGCCTTGTTGTTTGGCGATCGCCCAAACATCTTGATACATTTGAGCAATCCAATCTCGTGCTACAATGGTTCTACCATCTTGCCAATGCCTCAAATGAGCATCAAGGCTACCAACAGCAGCAGCAGCTTCGTTCTCAGCAGTTAGCCTGACGAGTTCTTCAGGAGAAAAGGTACTTTGGGTTAACGGATCGATGGTGGGATTTTCGATTATTTGCAACAAACGTGCTTCCAATAAGGCACTAATCGCCAGCAAGGCAATAGGATCTATGACTAAATCGCAAATTCGCAGTTCTAGCCGATTTAGGTCATAGGGACGGCGATCGCCATTTGGTCGCACTGATGACCACAAATGCCGCACGTTTTGCATTGTTCCAGCAGCGAGTTGATTTTCCATCCACTGAATATGATCGGCGTGGCTAGCAAACAATGGTACATGGCTAGGCGTTTGCGGAAATAAGCCCCAGCGAGTGGAGTGATAGCCAGTCGCTTTGCCATTCAGAAAGGGAGATGAAGCACTGAGGGCGAGAAATAGAGGTGCTTCCATACGGATCACCCGACACGCCCGCATTAATACTTCTGGGTCACTGATACCTACATTGATATGTACGCTAGCGGTGACTACTTTCGTGCCGTAGGTGTTCTCAATGTAGTCATGATAGGGGTTTGCTGGATCAGAACGCAGAAAGCGATCGCTCCCACCCAAAGATAAAGTACTCCCCGGTATCAAGGTGTAATCGCCCAAGCGATTGAGGTAGTTTCGCAACACCCGCCGGGGACGCAGCAAAGCACACAATAAATTTTCGTAATCAGGGGATGGTTGGGTTATGTATTCGACGTTGCGACTATCTGGCTCCCGCATAAATCCATCCAAAGCCGCAACAATATTGTCGGAGAGACCGACGATTTCACCTTGAAGTGTGCCAGTGTAAACCTCAATCTCAAAGCCTTTTAATAAGACCACCTTGTTCTCCTCGGCTCTCTCTGCCTATAAATTGTATCGAATAAGACGAATTTCTGTATCTATCTTTAAGTCAATCAAAGGTTAAGAATCATTTAATTGCTAAATCATGCCAAATCCGAACGACAGATTTATTGGCTGTCTTCCAAAAAATTATTACTATGGAAGTATGAAAAATATCTTAATATCGGTTAAGTACGATACAGAATAAAATTAGCAGGTGAATCACTCTCTTGGGCAATATTGAGACGTAGAAACTGCACCCATATTTCATCACTAAGTAAGTTTAAAACAGTATTAGGGTTGTTAAGTGCGATCGCGCCTATAACTTTACGCCATCCCTGTTGCAATGACTCAACAAAAGCCTCTTCAATAGAAACTTGATTCAGCAACAAAAGTGCCGTTTTAAAACTTGCTGAATCACCTAGTAAATTTTTCGATCTTAATCCCTGTAGTGCTACATTCAACCACACAGGCAGAAGTTCCAGCCAGTTATTTTGCTGTATCTCTTGGAGTGCAATATCTTCCATACCTAGCGCACCCCACACACATAAAGACTCTACAGCCATTTTAGAATCACGGTTTTCTATAGCATTTCCCCATAATTTTTGAGCGTGATTTTGGAAGCGATTAGCGAGAAATTCATAAGCTTCCTGAACTTGAGGCAAAATTGTAACTTTATAAACTGACTCACCTCGTGGTAGATAATCGCCGCGATAAGATAGCCAGTTATGAGAACCACAAAGATGGATTTCCTGATCAACTATTACTTCTTTAACATGGGAATCTCCCAACCAAAAAACCTGTACAGATGGTAAACCATCAGGTGTTTTTATCGCTCGAAGTTTTTTCTCTACTTCTGGTGGAATTGGTTTATCTTCATCTTCTTGTCGCCGCGCAATTCCATGTCCAATTAAAATCCAAACTCCGCGATTAGCTAATTTCTGTAACAGAGTTAGAAATGTGTCATTGACAACTGCCTGATTCACCCAAGGAGAGTAAATCAAAACCTGATGTTTAGCCGAATTTAAAACTTCTGAAAAAGCTTGGCTAATTTGTCCATCGCGTAACTGTATAGCTTCACCTAACACCGGAGAATTATCTACTTTTTCACCTGCTTTCGTAGCAGTTTCTAGCACCTTTTGGCGAATATTTTCGAGTCTAGCTTCTATTTCAGTATTTTTTTGCTTAAGAATGGCTTCACGTTCAAAATTGATGGTTTCGGTTGACAATTTACATAATGCTTGCAAAGATATTTTCCCTTCAGCGTGTAGCACTTCCAATAAGTTTGATGCTGACTCTAAAATTTGCTTTCCATTTCTTATTTGAATGCTCAATTTATCTTCTAATGCGTCGAAGATAACGAAAAGCGATATCTTTCTCCAAATTTTTTGAGTCGGAGTTAGTACCTTATAAGAAGTGACGATTTTTCCTTCTTCTGGGACATGAAGTGCTAAACCTGAAGCTTGAATATTTTTTTGTATTTCCTCAAGCGGTAACACCGAAATATCAGCAATTCTATGATCAATATTTATAAAATCTGCTAAGTCAGGTAAATTTATTACTGTCTCGCTTAGTGATTCCGATTGAAAGGTTATTTTGTCGCTTAACGGGTCTGTAATAGCATTAAGCTGTACAGGATATGGGGGCTGTGGTACAGATCCTCTTTCATAGAATGAACGCCCTTCAGGAGTGACTGTAATTGGCGACGTTGCTAATAGAGTTTGTAATGAACGAAGAGTTGCAGTAGTAGTTTTAATAAATACAGAATCAAGACCAAGTACAGATGCTAATTCATCCTCTGTTGGTGGAGGTTGAAATTCAATAGCAGCGCGGATGATAAATTCTTCGAGGACGTTAAACTGGCGGGGTTCTTTGATATTTACTTCTATAGGAGTTTGACGCAAGCCGTAACGAAATTGACGCGCTGCTAAAACTGATAAACTGGGACTTTGCGCTTCTATTTCGTCTACAAAATTTTTGAGATTGTCATCAATAGGTTTAGCAGAAGAGGCGAGAAACATCAACGTAACAAGATTGGATAATTTAATTTGTACAAATACTTGTAACCCATGAGGCAAACTAGTTTTATGCTTTCAACAAGCCTTGACGACGACTAGCCCACCAAGCAAATCCAGCACCAGTGACAAACATTAGCAAACCATAAATTGCCCCAGGAATAGCCATTGTGGGCGTATTCAGCAGCGTAGGTGTAGAAGCGATCGCGATCGCTAGAGTCCCATTTTGAATTCCTACTTCTATGGTAATTGCTGTAATGCGTTTTTCTCCTAATCGGGTTAAGGTTGCGATCGCAAAACCTAAAGCCATTGCAACCACATTCAAAACCAGAGTTGCCAAGCCCACATCTATTACGTAAGAAACAAAATTATTCCGTTCTCGCAGTAGCACTCCAGTAATTACCACCGCCAGGAAAAATAAAGACACCCACTTCACAGGTTTATCTGCCTTGTCTGCCAATCCGGGTGCATACCGCTTGGCTATCATCCCAATTGCTATAGGTAGAAGTGTAATCACCGCAATCTGCAAAACAGTGTTTAAGAAAGGTAACTGTAGCGTTGTTCCTTCCCCCAAAAATCTCTGCATTGACAAATTTACTACCAGAGGAATCGTAAAAACCGTAATGAAACTACTAATAGCTGTTAGCGTCACAGAAAGAGCAACATCACCCCCAGCCAAAAACGTAATCATATTAGAAGTAGCGCCACCGGGACAGGCTGCTAAAATCATCACACCTACTGCTAATTGTGGTTCAAGGGGAAACACCGACGCAATGCCAAAGCCTACAATCGGCAACATGATCAACTGTGCCACCAAGCCAATCACCACTGCTTTGGGATAAATTACAACTCGCTTGAAGTCCTCTAAGGTCAAGGTTAACCCCATGCCTAACATGATAATAAATAGAGCCAGGGGCAGAAAAACAGCCGTCAGAAAATTTGCTTCCATCCGTAACCCGCGTTGGTAACAATAAAAGTGCCTCTGGATTGTACCGTGTTCCCGTTAAAATTCTAAGTCAGCTATTTGTGAAGCGCCTGTTGAAAAGTCTTGATAAGTAATCGGACAAGATTAATTACACAAAAATCTGGACTGAAATCCTTGACTAGCAAAGAATTGGTAAATAACTAATATGTAATTAATTCTGTCCAGGTACTTAGCATCAACATGATTCACCATATTAATGCAGCGTAACAACAAATCCAGATCGATACCTTTAATTTCTGTACCGTCAATTAAAAAATAACGCGATGTGCAACTTATTCTTAAAATCCCGCTTCCATTCTTCTCCCGGAAAGGTCGAGAGACTTTTATTCTTGCTCCCCAACGCTAGTAGCTACAGTGTACACACAAGTCTTCTAGAGTTGCCCCATAGACTTTTGATCCCCCCAACCCCCCTTAAAAAGGGGGGCAAAAAGTTCTCAAAGTCCCCCAATTTATCGGGGGATTTAGGAGGATCTACGACGATTTTGGTTTTTTTAGAAGAGTTGTGTGTACACCGTAGAACGCTAGTAGGGAAGGGGGTGAGAGTCAAGTTGCACACAACGTTAAATACTTTTTTAGCTTACCAATTAGACAGATGGAGTTCCCCCCTAGAATCTCCATCAAAATCATCGTTGGCGCTTAGATAACCACAATATTGGTATTACTCAGGGCAGGATTGCCGGATAAAGTGGCAATCTGTAATGGTGCAGATCCGCCTAAGCTGCCATCGGCATCGAAAAAGAAAGCTCCATTTGTTGTATTGTAAATGAACCGCTGAGTTGTGGTGTTTGCTGTCGTAATGCCCGCACCGAAACGAAAACGGTTTGAGCTTAAGGTGCCTGCGATTAATCCCCCACCAAAGCCGACGGCAGATACCTGAATCCTGTCGCCACCAGAGCCACTGAAACCATTAATTGTATCCAAGCGATCGCTCGCAGCTGTAAACCGATAAGCATCTGCTCCATCACCTCCAGTTAGTACATCATTTCCGGCACCACCAACCAGTAGGTCATTACCAGTACCACCGGTTAGTATGTCATTGCCAGCACCGCCAGTGAGGGTGTCATTGCCCCCAGCCCCATTGAAGTTATCGTTGCCGCTACCGCCAGCGATCGCATTGTTCCCACCATCGCCGGTGAAAACTCGTCCGAGATCGTTGAGCGTCAGACGGTAGTCTCCCGTAGCCCCTGAACCAGCTACATCGCCAAGACCTGTCAGAACGTTGTAATTGGAGTTCGGGTTTAACGACACGCCGACGTAGTATGTACCCGCCTGAGTAAATGTATAAGCCAAGTAGGAGAACTGGCTAGAAGCTTCACCCGGCGCGGCTGCATCGTTGTTGGCCGCCAGTTGTGTGCCGTTCGAGCTGAAGACCCTCAGGTAGCTGTTGAAGTTTGACCCATTGCGAGAATCCACATCGAACCCAACCCGTTGCCCGGCAGAGACCGTAAACTTGACCAGATCGGCATCAGTTTGGGGATTTAAGGAAAAGTCAACGAATTCACCTAGTGTCTTAACATTCGCTGTACGATTTTGAACTTCAGCGATCGTGTCATCAGGATCTTGACTTGGGCTGACAAACTTTGAGGTCAGAGTGTAGTTTGTGCCACCGTTAACCCCCTGGACTCTGGCAAAATAACGACCAGCCTCAAGTACCCGTGAGATACTTTCTGTAGGCGAATCTAAGGCGTTTGATGTTACCAAGATATCACCTGCATCGATCGCATTGTTATTGTTGACATCCTTAATCAGTGAAAGCGATAAGTCTTCACCAGCAACGCCCGTTGTGTTCAGCGTGACTTCGTAAGTACTTGGCAGATCAAAGCGATAGAAGTCGTTGACATCGCTGGAGGCATCGGAGAATTGTTCGATAGAATCCTGGAAAGTTTGGTTAGGTGGCGTTGTCCCAGCGATCGCTGCTAGTGGGCGGGCTGTGCTTAAGGTATTTCCGGCGTAGTCTGCCACTAGTCGAACGTAGTAGGCGGACTGTTCACCGTTACCATTGGTATGCAGAAAGTACGTTCCGGCTGCCAGATTGTATGAGTTACCACTAAAGGGCGTAATGGTTTCACCAGCATCGAGCCGTTGGTTATTGTTCAAGTCCCGGACAATTGATACAGAGGGATTCTGCGTACCTCTAGAGTAGTAGGGGTTGTTGGATGCTGAAGCAAGGAGTTGGCCAGCAGTGGTCATCGTGAACTTGAAGTAATCAGAGAAATCACCCGCACTGATGCCAAACCCATCATCTATAAAGGGTGTTTCCCCAATTAAAGCACCAAGCGATCGCGCCTTTGACATATTATTGTACGCCTGTGGATCGCCGGAAACAGCATCGAAGTCGGAATCAAGATCGAGCTGATAGCTGGTATAAGCCCCATTTGGCACTACCTGAACGTAATAAGTACCCGCCCCTAACGTGGTTGAGAGCTGATCGTCTCCTGGGTTCGATGATGAAAGAAAGACTTCTCCTGGGGAAATAAACCCGTCGTTGTTTGTGTCACGGGCAAGGCGTAAATCGGCATCGAAGGTTGGAGGCGCAAAGTTATCAGTATCGATGTCCAATCGTAAATCGATCGGTGAGGTCTTATCTAAGGTGAATTTGTAGAGGTCGTTAGCATCTTCATAGGTTGGCAGCCCAAATGGGCCTCCTACCATGTCGTACAAGCGGCGACTAGTGCCGCTAAGATTGCCTAAGTCTCGTGCTGTGCCAGTAACGTCACCCGCGTAATCAGTAACGATGCGGACAGTGTAAGGGTCGGAGCCGTAAGTCTGAGTATACTTGACATAGTAGATACCAGCAGGGGCAGAATAGCGATCGACATTGAGACCATTGCCAAAAACCGCACCAGAGACCGTCTGTAGTATGTTGCCATTAGAGTCGAGCAATTGCATTGTGGCTTGCAACCCACCACTAGAGGTGTCTCTCATCCGTAAACTGATGGTGCCAGAGGCTTCCATCGTGAATTTCATGATATCGACGTTATCTCGATAATCGAGATAGTCTTGCCAGTTAATCTTGTTATAAGCCAAATACTTACTGCTGGTTTGACCCCAACTGGTGCCGATATCCCTTGCTGTTGCTAAGGTTGCGCCAGAATAGTCGTTGTATAAGTACAGCCCATAGTTCGTCGTATTAGATGCGTTGTAGTTGTGTACCTTAACGTAATAGTACTGATTGCCCTGTAGCGAAGCGTTGATCGTCTCGCTCAGGTTGCCGCCCTGGGTACTACTGGCAACTAGGTTTTGGTTTTGGTCGTAAAGGTAGATGTCGGCGTCGGCTGACAAGCCGTTGAGAGCGGCGTAGAGGGTTGACGGCCCATAGAGGGTATAAAACGCATAGTAATCATCTAAATCGCCCGGACTAACCGAGTCACTGGTAAAGAAGTTCTGTTCCAGATAAATGTCGGGTACAAATGTCGCTTCGTTGAAGGTATTGTTAGGTTCTGTCATAGAAAGAATTTTCAATTAGGTGTAGAGAAAAAAGAAAAGAGCAAATATGCACAGATAATTTGTGAAAGGCTCCTCAAGAAACTTGGAAGCCTTAGAGTAATGCAATTCTCAGACTTTTTTGATGTAGCAAAGATTAAGTTTTAATAACCTTTGCAAATTACCCAAAACGTTAACTAAAGTAATTCGACAACAATAAGAGATAGGCTTCATGAAATAGGAGTAGTTATATCTACCTCCTCCAAAGATGGTGGCGATTCAGAAGAACTAGCGCTACTTTCTGGTGTTGAAAGCTCATCACCTACAACTCCATCCCATGAATAGTTGCAGATTTTAGTGCGAAGCAATGTACCAAAGGTCAGGTTAATTGCCAGGGCGAAGGAATCGATAAAAATTAAATTCACAAAGCGATCGATCATTAGACCCCCTTGAGCTAAATTGAGCATCAAGTTATATTTGCTTTGTGACTACACTTGCCACGATCTCTTTTCCAGAAATGCGTGATATCTCAATACTTCTCGATTAAAGGGAAAGGGGGAATGCGATCGCGAGTAAGGTTAACACAAAAGAATTCAATTGTTTATTGCTTTAATCTTTTCTCCCTTTTTATAAGTGCCATCGATATTTGTTCTACTAAATTCCTTAGATTGCCATCAATAGACATTTCCAAAAATTAAATATGCGTTATCCAGAACCTTTCTAGAGACGTAACAGTGCTACATCTCTTTTTCAACAGATGTCTAATAGGTTTAACAGAAGAGGCGAGAAACATCTACGAAACCTCCATGAAGACTTACAATATTTGAAACTTCAGAATACATACTTCCGACTTTACCTGATTGATGGGTAAATAAATTATGACAACCCACAATTATCAGCAGTTCTTGAGCGCGAGAAAATGCAACATTAACCCGTTCTGGCTTCTTAGCAAAACCCACATCTCCTTTGTTATTGTTGCGAACCATACTCACAATTACAACAGGTCTTTCCATACCTTGAAATCGGTCTACTGTCCCAGTACGAATTTCTAGCGAAGGGAAAAGTTCAGATTGCAGACGTTCATCAATTTTTCTTAATTGAGCGCCATAAAATGTAATTACGGCGATTTCTTTTTTTGGTTCACCATTAGCAACTTTATCAGCCCAAATATTCTCGAACTGCTGACATAGACGTTCTATCGCATCAATTTCTGGAATATTAAAGTAAGAAGTTCCGTTTCTTTGCTCTAAAAACTGATTCTCTATAGGCGTTTTTACCCAGAGAATATGCTGAGATTCTTGGATAATTTCACCTGCTAAATGATGTGCGCGTTTTGTGTCCGGCTCTAAAATACCAGATTCTAATTTACCATCATAAAACTGATTGATTGCACCCATAATAAATGGGTGCATTCGATACTGTGTAGTTAGCATTTGTTTGATGCTTTCATCAGCAGATTCAAACTGACTTTTGAATAGCGATTCTTCTAAAAATTGTAGTTCTTCGCGTGTATTACCAATTGTTTTAGCAACTTCTTCTAAAGTACTAGTATCAAGCATGGGTGGTAATTGCCGATGATCACCTACCATGACTAACTTTTTGCCTTTCAAAGCTGGGATTAGTAACTCTGGTGGAGTACACTTACTAACTTCATCAATGATGACGACATCAAAGGATTTGAATTCTTCCGAAAAACCTCTATTTGCAGCTTGAACACAGGTGATACCGACGACGTTGGCATTATCTAGATATATACGCCTTAAATCGTCGCGATCGCGCTCTGTTGGATTTCTTAATTTTTCAATCCAATCTTGAACAAAATTTTGATATTTGTGGAGATAAATTTCTTCTTTTTGGAGTTGCTGTTGCCAATCTACCAACTTAATATTAATGCTGCGTAATAATTCTATATTAAACAAGTCAGTAGCAGAATTTTCCGGTTTAAATTTATCGGGTATCATTTGCCATTCTGTCAACCACCAATTTCTTTCTTCTATTAAGTTTTCTGATGGTTGTGGTTGTAATTTATTTTCTATTTCGCGGAGGCTAATTTGTAATTTCTGAAGCTGCTGTAGAGAAACTTCAGTTTCTTGTTTTAGTTTTGATAAATGCTCATGTAGAGAGTTTTTAATCATCTCCAGCACAGCAAAAGGTTCTAATGATGAAATTAAGGTTTCAAGTTGACTAATGGAAGTTCCCCAATAATTAACTTGATTTGAAAACTCTTGTGGCTGCTCCCAAATATTTGATTGTGTTGCAAGATATTGTTCAGTTAGAATGCGTAATTGAGCAGGTATATTTTGTTGATTAAGTTCTTGCAATCTATTAATAACTTCTCCAAGTTGCAAATTAGCATCCTGCTGTGCTTTTTCTACCTCAGCTTGGGTAATAGATATTTGGTGTTGACTTATTTCATTTTTCTGAAGTTCATTTAATAGTTGTTGCAGATGCTGAAGCTGTTGTTCAGTTTCGGTTTTGACTTTTAAAACGCATTGACGTGCATTTACAAGAATAGTATCAAGCAATTCTTGTGTAAGGCGGGTGAGAGTAGAGTCGATGTTATTCCATTCCCATGATGTACCATAGGTTTGTTTTATTCTAATTAAAAAAAACTGGGTATTCTCAACCAGTAATTTTCGCTGTTTTGGAGTGAGGAGTTGATAATTGTTAAACTGTTGGTAAGTTTCATGCCATTGGGTGCCATCGCTCTTTGATAGCACCATTGGGATCTGACTAAAATTTTGTTGTAAAAAATAGCTAAAATTATGCTGTTTACCTTTCCTGTCAGTAAAACCTCCTTCTATTTCATAAGCGATCGCTTTTGTCAATAACTCCCATTCTGGTAGGTTAATTTTGTAATTTTTTGGTACTATTGGTAATTTTAATGTATTTGCAAACATCAACAAACCTAGCGGTAAGTCCACTAAATTCTCTGTTAGTGGTAAACCTGATTGATGACAATCTTTCAAGGTTTGATACAGATGGGTAGGTGCTGTAGATTTCCATTCCTTAACTGCTGAGATAATATAATCAATTTCCCGTTTGCGGTTTTCCCAAATCTGGATTGTTTGCTGGATATTTTGCAGTTTGGTAAGATATTGCTGATAATCTGGTTGTAACTGATTTAACGAGGCAAAATTCTGTTTAACAACCTGCACCGATGCTGCAACTTCTAATATGGCTTGACTTACATTTTGAGCATAAGTCAAAGCAGTTTTAAACCCAGAAATTTCTGTTGCTACAGTTTCACGCAACCAAACCGCTAAACCAAAAGCACCAATCGCCGGACGCACAAAGCCAAGTTCATTAGTATATTTGATAGTTTGACGAACACTTGCTAAAAATTCTTCTACTAAACTGTTACCTTCTGTGTATGGCTTAATAAGTGGCAAAAAATCTATAACTTCTGGAGCTTGCCAGTTGATATCTGGTGCAGTATTTAGTATGTTTTCTAGACCTGCAATTAAGGATTCAACCTCGTTTTGTTTTTCGACAATTTCGTTATAAGAATTTTCTTGATTTTTAAAGTTGGACTCTACTTTTACCTTGTTTTTGTTGAATTTATTTTGTTGCTGATTAAATTCTTCCTCTGCTTGGAAGTAAGCTGTAAATCTTTGTGATGATGCTAATAACTGACTGAAAATTTGGATATTTTCAAGCCGTTGTGTAAGATTGTTTTCGCAGTCATTTGCTGTATTTTCTAGCCATCTACCAATCACTTGGTCTTCTAAAAATGGCTGTCCTTCTTCCCCAACTTTCTCGGCTCTCCCCTTGCGGACAGCCCGAATCACTGGGTTATGAACTAATCGACTTAGGGCGTTATCTACTGCTAAATTGGCTTGAGATGCAATTAGAGTCCGTCCACCACGAAGCGCAATTTGATAGCAAATCTCGGCAATTACAGTAGTTTTACCAGTACCCGGTGGCCCTTGGATCAGAACAAGATCCTTAGCGGCAAGTACCTTTTCTACTGCTGCTTTCTGACCAGGATTAGCAGAAGATAATAACAAATCTTGTGTTTGAAGTTCGATAGTTGTTTTAATTTGTCTAGCCTGAGAAGCATCGAATAAAAAGTTGCCCAAATAGGGATTCTGGGTGTAACCATTATTCAAATCTTCCAAGGCTTTTTTCTTGCGCTGAATCTGCTGAATATCACCAACTGCCTCAAAACACAAGAATCCGGTAGCTGGTAATTGATAACGCTCTGCTGCCATGTATTCAGCTAAGTCGCGTTCTAGTCTGAGACTGATAATACAACGGTTGGGGTCAACATCTTCAACAGTCCCTAGTTGGCGGCCATTAATCCAATTTTTTCCGATGGGAGCAGTTTCAAAAAGCTTTAAATCTTCGTTTTTTGTCCGTCTTGCTCGTTCCCAAAAGTTTTCCACGTCGAGGGAATTTTGATAAAAGCCGTCAAGAGTGGCTGAGGATACATCAATTTCAAAACTGATCCGCCTTTTGAAACTATAGTTATGACTTATGTAACGCACGCAAAATTGACGCGCTTTTGCGATTTTTTCTTCAATTTGCAAAAACGCTTTCCAAGCTTTCAGCTGATCTTCTGTAGGTACATGATCGCCACAAACTGGTGCTGCTGCTATACGTGCTAATATCTTTGGCGGAATATCGAGATGATGCTGATGATTAGACAGCAAACGTAAGCGACAAGGTACAGCATAGCTATCGGCGTGTCCCCGTGAGGGTTGTAGCAACTGAGCCGAAAGGATCTTTAAACCGCCGCGTCCATCTTTTTGTACAGCTGCTCTGAATCCTAATGTTTTTCTGAGCTTCTCAAGTCTTTCGGGTAATTGAAAATCATCGCTGTCTGTTGCTATTGTCAAATCCCAAATCTCTTCTCTTTGCTCTTTCCCAGCACCCTTGCGACGCACATAAAATAAAGAAGGCTTTTTACCGACACATTCCAACATTAACTCATTGGCGCGATCGCGCCGCTCTCTAAATTCAGGATATGCCTCTAGGGCAGTTTTACCTTCAAGGTGACGGATAAAACTATCAATTGCTGAAGCTATAAACATATAGCCCCAATCTTCAGAGTTTGTTTTAATTTTCGAGGATTTTGCTGTTAGTTTATTTGCTGCTACACAAATGCTTTCTACCTCGAATTCTGAGATGGTGCTGTTATGGCTTTTGACTACAATTTTGAGCTTTTCGCAAATTGCTAATAGCTTCTTGCTATCCAAATTCAATTCTTTTGCTAGTTCGTAGATTCTGAGTTTGACTTTGTTCATTCAGTACTGCCTTTACACACAAATACAAGCAAAAATACGAAAAATGTTCAACATAAATATTTTTGTTCACGCAGAGACGCAGAGGCGCAGAGAGAGGTAAGATTAAATGGTTTTTAAATTCATCTGTAGTTTAAAAGTAAGTTGGGCTTTTCCAAGAAGTCTTTTGAGGAAATGTGGGATCAAAGTTTGTACTGCTGATAAACTTCACTGGCGGCGCGATGCAACAAGGAGTGTCGCCAAACTAGGGATTTCATATCATCAGCATAACCGCCGCCAATGACGCAAGCGACAGGATAACCGTTATTTATACAGGTACTTAAAACCTGCATTTCCCGGCGAAAAATGCCAGCATCAGTTAGAGCTAATTTGCCTAAGCGATCGCCTATATGCGGATCAACACCTGCATCATAAAATACTAAGTCTGGGTTGACTTTAGATAATAAATCTGTTAGATAATTCGCTAAAGTTTGTAAATAAGCGTCATCTTCCATTCCCAGTGGCAAAGGAACATCCAAATCGCTGTTTTGTTTAGTACCGGGAAAATTAACTTCGCAGTGCATAGAGAAAGTAAAAACGCTCTCATCGTCTTGGAATATAAAAGCGGTGCCGTCTCCTTGATGAACATCCAAATCCACAATGAGGATTTTTTGGACGAGTCCAAATTTTTGCAAAACGCGGCAAGCGATCGCTAAATCGTTGAAAATACAAAAACCAGATCCATAACTAGGAAAGGCATGATGAGTCCCACCAGCAGTATTACAAGCTAAACCCTGACTTAATGCCATTTTAGCAGTAAGTATCGTACCACCTACCGCTACACAGGTACGATTCGCTAATGCTGGACTCCAAGGTAAACCAATGCGACGCTGTGCTTTGGGGTCTAGGGTTCCTTCACAGTAAGCTTTAACGTAGCTTGGGGTGTGGACTAACTCTATCAGTTCTTGCAGGGGACGTTCGGGAGTGTGAAACTGTTCTGTTTGCGCCACGCCGTCAGCTAATAGTAATTCGTAGAGTTGTCGGAATTTAGACATCGGAAAACGATGTCCTTCAGGCAATGGGGCAACATAATCTGGGTGGTAGATAATTGGCAAGTCCATGTTATTAATTGTGAACCATAGTCTGATGCCAAATACACCATTAAATAATTCGTAATTCGTAATTAAATTTTGCAACTGGGATTTAGAACCAGACAAATATACTTACCGCTTATTAGAAGTTCAAGCAACTTAAACCTCCAGAATTTGTTAAATCCAGACTAACTCTTACTAAGGGAGGTGTTTTGTAGAGAGGGGAGGGAGACGGCGCTTATTATATCGTCCTTGCAGGTTTTTGGTGAGCAACACGCAAGCAAATATGGCGGTTGACAGCAGCACTACACTAGCTCCAGAGGCAATGTCGAGGTAGTAGCTGAGGTAAATACCGACAAAGGAAATCGCAGATCCTAAAATCCCAGAGATAATCATCAGATAACCAAAGCGATCGCTCACTAATCGGGCAATTGATGCTGGAATTACCACAGCTGAAATAATCAGAGTTACCCCCAAAACGTTCAGTGTCGCCACCAGTAAAGTCGCCAACATCAAAGCAAATAAAGTATCCATTGCAAAAATGGGTACTCCATGAACTTGGGCAACTTCCCGATCAAAACACCAAAATAGCAACGGGCGATAAAACAAGAACACCAGACTGAGTAAGACAATCGTTACACCCGTCACTACCCACAAATCATTAGGGGAAACGCCCAACACGTTGCCAAACAAAGCGGCTTCAAAGTTTTGGCTAAACTGGCGATAACTACTGATCACAGCTACTCCTAAAGCAAAGCTAGCAGTTGTCACAATTCCAATCGCTGCATCTGAGTAGATTTTACGTCCTGTCAAATATTGAATCAGCAAGGCCGCTGCAAAACCCCAAATCCCAGAGCCAATGTAGAAATTCAAACCCAGTACATAACTCATCACGGCTCCCCCCAAAATCGCATGAGATAAACCGTGGGCAATGTAACTCATTCTCCGAGTTGTAATATAAACTCCCATAATGCCGCATAATAGCCCCGCCATCATGCCTACTAAAATGGCACGACTAAAAAATTCGTAGCGAAACGGAGCTAGTAATAAATCCATATTTTTATGAAGTAGCACAGTTATGTTACACGCAATACTTGTGGCAAGTTGTCTTGCATTTGATGACGTAGAGAAGTACCGCCGCTAGCGATCAAGATTCGGTCTTGTTCGTAAAAAACTACCATTTCTCCCCCAAAAGTCTGCTCAAGATTTGCGGGAGTGAAGACATCAATCGGTTGACCTTGGCAAATTAAACCGTGGTTGAAACACACTACCCAAGGTAAATGAGTAGCTACTGAGTTGAGGTCATGGGTAGAGAGGATAATTGTCAAGCCTTGCTGGTTCAAATCAGCCAATAGGTGCAATAGTTCGTGTTGAACGTGCAAGTCGGAACTACTGGTAGGTTCATCTAGAAGAACTATTTCTGGTTCTCCGACTAAAGCACGGGCAATGAAAACCCTTTGCTGTTGCCCACCAGATAGATTACCAATCGGTTGATGGGCAACATCGGCAACTCCGACGCGCTCTAGGAGTTCGCCGGCAACTTGGCGATCGCGCCGCGAAGACCAAGGCAACATCTTTTGCTTTTGGTAACGCCCCATCATCACCACTTCCAAAGCCGTAACTGGAAAAGTCCAATCCACCGTCTCCACCTGCGGTACATAGCCCACCAAAGGCGGTGCTGCTCCTGGCTTTAAAAGTTTTCCTCGAAACCAAATCTCTCCACCCCAAGGCTGAACTAGCCCTAAAATCGCTCTGATTAAAGTGCTTTTACCACTGCCAGAAGGCCCCACCAAGCCAGTCAGTTGACCAGGGTAAAGCGTCAAATTAACATCCCCAAACACTGCCTGGGTTTGATAACCACAGGTTAAATTTCTAATTTCAAGAATTGGTTGCATCTACTTATTTTATTGATCCTATTTGGTTGCTGCTGGACCAACAATATTTCCAGTGTTCAAATTCTTCACCAAATTAGCATTTCCTCCCAAATTAGAGGCGATAATCCGCATATTGTTAGCCATCATGCCAATATAAGTATGCTCAGGATTAGTGTTTTCCATTGCATTGGCTGAACCGTTTCCTGGTAAATCATCATCGGCAGTGTTGGCTATTTTTACCTTTGCTTCGCGGGCAATTTGTTCTTCTACTTTACTGGGGTAGACCTCAGAACCAAAAATTGCTGGAACGCCTGTTTGACGAATTTGATCAATTAGCTTTGATACATCTTTAGCGGATGGTTCTTTGAAATCTGAAGGTTGAATCGCCCCAATTACTTCAAAACCATACTCTCTAGCCCAATACGCCCAAGAATCGTGGTAGGTCAAAAGTTTACGGTTTTTGGCGGGAATACTGGCGACGATTTCTCGTGTTGCTTTGTCTAGGGCATCCAGACGTTGTAAGTAATTTTTGAGATTGGTAGCGTAGTAGTCTTTGCCAGCCGGATCTAAGGTGGTTAACTCTTGGGCGGCTAGTTTGGCGTAAGCCTCAGCATACTTGGGGTTTACCCACAGATGAGGATTGGGATCACCCTTTTCTTTAGGAAAGCTGAAGTCGAACAGCCACTGGTCTTGGGTAATGGTTTTATTACCTAGTTCAAAGATTTTAGTTTCTTTGGGTTTTGAGGCGTTTGCTAGTTTTTCTGTGGGGGATTCTAAATTCAATCCGTTGGTAATGATTAGATTAGCTTTGGATAGCAAATCAGCGTCGCTGGGACGAGGTTCAAAGGTATGGGAATCGGTTCCCTCTGGAATAATCCCCTTAACCTCTAAGCGATCGCCCGCAATGTTACTTACGATATTGGTTAAAGGAGCAACTGTGGTGACAACTAAAAGCTTATTTTGTGTCTTTTGCTCTCCTGCTTGAACTGGAGTGCTGGTTACTTCCGGGTTGGAAGACACAGTTTTATCCTGAGGGGGACTGCAAGATACCACCATGAAGCTAAGTATAAGTAGCAATATCGGAAGGGTCTTCATTACACTCAAGCCTTCTAAATTAAAGGGTCAAACTTTCATTAAACCTTTTCCCAATATTAAGATGCAATGCCCCCTCCGGGTATTTTCGGTTGATTTTTAGATTTTTTTACCCAATATCCTACTTAACCGGAATTGGGTAAATCCAGGGTTAGCATATTTGCGTCTTGCTCCCTGGTGGTATGCTCTAGGTTTCAAAATGGATTAGGTTTAGATTGCTAATGCTCGTTTTTCTAATGTTAATTCAAAGCGATCGCCTGGCTTCGGCTCAAGTATCCGCGTCGAAAGATTATTCTTCTGTAGCAACGAACGAAATTCCTCAGCACTTCCTTTAGTCTGAATGAATTTCATCAGCAATCCCTCAAAGACCACATCCCCACCTGCTGCTGTAGGTAATATTATTTGAGGCTGTAACAACTTTACCACTTCTAAAGCGCTATTTTGTCCTTGAATAATCGACCCAAGCAAAGGCAGCGTTAAGTCAAGAAATGGTGTAATCACCACATCAACTGGTGCAACCTGCTTAAGTTGCGGTGAATGATACCCGTGAGGCTCGTAGTATAAAGTTAAACCACTCTCCAATTCTTTCAGGAGATAACTATTTTCTACCAGAGTCGGGCCAATGGGGGAACCGGGAAAAGCTTTGATTTCAACTTGATTATTTAAAGTGAAATTTTCACCATGAGCCAGAGTTGTTACTTGGGTGTAACCTAACTGCCGTATTACTTTGGCTGCATTGGGAGAAGCTACAACCTTGATGCTGTGATCAAGTAATTTAAGCGTTGGTGGGTGAGTATGATCCTCTAAACCCTGAGACAGCAGGATCAGATCAATATTATCTGGTATTAGGTGATCTTGCGATCGCGAGCCTTTAAATAACCAATCCAAATTGCTAAAAATTAACGAACCAACTAGCCAAGGGTCAATTAGTATCCGCTTTTCACCGATTTCTAGTAACCAAGAGTTGCTATCTAACCAAGTTAAGAACATAAATTTTGTGAAGATAATGCCTACCTTTATTATCAATCGTGTCACCTTTTTTAGTAAGCACTGAGGTCAATCTTGCGAGGAGACAAAATGCCCTGAAAAGGTTACAGGTTAAAAAATGTGGCAATTTATAGTTTATTTGTACTAATAATTGAAGTGCGGAATGTAGGTTATAATCCCACCAACAGGAGAGGAAACTGGAAGATCCAATGCCAAACTGACTATATGGTTTGTCCCAAATTAGTTAGATTATTTGATCCGAACTACTGCTAAAAATGAATTTATATTAAAAATTAGCGGATTTATTTCTGACTATTATGTATAAATAATTATCCCAAAAATCCAGATATTTACAACTCTAACAGATTGTATTTTGTTATCCGTGTTATTAAAATCTTTAAAATATTCTCAGTATTTGTTTTTAATGTTTAATCTGAACTAATGGAGGACATCTGCGAAAGAAAAGGCGATCGCATGAGCAAAAAATGGTCTAGAGTTCAAAAGCTGAAAGCAATATTTATCCTAGCATTGGTAGTTGTATTTACTAATGCTGTAGTCTCATATAGCAACAATATTAAGTTGATTCACAACCAGCAATGTTACGTCAAAACGAAAATCGTCTACGAGCAATGATAGATGCAGAACCAGAATGCATCAAGTTAATTGCTAGGGATGGCACTTTTCTAGAAATTAATGCCTATGGATTGGCAATAATGGAAGTGGAAAGTGCGGATGTACTGATTGGTAAGCCAATTAATGCCGTCATTGTGCCAGAGTATCGAGCAGCATTTGCCGACTTACATGAAAGTGTCTGCAAAGGTAATAAGGGGACTCTAGAGTTTGAAATTGTGAGCTTTAAAGGTACCCGCCGCTACGTGGAAACCTTTGCCGTACCACTACTTAACGAATCTGATGGCACGTTCATCCATTTGGCACTGATGCGAGATATTACCCAGAAAAAGCAGGTAGAACAGAAAATCCGTGAACAAGGGTTACTGCTGGATGTAGCAACTGACGCGATTTTTGTGCAAAATATCCACAACCAAATCTTGTTTTGGAATAAAAGTGCCGAGAGTTTGTACGGTTGGAAGGTTGAGGAAGTTGTCGGTAAGAATGTTTGGGAACTTTTGTATAAAGACACTTCACCACAGTTAGAAGATGCTTACTTAAGTATGATTAATACGGGTGAGTGGCGGGGTGAGTTGCATCAACTGACTAGGGAAGGTAAAGAAATCATCGTTGAAAGTCGGTGGACATTGGTACGAGATGATAATGGACAACCCAAATCTATTTTGAGTGTGAATACCGAAATTACGCAGCAAAAACAACTGGAAGCTCAACTTCTGCGATCGCAACGTTTGGAGAGTATCGGTACTTTAGCTAGCGGTATCGTCCATGACCTCAATAATATACTATCCCCAATTTTAATGTCAGTTCAACTGTTGCAGAAGAAATTGCCTGACCAACAGAGTCACCAAATACTGCAAACTTTAGAAAATAACGTCAAACATGGTGCTAATTTGCTCAAGCAAGTGTTGTTTTTTGCACGCGGCATTGAAGGCAAGCGAACTATTATCCAAATTCAGCCTCTAATGACAGAAGTTGAGCAAATTATCGCTCAAACATTCCCCAAATCCATTATCTGCCAAACGGATATCCCCAAAAATCTGTGGCATATCCGTGGAAACACAACTCAATTGCATCAGGTGCTGATAAATTTAGTAATCAACGCCCGCGATGCTATGCCTAATGGTGGTATTTTGAGAATTGAGATCCAAAATGTGGTGATTGGTGAACATTCTACCCAGATAAATATTAATACTAAAGTAGGTTCTTATGTTGCGATCGTCGTGACGGATACTGGTATGGGTATGTCGCCAGAAGTCCAAGAACGGATTTTTGAACCATTTTTCACCACCAAAGAGGTAGGCAAAGGTACAGGTTTAGGACTTTCCACAGCGTTGAGCATCATTAAGAATCACGGTGGTTTTGTCAATGTTTATAGTCAGGTAGGCAGAGGTACTCAATTTACAGTATACTTGCCTACCTCAACATCCAGAGACACGCATTTACTGTCTCAAGAACTGGAATCGGTTATGGGAGATGGCTAATTAGTTTTGGGAGGAAAAGTATCACAGACTACAAAAATCCTATCAACCAAAACTTTCTGCCCACGTTGGAAAATGGTTAATAGAAATAAAAATATCAGTTAATATGATACGCCGTTATCGCTATTCTCTTGTCTGGACTATATACAGACTCGACTCTTGGGTATTCGTTATGAATCCACCATACTTTTATTCTATTAGATTGTGCAGGTGCGCTACCTGAGATTGAATACCCTGCCTGAATAATTAAGGTTTCAAAAGTATTTGAATCGAGAACCGTACAATTAAAAGCTATTAGTCCCTGTATTTGATGTCTATTTAGGGTCAGAGCTACCCTGGTAAGTCGTAAAAACTTTATATCCTGGTAATACTAACGCAATTCCAGTGTAACTGTGAATTTTACCGGGATATTTATAGGGAATATCGTCTGGTACGCTGCCACCAATGCGAAAACTAAAATTAAGTAGCCATATATACAAACCAGGTATTAGTAAATCCATGCTATGTGCAATAGCTCTCATCGCCTCATTTTCTCTGAAATTTTGCATTTCTTGGTGGCGGATGAGCATAGCATTAGTTTTGGGTTCAAAAATCGTTGTCACCTCTACTGGTGTAGCGTTACGGACTTTTGCAGGGAAATCATCTAGCCACAATTAGCGGATTTGTATGTGCGTAGGCGTAGCCCGCCGTAGGCACCGCACCTTATAATAAGAATAATGTCCAGCTTGAGGCCGGACAATAGCTAGAAATATTTTCGAGATAGAATATTTGCTTGATTTTTAACTTACCAAATCAACCAGGGCGTTGCTCTGGAAACGGACTACAGACGAAACTGAGCAACCGCGATAATTCTCAGATGTGAATACTGATAGTGTGATATTAGCTTGACCGGGATCTAAAATGCGTTTCACCTTGCAGGTTTGCATTTTGTTGTTGCAGTAAGCAATAATGCGATCGCCAGCCTTGACATCCAACGCTTGAATTTTCACTTAATACCAACCTCGCCCAAGAATTTGTTTAGCTAAAAAGAGAAATATATTGCTATATTTTACTTGCTAAACAATTACAATATTCGTTTACCATAACACAAAAATCAAGAAAAATAGCATTATCAATTTAATCTTGATAATGTCAAGTTTATTTATAGTCAAAACTCTATTGAATGCTGGATTTTAAGAAAATTAAGGATATAGTTGCGACCTTCGCACAGCGTCTGGGTTGGAAGCTTTGCTCTAAATTTTTTTGAGTTTGTTACAATTAGTGAAATTTTTACCTAAAAATACCACTATGACTTTATATGCTGAATTACATAGACACCTGGGCGGTTCGGTCGTACCACGAGTTTTATGGCGATATTTCGAGCGACACTCTTCGGAGTTGATTTCCCGCTTTGCTGACTATTCAGAATTTGAAGATTTTTATACTCGTCCACGTAACACCCTGGATGAGTATCTAGAATTACACACCTTGGTAGAAAGTGTGCAAACTGTGGAGACTTTGCCTTACTTTATCTATCGTTTGGTGCGGGGTGCTTATATTTTTGAAAATTTGGCTTATCTGGAACTGCGCTACACTCCCTATTTACGGACACCTGAGCATTTGAGTCAATCAGAGAGAATTGACAAGATGGCAGAAATTGTGCAAGTAGTAGGACTTGCCAGCCACCAGCCAGAATATCCGATTGTTACTAGCCAAATTCTCTGTATGCACACGCGCCTACCATTAGAGGTGAACAAGGCGATTATTGATTTGGCGGCGCAAAATAAGCAGTATGTCTGTGCAGTCGATGTGGCGGGAGGTGATAGCTATTATGCCGATCGCCTCGAAGAATGGATTAACCTATATGATTATGCGCGATCGCTGGGCGTTAATACCACCGGACATCTATATGAAACCACTGCTGGTTGTTACCCCCAACTGTTACCTTATCTCATGCGAATCGGTCACGGCATCCAGATTCCTCTACTGTATCCAGAGTTACTCCCAGATGTGGCTAGACGCGGACAATGTTTAGAGGTTTGCCCCACAACTTACCTGAAAACTGGTACTTTACAGGATATACGTCAACTCAAAGTAGTTTTTGACCGTTGTTTTGATGCTGGGGTCGATATCGCTATTTGTACTGATAATGCTGGATTGCATAATGTGCGTTTGCCATTTGAGTATGAGAATCTTTTGACTTACAACATTATTAGCTTTGAGCAGTTGCAAGCTTGTCAAGATGCAGCTTTCCGTCATGCTTTTGCTTGGCCTTACACTCAACGTCCCGCATCTCTGCTGAATGGGTTGCTGAAACCTGAACTACCTAAAGTTTTAGCAATAAGGGATACTAATTAACAACCACCTGAAGGTAAGCAGAAAGTGAGGTAATTTAATCTTAATTAATGTTGCAGACGGTGCTTTTTCCTATTGCCATAAAAAAAGCTGTAATGCACAAAAGGTATATTTCAAGAGTCAATGCTTTAGAGATTAAACCACAGATGCACACAGATAATTCATTGGTATTTATCTGTGGTTGCTTTTTCGCTTATTCGGATTTTTTTTAGAAGTCTAATGTGCAATACAAAAACAACCAGCGATATATCAAAAATCGTCTTTTATAGGACTTACGCCTTTCTTTCCCACCTAATTGCTGATCAGGCAAGTCCTCTTGTCAATAGCTTTTGAGACGCACTAACCCTGATGGCGCTCCTCCTTCGCAAATAAATAAGTAGGCGCGAGTTAACTTTATTTGTGCCTACCTAGTTAACATTAGGCACGAACTACATCATCAATTAATTCAACTTCTGCAAAAATACCAAGATTCCCGACTTTTCTAAAAAGTCGGGAAATATCTTTATCACGAATGATTTAGGGATGTTATCTGACAAAACACTTTGACTTCTGCATAAGTTAGGAGTTCTCCCGCTCTCCCTCATCTCTCTTTACTCTGACTGAATCGGATTATCTCTAGGGTTAACTAACCTCAGTAACTTTTGCTTAATTTGAGCGTCGAATACTTCCCATTTCATTTTCGCATAGGCAGAATTTTCGTTGCTGCCAGATAAGAAGCCCATCGGAATTTCAAAACCACCTGCGCTTGTCCTTCCACCGCCAAAAAACCGCCCGGCGCTATCTTGTCCAAAGGCTTCTTTGATGAATTCATCAGGGTCAAGGGTGAGTTTGGTGGTTCTCAGGGAGCCAATGACTATTTCCAGTTCTTCATCTTCATCGTGAACAATGCCATAAACTACAGCAGTGTGGACGTTTTCTTCGGTGACGAGAAAATCAGCCGCTTGGGGAATGGCATCACGGTCGTCATACCGTAAGTAACCAACACCAGCAATGGAAAAGTTATTTTGGACGATGCGGTTTTTGAGCGATCGCTCGATCACATCCATTACCCGCTTGGAACGGTTCGCCTGTAAAATGGCGTTCAGCAGTTGAGCATCATAAAACCGACTTAAATACGCAGCTGCCATAAAGTCTTCTTCTTGCGCTTGCATCAGCCGATTTGTATCCGATCGCAAGCCATGCATCAAGGCAGTAGCGCATTTGACGTGTTGATTTCTGCTGCTATCTAGAGCCAATAATCCCGATTGTAAGTATTGAGTAAAAATTGTCGCCGTGGCTCGGACATAAGGACGAACATCCTCAAATTCTGAGTTGAGTTCCCCCTGTAAACTGTGATGGTCGATGAGCGCCACCAGTGGAATTCCAGCGTGCTGCACTGCTGATAGTAGCTGCGAAGTGGTTCCCTGGTTATCAATTAATACAAAACCTTGATAAGATGACAAATCTTTGCTTTTTAAGGTTTGGAGTGTCCATCGCTGAACAGGTAAATTGGTCAGCCTTACCAAAGCAATATTCTCTTGATGGCTCAAAGCCCCGGCATAAATGATTTCACATTTGATATCGTATTGTTGAGCAATTAATTGGTAAGTCCAAGCACAGGAAAGAGCATCAGGGTCAGGAAAATCTTGCAGAATTACCAGTTGGCGATCGTGTCGGTGTGCCAGAAGGTTTTTTTGCAGTTCTTCTGACTTTTGTTGTGCTAAGGAATTATTACGCTGACCAAGATAAATAGCTGTTTCACCTACCGATGGCGGTAATGAGGGACTTTTAAGTGCAACTTCCACTGGCGATATCTCTATTTCGGCTTCCTCTGGGTTTGGCTCTGTGGTCAATGACAAACTCTCAAACTGAGTAACGGGTGAATTCAAGTACATAGGAAACTTTTTTAAAGTGTGAGGCTCGATTAATTCAGAAATGCTACAATCAGCAACTCACTGAATTTTAATTTAGCCACATTAATTATGATCTTCGCAAAAATATCAAGACATCGCACTATATATCTATAAGTAGAAGTAGTCTGCTTGGATTTAGAGAACTTACTTGACTTAGAAGGGAATAGGCAATAGGAAAGAAGACCTTCGAGGTGTACTGAGTTTTTTCAAAAATTATATAGGAGTCCTATAGGGGTTTTCTGATTAATTTAACATCTACTTTCTAAAATGTCTGGATTGGGTCATTTAGTATATTTTTTATCTATATTTACGAATTTATTTCAGTAATAACCGCTAGTGATAGTTCTGGGTGCGGAATGAGCGGCTTATTGAACTGTTAAATAGACCCTTAACTATTGACTGATAGCTAAACAATCAGTTTCTGCCCACCAAAGGTAGATAGGTGTGTCACGGTCTGGGAAACCGCCAAAAGTATTGGGTTGTAACACATTGATGGTAATACCATTTGTTAATTCCACAACATAATTAACGTGTGTACCCAAATACATAACGTTGACAAGCCTTCCTTCAAAACAGTTAGTCGGCAAATTGGGTGGATAAAGCGAAAGCTGTATTTTCTCAGGACGTACACTTACCACCACTGATTGTGATATTTCAGTTGGCGTATCTTCAACACGACTAATGATAATTGAGAGTCCCGTTTTCGTCGAAACTTGCACCTCAGAGGAGTTTACCGCAACAATTTCACCACTGAATAAATTAGTATCGCCAATAAAATCAGCAACAAAAGATGTCTGGGGACGTTCATAAATTTGGCTAGGAGTGCCAACTTGCTCAATTTTGCCTTGATTCATCACGGCAATGCGATCGCTCAAACACAATGCTTCCTCTTGGTCGTGTGTCACCATCACAAAGGTTACTCCTAAGTCTTTGTGTAAATTTGATAACTCAACCTGCATTTCCTTACGCAGTTTTAAATCTAACGCCCCTAAGGGTTCATCTAGCAATACGACGGTGGGACGGTTGACTAAAGCCCTAGCTAAAGCGACCCGTTGCTGTTGACCACCAGAAAGTTGATCAGGAAAACGCGATCGCAAACTTTCCATTTTTACTAATTTTAAAGCTTCTTGGACTCTAGCTTCAATTTCCGATTTAGGTATTTTTTTTAACCGCAGTCCAAAGGCAATGTTATCCCAGACATTTAGGTGATTAAATAAAGCGTAACTTTGAAATACAGTATTGACCGGTCGGCGGTAAGGCGGCACATTAGTCATAGACTGACCCTGAATCAACACCTTGCCAGCGTCAGCGATTTCAAACCCAGCAATTAAACGCAGTGTTGTTGTTTTACCACAACCGGAGGGGCCTAAAATACTAAAAAATTCTCCCTGTCTAACATCCAAATCTATTCCATGTACTGCTGGTTCTTGGTTAAAAAACTTGAACACGTTACGCAGTTCAACATCAAGTGGCTGAAAAGTTGTTATCCCCCTCTGATTCTGCGTGACAATTTGAGCCATAATCGTTAGTAGAATACCGTGATATTACGTTATTTTGTCAATTGATGTAGTCTATTGGGCAGACTAGGTTTGACACTTTGGTTTATTGTATCCGCCAAAAACAGTTGTTCAGGAATATACTGCCCTGATTCTTCTATGCCCAGTAGTGGCTATGAGTTTAAGGTAATTGTGTACAAATAATAAATACCGCTATAAGAATTATTCTTTGTCTTATGACTTTACTGCAACCATCTCCACTTGGCGGGAAAAAAAATACACGTACAGTTGGACAAAGTTTCCAGCCCATATTTTTAATCATATTTACTCTATTGATGATGACTGGAATCAGTGTTCGTTTGGGATACTTGCAAGTTATTGAAGGAACGAACCACCGAAAACGAGCCGAGGCAAATCGAATTCGGATGATTCCTAAACAACCCGAACGGGGCAACATTTTTGACCGTGATGGTAAACTTCTAGCCAGTACTCGCTATCCTCGCTCTGTATATTTGTGGCCGATGTCACATACTAAGCCAGCCTGGCCGGTTGTGGCAGCCCGTCTATCTCAAATTATTGAGGTTTCTCAAGAAGAGATGGAAAAGAAACTAGAAGAGGCAGGGGCTAACTCTTCTTCACTGATTCGGGTCGCTCGTGACTTGAACGAAGCGCAAATCACAGCATTGAAGGAGTATCAAAGCGAACTCCCAGATGTGGAAATTTCGACAGAAGCCGTTCGCTACTACCCCCACGGTAAGCAATTAGCACATTTACTTGGCTATACGCGCGAATTGACCGCCGAGCAGTTAAAAGAAAAGCAGCAGCAAGGCTACAGATTAGGTGATGTAATTGGTCAGATGGGAGTTGAAAAAGCTTATGAGAAAACTCTGCGGGGCGAATGGGGCGGTCAACGGGTAGAAGTGGATGGTGCAGGTAGACCGCTGCGGGTTTTGGGTGAGAAACAGGCGAAAGCTGGTAATGATTTGCACCTGACCATAGATTTAGATATGCAAAAGACAGCAGAAAAAGCTTTGGGCGATCGCAATGGGGCGATCGTGGCACTTGACCCAAAGAACGGTGCCGTTTTAGCAATGGTATCTCACCCCACCTTTGACCCAAATATTTTCTCGAAGCAGAAACTTACTCAAAAAGATTGGGAAACTGTACAAGGTGCAGATCATCCCTTGGTCAATCGCGCCCTCAGTGCTTTTCCTCCCGCTAGCACCTTCAAAATTGTTACCACCACAGCCGCGCTAGAATCGGGTAAATTTTCTCCTAGCACAGTACTACAAACCTACGGCTCCTTAAACTTTGGCGGCACCCGATTTGGTGAGTGGAACCACGCCGGATTTGGCCCGTTGGGTTTTGTCGGAGCATTACAGTGGAGTAGTGATACCTTCTTTTATCAAATTGGTCGGGGAGTTGGCGGGCCAATTTTGATCGAATGGACTCGCAAGTATGGATTTGGTACAAAAACCGGCTTTGAGTTTGTTAACGAAGAAACAAAAGGTTTAGTACCAGATGAGGCATGGAAGCAGAAAGTTTGGAAGATACCTTGGACTGTTGGCGACAGCATCAATATGTCAATTGGTCAAGGTGCTTTACAAACTACACCCCTACAAGTCGCCATCATGTTTGCTGTACCTGCGAATGGTGGCTACCGAGTCCAGCCGCATTTGCTTAAAGACAATGAAGAAGCAAAAAGCTGGCGACAATCTTTAAATATGAAGCCGACAACCATAAGTATCCTTCGTCATGGACTGCGGAAAGTAGTAGCTGAAGGTACAGGTAAAGCTTTAAACCAGCCAACAGTTCCCCCAGTTGCTGGTAAGAGTGGCACCGCCGAAGCCTGGAAGGGTCGTGTTAAACAAAATCACGCTTGGTTTGGTGCCTATGCCCCCGCCCAGCAGCCAGAAATGGTGATTGTGGCATTTGCTGAACATTCTGGCGGCGGTGGTGGTAGCATTGCTGCGCCGATGATTTTAGAAATTATGGAGGAATATTTTCAGCGCAAATATCCAGGTAAGTATCAGAAATTAGCGCCTGAGCCATCAGAAGCTAAAACTCAGACTTCAGGACATGGGACTAGAGATTAGTAATACAAGGGGTTAATTAACTTTTACTTACGAAAATTGCGATCGCCCTCTCTATTTCTACAGAGGCGATCGCCAAGAACTCAAAATCAACAATTCAATTAGCAAACTTGCAAATTTCCGACTTGAATTTAGCAGCATAGTCACCGCCAGCGCCACCCTAAGTGAGTTGGACTTTTCGAGCATCCTCTTACTTAGAAATTAATAAACCAGCGCATCTCAAACCCTATTGACAGTTGGATTCTAGGAGAGAGTTGAGTTTGAGAAAGCCGCCGTCAAGACGGAAAGCATATACTGATCGTTTATAGCGGCTCGCCGAGACTTTTGGCGAATACTGCGGCGGAAAGAAGATTCTCGTTCTAAGGCATTGAGAGCAATGCGACGGAGCAATGGAAAATTCTGTGGACTATGCAGAGAATGAATCCGACATTCATCCTCACCAAATATCACATCCAATGTCCAATGAACAGAATTTTCAATTCCCCAATGGTGTCGAATTGCACTACCAATCTTGTGAGCATCACTCTTGAGACTAGTGATGTAAAAGCTTTGATTCAGTTCGATGAATTAAATCTTACCCTACCTCAGATGGTGTCACTTTCTTTCCCAC
>Ga0209591_10000791_pt1 | contig 40421 bp, 39 predicted proteins | sample MAT01_FD_187207 | JGI IMG/M metagenome (GOLD analysis project Ga0209591, IMG submission 187207) | Freshwater microbial communities from Lake Fryxell liftoff mats and glacier meltwater in Antarctica - MAT-01 (SPAdes) (version 2) | ecosystem: Environmental > Aquatic > Freshwater > Ice > Liftoff... | reverse complement strand
CCTGAAAAGGCAAACGGAATCGGGGCAGGAACCGTAATCCAAGGCTATGCCTGAAAAACGGATATTAACTGAGTAGTTAACGCTATTCAATTAAGAATCCCCGTGTCTTTAGACCGGGGAGTGTCAAAAAGAAGTCTATTTTAGATTCAATCCAAAATCCCAAATCTAAAATCCAAAATTGTAAAGCGCCAATCCCTCTATAGTGAAGGCTGACGCTTTACGGGTTTATATTTATTTTGTATGCTGTAGGGTCTTTTTTGGCTGACCCCATGTTATTAATACTTATAATCCCCGATTTTTGGATTCCAGTAAGATTCTTTAACCATTTCTTTAGATTTACTTTCCTGATGATTTCTCAAGTTTTGTGAAGCTTGGTTTTCTTGGGGGTAATAGAGGCTCCTAAGATTTCAGATACCCAAACTTCAAAGTTGCGGATAGGATGAGAACGCAGGGCTGCGTCTGCATGGACAATCGGTTCAACTAGAATGGTAAACATCCCCAGGCGATTACCTGCTATGACATCCGTAAATAAGCGATCGCCTACCATCCCCACTTGATGCACTGGTAGATCCATTCCTCTAAGGGCTGCTCTAATTTTGCGTCGGGAGGGCTTGGCTGCACCTAAGTAGTAAGGTAGATTAAGCGATCGCGCAATTCCACCAATTCGCGCTTCACTCAGGTTGTTACTCACCAAGCACAATGCAGTACAGGTGCGAATTCGCTCCACCCAATCTTGTAATTCTGGGGAAGCCAGCCCTGCTCTAAAGGGTACTAAGGTTTCATCTACATCCAATACCAGCCCTTTAAGCCCGTATTTTTGGATGATATCTGGTGTTAGGTTCAACACTGAACCTTCTAAAATCAAGTCAGGCTGTAAAAGATTGTTCCAGGCCATAGTCAACAGTCAAATTTAAATAGCTCAGACAAATGAGCATAACCCAATATAGTTTAGTTAGTCGAACTCGATCCTGGTATATCTCCCTGAACACTTTGAGATAAAATCCCTAAAATCTTATCTATCTCTTTGATGTAATAATTATTCAAATCAATAAATATATCGTTTTCTTCTAACTTCAAAAACTTCCAAATATCACCCGTTGTTACCGCGCCATAAATTTTTTTAATTTCATTTCCTTCTTGTTGATTAAACAATTGTGCTGCCAACATTGTCGCCGCACATTGGCCTAATCCACCTTTAATATTTTCATTTTTGGCTTCAATAATAACCACCACAGGCACATTAATTGTTAATTGCTCTTTAGAACGACTGATGATAAAATCACAATAGCCATTTAGACCTTTTTCGGCATCTACATTAAAATCTGTTCCTGAAAATAAACTAATTGGATAATTAGCCCTGCGCCTTACCTCCAACAATATTGGAGTGATAATCATTTCTGAACGAGCTTTTTCAGTATTAATTGCTAAAGCTAGTTCTGTCGTTTCTTCTAAAGAATTTATGAGTTTATCGCTTGGCTGTAAAGGTTCTATGTCGGCACATAAATCAGTTTCTTCATCAATGTGGATGCTGAATGACTTTTTAAATTTACTTAATGTAAAGTCGCTATAAGCCATTTTCAGCACCTCATAATAATTTTTGATTTTAGATATAGCGTTTCCTAATCACATGATGTACATCATAGCCCCCTCATCGCTTGCGGGGAGGGGGTTGGGGGTGGGGTTCTTGTACCTCACTCAACTGAGAACCGCTATAATAGAATTAAAATCCCTACCAAAATGCTTTTTTCAGAATCTTAAACAATACTAATTGCCCCAATTTAGTGTCAATTTTTCATTGCTTCCACATTGAATGGGACATGGTAAAAGGTTTAGCTAGATTTTGATTACAATGAAAACTTTCAATTAAAAAATTCAAAATGAAATGTTACATTTTGAATTTTTAATCTTATTCCACTTCATTAAAAAGATGTTCTTCTAACAGAGGTTGCACTTTACGAAACTCCTCTGGAGAAAGTAATTCAGGTTCACCTGTTTTTGCTATCCGTGCAAAAAACAACAGGGGATCGAGGGGTGTATAAATTGCATACTCCTGATCTTCATCATAGAAGCTAGCGAGTAGCTGTAATTGCTCCGGATCTAAATCTTCACCTTCGTCTTCGATTTCTAAGGTGAAAAGTTCTGATTCTTCAACGGGTGGTAAATCACCTGCAACAGTCAGAGCATAAGCTGTATTCTTTAATACCAGGTTCTGCTCAGATAGTACAGCTTGGGCAGTGGCAAAAATTTGCTCAATAATGGTGTCATCTTCTACCAGAACCGCTTCTTCTTCCTCACCGTCACCTTCCCAAGAAAAAATTTCTACAGGGGAGTCTACAGGAAGAAGTAAAACGTATTCTTGTTCATCGACTTCGAGGGAATGCTCAATGTAACATTCGAGCGATCGCCCCTTGTCATCAGTTAAAGTGATGGAACCCGCATGAGCGTTATCATTTTCTTCAGGAAATGGAGAGGAAAACATAGCCGAAATGTAAAAATTTAATAAATACCAGCAAGTTTTAAAATCGCTTAACTATTTAATGACATATTATGTCAAGTAAATAGCTTTATACGTAGATACAACTGCTGGCTAATCGTTTTCAGAATATCATGTTAAAAGGTATCAATATTCAATAGCCGCAACTGAACTGCGGGAACTAGCACGCTTAACATCCAGCCATTGTTGTAAAATCAAAGCGGCTGCCTTACGGTCAATCAAACCTTTATGGCGTGACGGGGAGCGGTTCTCAGCTATCAGCAGTTGTTCTGCTTGAAATGAAGTTAATCGCTCATCCATATATTCCACAGGCAGTTTTAGTGCTTTAGCAAGTCTTGTAGTAAATTTCTGAACCTGACGCGCTTGAAATCCTATTGAGCCATCCATTGAATAAGGTAAGCCCATCACCAGGATTTGCACCTCGCGTTCATTAACTATTTGCCGGATTTGCTCGACATCCTGCTCAAAAGATGTGCGCTCAATTGTGGTAATTCCCGTGGCAATTAAACCCGTGCGATCGCACCCAGCCACACCAATGCGCTTGCGACCAAAATCTAGTCCCAACGCTGAAATAAAAGGTTTTGGTTGCTCTTGGGATATCACAATTAATTCTCCTGCTGTGCATCTGCTGATTCAGAAATCGGTGATGCTTCCATGCTAGGATTTTTTACCGAAAAGTTAATCGGTTCTGACAAGCTTTGCAGTGGTTTATCTGAGGACGGCAGTTTTGGTGGTTGTATCCATGACATCCCACCTGGTATAGGTTTACGTGCTGGTTGTAAACCTTGCAGCATATCAGTCCACTGGATTCCTTCTAAGGAGACGAATTTAGACTCTCGTAGCTTGTGCCATACAGAGCGAGACATAACTAATGTGTGTTCTATGCGTTTTGCCCCAATTCGCTCCAAATATTCTTCTCGCTCTGCCTGATAGTCTGAGGAAGCGAGTTGTAACCCTTGTTCGGGAAAATCTTGGGCAATACGAGCCAGTTGAGATAGTAATTCTGGGTACAGCCAAGTATAAGCAGGATGGACTGTCAGCGTTGCAACGTGGGGAACTTCACCCTTACGGTCAAGTTGCACCTGAAAATAGCCGATCGCAGCTTTGCGTTGCGGTTCAAATACGTAACCACTCACTACTTCTGTTTTGCTCATCCATTGCATTACTGCATCAGTTAAAGCACCAAACAAACTGGTTTTAAAATCGCGAGTATTACGGTCAAAAACCTGACGTACCAAAGGTGGCATAGATGCCGTATCTAGTTGATATAGCAACTGGGCGTCAGCATTACTTACTGGCAAAAGGTTGGGTAAGTCTGGCTCTGCTTGCGCTAATTCAGCCAGTAATTCTGGCCCAATTTCCCAGTATGTCATTTCTGCTAGACGCTGGAATCCATTTTGCCGATATAGTGCCAGCGCCTCTATGTCATTGATATTAACTTCCAGTAACCAAGTCCGAGCTTCCAAAATCGATTCAAAGCAATGACGCAAAAGTTGCGAGCCAGTTCCTTGTTTATCGACACCACGCTCTAACAGGACTTGATCAATGCGCCAAGTGCTGCGTGTCCGGTTAAAGGGTGACACTTGAATCATCCCTAGAAGCATTCGTCCTTGCTCTGCTATGTAGGCACAGAGGCGATACTGTAGCGGGTTAGGAAACCAACTCAAAAATTTGAGTAATCCATACCAGCGTCGCAGCATGAGCATCTGGCTGATGGCAAAACCTGCTCCCTTGGGAGTGAGGGCTGAGAATGACTCTTGAGTTATGCGCTCAATTCCGTCCAGATCCCGGTATTGGACTGGTCGGATAACAACGCTGAGGTTTCTGGGAAGTAATGAAGTCATTTTTATTCGAGCCGCTATTTAGCCTTAACTAACTGCTCTTCAAAGGGACTGCTGCAATAATATTAACTGCTTTTTGCCCCTTACTATTGCGCCGAAAGGGTGATTTTAGTAACTCAATACTTAAAAAAGCAGAAAAAGCAGACCTTTTGACACTCTGCGGTCTAAAGACACGCAGATTCTCTAAGACTTGACTTAAAAGGGATAGTCAAATACTCCCCTACACGCTTAAGACAACTACCAGTACGAGAGGTATTGCAATTGCGCTTACTTTTTAATTGCTTCTGCTTTCCGAGTCCATCAATATTTGGGTGGTATACGCTCCATGTTTTCCCATTATTTGTTTACCCAGGGCTGTAACTTGTACAGGTACGAGATAAATCAGGGGTCACTCCTTACAAAACACTTCTTAGCGCAGATGGTTATTCCTACTCACAATTTAATTTTATCATTTTTTCACGCTTGTTAAAACAAGTCGTGGCGTGTTTCCTCCACAGCAGAGCAGTCAAGTGGCTTCCACACGACCCGCGATGTTTTTGTGAGAACACTATTGGCATTAACCCAACAACATCTGCCTTATATCTTATTGGAATTTTGATTAAAATTTGTAATATATTTTATAGCCCTTGTCGAGAAACTAGCTTTTCAAAGTGGGCTTGGGTTTGATGGAGTAATTGCTGGCGACTATCTACCAGTGTTTGCTTCAGGGTTGGAACAAGATTGCGAGCTTGCAAAGTCATGTGAAGTTGCAGGTTGGCGACATATTCACTGAAATCTTGATTCACTTCATTTGCGATCGCATCCGTTAATAAATTTGATTCCATTGCCACTGTGTTCTCCTGTGTTAATCCTGTGCTGTTTCTCTTTATGAACAAAAACTATCACGTTGTTTGGACTAACTTCTTAATTTGCAATGAAGTTTAACGCTTCTTAGGGATAGGGATAGGGATAGCGATCGCAGTAGAGTTTTTTTTGCCCCTTAAAATCTCAAACCCACACCACCTTGTACAGAGATAGCTGTACCACCGCTATCACGGTAGGCATCAAAAGCAATGATGGCGTTGCCAAAAAGCACAGTATTGCTATTTGGGATCATATAATCAATGCCCGGTTGTAAAGCAAAACTAATTTTGTCGCCTACAGGAGAAGATCCACCGCCACCAGCCAACACTAACCCAGCACCCAGGTAAGCATCAGCTTGCCAGTTAAGGGGAAAATCGTAAGAGACCGTTGGTACAATTGCCGTATTATTACCAACTAACACTTGGGCACGCAGTGAAATCGGTGCTTCCAAAAGCTTATAGCGACCGGCTATAACCCCCCCCAATTGGATACCGTCAGTAAAACCAAGAGTGGGGCCTATACCGATATAACTGCCGTATGCTACTTGAGCTTGTGCTGGTTTAGCACTTGCCAGACTCAAAACCAAGCCAGCCCCCAAAACTGAAACCAAATATTGAATACACTTCATAACCAACTCCTCACACCAATCTGTCATTTGTCATTTGTCATTGGGGATTGGGGATTGGGGATTGGGGATTGGGGATTGGTTATTCGCCTTGTCTTCCTCATCTTCCCCTGCTCCCTCTGCCTCTCCCCTCCCTCTGCTCCCCCTCCCATTCTACGGGCAACTAGAATGAATGCCTCCTTGAGTACAAATGTATGCGATTTGCTTGGGATCTAAATTTTTGGCTTTAGAAAAATCAACCCCTTGGACTACGGCAGATACTGAGCCTAAATCTGGGGTTTCTACAAATTGATCGGCTGGATCTTGTTTACTAGGGGCGAGAATTGCTCCCTTAAAATCTGCTCCGGCGACATTTGCCCCCCGTAAATCTGCAAGACTCAGGTCGGCATTTTGCAAGTTAGCGTTTTCCATCTGGGCAGAACGCAAAACAGCACCAGCTAGACGAGTGGCGCGAAGGTTAGCATTCCTGAGATTAGCACGATCCAAATAGGCTCCTGATAAATCTGCCCCTTGCCAATCAGTGTTCGTTAAGTTAGCAAAGGATAATTGTGTTCCTATGGCAGTAGCGCGACCTAAACGGGCAGCGTACAGATTGGCTTCGTTCAAATTAGCGTCACCTAAATCTGCTCCAGTCAAGCTAGCTTTTTCCAAAAGTGCGTTTCGCAGATCGGCTCCTACTAGTTGGGCGCTGTTGAGTTTAGCCTCATATAGACGTGCGTTGGATAAGTTGGCTCTGTTGAGAGTGGCGCGGCTCAAATCGATCCGGTTCATCAAGACGCGACTGAGATTAGCATCAGTAAGATTGGCTTGCTGTAACTGAGCTTGGCTTAAATCGGCCATCACATCATCGTATGTATCCCAACGTCCATCTTCACCCACGTCTCGAAAGCGGCTACCCTTAAAGCTAGCTTGGTTAAGATTTGCAGATTTAAATTTAACTCCTGATAAATCAAGGTTGTCTAGTACCAAGTTGAAGAAGGAACTTCCTGGAGTCCCGCTTTGACCTAATTGGGTGCTACTAAGGTCAACGCCCTCGATTTTACCGCTATAAACAGAGAGAATCTTGTTGATCGTCCGCTGGTTTCTTTGTAGCCGCCCTTGCCGTAATTCCCGTTCTTGGGTTGCAGTGCTACCCACAGACTCTAATTCACTAACCAAAAACTGATTTTTATTTTTTAGTTCCGGGATGGCTTTGGGCCCGACAGTTGTCAAAGCTTGTTGAATCGTATCCAAGAGGCTGGGGTTGGTTTCGCTAACCAAGAGATCCGCCAGAAATGTAGCGGACTGTGGGTCATTAATGCCACCCATAGCCAGAATTGTACTTTGGCGTTGCTCATTAGTCGCCCCAGAGTTGGAATTCCATTGGTTGAGAAGTTCGAGGAACTGTTCCCTGTTGATTTCCCTGGTTGCTCGCTGGGATTGTTGAATTTGGATATAAACTTGAGTACCGATTAAAGTTGCCAATACAGCAGTCATACTCGTAAGCCCTACCCCAAACAAAGTCAGATTAGGATTTTGCTGTATCCGTCGCCAGATATTGGGCGACTGATTGGTTTGGGCTGCCGCTAATTCTTCTCCCTCCTGCCATTCTTCTGCTTGATCATTACCGTCAGCAGACTCAGCTTGTTTGCTGTTAGCTAAGAGTGAGGATGGCAAGGGGCGAGTCGCATCTATTGTATAAGTGCCTGCAAGTTGATCGTGCAATGCGCGACGCCCCCGGCGCGACGGTAAGCCTATCCCTTCACCTACAATCATTAACAAAGACAAAAAAGTGAATAATCCTAAATTAGGAAAAGCAAAGCTGTAGCGCCACAGCAGATAGGCGATGGAAATGGGTACAGTCCAACGCCCAACTCCTTCTCTAATCACCACTGCCCCTAAACCAGGTGGTCTTCCTTGCTCGTTGACAACCCGCACTTTTAACCAACGTTTAGGAATTGTGCTACCAGTCTTAGCCAGTAAATACAATTGCCACCATGAGAGAGTTACAGGTGCTAACAAGGCGATTGTCCACAAAATATTAGTCGGCCATGCCACGTTACGGATGCCATAGCTAACAGGTAGAGCCAGGGGTCTAGCGATCGCTCTTTCTGTGACTACCAACACGGGGTTGAGCGGCACTCGGTTAAAATCGCTTCTAGAATCGGCATAAACACCAATGTTGAAGGGAATCAACCCACTTGTAACCACTAGTGTAATTTCAGCCGCCCAAGCAGCAAACCGCCTGCTTGCTAGTAGCAGCGAATTGGCTTTTTCTGGTTGTTTGGACTGCCCAGATTGATTACTTCTTTTGATAATTGGTGTCGTCATAGCATAATTTCCTTTGACATTATTTATACGCCGCGATCGGCACAGTTAAAATAGACTAAGCTAGTCGGCAAAAAGTAAAATAGAATTTTGGAGCTATAAGTCAAGAGCCTTTTGTATCATGGCTCCTGACTTTCATAACTACGGGTATGCAAAGTAAATGCATATCATATTACTTACGTTGAAAGCTACTGGACACAAAAATTTTGTATCCAACATACACTAACACTGCCAAAAGTGCCAGACTAATTACAGATGCAACCAGTTTAAACACTGCTTGCAGCATCGCCAAGCCTACTAGCACCGTTACACCTGAAACTACCAGCTTTTTTGTTCCAGATAAGCTGTTGAACCAAATCTGAAATCGCTCCAGTTGCAAGTTAAATTTGGCAAAAACAGACTGAGGCATCTGTTTTTGCTCTTGTGGTTGGGGAACCACTTCAGGCGAAGAATTAATCTCTGCCTCTAGCTTATTGAGGCGACGCTGCAAGTCTTCTTCTCTTTGAGGATTCATCAATCTTTTCTACCTCAGCTAGGTCACTTATTCCACAACAGACCAACCAAATTATATTTTTGGTGGTTGTCTTAGTGATTTTAGCTAATGTCTGTGTGTGCAATACCTTTCTGGGCAGTAAAAATTGTGATGATTTTGGGAATTCTAGCGTGTTACGGATTGAAGTGCAGAATTTAGGGTATAATATTTTGGTGCAAAAGCGGCACCATACATAGATAATTTGCACGATTAATGGTCTTTACACCCATCGTATCCTCACAAAAAATACTTAAATAAATGGTATTGCTTTATACGGTAGATATTGGAACCAAGATAGATTGCTGCCGTCTATTAAATCAGACTACATAACAATATTGCTCTAGAAAAAATTTGGAGCATTAATTAAAATGAAAACGTTTAGGCTACTTACAATGGTTCCCACAGCTTTGGCGATGAGTTTGGTTTTTGCCCAGACTAATTTGGCACAGACACCAACAATCCAAATTAATCGGAATCTCCAACCAGATCCACTGGTTTTGAAGGGAAAGTCTGGGGGAACTGTCAAAAGTAATTGTGGCAATATTACCACTGAACCTAATCAAGTTATCCAGGTTACAGAATCACTACCTTATTTGCGATTAACAGTAGAGAGTGAAGGAAAGCCAACGCTATTGATCGATGGGCCTGGGGGGCGTTTTTGTGTAATGGCAGATAAATATTCTGGAGGCAAGCCAGAACTTTCTGGTTTCTGGCAAGCAGGAACATACTCGGTGTTTGTGGGCGAACAATCCCAAGGAAAGCCAAACTTTAACTATACCCTCTCAATCTCGCAAGAAACAAAGAAATAGTCATTTGTCCTTTGCTAATGACCAATGACCAATGACCAGTGACCAATGACTAATCTTCCAGTGATTTGCCTGGGATTTCGACAGCTTTCACATCAATTGTGCCTTCTGGTGTGAAGCGCTGAAAATGACTATTTTGTACTAACAGTGACTCCCCACAGTTAGGGCACTGCAACTGACTGTTATTTAAACCTGTAAATTCATATCTACAGACGGGACACTGGTCAGCAACCAAGTTACGTTGCAGCCACCAACGAAAGCCAAAAAAAGCCACAATGGGTGCCAAAAACAGCAACCCGACAATAATTAGTAACGAATTAACCAACCAACCCAAGCCCAGTGATGCCAGCAACCAAATAACTGCCAGCAGGGTAAGCCAAGGGCGGAGATTTAAAAGATTCAATTGAAATGACTTAAAGCTCATTTTTTAAATGTCGTCCTGCTCTCCTTCTAGGATAGCGATTTTAGTCATTGGTCATTGGTCATTCGTCATTTGGACTCAAATGGACTTTATTACTGAGGATAGAAGTATTTTTTGTAAGTGCTGTTGAAAGGCGTCTATGCCAAACAGAGCGATCGCTTGTTCTCGTAGCCACTCTCCATTACATCGCTGGTCATTCCCTTGAAGCATTTCTATACAAGCGGCTGCTACAGCATCAGGACTGCGGTGTGGGACTCGCCACCCTAGTTTACCATCTTGCAAAGGATCAGCTGAACCATCGTCGTCACCGGATAATACAGGCACTCCACAAGCCATTGCTTCTAGATAAACAATGCCAAAGCCTTCTTGCGAAGGCATAATATAGGCATCAGCAAGGCGGTAATGTTCCATTAATTCTTCTGTGGCAACAAAACCAGCAAATACGACGCGATCGCTCACACCTAAATCTTCTGCTAGTTTAGCTAATCGCGGTTGGTCATCGCCGCGACCAATTACCAAATATTTCACTTCTGGGAAAACTTGAGCGATTTGTGGTAATGCCCGAATCGTTACATCTACACCCTTGTAAATATCCCCTGACCATAACCGCGCTACTGTCATCAACACCTTAGCACCAGTTAAGCCATACTTCTTTTCTAATTCTGGCTGCTTGGAACCAGGAGTAAATTTATCCCCATCAATTGCACAAGGCATCATCTGTACCATTTTGGGGTTTAGACTATTAGCAGCACAAGCGCGATCGCGGCTGTAACGACTAATTGTCCAAATTCCAGCTGCTGATGTCAGGGCGCGACGTTCTTGATTTTTGAGCGGTTCCCAGACTTCTTTGCCGTAAGTTAGCACGGTGTAAGGAATCCCCAAGGGCTGACAAAGAGTTTGTACTAATACTCCTAAGTTAATATGACCACAGAAAACTTGTTCTGGACGGCTTTGCAACAGACACTTAAGTAAAGCTGCTGCCATTTGCAATCTCCCCAAATACGGAGACTGATTTTTAAAGTAATGAAATTTTAAGTTTTTGTCTTTAAACGGATTTAAGCTATCAGGACTATCTCGCAGCAAAAACACTTCCGCTTTGTAGACTTGGCTCAATCCGAGATAGGCGCGAAAAATATCTTTTATATATGATTGGATACCGCCTTCGTGAGCAAAAATTTCTAAAAACACGAAGACATGGTTGGTTTTTTTGTTAATTTTATTACCTAACTTTAGGTTTTCTATCACTCTGGTGATATGCATGTTAGGTTATTTACACTCGCGGTAAGGGCGCGATGCCTGCGGCAAGGACTTCATCCAACGCACCGCTTTGTAACCGCTCCAAATCTGTTTTTACCATTTTTTCTAAAAGTTCTTCAAAGCTCACTTCGGGTTCCCAACCAAGGTTTATTTTGGCTTTACTGGGGTTAGCTACTAGTTGAAAATGCTCATCTTGTCGCAATAAACTCGTATTTAAAACTACATAATTTGTCCAATCCAATCCGACAGACTCAAAGGCTGCGGCAAGTAAATCTCTAACACTGTGCAGTTTACCTGTGCCTATCACATATTCTTCTGGCTCCTCGGCTTGCAACATTAGCCACATTGCTTCTACGTAATCTCCAGCAAACCCCCAATCGCGTTTGGCATCTAGATTACCGATTTCTAAGGTGTCAGTTAAACCCAATTTAATCGATGCAGCTGCCAAAGAAACTTTACGTGTAACAAACTGAGGTGGCCGTAGAGGAGACTCATGATTATATAAAATTCCACTACAGGCAAATAGCCCATAGCGCTGTCTGTGATGCACCATTGTCCAGTGGGCGTGCATCTTTGCCGCAGCATAGGGATTTTTGGGACGAAAAGCGGTTTCTTCATCTTGAGGCGAAATAAATACATCGCCAAACATTTCTGAACTGCTGGCTTGATAAAATCTGGTAGACAAGCCAACTTTTCGTACTGCTTCCAAAAGCCTGGTAGCCGTACCAGTTATCAGATCAAGGGTTCCTAATGGATCGTTCCAAGAATCGGGTACAAAACTGGGAGCCGCCAAATTGTAAATTTCTTGGGGACGTAGCTGTTCAACTGCGGTCAACAGTGCCGCATTATCCCTCAAGTCAACCGTAAAAATTTCTACCTGATTTGCCAGTATTCCCAGTTTGGTCAAATTAGGTTGTCGATGTGGGGGCACTAATCCTACAACTCGGTAACCACGGTTGAGGAGCAAATGGCTGAGATAGTAGCCATCTTGACCTGTTATTCCTGTAATTAGGGCTGTCTTAATCATATATCCCCTATTTCCTCTATCTCTATTAGGCACAAAATGGCACTGTTGGAGAACAAAAAATAACGCTCTCAACACTGCTGACAAATATTAACAAGGGAGGTAGTGTAACTCGAATGTTATCTTTACTGTATTCATTAATTCTTTTTATACAACAATATTTTTTGAACCTTTACAAAATGCTCATAATAAATGAGCATTTTTAAGTAAAAACATATTACCCTAATCCAGATAATATTGAGAAAGTAGTATACTTTTATCAATCAAATAACTATTTATTTAACCGACGACTCCTGCCGCTCGTGCTTCTGTTTTGATTTGAGTGGCACTACTTCTCTAAGCTATGCCTTTGCTCAAAACCCAAAATTGGCATCATAAGTATTCTTACTTTTGTGCTTCTTGAGAGTATTTGACGATGAGGAGGCAATTTCTACCATCTGCACCACGTTCGTATACAACCCGATCAGCTAACCGCCGCAGGAGAAACCATCCATACCCGCCTACTTGCAGCGTACCTGGTTCTGGCTCTGCGATCGCATCAGGATTGAAAGGTTTTCCATAATCCCAAATTCTAATCTCTAGTCGGTCAATCCACAGATAAATGTTAATCTCAATGGTTGTTTCAGGAGGTAAAGCATGATGAGCGTGACGAACAGCATTGGTAAAGCCTTCTGCTAATGCTAAATTGAGGCGATCAAGTTGGGTTTTTGACCAGCCAAGTCGAGACAAATGTTGCAGACAAAACTGCTCGAACCATTCTTGCACCTGGTTTAGGAGACAGAGTTCGCTCTTAACCGTGAGATGGTCTTGCTGCACTATGCTAAACATTAACTGTGACTTAAATATAAGTAAACCCAAGTTGCTAGTTATTAAATTTTGCACTATTCGCAGAATTTCTCTGATATAGAAAAATCTAAATTCAGATATTCTATGTCCCAAAAGACAAAACATGAACGATTTTGACATTTCGAGGGTTGTAACTAGCAACTTACGTTAAGTAAGTGAAAAATGTTTGTATTTGATGACTTTTGATGATTTTAAATTTTGGAATAGCTTTTCCATCCAAAACTTCAGATCCCAGATCCAATCTGAATTATTAAAATTGACGCCTGTAAATTTATTTCAAAAGCACATCTGCATCTGCTCTTGAAACTCACAGGCGTCAAAGCACTTTGTGGTGACTAATTTAGAATAGTCCCAAGGTCAAAGATTTATCCAATGGCAAGGCAGCACCAATACCTAGCCACAGGGTGACAAGGGTACCAAAGAGGAACACTGTGGTTGCTACTGGACGACGGAAGGGGTTTTGGAACTTATTAACGTTCTCAATAAAGGGAACGAGGATTAGCCCCACTGGTACTGAACCCATTGCTAACACTCCTAAAAGTTTGTTAGGAAGCGATCGCAAAATTTGGAAGACTGGATATAAGTACCACTCTGGCAAAATTTCCAATGGTGTGGCGAAAGGATTTGCGGGTTCACCGGTCATAGCGGGATCTAGCACAGCTAGAGCCACAATCGCAGCGAAGGAACCCATGATCACGATTGGAAAGACATAAAGAAGGTCATTAGGCCAAGCGGGTTCACCATAGTAGTTGTGACCCATGCCTTTAGCTAGTTTGGCTCTTAACTGAGGATCGCTCAGGTCAGGTTTTTTTTGTATTGACATTTTGAAATTTGCTCTCCTGCTTAAGTTAAATTAAAGCATTTGTGAAAGCTATCAGCTACTAGGCAACTCTAGCCTTGCGGCAAACAGCCTTTGTCTATTTATACTCAGCCGCCTGGAGAGTTTCTACAGCTTTAGGCTTCAGATACAAGTGTTTGTTTTTTGGAACTTATGTACAATTAATTTCTTGTGTTTCATAAGTTTAGAACAAACAACTTCATCTGAAAACTGATAAATGTTGCCGAGGGCTAATAGCTGAGATTACAAAGGCCCGGAAATACCTTGTTTGCGGATCATCAAGAAGTGAAACAGCATGAAAACTGCAATCAACCAAGGCAGTACAAAGGTGTGTGCGCTATAGTAACGAGTTAGTGTTGCTTGACCAACACTCGAACCGCCGCGCAGCAGGTCGGAGATCAGAACGCCAACCACGGGAATTGCTTCTGGTACGCCGCTAACGATTTTCACAGCCCAGTAGCCAATTTGATCCCAAGGTAAGGAATAGCCTGTGACTCCAAAAGAAACTGTAATTACAGCCAGGATGACACCACTTATCCAGGTCAGTTCGCGGGGCTTTTTGAAACCACCAGTCAGATAAACCCGGAAGGTGTGCAAAATCATCATCAATACCATCATGCTGGCAGACCAGCGATGGATGGAGCGAATTAGCCAACCGAAGCTTACTTCATTCATGATGTACTCCACAGAGGAGAAAGCTTCAGTAACTGTTGGTCTGTAGTAGAACGTCATCGCAAATCCAGTGGCAAACTGGATGAGAAAGCAAACCAGGGTAATTCCACCCAAACAGTAGAAGATGTTGACGTGGGGAGGGACGTACTTACTAGTAACGTCTTCGGCGAGTGCCTGAATCTCTAGGCGTTCCTCAAACCAGTCGGAAACGTTGGCCATACAATCTCAAGTTCCTAAAAGTCGGTTGCGGTTGATAAATTCCGAAGTTCTAAATCGGCGACCAAAATTCTGATGATCTCAAGCCTCGGCATCCTGTGAGTTTGCCTTTAGCTTTTCCCATTCGATAAAGGAAAGGGGTTGCCACAGGCTAGGGTAGCAGCAGAATTGTCTACGGACTTCTCATAAGCCGCCGCTCAGACTTCTCTCCCAATTAGCTATTTTGGGATTTTAGTAAAGGCGAGTTTTGTTTGCTTGTCAGCTTTTGGCGTGCTAAGAGTCTTCAGAAACTTTACACTCTGTAAAGAAGGAATATATTGCGATCTCTTTACGCCCCTGCACAGAAAATGGTGGACACAAAGTAGATTTTATCCTTTGATGAGTGGATACAACGCATCAGTTGACTGAACAACTTGATGAGAGAAATGCACCACTTCTATAAAAAAAGTAACATAATCGAGAGATAGATTTCATCAACAACAGAGCAAGTGGGCATTAGTAGGCAATTTGGGTTGAGGTGGAATTGATAATGGGGTTCATGAACAAACAAGTCTTTCGGGTTGGATTTTCATTGTTAATGGCGTTTTGGTTGGCGTTGGGTACGCTCACGCAGCCGGCGATGGCTTTGACGACGGAACAAAAGCTGGTTTCGGAAGTTTGGCGAATTGTTAATCGCACTTATCTAGATGAGACATTTAATCATCAAAACTGGGCAGCAGTCCGGCAAAAGGTTTTGGAGAAGCCTCTGTCAGACTCAAATGCCAGTTATACGGCAATTGGGAAGATGCTCAAGAGCCTCGATGATCCTTTTACGCGCTTTTTAGATCCAGAACAGTACCGCAGCTTACAGGTCAATACTTCTGGGGAACTGACTGGGGTAGGATTGCAAATTGCCCTAAATCCTGAGACTGGGAAGTTAGAAGTAGTTGCTCCCATAGCAGGTTCACCAGCAGATAAAGCGGGAATTAGACCACGCGATCGCATTCTTAAAATTGAAGGCGTTTCTACAGAAAATCTTACCCTTGATGAAGCTGCGACTAAAATGCGGGGCCCCAGTGGCAGCCTTGTTACTCTCCTCATCGAACGGGACACAGAGGCAGAAATGGAAATTAGACTGACACGCGATCGCATCGCTCTTAACCCTGTGGTTTCAGATTTGCGTGTTTCTGCTGAGGGTACGCCCATTGGCTACCTTCGTCTTACTCAATTCAATGCCAACGCCTCAACGGAGTTGGCACACGCTATTTCTAGTCTAGAAAAAAAAGGCGCTGATGCCTACATTCTAGATTTACGAAATAATCCTGGGGGGTTATTGCAATCAGGAATTGAAATCGCCCGTCTGTGGTTAGACTCTGGCACGATTGTCTACACTGTTAACCGACAAGGCATTCAAGGTAGTTTTGAAGCCTTTGGGCCAGCCCTGACGAACGATCCTCTGATGATTTTGGTGAATCAAGGAACTGCCAGTGCTAGTGAAATTCTCGCCGGCGCACTCCAAGATAATGGTCGTGCCCAGTTGGTAGGCGAAACCACCTTTGGAAAGGGCTTAATTCAATCCTTATTTGAATTATCAGATGGTTCGGGCTTGGCAGTCACAATTGCTAAGTATGAGACTCCTCAACACAAGGATATTAATAAACTAGGTATTAAGCCAGATAAAGTAATTTCCCAAGATGCAATTAACCGCGACCAGATTGGCACGGAAGCGGATCTGCAATATCAAGCAGCAGTGGAACTTTTGAAGAAAGACTCGGTTGTGGCGGGAAAGGTGTAAAAAGTTAGGAGTTAGGAGTTTGCCTTGTTCCCAGTCAGAGACTGGGAACAACTGAATTACGCCTACCTACTTATCAGGTATTTTGTGAAATGGGATGAGTCCATTTGTACTATGTTTTTTCTGTTTGATTTCTAGCCAGTTGTGGTGAAGCGGTGACGCTTGCTCTGCTTGTTAACTGCATCCAACCCTAAAAGGGTAGTTCACATAGCGAGCGTCAACAACTGGCCATTGGGTGGGATTTTTGAGATGGGAATCGCTCCCTTGGAGAATTTTCTCAATGTCCCAGTAACCCTGTTGATATCTCAATTAAAACTGGAACAGAAAAATTTTGGATGCCAAATTGCCAAAAGTACTCAATCAATTTTAATTGGGTAAACATAGGCGTTTTTATACAATGAAAAAACGTCACAGGTTCGCTCTGGAGGGGCTTTGCAGGATTTATTGTGAGTCAGCAGTATATTAAAAAGTGATGCAGAGCTTTATATATAGGAAGTTCAGTACCCCTTTCTATTGAATTGGGATTTTGCCCAATCCGCTTAATTTACATTTTGGTCATTTTTTCCTGAATGAATGTCCTGTTTTACCTTTCCACTCGCTGTAGATGTGATTAGAAACGCAAGGATTATTGGGGAGAATTCTTTGAGCATCGAAAACGACGGTCGCGGCAGTGGCAGGTAGTATTATGCCTTTTGTATTAGTTATAGATAGCGTAGGCGCAGCCCACTGTAGGCATCGCTATCGCCTGGTGAAAGCCCCATATTAAGCTGGTTTTATGTTGAATGGGGCAAGAGTGATTAAAAAGGGTTAATGTCTTTTACCTGCTCCCAGATATAGCTCACCCACTTTAGGATCATTCAACAATTCTTCACCAGGGCCTGAGATAGCATCGCGTCCCGACTCCAGTACATAGCCGCGATTAGCCATCTCTAAAGCCTTACGGGCATTTTGTTCCACTAATACGATCGCAGTACCCGCCTGATTAATTTGTTTAATCTGCTCAAACACTTGTGTCACCAAAATCGGGGACAAAGCAGCAGATGGTTCATCCAAAATCAGCAAACTAGGTTCTAACATTAAAGCTTTGCCCATCGCTAGCATCTGGCGTTCTCCTCCAGAGAGAGTACCAGCGCGTTGACGACGGCGATCGCTTAGTCTGGGGAACATAGTAAATATTTTATCTTTAATCGGTTTCAGGGGAACGTTAAGCACAAAAGCACCCATCTCCAAGTTCTCTTCAACACTAAGGGAGGGGAAAACATTGGCGATTTGCGGTACGTAGCACATTCCTCGCTGAACTATTTCATTGGACTTTAGCCCCACGAGATTTTCACCTTTGAAGGTAATTGTCCCTGTGTGGGGGATCAAAAGCCCAAAAATTGCTTTTGCTAAAGTAGATTTACCAGCGCCGTTGGGGCCAATCACAGTTACCAATTCCCCTGGTGCAACCCAGAAATTCACACCTTGTAGGATATCTACATCTTTGATGTATCCAGCGTAGACATTTTGGACATCTAGTAAATAGTCATTTGTCATTTGTCACTTGTACTGAGCGTTCGCGTAGCCTCTCGTAGAGAAGCCTTTGGCGCAGCCTCTCGTAGAGAAGTATTTGTCGTTTGTCATTGGTCAACAGTCAAGTCAAAAATAACTATTGACTGTTGACTATGGACTATTAAGGAGTTTTTTGCAACTCCGGTCGTTCTTCTGCAAGAATCGCCCCTTCTACTGGGCAAACTTGGAGACAGATGCCGCAGTCGATGCAAGTAGCAAAGTCAATCCAGTACCAATCAGTTCCCTTGGCATTCTTGCCTGGGCCATCATGAATACAAGCTACTGGACAGGCATCTACGCAGTCAGCTACGCCTTCACAGACTTCTGTAACAATTGTGTGCGGCATGTTCTTGATTCCCTCTTTTCTGTATCGGCTATTTCTAGCCTAGCAGGGGAGTGGGGAGTGGGCTTGCCGTGAGCGTAGCCGAATGGGAGTGGGGAGTGGGAGTAAGAATTTTAGATTTTAGATTTTGGATTTTGGATTTTGGATTTTGGATTAAATTTCAATCTAAAATTGTCAATCTAAAATCTAAAATTGAATTGCTCAATTCCCACTAATGCAATGGTTCAATTTTTTGGGAGCCATCTGCTTTCATCCAAGCAATTTGGGTAATGCCGCGATCGCTTGCATATTGGCGAATAGCGTCTGCATCCCTTCCCCCCAAATCAATTTCTACGCGCACTAAATCAGTAGAATCTCTGAGTTTTTGCGCGTAGGCAAAGGCAAAGGCGTTAGCGCTAGCCGTCTCTGGTACTACCAACCAGTCACTCGTTGGAGTTGCCTGTGGTAATTGCCCAGTAGACAACAAAACTTGGTATAAATCTTCGATACTTAGTCCAAAACCAATACCGGGAATGTTTTCTCCTTGGGGATGATATAGCCCCAAAAGCTGGTCGTAGCGACCACCGCGCCCTAAAACTCTGGCTTGGGATTCGGTATCATTGACAACTTCAAATACAATACCCGTGTAGTAGTCTATGGTCTGGATGAGGCTGAGGTCGAGGATTAAGGGAAATTTTTTCTCTGATTCCAGTAATTCTACTAGGGATTTGAGGTTATTTACTGCCTCTCGCTGTTCTCCATCTAAATCCAAACTACTAACTTTTTGCAACACGTCTGCACTGGGGCCACGCAAATCTAGCATGGTTCGGGCGCGATCGCGTAGTTTGTCACTTAGGGGTAAACTATCTATAGTAATGCGGTCAAGATGAGCGATCGCACTGCGAACTTTATCCTGTAAATTAGCAGGAAACGCACTCAGGAGCGATCGGGTAATTCCCGCTTCACCTAAAATTAAATGCCATTCCTGCAACCCTAGTGCTGCTAAACAATCTGCTACTAAAAGTAGTACTTCCGCATTCGCCAACAACCCGCCAACACCTAATAATTCCACCCCAGCTTGATAAAACTCTTGCTGGCGATTGTGTCTACTTTCCCAAGTGCGGCGAAACACATTAGCGTTGTAGTACAACCGTTGCGGATAAGTTGCATTTGCCATGCGAGTTACAACTGTGCGAGCAATGGATGCTGTTAATTCTGGACGTAGCCCTAATTCATCATCTTCGCCATTTTGTAGTTGAATCACCATCTGGCGCTGGATTGCTTCCCCTGCCATCAGAGTATCCATGCGTTCTAAAGTCGAGGTGATAATCCTGTGATATCCCCAACGGTGAAACACCTGCTGTAATCTATCTTCAATCCAGCGTTTTTTCTCCACATCCAAGGGCAATAAATCCCTGGCTCCTGCTGCTGGTTGATACACCATTATTTTTTCTTCCCACCAAACAAACCACCGAACAAACCACCACTACCAGATTTATCTGGTTGCTTATCTCCATTATTGGCGGATGAAGTCACCTTATGATCACTAGATTTTTGTCCTAGAGCTTTATCTATTTTAGGTTTCCATTGCAGAGCCGCTTCGTCGTTGGGGTCTAATTTAAGAGCATTGTCGAAGTGGATTTTTGCCATTTTTAGCTGATTTTGCTTCAAATACACCATTGCAATTAAGCTATGGCAGTGACTATTTTTAGGTTCTAGCTTCAGGGCATCCTGCAACTCTACTTTGGCTTGGGCAAATTGGTTTTTATCAATCAAAGATTGAGCGCGACGAATATATTGTTCTACAATCGAGTCTTCTTTTGGTGGTGCTGGTGCTGGTGCTGGTGCTGGTGCTGGTGCTGGTGGTGTATTTGACTGAGGCGTAACTGATTCGACTTTGGGTTGAGCAGGTGGCCGAGGCGCTGCGGATGATTTGCTTGCACTCCGCATTAAATACACTAAATTCAACTCACTAACTTGGGCAATGACTTGCAGTGCTTGCTCTAAAGAATCATATTGGGTTTGGGCTAGTTTAGCGATCGCACTTTTATAGAAATGCTCGAGATTAGGCGTTTGGGCTAACTGTTTAGCCAACTCGGTGTTGAGAGTCACCGAAGTAGATTCTTGTAGCAGGCGCTTGCCAATTTGCGACAAAATTAAAATATATTCCGTGCGAGTGCGATCGGCAGTAAGTTTTTCGTAAGCTGGGTTAACTAGCTTTGATAGCAATTCGTTCCCTAGCTGTTTTTGTTCAGCACTTTCAGTAAAACTACTATCCGGGTGCAAACGGCGGGCGATTTTGAGATAGCGTTTGCGAATCTCTTTGACATCCGCATCCACAGGAACGCATAAAACTGCGTGATGATCTATGAAATCATATTTAAATAGTCCACGATCTATTTTGAAAGACATATAGAGGTTTTGCACCAAAGCAGCATTTAGATTCTTTTTAGTTTACCCAAAGTCAGGGGGAAAGCTCCCACCTGCTAAACCCATGCTGACAGTGGTGGAACTTGTAAAAGTTCGTTACTGAGGGAGTCGTGAATATAACTATTTGTGGCAAGAATTCTACCTGAGTCAATTTTGACAGGTGTTCCATCGTAGGCGGTAACTTTGCCCCCAGCCTCTTGTAACAAAATTATCCCGGCGGCAATATCCCAAGGAGAAAGCCCTCGTTCCCAGTAACCATCGACACGTCCACAAGCAACATACGCTAAATCTAGCGATGCGGAACCGCTACGTCTGACTCCTTGAGTAAGATGAGTCAGGTGACTAAATTCTGCGTAGTTGTTATCGGAGGTTTCGCGGCGATCATAAGCAAATCCTGTCACTAGTAAGCTTTTATTCAGTTCAGATGTTACCGAAACCTTAATTGGGCGACGATTACGCGTTGCTCCTAAGCCAGCAGCAGCCCGGAATAGCTCATTATGGAAAGGGTCATAAATTACACCAAGTTGCGGAACGCCATTAATTAACAGTCCAATGGAAACAGCAAAAAATGGGTATTGATGAGCGTAGTTGGTTGTGCCATCTAGAGGATCTATTGCCCAAAGGTATTTATTATCTTGATTACCTAATTTCCCTGATTCTTCAGCAAGGATAGAGTGATCGGGAAAGTGGCGGCGCAAAATTTCTAAAATCACCTCTTCTGAGGCTTTATCAGCAGCGGTGACTAAATCACCAGGGCGACCTTTTTCAATAATTGCGTCTTCTAATTTACCTAAGTAACCTTGCAAAATGACACCAGCAGCTAAGGCAGCTTCAGTAGCAATATCTAGAAAGATTTGTAGATTTGTCATAGGAGTTAAGAATATTGAGACGCGATTAATCGCGTCTGTACAGGAGTATTGAGTTAGGAGTGATTGAATTTTAGATTTTAGATTTTTTTTCAATCCAAAATCCAAAATTCAAAATCTAAAATTTGTCTACCCCACTCCCCACTCTTTAAAGATTTTGGCGGCGAAACTCGGCAGGAGTGAGGCGCATGGATTTTTCTGGGTTCCAGATTCCTTGGCCCATGAGTCTAGCCCATTGTTGGGCACGTTCTAAACGCTGGTTATATTTGTGGTTAGGCGATCGCTCAACAAAGATTGCATTCCCTTGTTTCACTAATTCCTCATTCAACAACACCTTATTTTTCCATACATAAGCTAGAGTTCGCCCGATTTTGTCTTTTGTTTCTAAATCAAACTCCAGCGTTACCGATTGTTCTGCACCTCCAATTAGATTTTCTAACTGTTCTTTTGCTGCGTACCCCCAAGGGCGCTGTCGCAAATCTGGTGCATCAATGCCAACTAACCGCACTTGGGAAATTAAATTTGGTTGTTCAGCCATGCCTATCACTTCCAAACTTTGCCCACTAACTACCCGCGCTACTTTTACTTGAGCCTCATTGTTTGGTAGCTGGTTTTTACCTTGGCAACTCACCAAAAGCAACAAGCAAGCCAAAATCGCTATTTTTCGCACCCAATCACCAAGACGCATAGGCATTAAAAATTCGGTGATTTTGAATTGTTTATGTTTATTCCTCATCTAAGGGTAAACCCGCTTTTACTTTCCCCCTTGCAAAATACCGGCCAAACTGGAGTTCGTAGACTTCATCTTCGTCTTGTGTCTCCACCTCCAAGTCAGAACGCGGGTAACTCACACATAACAAGGCATAACCTTGCCGACGTAAATCTGGCGATAATCCGATCGCCTCTGGTTGATAAATTTCTCCAGACAACACCCTCACAGCACAAGCGGTGCAAGCCCCGTTGCGGCAGGAAAACGGTAGTTCCACCCCTTGTTTTTCGGCAGTGTGCAGGATGTAGCGGTCTTCTGGGACTTCTAGGGTGTGGGTTTTGCCAGTGGCGCGATCGCGAACTCTAATTGTGTATGTACGGGACATCTGGATTTGCGTTTTGGAATTGGGACTTTCAGGTTCAATTTAAAATATCTTTCTTTATCTTTGCATTTTCTAGGATTCTATAGTATGATCGTAACTTGTGGCACCTGGAGAGGTGGCCGAGTGGTTTAAGGCGCAGACCTGGAAAGTCTGTTAGGTGGAAACGTCTACGAGAGTTCGAATCTCTCCCTCTCCGTTCTCAAACCTAGTCTAAATATATAGTTTGAACCAGATTTCTACAATTAGTCGGGTTCTGTAAAAAACATAATATTGCCAAATATATTCTCAGCATTTCGTTAATCCTATTACATAGGATTAACGAAACCTATTAGCACCAGCACAATCTAACAGCAAGTAACATTTGTTTATTTTTTACTCATAATTGAGCCATTTTGTCAAGTGGACAAACTCCTACTTCGCTGTAGCTACAGCCTGATAAACGGATCAAGTAAATTAAGATAAGTAAAGAAAACGTTGTAAACTAAATGGCAACTCTAAGCTTACAAGAAATTTCTACTCAGTTAGAAAGTCCGAATTTACGCGATCGCATGGTAGCCCTAGCCAATCTGCGTCATGCGTCGCCTGAAGATGCAGTTCCTTTGATTAAAAAGGTACTAGATGACGAATCTTTGCAACTGCGATCGATGGCAATTTTTGCTCTTGGAATCAAGCCGACACCAGAATGTTATTCAATTTTGGTCAGAATTCTCGAAAATGACCCCGATTATGGGATACGCGCTGATGCCGCCGGTGCTTTAGGATATTTGGGTGATGCTAGAGCCTTTGAAGTGCTTTCACGCGCATTTTATGAAGATACTGATTGGCTAGTACGCTTTAGTGCAGCCGTTTCTCTTGGTAACATTAAAGATCCTCGGGCCCATCAAATACTTATTCAGGCATTGGATAGTAAAGAAGTAGTATTGCAACAAGCTGCAATCTCTGCACTGGGAGAAATTCAAGACATTGAGTCAGTCGATCAGATTCTGCGCTTCGCCCAATCAGATGATTGGTTAGTAAGGCAGCGTTTGGCAGAAGCTTTGGGTAATCTTGCTACTCCCAAGAGTATCTCAGCTTTAAAATACCTGGAAAAAGACAATCATTTCAACGTTGCTGAGGCAGCCAGGATTGGCCTCAAGAAGCTTGAGGAAATAGGCAATAAAGCTTAATATTAAAGTTTCCTGCTACCTTTTAATAATAATTAAGTGGGAATTTTAGGATTTTGATGTAGGGTAATTTTATTCATGAATATTGAAGAGTTTTTTCAGTTAAGTACTGGTAAATGGTTTTCTCATCGGACTAGTCAACATTTGGCGTTTAACCAATCTGAAGAGAGTAAGTCAGACATCATTATTGAGACGCTGGCACTAGATGATCCACAAGTGATAAAACTGTGTCAACAGTACGAAATTAATCCTAGTTCCGCCTCTTGTGCTACCAAAATTACCTGGAACGGCACAATAGAAAAAGATCAAGCAAAACACAGTGGTTCAACTGTGTTAGTTTCTGTAACTGATGCAGATAAACCGGGCCAAGGTAAGTTACTGCGGGAAGTGGTTGATACCGATAAAACTCCAGTTGCCGGACACTATAAATTTGACAGTGATGGTGCTTTAATCCTAACTATAGAGGATGAAACCATGTCATTAGAGGAGCGCCTGTGGTTTGCTAGTCCCAATTTGCGAATGCGGGTAAATGTCCTCAAGAGTTTTGATGGATTTAGTATCGCTTCCTTTACTTCTGAGATTCGCATGGGTGGCTTTCCACCAGCTGCGAAGGCTTCTGAGGCGGCTAATTCAGTATCGAGTTAGTTTTGTAGGGTGTGTTATGCCGCTCTCTTACGCACCATCCTAAATTTTTAGTGCGTTTTTCAGTGCGTTAGGACTAATGTCTATAACGCACATTTTTATATGAGAAGAAATCCAAATAACAAAATACCAAGCTGTGGTTGATTCCATAGTGGGGAAAAAACTTAGATATATTTCTCTTGGCGTTGAAACTTTTTAAATTTGCAAAAAATTAGCGATCGCCTGCGGTAATGGCAAAATAATTACAATCAACAAGGCCATTGCCAGTAATCCCCAAACGTCACGTTGGTTATCCAATTCACTGACATCATTCAGTGCAGGTTCATCAATCAATGGCATAAATAATAAGATAATCGCCCACACCAAAAATTCTTCTCTTACTAAAGCCAGTAATAGCAACAACACGCGAGCAATTTGACCAATAATGAGCGCAGTTCGTTGTCCAAACATCGCATGGACAATGTGGCCTCCATCTAGCTGTCCTACAGGCATTAAATTTAAGGCTGTGACAATTAGTCCCAAAAAACCAGCTACTGCAACTGGATGCAAATCAAGGGCTGATTTTGCTGTTAACTGACTTCCCAAGGCTAACTTCGAGAGTATCGCTACTAAAATGGAATACTTGGGATTAAGGGCATCAGGATTTAAAAGTCGGGTTTTTTCAGTAATGGAAACCACATCAGAATGAGCCAAGCCCCATATTAGTAATGGCACAGTCACCACAAAGCCTGCAATTGGCCCAGCGATACTAATATCAAATAAAGCTTTGCGGTTGGGAATGGGACTACGCATCTGAATAAATGCACCAAAAGTTCCCAAGAAGAAAGGTATAGGAATAAAGTAAGGCAACGTCGAGCGAATCTTGTAAAATTTAGCTGTCAAATAATGCCCAAGTTCGTGAATGCCCAAAATAGTCATCAGTCCTAAAGCATAAGGCAATCCCTTGAATAGAACATCTGGGTTAGATAGAACTTTGAACAAAGAACCAACTTCCCATAGAGGCGGCAGAGAAACACCAGCAATTTCAACTCCCACCAAGGTAGTAGTTACCAAAGTAGCTGCTAGCAGTAGAAGTGCTAATCCTGGACGAGTTAAGCGTTCCTGTTCGCGTCGTGGTGTATTTCTATCTTTAGCAGCTTGAGTATTGGGAACCAGCACAAAGAAAGGTTTGCTATCCATACCTTCTTGAAAGATCAGCAAGAAGCGATCGCCAAATTGTGCTTCAATATTAGTCTTAATCTGCTGGTAGGCGTTGCTGGCTTTAGTTCGCAACTGACCACGGCAAATCACGGCTTGTGGTCGATACTCAATATTTTGAACGTAGTATACAGACCAAGGAAAACAATTTCGTAGTTGAGTTTCTTCCGTTGGCTCAATGGGACGCACTATTGGTTCTGCGACAGGCTGGATAGTCGGCTGTGATTCTGATGCTTGGGGTTGGGTTTGGGCCTGTGTATCTCTTGGCGATCGACGCCCCCATTGAAACAACGTCCAGTACAATACTGTGGAGACAAATATCGACCAAAGAATCAGCGCTGGCGGCGGAGGTTGTTTCGCTCCGTACATCAGCGTCCATCCACTTAATAGAAATGCTGGTGCCATTAAAACCAGCCACAACAACCATACTGGCGTCCGGGTGATCTGAGCGACGCTGTGCTGCACCATTAGATAAGTAGCTAGCCCCAGTAGGAGGATAAACAGAAACCAAAATGCCATATTATCTTCACTAATTTTGACAAAACGCCTCACCAGTAGCTTCAGCACCATAGCATTAACTACAAGGCAGACCTCAATTTCACAACGGTTAACAGTGCTGGTTAACGCTCAAGTTTCAATTCTTTAGAATTTCCACACTGTAACCAGATTGTCCACAACTCCTCAGTTTCGGTTCTTTGATCATGTGCCCTTTACCTCAAGTGCCAAGTCATACAACTAAGCCACCACGGGCTGTCTTCCCTAACGAAGTTCCTAGCGGAGGTTTCCTGCAATCGGACTTCGCACAAGAGAGCATTTTTGCTTTTCCACCCAATCGGGACACATTAGGGGGAACCTCTTATCTTATTGTAAGAAATGAAGGCAATATCCTCATAGATTGCCCTGCCCTAGACCAAACAAATCAAGATTTTTTGCGATTGCATGGAGGCGTGCGTTGGTTATTTCTCACCCATCGAGGCGCGATTGGCAAGACTGCTGAATTTCAGCAAATCTTTAGCTGCGAGGTGTTGATTCAAGAGCAAGAAGCTTATTTGTTACCAGGCTTAACCTTAACTACCTTTAGGCAGGAATTTACGCTTGATGCAGCAGCCCAAGTGATTTGGACACCAGGTCATTCTCCCGGCTCATCTTGCTTATACTACAGTGAACGTGGAGGTATATTGTTTTCTGGTCGTCATTTACTCCCTAACCAGCATGGTGAAGCAGTACCATTACGGACAGCGAAAACCTTTCACTGGCCCAGGCAAATTCAGAGCCTTCGATTCCTGTTAGAAAATTTTACCCCAGAAACTCTCCGCTACATTTGTCCCGGAGCTAATACAGGCTTTCTCAGGGGCAAGCGTGTTATCGATCAGGCTTATCAACACCTCGCCTCTCTGGATTTACCAGCTTTGCTGCGGATACAGCCTTTTTAGAGGCAAGGGAGGATGAGGGAGATGAGGGAGAAATCAATTCAAAATTCAAAATTAAAGAACTTCAGCAAGACAGCAAGAACTGCCTCCCGATGCCCAATCTCCAATACAAGTTTTGTAAAAATTTATGAGCGCAAAACTTGATGGAACTTTAAGGATCGCTGCGTACTTCTCTAACGAGACGCTCCGTGTTGGCGGTTCGTCCTTGTAGTATAAGCGCATCTTCATACAGAATTGGTATAACCTTGCAATCTGAAGATTAAATGACTCTTAAATCGTATAAAAGAGTACTCTTGCATCTTGCTTAAGTCTGATATCTTCCTGAGAACAGCTTTGTTGTTTTCAGGTAAATTCATGAGTCGAATTAATGGATTTGTAGGGCGACGTGATTTCTTAAAATTTGCCAGTATAGTAGGTATTGCGGCTACTGCTTTTGGTGATAATTTTTGGAATACAGAGCAAACTGCTATTGCTGATATTCATCCAGATAACCCTAATTCAGTTAGTCCTAACGAAGCTATCAGACGCTTAGTGGATGGTAATCAAAGATTTATCTATCAAAAACGTAAATATCCCAGTCAATCACTAGAACGTCTACGATCAGTTGCTAAAGCTCAGTATCCCTTTGCCGCAATATTAGGTTGTGCAGATTCTAGAGTACCTACGGAAATCGTCTTCGATCAAGGAATTGGAGATTTATTTGTCGTGCGAGTTGCTGGTAATGTCGTCAGTGACACGGTTATAGGTAGTCTGGAATATTCTACAACAGTATTGGGTTCGCAGTTGATTGTGATTTTGGGTCATAAAAGATGCGGTGCAGTAGCAGAAGCAATTAAAAACGAACCACTTCCTGGCAGAATTGGTTTGATTATTGAGGGTATCAAACCATCTATAGAAAGAGTAAAGTTAAGAACGGGTGATAGTATGCAGAATGCAGTTATAGCCAATATCCAGTATCAGGCTGAAAAATTGCAGGAAAGCTCAACAATTTTAGCTAAATTGCTCCGTGAAGGGAAACTAAAAATTGTTGGCGCTTGTTACGATATTGACACTGGTAAAGTCAACATTATTACTTGAAAGTCTTACACCTTTTAGGCGCAGGATTCTTAGTTTAATGATGTTACAAAAAATTATTAGTTATAAAATATTTTTTATTGATAATCTTGAAAATTAATCAAATTAATTGCTCAACTTAAAAAATATTCCTTATACCATTTAACAAAATAAGTAAGTGGGTCAAATTAAATATAAAACCTCACCCTGCCTCCGGCTTCCCTCTCCTTACTAAGGAGAGGGATTGAGGGTGAGGTTTGATCTTATATTTAATTACGCCTACCTACTTACCTGTTATATATAGCAGTCTTAAATCATTTGTGAAAGTTTCTGTTGATTCTTCTCTCTGTGTTCTCTGCGCCTCTGTGGTTCGATTAAAAAGTAATTTTCACAATCTCAGATAGGATTGCTATATACATTGGTAGGGGCGGCGATGCGGGGTTGATCTACGCTAACGCAAACTCACAAAAATTTAGAAAAACCCAAAAGCAAGGCACAGTCGAAGCTTGTAACAAATAAACCCGGCAGGGGCCATATAACAAGGCCGCCCGCCAGGAAGGTATAGTATATTCTGGCCATGTTTGATTAGGTTAGCGCTTATTTATAAAAAATAATTGCGTATCCCTAGATACAATAACTAAATCCTTTGGAAAACACAGTTAAGAAAAGTTACTAAATAGGTTAATTTCTAATTAAAACCAACAATTTCCCAAATAGGGAGATGAGGGAGCAGGAGGCAAGGGGGAGAATAAAAAAAAATTACCTCTTTCCCCTCTGCCTCTTTCCAATGCCCAATGCCTCATGCCCCATAATATAAGAAAGCGCTTCACACTTCTTAAATAATCAGCTTTATTAGAACAATGGCAAGAGACTTGCGGGGATTCATTAAAATTTTGGAAGAAAAGGGACAATTACGGCGAATTTCAGCTTTAGTTGACCCAAATTTAGAAATTGCTGAGATTTCCAACCGGATGCTGCAAAAAGGTGGGCCAGGGTTGTTGTTTGAAAACGTCAAAGGCGCTTCCTTCCCGGTGGCGGTGAATTTGATGGGAACTGTGGAAAGGATTTGCTGGGCGATGAATATGCAGCATCCAGAGGAGTTGGAAACTCTGGGGAAAAAACTAAGTATGCTGCAACAGCCAAAACCGCCCAAGAAGATTTCCCAAGCGATAGATTTTGGGAAAGTACTGTTTGATGTGGTAAAAGCGAAACCAGGGCGTGACTTTTTCCCTGCTTGTCAGCAAGTTGTGGTTCAAGGTAATGATTTAGATTTAAACAAGTTGCCCTTGATACGTCCTTATATTGGTGATGCTGGCAAGATTATCACGCTGGGACTGGTAATTACGAGAGATTGTGAGACGGGTACTCCAAATGTAGGTGTGTATCGCTTGCAACTACAATCTAAAAATACAATGACGGTTCACTGGTTATCAGTGCGGGGTGGGGCGAGGCATTTGCGAAAAGCGGCGGAACGTGGGAAGAAATTAGAAGTTGCGATCGCACTTGGTGTAGATCCTCTAATTATTATGGCAGCTGCCACACCCATACCTTTAGATTTATCAGAATGGCTGTTTGCTGGACTGTACGGCGGTTCTGGAGTGCAGTTGGCGAAATGTAAAACCGTCGATTTGGAAGTTCCCGCAGATTCAGAATTTGTCTTGGAAGGAACTATTACACCGGGGGAAGTTTTGCCAGATGGGCCTTTTGGTGATCACATGGGTTATTACGGGGGTGTAGAAGATTCCCCGTTGATTCGCTTTGAGTGTATGACGCATCGCAAAAATCCGATTTATTTAACAACATTTAGCGGTCGTCCACCTAAAGAAGAAGCGATGATGGCGATCGCACTAAATCGCATTTATACTCCCATACTGCGGCAACAAGTATCAGAAATTGTCGATTTCTTCCTACCAATGGAAGCTTTGAGTTACAAAGCGGCGATTATTTCCATAGATAAAGCATATCCCGGACAAGCGCGACGGGCAGCTTTAGCGTTTTGGAGTGCTTTACCACAATTTACTTACACCAAGTTTGTAATTGTTGTGGATAAAGACATAAATATTCGCGATCCGCGTCAAGTGGTGTGGGCGATTAGTTCCAAAGTTGACCCAGTGCGGGATGTCTTTATTCTGCCGAATACACCTTTCGATACCTTGGATTTTGCCAGTGAGAAGATTGGCTTAGGTGGACGCATGGGAATTGATGCAACTACAAAGATTCCGCCAGAGACAGACCATGAATGGGGTTCGCCTTTGGAATCTGATCCAGATGTGGCGGCGATGGTAGAGAGACGATGGGCGGAGTATGGTTTAGCAGAGTTGCAGTTAGGAGAAGTAGATCCGAATTTGTTTGGTTATGATATGAGGTAATGTGTTAGAGAGAAACTGGTAAAAATCTATGCTGGCTATCAGCTTAACTGATTTTTATCAGTCAAACTTATCCATAATTAACAAAATATCAGAGTCAAAAAGCTGAAGAACATAGCCTGATATAAATATCTCTTTGAGCATCAGCAAGAGCTTCTTCTAGCACACTCCAATCTTAAGTACTGATGCCATAAAATTGAAGAAATAATGTGGTGCAGCCCTTACTAGTTGTTCTTATAACCCTACCCCCAACCCCCTCTCCCCGCTCTTCGAGAGGGGGCTATGAGAATTAGGTTTAAAATTTTGGTTTTGAGATATTTGTTATGACTTATTAGTTTCCAGGAATGAACCCGTATTTAGAAGATCCTGAATTATGGCCAGGAGTACATGGGAGACTAATAGTAGCGATGTCTGACGACAAGCGGCTTCGCATCTACGCAGATTATCTTTCTCCTCAACTACGTCCTAAATATTTTGTCGCCATTGAAGAACGAATTTATCAAACTACTGGCGATATAAACTCTTGGTTGGTATTCCTGATGTCATAGTACAAAATTCACAGACAGCAATAAATCGTGAACTACCGAATATAGCAATAGGAGTCAAATCAATGCCTTATATCTTTCCTGGAATGAATCCCTATTTAGAACATCCTGAATTATTTCCAGGATTACATCACTTGCTAATTAGTGAAATTGCCAGGTTTTTATCTCCCCAACTGCGTCCTAAATATCGAGTTGCTGTAGAAGTGCGGATGTATGAAACAACTGATGAAAATTCCTTGCTTGTTGGTATTCCTGATGTGATAGTGAAAAATCGGCAGACTGTAAGTGATTTTACAAATACAAATGTAGCGGTAGCCGCACCAACGCCTGAACCTATAAAAGTAAAGATTCCTATGCCTGTTAATATCAGGGAAGGATATTTAGAAGTGCGAGAAGTAGAAACAGAAGTATTAATTACTACTATTGAAATTTTATCTCCTACGAATAAACGTACAGGAAAAGGACGGCAGATTTATGAGGAAAAACGGACACAAGTATTAGCTAGTCGCACCAATTTAGTTGAAATTGATTTATTACGTAAAGGTGAAGCGATGGCAATGATGGGTAATGATATTCAGAGTGACTATCGAATTTTAGTTTGTCGTGGCGATACTGGCGAAGAAATTAATACCCTAGAAGGACATAAAGACTGTGTTCGTGCTATAGCTTTTAGTCCAAATGGTCAGACTTTGGCAAGTGGTAGTCAAGACAATAACATCATACTTTGGGATTGGCAAAATAATAGGCTGATACGTACTTTAAAAGGTCACTCTAATGCAGTGACATCCTTGGCTTTTAGCCCTGATGGTCTAACCCTTGTGAGTGGTAGTGATGACAAAACAATTAAACTATGGAATGTGCAGACTGGACTAACAATGATCACTCTTTTTGGGCATGAATCTTATGTAGAGTCAGTAGCTTTTAGTCCAGATGGTAAAAATATTGTTAGTGGTGGTTATGACAAAACAGTTAAAGTGTGGCAGATGCCTTGGCAGTAAACTGAAGATATTAAGCACCATAATATTCAACTGACAGCCAAGAATTCGCAAGACAACTCCCTCACTTGTCTCACGCGCTCAAAATCACTATCCTGTGAAATAATTGTCAAATTATGACGCAAAGCGATCGCACACACCACCAAAAACCACATAATTAGCCCCCTCCTCGCTTGCGGGGAGGGGGTTGGGGGTGGGGTTCTATCTCTGCAACCAAGCACCAATATCCTGCAACACCCCCTCCATCCTCTCCAGAACATCCTCATTTCTAAATCGCACAACCTGTAACCCCAAACTCTCCAAAAATTCTTGACGGATTGCATCTTCCTGTTGAGTGTAGTCATGAATTTCGCCATCCACTTCCACCACTAACCGCGCTTCATTACAGTAAAAATCGACGATAAAACGATCAATTGTTTGCTGACGGCGGAATTTGAAACCCAAAAGTTGCTTGTCTCTCAACTTCTGCCAAAGTAACTTTTCTGCTGGAGTTGGTTCACACCGCATCTGTCGCGCCAATGGTTTAAGTTTTTTCCAAAGTTCATGTGGGGTTTGCCAAATATGTCCCGGAACCCCACCCCCTAACCCCCTCCCCGCAAGCGATGAGGGGGGACTGGAGTCGGGGATGAGGTTTGGGTTGGGGTTTTGATCTTGGATCATTTGCGCGATTGGTGGTTAGCTAATATTTCATGTATTATTCCCAGCGATCGCACTCTTACACCCCTGCCTACGAGTCAAAATTCTGGCATAATCAGACATGGCCGCACTTAAAAAACTGATATAAATCTTGCCAAGCTAATTGAAAGGTTTACGCCGACTGGATATTTTAATAGAATAATCTCATCAAAAGATTCGCAGAAATATAAATGGACTGGATTACACTACTGCGATCGCTACAGTCTGATTTTATTAAAAGGTTAACATCGGGTTGTCTGCTTCATTGTGAAACAGAAGGTCAATATAGTGAATTAACTATAATCTCTGGAGAAAGGTTAAGGGCACTACGGGAATTTTGCTGGCTGATGGCTGAGAAATATAAGCGTGTTTTACCAGTCCGTGATGTTTTTATTAGCTATCTCAAAGGGAAGTTGGGTGAGGAAGTTGTCAAAGAACGTTTAGCTGATTTTATTACCGAAGTCGATTATGAAAAGCGATTCGGTGGCGATGGGAATATAGATTTTACCTTGACTTCTGACCCATCTATTGGTATAGAGGTTAAATCTCGTCATGGTCGGATTGACAGAGTTAGATGGTCAATTAGTTCTGAAGAGGTTGCAAAAAATGCAGTTGTAGTTTGCATTTTGATTCAAGAAGATGTGAGTGAAGCACAATCTGAATATCACCTTTTCTTGGCTGGCTTTCTCCCAACCCGGATGATTAAGTTGAAGACTGGTAAAATTTCATTTGGGATAGAACAATTACTGTATGGTGGTGGTTTATGGTGCTATCTAGAACAGTTACAATCTTCTATAAATAATTCTTCTAGACAACAACTACCAATTTACAAATATCTCCCGAAACAGGAAATTCTATCTAAGCCAACTAATAATCAGCTTATGAAATCTTCTTTTCAACCTGAATATAGTACTGAAGATTTAAATAGAATTTATGTAAAATTGGGCGATGAATGTTTTGAGAAAGGAGAATATACAAATGCGATCGCTAACTATAATCAAGCTTTACAAGTTAAATCTAGCGATATTGATTTATATTATAAACGAGGATTGGCTCACTATCAAGTAGGAGATTATGAAGCTGCGATCGCAGATTATTCTCAGGCAATTAAGATGAATATTCATGATGCTAAATCTTACAATAAACGAGGTTTAGCTCTGTCTCAACTGGGGCGATTAGAAGAAGCAATTAATGATTATACTCAAGCTATCAGAATTAATCCTAATGTTGCCGTAGCTTATAAAAACCGGGCTGAAGCTCGTTCTCATATAGGAGATAACCAAGGAGCAATTGAGGATTATACACAGGCTATTAAAATTAACCCCCATTATGCTGATGCTTATAAAAATCGTGGGATTGCTCGTTATTTATTAGGCTCTCAACCGGGATTTCCCCAAGCAATCAAAATTAATCCTAAAGATGCCATAGCTTATAAAAAACGTGGTAATGCTCGTTCAGATTTAGGAGATTTTGAAGGAGCAATTGAAGATTATACTCAGGCAATACAGATTAATCCTAATTATGCCGATGCTTATTACAATCGTGGTAATGCTCGTTCTGACTTAGGAGATTTTGAAGGAGCAATTGAAGATTATACTCAAGCAATACAGATTAATTCAAATTATGCAGATGCTTATTACAATCGTGGCAATATCCGTTTAGAAATAGCAGATAAACAGGGAGCAATTGAAGATTTTCAAAAAGCGGCAGACATCTATCGTAAAGAAGGTAAGCTAGAAGCGCTCAAAGATACACGAGAAATAATATTAGATTTAGAAATAGAAGAATCATTAGATATTTTAAAGTTCTAGAAAATCGATGAATTAAGATAAATAGCAATTTTCAGTTCCCTTCCAGATACCCGAATTACCCGAATTATAGCACTTCCTATATCATAGTCCCCTCCTCGCTTGCGGGGAGGGGGTTGGGGGTGGGGTTCTTTTACCTCACTCAACTGAGAACCGCTATATTTGAGAAATAGGGTGTCTAATTTTTCAGTTGGATTCAGAAAAATTGGGTTGAACGCCTATTTACTTAGCTCACAAAATCGTTCCAGTCTCTTTCAAATAAACCCGCATAAATGGTTCATCTTCACCCAAAGTATAATCTTCAATCAATCCTTTGCAACGCACAGAAATACCGTTCCCTTTTTTAATCACCACGGTAGAACCATCGAAGACATCCCGCACTAACATCATCTCAGTTTCCGTGGGATTATCCAAAACTACCATATTACTACTTCGGTAAAACATCCCCTCTTCATCTAAGATTTCTTCTGCATACTCGGCAATTAGCAAATCAAGTTTTGGATGACGCAGCAAAGTTTGGACATTGCTGTTGTAATCTTTACTTAATACTTTTTTAGACCTATTCACAAAAACTGCATCACGACAAATAGCGCCTATTGTCCAGTTGGGATGTTGCAAAAGGATATGGTCAATAGTTACTTGCAATTCTTCAACTGATATTTTATTAAAGGTAATAATCGGTATCCTAGCATCTGTACCCGACTCAAAAAAGGTTTCTAAGATATGAGAAGGCACATCAACGCTTTCACCTTCAGAAGGTTTAAGATGCATTAAAACACCTGGTGCAGCGTTGATTTCCAATATGGCAAAGTTGCTGGACTTCCAAGATTCTGCAAGACTTTTGGTCATGACATCAATACCAAGACAAGTCAGCTGGAAGTGTTGAGCAATATCTTGCGCCAAGATAATATTGTCATCATGAACTGTGTGCGTTGCATCAATGCTCATACCCCCAGCCGAAAGATTAGCGACTTTGCGAAGATAAACAGTGCGCCCCTTCTCAATAACGCTGTCCAATGATAAGCGCTGTTCCTCTAGGTAGAGTTCCATCGCTTCATCGATTTGAATTTTACTCATCGGCGAGGTAGGCGTGTCTAAACGTGCAGGTTTGCGGTTCTCTATGCGGATTAATTCTGCAAGCGTTAAATAGCCATCACCAATAACCGAGGCTGGACGGCGTTCTGTGGCGGCGACAAATCTGCCATTGACACACAACATGCGAAAATCTGATCCGGAAATACTTTTTTCAACAATTATCCGAGTTAGCTGATCTTCGGGAATCGCTGCCAGTGCCCTATTATAAGCAGATACAAGTTCTTTTGAGTCTTGTATGTCAGCCGTAACACCAATTCCTTTGTGGCCTACCACTGGCTTAACTGCTACTGGATAGCCAATTTGCCTTGCTGTGGCTAAGGCTTCCTTTTCAGAAAAGACAATATCGCCTTCAGGGACTGGGAAACCCAAGGTTTTCAAAAATGCCTTGCAGTCATCTTTACGGGTGCTAAACTCCGAATCTAGATGGCTATCACAGTTGAATGTTGTTGCTACCCCCCGGACATGTTTTTTTCCCAAGCCGTATTGCATTAATCCTTCTTCCCACAAATAAAAGGCGGGAATACCTTTTTCGTAGGCTGTTCGCAATAGGGCGTAAACTGTGGGGCCACCATAGACAGATGCGCGGAATTTATTTTGCAGCCTCACCAATTGTTCATCAAAGGTAAAGTCTTCATCTTGAGTAATGGCTTCAAACCAATCCCAAACAAAATAAGCTACTTCTCTAGTTGTGCGTTCATGTAGTGATTGAACGCTAATCCGCACAAAATTTGGATATGGCTTGACACTCCAACGGTTAAGGTGCAAATCCATGTCCAGTTTTCCGACTTCGGACACAACTTGGGCAAATAGATGAGCATAAGATTCGTAGCTTTGGTTGCCCAGGTGTAGATAGCGATGTCTCTCGACAAGCCGCTCCGTGTCTACGCCAATCCTTGTAATATAATCTTCAATGGGCAAACGCTCTCTAGAGTCAACTAGAGCAAAGTCAAATACTAGTGCCCCTATATCTAAATAGGGGTTGGGCCCAATATAATGCTTGAAGTTGAAGATATCGAATACATCCGTTCTTCTAGCATTAATGCGGACTAAATCACTGCTTTTTTGTAGAACCATTGATTACGAACCTTTGGCTAAACACCCTGAAATTTAAATGCTGAGTTTTGGTTACTCAAACTTATTGATTGTAAATTGATTCACATTAATTTTAGATAGTGATGGCAAAGCCATTGATCCAATCAGAACCCACAGTAAACCTATTAGTAAGCATTTTCAACTATCTCAAGGCATAATTAAACCCCCCAACCTCAGTAAATAAAAAATTACAGTCAATTCATCCTCATGAATAGCCAAAGATATAACCTTTGAAAGGTGCAACACGAGCTAATAATTTGTATAAATAAATATGCGGTATTGAAAAGACAGCAAACTATGAATAGCACAGAAGCTGCTCTAAGAGATGAAATTCGAGAACTTGCTGAGGAAGCTTTTCACCAAAAGCTGATCTCTGGGCATGGTGATGGCCCAGACATGAATGAGTATCAAATTGTCTACCAAGGCAAACCCAGGCATCTCCCACTAGAACAAGCACGTTTTTTCTTAACTAACCTGCTTTACAGAAGTCGCATTCATTAGGACTTACCATCAAATATCTAATTGCACTCGGTTAGAGTTAATCCCAATTATTAAATAATTGTACAATTTTGAATCGGCAATTAACGATGTTTCTAGGAAATAACCCTAGAGGCAGTTGGTACTGTAGGTTTTATTAAGTCAACGAACCTTAATAACGATAGTTATTTTTTATGGAATTTTTTTGAAAATTCTTTTGGTTTCGTTGCAATGTCTAACGACAAGCCGCTTCTCTCCGAGACGCTACGCGAATGCGTCTACGCAAATTTTAATCCTACCTTCTATCAGGTGATCTACCAAAGGGATGATTTGATACTTTAATTGTCATGGTTTAGTAAAATTTATTAACTCAAGTCAGGAGGCATCAAGGTGGAAAGTAATCCAAAACGGCAGTTGGTAATTATTGGGGGAGCTGAAGACAAGGAAGGAGATTCCCTAATTCTGCGGGACTTTGTGCGACGCGCTGGGAGTACGAAGGCGCACATTGTAATTATGACGGCGGCGACAGAATTAACAAGAGAAGTGGGAGAAAATTATATTAGAGTTTTTGAGCGCCTGGGAGCCGAGAACGTTCGTATTATTGATACAGAAACCCGTGAAGATGCATCTTCCTCTACCGCATTGGAAGCAATTAATAAAGCAACGGGGATATTTTTTACTGGGGGAAACCAAGCTCGCATCACCAATATCCTCAAGGACACCGAAATAGATACGGCGATTCACAAACGGTTCTCTGAAGGTATAGTTGTCGCAGGCACCAGCGCGGGAGCTGCTGTGATGCCAGACATAATGATTGTAGAAGGCGACTCAGAAACAAATCCTCGGATTGAAACTGTTGAAATGGGCCCCGGTCTTGGTTTTTTACCAGGAGTTGTAATTGACCAGCATTTTTCCCAGCGCGGACGCTTGGGACGCTTAATTTCAGCTTTGATGCTACAGCCTGCTGTTTTGGGATTCGGTATTGACGAAAATACCGCTATGGTAGTAACAGATAACCAAATTGAAGTGATTGGCCAAGGCGCTGTCACAATTGTTGATGAATCAGAGGCTACATATAACAATATGGGCGAAATTTTGAAGGATGAGCCTTTGGCGATTTGCGGAGCAAAACTTCATATTTTGCCACATGGCTTCAAATTTGACTTGAAAACCCGCCAGCCTATCCTAAATAATGGCTCTGTGGCAAATGTCTCTGTGGCTGTTGGTTAAATCAATACCTAACTTTTACCAGATGCGTTTAAATTGAGTCAATAATTAATACTTGTAGATTAGTGGGATTTATCTCTTGAATATCCTCCCAAATACTCTCAGAAATAGGGGACATAGCCCCGAATTTTCAGGAGGAAGGGGGGATTTATTATTAATAAGCGATCGCAGTCTTTAGTGTCTAAATGGTAGTGTTAATTTATACTTTGCAATCTTCACGACTGGTTAGCCAAATCTAAAATTTCTTTATCTGAACAAACCGTGCTGTGGTAGTGGGGTCTGTTGTTGATAATTTCCCAAGTTTGGAATAAAAAAATTCCCACGGCTTACGCAAACAATAGCCAAAACCCTGATTTTCCAGTAGGGGCAATTCATGAATTGCCCCTACTGCGTGTAGTTTTGCGTAAGTCCTAATTCTGATAAATAGGTTATTAACCGCTGCTAAACCAAGCTGATGAAAGATACCTTCTAGGTTTTGGGAACACTAGATTTAGCACCAGACTTGACAGGAAAAGCCTGATGTCTAAAGGCGAATAGAATAACAGATCAAAAAATACAGTTCCCCTGCAATTACCCATAATATACTTAAAATCAGTGAAGCGTAATACAATTAACCATGAATTTGACTCTGGTTCACAAGCAGAAATACTACCTATACAGGAAAGCGACGACATATCGGAAGCATCCAAGCTACTACGGCAAGGAATTCAACAGCAGCAAGCTGGTGAATTAATAGCGGCTTTGAAGTCCTTACAACAATCCTTGGGGCTGTTTCAGTCGGTTGGGGATTTGCAAAAACAGGCACAGGCACTTTCTTTTTTAGGATTGGTAACTTACGCCACTGGAGACTATAAAAGTGCTATCTCCTACTCCGAACAGTGTTTGTCTTTGCTGAATAACACCTCAGATTTAGCATTGCAGATGCAAGCGCTTTCCCATGTAGGGAATGCATACCGTCATCTAAATGACCATAACAAGGCTATTGAATTTCTGGAAAAGTGTTTAAAAATAACGCAACAGCTGCAAGACAAACGTAGCCAAGTAGCAGCACTGAATAATTTGGGATTGGTGTATAAATCTTCGGGCAACTTTACGCAGGCAATTGAGTATCAGCAGCAAAGCCTAGAAATTGTCCGGGAACTCAAAGATAACTGGGGCGAGGAACAGGTACTCAAGAATTTGGGTAATGCTTGGTATGCTTTGGACAATTACCCAAAAGCGATCGCCTATTATGAGCAGTGTGTAGTACTAGCACGCTCCTTAAAACATGTTCGTAGTGCTTCTCAGGTACTAAAGAACTTAGGGAATGCTTGTTATGCCTTAGGTGATTATGCTAAAGCCATTAAGTATTATGAAGAGCGGTTGCAATTAGCTAGAGAAATTCCAGACAAGCGTAGCCAGGAACAGTCTTTAGGTAATTTAGGAGTTGCTTGTGAAGCTTTGGGTGACTATAACAAAGCCATTAAGTATTATGAAGAGCGGTTACAATTAGCTAGAAGTATCAAAGATCGGCGCAGTGAAGAAGAAGCTCTTGAGCGTCTGAAAGCTGCTTGCTACGCCTTGGGTGATTATGCCAAAGCTATGCAATACCAGCAAGGAACACCTCAAAATAGTTAAAAAGCAAGAGAAGGAAACAATTCAAAATTACTCGTACAGATCCATTCGTCCCATTGTCTTTTGTTGCTGGAGATATCCAAGGACTTCTAATGTATCAATTTGGGGAAATTGTCCGTAAAAATTACTCACACTCCAGAAGGGTTCGGGTGTTTCTAAGACAATGGTGCGATCGCCCCACTGTTCTAACCACGGTAGCAATGTTTGTGGCGCTACTGGCGTACATAGCCAAACTGCTGCTGGAGAAAGGGTTTTGAGAGCAGTTGCCGCTACCGCTATTGTCATACCT
>Ga0209591_10000789_pt1 | contig 40461 bp, 18 predicted proteins | sample MAT01_FD_187207 | JGI IMG/M metagenome (GOLD analysis project Ga0209591, IMG submission 187207) | Freshwater microbial communities from Lake Fryxell liftoff mats and glacier meltwater in Antarctica - MAT-01 (SPAdes) (version 2) | ecosystem: Environmental > Aquatic > Freshwater > Ice > Liftoff... | reverse complement strand
AAATCTCTGCCTACCCGGTGGATGTTATGTACTTCATATGTATGATTCATACGGCGATGGGCAAAGTTTTACTCAAGGAGATTTTACCCTATATGATGCTGAAGGAACTCAACTTGCATTTGGATCAGGTAATTGGGGTGAAGAATCTACAAACGCCTTTTGTCTGGAAGAAATACCTGTTGTAGCTACGGCTCCTTTAGCAAATTTCTCTATAACGGACAACTATGTCTGTCGAACTTTTGGCACCACTTTCAACGATTTAAGTACCAATTCGCCCACAACATGGACTTGGACCTTCGAAGGTGGCACTCCTTCTTCATCGACTTCGCAGAATCCCGGCAATATCCTTTACAATACAGCCGGAACTTTTGATGTGACTCTTGTTGCATCGAATCCGACGGGAACGAATACCTACGTCTGTGCGAACTGTGTGACTGTATCTGCGGGCCCTACGGTAAGCTCAACGGGCGTTTCACCAGCTTGCAACAACGGCAGCAATGGAAGTGTCACTAACATAGTTACCGGAAATAATCCATTTACCTATTCTTGGAACTCAGGTCAGAGCACACAGAATTTAACCTCTTTGGCTGCGGGAACATATACAGTTACTGTTACCGATGTAAATGGCTGCACTAAGCAAACTTCAACCACATTGAGTAATCCGAGTGCGATCACAATTTCTCAAACCATCACGCACGTTTCATGCAATGGCGAAAGTGATGGATCCATTGTAGCAAATGCAACAGGTGGTGCTGGGAATTATTCCTACTCATGGAACACCGGAGCTTTAGGAAATACTATTTCAGGTGTTTCGGGAGGAATATATATAGTGACCGCTACAGATGCTTCGACTTGTATTAAAACAAAAAACATTACAGTAAACGAGCCGACAACACTGGTTTTAAACTTTGCGGATTTCGATATTGCGTGTGGCGGCACTGTGGGTTCTGCTCAAGTGAGTCCCTCAGGTGGAAGCACACCATATAGCGTATTGTGGAGCAACGGTTCAACTGCCAATGGCATTTCAAACCTCGTCGAAGGAAATTACTCGGTTGCATTAACAGACTCTCATGGATGCACTGAACAAAGTTCGTTTGCCATTACATCCAGTCCTTCATTGGCAATAAACATTAATGATGTTGATGTATCATGTTTTGGAGACAACAATGGCTCAGCCACTGCACTTGCATCAGGAGGCAACGGAGTATACACATACAATTGGAGTAATGGAGCTACAGGAGTCTCGGTGAGCGGACTTAGTCCTGGAACTTATGCCGTTGATGCCAATGACTCAGCCGGATGCAATGGAACAGTATCCGTAACTATTAGCGAGCCCACAGCGCCGGCATTAGCCGTATTCAAAACCGATATCTCTTGTCATGGAATGGCAGATGGAACAGCGACTGCAACGGCTTCGGGAGGAACAGGGGTATTCCAATATCAGTGGAGCAATGGAAGTACTTCAAGTTTTACCGATGGTATGCAAGGAGGAACATATTTGGTTACTGCCACGGACATAAATAATTGTTCTATCAATGAAGCAATTACAATCGTTGAGCCTTCATTGCTTACCGTACAAGTTACCAACATTATTGCCGAAACCTGTGCCAATCAAAATGGTAGTGCCACCATCAATTGTATGGGAGGAACTCCTGTATACAATATCAACTGGAGCAATGGGGCAACCGGACAAATCAATAATGATCTCATAGCCGGATCTTATGAAGTACTAGTAGCAGATGCCAATGATTGCTCAACCTCAATTTCATTCAACATTAGCTATCAATGCGATCAAGCACAACTCATCACACAAATTGTAAGTGATCAGTGTAATCAATCCGGATTCGCACTAAATGATATTATCTATTGCAATTCAATAGCCAATGCAGAGATGTATCAGTGGCGATTTACAACTGCTGTAGGAGATCTTCTGGGTGAACAGTATAGCCTTTCACCCGCATTTTATATTATGCAAATACCCGGAATTACCGCGGGACTCGTATTTTCTGTTGAAATAAAAGTACTTGCCAACAATGAATGGGGACCATTAGGGCCTGCTTGCACCATAGGCTTAGAGTCTGGTCCGGATGTGCCAATTATTTCTGACAATTCATGCGGAGGAGAAATTTCAACTTGGAATGATCTTATCGATTGCTCAGAAATAAATGGTTCGTTCAACTACGAATGGAAAATTACTGGACAAGAGTATGAATTTACAGTTTTCACATCCGAAAATCAGTTAGAAATTAAAGAAGAAATGCTGCTTCAACCAGGTAATACATATCAAGTGCAAGTAAGATGTGGACTTGGTCAGAACACCTACACCGATTGGAGTTCAGTTTGTGAGTTTACCATTTCAACAAGCATAGGAGTGCTCACACTGGCCGATTCAACCCCACTCATACTTTTCTTCCCAAATCCATCGGAAGGCAAACAAATATTCTTCGATTTCAGTAACCTCGGAGACAATAATACCGTTGAAGACCTCATGATTTTCAACACCTCTGGTAATCTGGTAGAACAGATTGACATGAATAGTCTTCAACGTACCGGAAATGCAGAAAGACACAACTTCAGAAATCCACTTGCATCAGGTTTGTACCTCATACGATATAAGATTAATGGCTTGCCCTCAGAAGAGAAAATGATTGTGCGATAGATATAGGGTGGAGACCAATTTAATTGGTCGAAGTAAGAGGCCCGCATGCTGTAAAAAGCTGCGGGCCTCTGAAATTTATAGAGGTATGAAAAGTCTTACACCGTTTGGCTATCAATTATCCCAGAATCCGCATTGGAAAACTATTGCAGCGCTAACACCCTTTGATATCAAGCACTTTCTTGATTTTTATTCTTGATGTATGAATATACTCCATCAAATAATCCCGCATTGCGCATTGGAAGTGTCTTGAGGTTAATGCGCTGCGGGATTCTCGAATCTACACGATGGAGCAAAGTAATAGTTCGACCTATGAATTCCGATATCTACATCGCGTGATTCGGGATAATACCAATTCTGCACAATAAATAGTCCATGCTGCAATGCGCATTGGATGTTTTTTTTGGGCAATGCGCTGCAGCATCTCGCATTCACGAAAGGGTAAATGCCGTTATAGTAGCTGTTGTCTCGGCTGAGCCGAGATTACAGATACATAAACCCAAATCAAGCGATAGAAAAATTGCACCCTATTTTTGCCGATGAATGCCGTATTCTATCGCTTAGATTTGAGAATCCCGCACGCATTTTACAAAAATTGCCCTAATGCGTAATGCGGGATAAACGGTATAAAAATCTGGCGAGAGCACGTGCTATCTGTGGGGTTTAGCCCTTCATAGCGAATCCCAATGCGGATTCTGGGATTATGGTACAATTTCGTTTCACTCCATTGGCCTATTGCAGCTACTCTATGGGCATTTACCACTTCATGCATGCAAGATCCGGCAGCGCATTGCACACAACAGACTTCGAATGCGCAATGCAGGATGGACCATTTATTAAGTAACATTGGTATTATTTCCTTCGCGCAATATTTCAAAAGGAAGAGCGTATTGTAATTTCGGGGAAATTTCCGGGAGGAAGAAACAATCTGATTTGTCCAAACTCAAACGAAAGTCTTTATGGTTTTGGTTGGTCTTCCTTTCAGGCTTGATCTACTTTTGGTTTTGTCTTCCTCGACCGCTGTTCAATTCCAGTTACAGCACAGCTCTGTATTCTTCTGACGGCATTCTTCTTAGCGCAGTTATTGCTGATGATCAGCAATGGCGTTTCCCTGAACTCGATTCGGTTCCAAACAAATTCGGCAAAGCACTTGTAGCCTTTGAAGATAGTCATTTTTACAATCATGGAGGTATCTACCTGCCCTCTCTTTTGCAGGCACTATTTGAGAATATATCGGGCAAACGAAAGAGAGGAGCAAGCACAATTACAATGCAAGTGGTTCGCATGAGTAGAGGAAATCCTCCGAGGACGATTGCAGAAAAAATTTCGGAGATGGCAAGAGCCATGAGGTTGGAGCTTACCAATTCTAAAGAGGAAATACTCGGCTATTATGCAAGTCACGCGCCCTTCGGAGGCAACGTTGTAGGTCTGGATGCCGCGTCGTGGAGGTATTTCGGACGCACTCCCGATCAGCTTAGTTGGGCCGAATCCGCAACGTTAGCTGTACTTCCAAATGCACCTTCGCTCATTTTCCCGGGGAAAAATGAAGAGAAATTAAAGGCTAAAAGAGATCGTCTACTTGATAAACTTTTTCAGCAAGGACATATATCCTCTTCTATGCTCGAACTAGCAAAGTTGGAACCTTTGCCGAGCAAACCATTTCCACTTCCACAAAAAGCCTCTCACTTATTGAACACAACGGTTCGCGCTTTTGGCAAAGGCAAGAGATATAAAACAACCATACAGAATGTCATTCAATTACGTGTTCAGGAAATTGTAGACAGACATACTTCCAACCTGCGTTGGGATAATATTCATAACATCGCAGTACTTGTGCTCGAAAGTAAAACAGGAAATGTGCTAGCCTACATAGGGAATTCAAACGATGCTCAGAATAGTCAAGGAAACGCAGTAGATATTATTCAAGCCAGACGAAGCACAGGCAGTATTTTAAAACCATTTCTGTACGCGGCAATGCTTGAAGATGGACTTATGTTGCCTAATACTTTATTTCCAGATTACCCTGTTCAATATGATGGGTTTTCCCCAAAAAATTTCAGCGAAAGTTACGATGGTGCTGTTCCTGCAAGCCTTGCCCTCACTCGTTCTCTGAATGTTCCTAGTGTATTTATGTTGAAAGAATACAACTATCCCCGCTTCTACCACATGCTTCAAAAAATGAATTTCCGACATTTAGATCAACCGGCAGAACATTATGGATTGTCGCTTATTCTTGGAGGAGCAGAATCTAGTTTGTGGGATATTACTCAAGCATACGCTTCACTTTCTCAAATACTCGATCAATGGAATAGTAGTAACGGAAAATATTCTTCGGATGTATGGGAGCAAGGTTCATGGTTAGAGGAAATAAATAGCAACAATGAGAACTCTGTTATAGGAGAAGCACCCGTTTTGTTGAGTGCTGCATCCGTTCATTCTACCTATGAAGCGCTTTTAAATGTGAACAGACCCGATCAAGAGCTTGGTTGGGAAAGTTATTCAGGATCCGCTCCCATTGCATGGAAAACCGGAACCAGTTTCGGCAATCGCGATGCTTGGTCTGTGGGCACTACGCCTGAGTATATAGTTGGAGTTTGGGTTGGAAATCACGATGGACAAGGTCGTCCGTTTCTCACAGGTACTTCCGCTGCTTCGCCTGTGATGTTCGATGTTTTCGATTGTCTCGAAAAAACTACATGGTTCAATAAACCGTTTGACGACATGATCAAATTGGAGATTTGCAAAGAAAGTGGTATGAAAGCAGGTTCCTATTGCGATCATATTGACAGTGTCTACGTGCCTGAAGGAGGAAGAAATACAACAGTATGTTCATACCATCAGCGCGTTCATCTCTCGTCGGATGGTCAATTTCAGGTTACACAGTCATGCAACCAGGAATTGGGAATGGTAGATCAAAACTGGTTCATCCTTCCCCCTATTCAATCCTATTACTACAAAGTGAAACATCCCACTTATCGCGAATTACCTGCTTTTGCTCCTGGTTGTGGGGCTGAGGAGTTTAATCCAATAGGCCTTATTTATCCAAAATCAGACATGCGATTGTTTATCTCCACTGGCTTTGATGGCAAAAAGCTGCCGATCGTTTTAGAGGCCACACACTCGAGAACGAATAAAAAAATATTCTGGCATCTGAACAGTGAATATTTGGGTGAAACCAATGAGAGCCACAAAATGAGTATTGAACCCACTGAAGGAAAGCACCTTTTGACACTAGTGGATGAAGATGGACATAGGCTTGAAAAGTGGATTGACATAGTGACCCGTTAATGAAAACTTTTTTGGTTCAATAGTTGTTGTTTGGAGGTTCACTTGAACGAGCACAAAGAACTTCTGAGAGACCATTCTTACGAAATCCCTTGTTTTCAGTTAAATTTCGTTCTGTTCTTTAACTTTTTTTTGGCAGACGAGTACAAACACCCAACTAATTTTGACATTAGGATCAAATTACATGAAGAAAATAAAAACCCTTACAGCAACTCTATTATTCGGGTTGCTTTTTACATCACTATGTTCAACGGCTCAGGTCAAAAGTGAGACTGCAACCGTAGATAAATTCGCAACATTGCTTCACTACATCGAGAGGATGTATGTGGACTCTGTGAATGCTGAAGACCTCACGGAGCGGGCCATTATTTCTTTACTTCAAGAACTAGATCCACACTCTGTGTATTTGAGCAAAGAAGAATTGCAAGAAGCCAACGAACCTTTGCAGGGAAGTTTTGAAGGAATTGGAATTCAATTTCAGATTCTTCACGACTCAATACTGGTAGTGAATCCTATTGAAGGAGGTCCGTCGGAAAAACTTGGCATTAGGGCTGGTGATAAAATCGTAGAAATCGAAGGGAAAACCGTAGCTAATGTAGGGATCACGAATAGCGATATCACATCTAGTTTGCGCGGAACTAAAGGAACAAAAGTGAAAATTGGCATTTGGAGAAAGGGAGTAAAAGAGATTCTTCGATATGAAATAGTTCGCGACAAAATCCCAATCTTCAGTATTGATGCTAGTTACATGGCCAACCCGACTACAGGTTACATCAAAGTGAGTCGATTTGCTAAAACCACAACCGAGGAATTGCGCAAGGCTCTGGATGATTTGAAAAGTCAAGGGATGAAAGATCTCATTTTGGATTTACAGGGTAATGGCGGTGGGCTCTTGAATTCGGCGATTGAAATGGCTGATGAGTTTATCAGTGGCGATCGTTTATTGGTCTATACTGAAGGGAGAAGTTTTCCGCGTGAAGATTTCCGTGCGAATGCCAAAGTGGCCGGTCGTTTTGAAAAGGGCAAAGTCATTGTTTTGATTGATGAATCTTCAGCTTCTGCAAGTGAAATTGTGAGTGGAGCTATTCAAGACTGGGACCGAGGATTGATCATTGGACGAAGGTCTTTTGGAAAAGGACTTGTGCAACGTCCGGTACCATTACCCGATGGAAGTGCAGTAAGACTAACAGTTCAAAAGTATTTCACGCCTAGTGGAAGATGCATTCAAAAACCATACGACGATGGACTTGAGGCGTATTTGAGCGATAAGAAAAACAGATATGAAAAAGGAGAATATTTCAGTATCGACAGTTTGGCGTTCCCTGACTCATTGAAGTTCTTTACAAACATCAAGAAGCGCGCGGTTTATGGAGGTGGAGGAATTCTACCTGATATTTTTGTTGCACTTGATACAACAGAAAGCAGTGCATATTTCTCCGAATTACTCCGCACCGGAATCAACAATGACTGGGTGCTCGACTACGTAGATGCGGAGAGGGAAAAATTGAAAAGGGCCTACCCAACACTCGATTCCTTTGTAGCTCATTATGAGGTACCTTCTTCGGGCATCCAAGAAATGATAGACAAATTGGAGGCGAAGGGTGTTCCTTTCAACAAAGCCGAATATACTATTTCAGAGAGAGCTATTCGATTGCGAACTAAAGCTTTGGTGGCCCGAAATCTTTTTGATTATTCCGCTTTTTACCGTGTTATCAATGATCTCAATCCCGCCTATGTGAAAGCCGTGAAAGCGCTTGAAGACGGTACATTTGAAAAATCAAAGTTGGCCCACAGCGATTTTAAATAACAGACTATTAAGATTTCTCAACTAAAGGTTTGTCTAATTTTGTGTCGCTCTTTATAAATAAACATAACAATAAATCAACCTACTACGATGAGTAATGGAATAAAAATCGGATTGCTGGCAGTAATTGCTGTTGCTCTTGGTTTCCTTGCTGTGAAGGCATATAATGGAAAAGACCAAACTATTCAAAGTCGCTCCGTGAACGGTGCCTCAGATGCCGCAAACGACAAGGGTTCTATGTCCAATCCGAAGCCAAATACTTTTTACCCTGTAACTGATGGAAAAGACCCGTTGGCAGGAAATCCTCAAGCGGTAAACCCTGCTGACCAAGCCAACGCAGCCTCAACTGTGGGAGAAAAGTCTAAAGCACTTCCAAAAACAACCATCAAATGGGAAGAAACGAGCCATGATTTTGGCAACATTGCAGAAGGAGATCGTGCCGAATACACCTTTAAGTTTACGAATGTCGGTTCCGAACCTTTGATAATCGAAAACTGTAAAGCTGGCTGCGGATGCACTGTTCCTACTTGGCCTAAAGAACCTATTTTACCTGGTAAGTCAGATCTAATCAAGGTTTCGTTCAATTCATCTGGAAAACCTGGCATGCAATCTAAAGATGTAACAGTAACAGCAAACACTGAAAACATTAATTCGAAACTTACCATTAAAGCAAATGTTGCTGGCAAAACGGGAGCAACTTCTCCACAAGAAGCAAAAGCGAAAGTGAAGAATTAAGTTCGAGCAAAAAATAGAAAGCCCTAACGTTTGTTAGGGCTTTTTGTTTTATTCAATAATGGGTAACCCACTTATTAGAACTTTGGACACTACTGCAATATTTCATCAATTGCCTTGGCCAAAACTCTATCTTTCTCCGTGACGGTGTCACCGGCATCGTGAGTGCTGAGCTCAATACGCACATAATTGAAAACATTGAACCAAGCCGGATGATGATTTATCCGTTCTGCAATAAAACCGACCCGCGTCATAAAAGTAAAGGCTTCCTGAAAGTCCTTAAACCTAAACTCCCTGACTAGTTTGTTGTCTATTTCCCGCCACATAAATTGAGTATGTTTCTGTTTAATAGACCAAAGGTAGAAAAGACTTGCTCCAAATACTGAAAATCAAAGTTGAATAACTCAAACGAAGAAAGGGTATTCCAAACCATTTCTGTGCGATACTTGCAACAGCATAGGAAATATTTTCATGAAACAGATACCCTTTTCTCCCCCACACATAGATCAAACCACTATTGACGCAGTGGTAGAAGTGCTGAAAAGCGGCTGGATTACCACAGGTCCGCGTGTTCGAGAACTGGAATCGGAGATCGCGAAATATGTCGGAACGGATCATGTTCTTTGTCTCAATTCATGGACCAATGCCGCCGAACTTGTGTTGAGATGGTTTGGAGTTGGTCCGGGCGATGAGGTAATTCTCCCTGCATATACCTATGCCGCCACAGCCAATATTGTTTGTCATCTAGGAGCCACACCCGTCCTCATAGACTCAGAAAAAGACAATTTCCTCATCGATTTGAATGCGTTGAAAGCAGCAATCACGGTTAATACAAAAGTGATCATGCCCGTGGATATTGGCGGGCTGCCGGTCGATTATGATCAAATAAATGCCATTGCCAAAGAGTATGCGCACCTTTTCAATGCTTCCAATGATGTTCAAAAAATGCTCGGACGTACTTTAGTTTTGGGTGATACTGCACATTCATTTGGGGCCACATATAAAGGCAAGAAATGTGGTGCTCAAACCGACGTCATGGTTTTTAGTTTTCATGCCGTAAAAAACTTAACTACAGCAGAAGGGGGCGCAGTAACTATTCAGTTGCCCGAGCCTTTCAACAACCAAGATATACGCAAGAGTTTAAATATTTCTGCTCTTCACGGTCAAACCAAAGATGCTCTTTCAAAAACACAGGCTGGTCAATGGCAATATGACATCATAGAAGCCGGATATAAATGCAATCTCACGGATGTGCATGCTGCAATAGGCCTTTCGGGTCTCAAAACCTATGATTCACTAAATCTTCCGGCGCGTCAAAAAATATGTGAGCGCTACAACGAATTCTTTCGAGAGTTTGATTGGGCCATTACTCCTGAATTTAAGACAGAAATGGCAGTGAGCTCGTATCATTTGTATATGCTTAGAATTAATAGGATTTCAGAAGCCCAGCGCGACGAAGTGATAGATTATTGTGCCCAACAGGGAGTCTCTACGAACGTGCATTTCCAACCATTGCCTCGTTTAAGTTTCTATAAAAATCTCGGTTATCAGGAAAACGATTACCCACATGCAATGAAACAATTCGCCTCTGAAATTTCGCTACCTGTGTATATGGATTTATCAGAAAGTGATCAGCTTGTTGTAATGAATACTTTAAAGCAAGGGGTTGAAAACATACTTTGATGAGCAAACGGATTTTTGATATTGTTTTCAGTCTCTTCTTTCTGTGTATTGCTCTGCCATTGTTCTTACCTATTTGTATTTGGGTTCTTTTAGATGCCGGTTGGCCAGTTTTTTTTTCGCAGGAGCGAGTGGGTAAAAATGGTCAACCTTTTCGTTTGCTTAAGTTCAGAACAATGCATCGCCGAAGCGAAAAAACCGGTCAGCTTACCGTGGGAAGCCGTGATTCGAGAATTACGAAATCCGGGTTTCACCTGCGCAAATACAAGTTGGATGAGCTGCCCCAACTGTTCAATGTCTTAATAGGTGATATGAGCCTTGTGGGCCCAAGGCCTGAAGTGCCTCGTTATGTGGCGGCTTACAATGAGGAGCAAAAAAAGGTATTAAGGGTTAAGCCCGGGATCACCGACCATGCATCTCTTTTGTATTTCGAGGAAGCGGAGCTACTTGCAAAAAGTCCAAATCCTGAGGAAATGTATTTGAATGAAATCATGCCTGCCAAACTCAAACTCAATTTAGAGTATATTCAAAATCAGAACTTTACTGCTGATTTGGTTATCATTTTCAAAACCATTGGCCGCATGATAAGTTGATAAACAGCCACTTAGAAAGGTTATCAATTTGCAACAAATCCCCTTGTTTTACGTACAAGTCAACTTGTGATTTATAATTGTATTAGGTATTGATAGTCAATAAGATAACTATAATTGGGTATTACATTGTACACCGCAACCTTTTGAACAAAAATGAAGTCTTTCATTTGTAAAACACAGCTAAATCATGACCAAAGAAACCTGCGACAAATGTAAATTTGCAGGCCACTGACGACTTAATACAAAGAATGCCACTTCACCTACCACCCCTTCGAACGATATTTTTGTGTCTTATTCTGAGCCTTTTTGTCTCTGAGGTTTTTTCTCAGTGTGGGGCGGATGCTGGACAAAATGTCACCATTTGTCAAGGTCAATCTGTTCAATTAGGTGGTTCTCCATCCGCTTTTGGTGGAAATGGATCTTATGTTTATAATTGGAACAATGGCGCAAATGATGTGGCAAATCCTTCCGTATCGCCAAATGGGACCACCACCTACACATTGACCATTGACGACGGTGATGGTTGTGTAGCGACAGATCAAATAGTTGTCACTGTTCTTCCATCGCCGAATGCAGGATTTAATGCAGGTCCACTTAATGAGTGTGCCAATGTTCCCATCACTTTCACTAATACTACCACTGCTTGTCCAAGTTGTGATTATACTTGGGATTTCGATGATGGAAGTACTTCTTCATTGAGCAATCCAGTTCATACATTTAACAGTGCAATTGGCAATGGCACAGAAATGTTCACTGTAGTGCTGACTGTAGAGGCTGCTAATGGCTGCACAGACATTCAAACCTTAAATATTACGGTGGATGAAATACCGGACCCTGTCTTAGAGGCCCCACTTTCGGGTTTTTCTCAATGTTCGGGAGATCTTAATTATACTATCACAGTATTCGACAATTCCTCCCCATCCAACAATGACAATTACAGCATAGACTGGGGGGATGGAAGTACATTATGGACATCCACTAACGCTCCAACGGGTATCTCTCATACCTATAATGGGTCGGAGGTATGGGACCTAATTTATACCATAACGGGAGACAATGGATGCACCAACAGTGAAACCATTTTTGTTTCGAATATTACAAATCCTTCTATAGGCGCGGCAAATCCCGGTGGTACACAAGGATGTGGCCCCCTCGATATTTGTTTCCCATTAAACAACTATGTGGCCAATCACCCAAGCACCACCTATGTAGTGAACTTTGGGGATGGTTCGCCCACCATATTTTTGAATCACCCACCACCTACCGAAATTTGTCATACATACGCTGGTACTTCATGCATCACGAATCCTGCAGGTTACACATTCAGCATCACTGCACAAAACAATTGTGATGTTTCTTTGGCTACGGTATCCCCAGTAAGAGTTTATAACGCACCTACAGCAGCATTCACAGCAACGCCAGTTCCGGCTTGTGTAAATACCTCAGTTACCTTTATCAATAATTCGGTTTTAGGGTATAATCAATCGTGCAACACAACTGCTCAATTCACATGGAATTTTGGAGATGGAACTGCTGACGTCATAACTCTTAGCGCAGCAAGTCAATCGCATGTTTATACTTTGCCAGGAACATATACTGTTACTCTTACCGCTGCAAACTCTTGTGGTTCCTCGAACACTTCGCAGCAAGTATGTATAGAAACAGCACCTTCCCCACTCTTTACTGCAAGTCCCCTGAGCGGTTGCACACCATTAAATGTTACTACAGACAATCTTTCGAATAATGGAATTCCGTGTTCACTCTCTACTACATGGTTGGTAGATTACATAGATGCACCATGCAACCCGGACAATGGAGCATATACTTATACAGGAGGTACTAATTCTTCGAGTTTAGAACCTCAGTTTCAGTTTACTTCTGTTGGAACTTACATTGTTCGTTTGCGCATGACGAATTCATGTGGAATCTTTGAAGACACTGAATCTATCGTAGTTAATACAGTACCCGAAGTATTTGTGAACGCCATCAGTTCTATTTGTGCAGGTAGCTCTGTATCGCCATCGGCTGTGGTAGATAACTGTGGATTGCCTATTCTCAATTATTCATGGACAATGACAGGTGGAAGTCCGGCATCTTCAAGCAGTGCAAGTCCAGGAGCAGTCTCTTACGCTAATTCCGGTAATTATACCGTTTCATTGACTGCAACAAATGCATGCGGACCTGGCACTGCAAGCACACCTGTATCTGTACTCCCAATACCCGATGTACAAGTAGATTCGAACGATGCAAATGATGAGATATGTTCTGGTACATCGGTAACCCTTACTGCTTCGGGAGCATCTACATATACATGGCCTGGATATGGCAGCGGATCTTCCATAACAGTTAACCCCACCGGTACTACAACATACAATGTGAACGGTGTAAGCGGATCATGCACGGATGCGTCATCCATAACGATTACAGTTAACCCCTTACCTATTCCCTCTGCAGCCGGTATTTATGCCATTTGTGCAGGAGAATCGATCATTATCGGAGCAAATGTAGCTGGCGGCACAGCACCTTATGTAAGCTATGCATGGACACCGGCCGCCTCTCTCACTGGTGCAGGAACCGCTAATCCAACTGCAAGCCCAGCCACAACAACTAATTATAATGTAGCTGTAACAGATAGTGAAGGATGCATTGGAAACGGAACAGTCCCTGTCACAGTTAACCCATTGCCAATAGTAAATGCGGGGCCAGATTTAACCCTATGTGATCAGCCTGTTCCAACGGCACTCACTGGTCAAAGTCCTGCAGGAGGATTATGGAGCGGCCCAAACGTAACCCTTGCCGGTGTCTTCACACCCTCGGGTACAGGCTTATTCACTCTGACCTACACTTTTACAAACGCTAATGGATGTATTAATAGCGACACAAGAAACATTACAGTGGTAGCACCCACGCCAGCAAATGCCGGTCCGAATGTTGAAGCTTGTCAAAATTCAGGTGTCGTAGCCTTAGTAGGAGCTCCGGTTGGAGGAACTTGGTCAGGAGCGAATGTTACTCCCGGAGGAAATTACACTCCAAGCACACTAGGGACTTTTACACTTACCTACACATTTGGTATTGGTTCTTGTTCGTCTACTGATGTAATGGACATCACAGTGAATCCACTTCCTTCGGTAAGTGCGGGCATAGATGAATCTATCTGTGCAACTGAAGATGTGCAGTTAAATGGATCTGTAAATGGCGGTGAATTCCCTTACGGAACACCTTCCTGGAATAATGCAGGCACATTGTCTGCATCAAATATTTACGATCCAATAGCCAGCCCAATGGTTACAACAACGTATACCCTTACCATTTCTGACAATAACAATTGCACTTCAACGGATCAAGTGATAGTTGTGGTAAGTACACTACCAGTTGTGAATGCAGGTGCAGACATTACGCTGTGTGATCAGCCAATACCCATTTCTCTAACCGGTTATTCACCAACGGTAGGAGGGACGGGGGTTTGGACAGGACCAAACGTATCAAGTGGCGGAGTATTCACTCCAAATGGGGTGGGTGTGTTTACACTTACTTATACATTCACAAACTCACTTTCAGGATGTATAAATTCGGATCAAGTGAGCGTGACTGTTGTGGGATTAACAATTGCCAATGCGGGACCTGATCAAGATCTTTGTTTGAATGGAACAGCTCTTCAGTTGCCCATAGGTGGAACATGGAGCGGTTCACCTTTTGTAACTTCGGGTGGACTATTTACTCCTTCCAATGTTGGGATTTATACATTAACCTTTACAATTGGCATAGGTACATGTCAAACTTTCGACACGATGGAGATGGAAGTACTGCCATTACCCACTTCGAATGCCGGACCTGATCAAACAGTATGCGCAGGGACACTCATTCAGTTAAATGGCGGAGGTACTTCTTCTAACGGAGCCATAACACTTTACTCTTGGTCGGGCGGTGTTGTAAGCAATTCACTCTCTGAGGATCCAACAGCAACATACAACAGCACAACCACTCTAAACCTAACAATAGTAGATGCAGAAGGATGTGCCGATCCAGATCAAGTTACCATTTTTGTAAATCCTCTTCCGATTGTGAATGCGGGCCCTGATATAGTTGTGTGCGATCAACCAATCCCTCAGATCCTTGCCGGATATTCTCCTACCACTGGAGGCGTTGGTGTTTGGACCGGCACTGGTGTTTCGCCTTCAGGAACATTCTCGCCAAATGGAACTGGTTCATTTAACCTCACATACACATTTACGAATTCAAACGGATGTATCAGCAGCGACGGAATTGTAGTCACTGCAAATGCTCCCATCATAGCCAATGCGGGACCCGATGTTTCTCTTTGTTTAAATAACGGATCATATCAATTGACAAACTTCGTTCCTGCAGTAGGCGGAACTTGGTCCGGCACCGGCATAACAAATGCTTCGAATGGAATCTTTAATCCAGCACTTGCAGGAGTGGGAACATTCATTCTCACTATTACATATGGTAGTGGCACGTGTTTCACAACCGACCAAATGGAAATAGAGGTATTGCCACTGCCCGTTGTCTCAGCAGGTTCCAATCAAATTGTTTGTGGAAATATTCTGCCATTTGAGCTGCCCAACTTTTCTCCACTTGGCGGAACATGGGTAGGACAAGGCGTTACCAACTCTAGCACAGGGCTCTTCAATCCCGGTATAGGTTCAGGTACGTATAATCTTCTCTATTGGTATACCGATTCCAATACCGGATGTTCTGATACAAGTAACATAACAGTGGCTGTGAGTCCTGTGCCCGTGGCCAACTTCATATTGGCAACATTGGGTTGTACAAATGCGAATGTTAACATCACAAATACGAGTACTGGGGCCAATAACTACAACTGGACATACGGAAATGGAGCAACCGGAGTTGGTATGGATCCTCCCTACATTTATCCTGCAGAGGGTATTTTTAACGTGACCTTAATTGCAGCAAATGCTTTTGGTTGTCTGGATACAGCCATGAACGCAAATGAAATTATCGATCCTCCACAGGCGGTAATTGAATTACTTCCAAATTCAGGCTGCGCGCCTTTGACAGTAGATTTCGTAAACACAAGTAATGGTCAGTACCTACTTTGGGAATGGAGCTTAGGCATTGGGTCTTCTGATTTGGCTGACCCTGTTTCTCTTACTTACCCGCAGGGAGATAGCGTGGTTGTTTATCCCATCATTTTAATTGCGAGTAATTTTTGCGGAACATCAATAGCAAATGATGAAGTACTGGTAAATCCACAGCCAGTGGCAGGATTTGGGACCAACCTGAGTGTATTCTGTTCACCATTTACAGTTGAGTTTAACAATACTTCAGTAGGTTTACCAGATGCTTTTGATTGGGACTTTGGAGATGGATCAACCGGAACAATGGAAGAGCCCGGAAGTCTTATTTACTTTACAGACACGATTCCCACCACGTATACCATTGAATTAATCATAACCAATGAATGTGGTGTCGATACCGCTTATCAAGATATAACAGTACTTCCGAATATTGTTACCTCATTCTTTAATACGAGCATTGTAGAAGGTTGCGCACCCCTTGATGTGCAGTTTACGGATTACAGCGAAAATGGTACGTTTATTCAATATGATTTTGATGATGGCACTTTTACAGGTGATCCAAATCCGCTTCACACGTTTACACTGCCGGGCCTCTATACCGTATTTCAATTTGTTGACAACGGATGCAGCTTTGATACGAGTCAAATTGTGATTGACGTTATACCCTCCCCTGTTATAGATTTCACGGCAAATGACTTCAGTCTTTGTGCATTATTCCCTGTTCAATTTACCAGTGAAACAGATGGACTCGCAAATCTTTCATGGGATTTCGATGATGGATCAACGAGTTTGCTCTCTGATCCGTCTCATACGTATACTCAGGAGGGAACGTATCAGGTAGAATTAACTGCTGAGAGTCCAAATGGCTGTACTAGTAGCATTGTGCATCCTATAACGGTGTATGTTGCACCAGAAGCATCTTTCAGCGTTCCCGACCAATTGGGATGCAGTCCATTCACAGTGAATTTTACAAGTACCACATTTGGTGGAACTTTTTATGAATACGATTTTGGAGATGGCAATACAGCCAATGGCGCAAACGTTTCAAACACATATACTAATACTGGAGCAGATCCCGATTTATACACGGTAACCCTTATTTCCGAGAGCTTTCAGCTTTGCGCAGACACTTTTATGATGGATATTATTGTAGCGCCTCAACCGGAAAGTTCTTTTATACTGAGTTCAACCGAGTCTTGTTCATTTCCTGTTTTAGTTCAAGCCACAAATATGTCTCAGTGGGCAAATGGATACGAATGGTACATCAACGGTGCGATGGAGACTACAGAGAATAATCCCGACTTTGTTTTCGATGCAGTCGGTGAATATGAAATTGAACTCATTGCTACAAATCAGTACGATTGTGAGCATACAAGTGAAGTTGAATTCATTGTGCATCCAGTTCCGGAACTTTCTATTTCGGCCTTACCCCTCGATGGATGTGTAGATTTGTTTGTGAACTTCCAAAGTCAAAACACAGGAGCACCCGTAAGCCAATACTTATGGGATTTTGGAGATGGCGGAACAGGTCTTGGACCCAATCCAACATATACCTACGACAATGCTGGAACATTTGATGTCACATTAATAGGGATTACTGATGCAGGATGCACAGATACATTAGAGGTTGAGGATTACGTTCAGGCCTTTGCACTTCCCATAGCGAATTTCACATTTACACCCGATGAAACCACTATTTACGACCCAACCTTTACGTTCTACGACAACTCATTTAACGCATATTCTTATCTGTGGTCTTTTGGTGATGGATCAACTAGTCCATTAGAAAATATTCAGCATACTTATGCCCAAGCAGGAACGTACTCAATAAATCTTACTGTATGGTCGGACCAAGGTTGTGAAGACGAAAGCTTCGGTGTGGTGCAAGTAGAAGATTTGTTTAATATTTATGTTCCAAATGCATTTACACCTGATGATGATGGAATCAATGAAGTATTTAAACCAGAAATAAGCGGTACTGCATTTATCGAACGATATCATTTTCAGGTATTCGATCGATGGGGTACTGTGGTGTTTGATACTCATGATCCCGATCAAGCTTGGACCGGAAATATTCGCGAAGGTGAATACTATGCGAAAGATGATGCCTACAACTGGACCGTAACGATACAATTAAAAAACTCAGAAGAAGAGCGGGCTTACACTGGCCACGTGATTCAAATCAGATAATAAATACAGGAGCTACTAGCTTGTTCTGCAACCTACAGGCGGAATCTCAATTCCGCCTTTTTTTTAGCCATTTATTATAGGGATTTATTCCAATACATGCACATAAAATAGTTTAGACTATTTTATAATCAGCATTGGTATACTTGCCCATGGCTTCATTCCTTGGTTTTATAGCCTTTGCTAAATATTTCGGGCTTTAGCCAAAAACTAGACAAATTCCTTTCCTTTAGAAATTGATTTTTTCACCAGAAAGGAACAATGACGCTTCTTGCCCTTTTCTTTTGATTATTTTCGGCAAAGAACTTTTGAATAACAACATGAGCTTTCCAACTGAAATAAAAACCAGCACGATTGATGGCAGAGGACTGTTTGCCCTAAAAATAATACCTGGTCGACGAAAACTTGGAGAAATGACAGGCGATTTAGTTTCGACCCGTAAAGCCCGTCAGATGATGAAGGACAAAAAGCGGATGTACATCGTAGAATTCGATGAGAAGTACGCTTTGGTTGGCACAGACGATGAAAATCACATGCGTTACATCAATCACTCCTGCAAACCGAATACATACATCCGTTTGATATATCATCGAGTTGAGTTTTACAGTTTACGTCCTATAAAGAAAGGAGAAGAACTAACTGCGGATTACGGGGAAACTCATCATGACGGAAAGTTGAAGTGTAAATGCGGAGCACCGGGTTGTAAAGGTTTTTTGTAGTGGCGGAATAATTGGTCTTTAGACCAAAAAAAAACACCTCCAAAAACCTGTTTTATGTTTAGCATAGAAAAGTCCCGTGAGATGGGTGTGCGCATTACGAGTGCTGTCTTATGAAGGGATTTGGCCCGAATTACACATGGATATTAAGCTCATAAATTTTTTTTTTCGAAACGTGAAAAATGTTTTTGGATGTTCCATAAACTCCAAAATTTCTTCAATCGAAATTTTGCCGAATATTCGTTTAGCCAATTTCATAACAATGTTACTTAATAAGTGGTCCATACTACATTGCGCTGTGGAAGTCTGTTTTAGGTAATGCGCTGCAGGATCTTATATATATCCAAACGGTATTGTATGCAGTATTGGTGTAACTAAACACTTCTATAGCCGTGAAAAAATTCGTTCTTCTTTTTGATTTCACAAATGGACCCAATATTAGAATGGACACCAACGAAATTATAGCGCGCAATAATGGCGGGGATTCCGAATTATATCCCAACGCTCAAAGCGGAGGAGTGGTGATCAATAGTTTTGCAAGCACTACCCACGAGCTCTATGTAAATGGAACGGCTGCAAAACAAGGAGGTGGATTATGGACGGCGAGCAGCGACGCCCGTTTGAAAGTAGATGTAAAGCCATTCACACAAGGACTAGAGGAAGTTATGCAGATTGAAGCCGCAACATATCAATTCCTCCCATCTACCGCTCGTGATGTGTCTGTTGAACATGTGGGTGTGATAGTGCAAGACCTACTCAAAGTTGCGCCGACTACAGTAAAAGAAGGCACCTTGGAACTTGTGGACGGTACAACAGGAGATTACCTCAGTGCAGATCCATAGGCCTTTACTTACATGCTCATCAATGCAGTTGAAGAAGGACAATCTGCGACTACAGGAATCCATGGATCAAATACAAAATGAGAACGATCAAATAAAAACAGATTTTGAAACGCGGTTGAAGCAGCTCGAAAATTGCGTCAAAATAATCGGGAACGTTGATATATCAACCCCACACAGCTCTGGCTTTAATCTGAGGGTTTTCTGGGAGAAACAAAACAAACAAATCAAATCAAGAGGAAAGCTCCATCGACTCATGTACCGTCTTAACTCTTTCAAAATTGTCCAAGTCGGTTTCACCTATCATAACTATACTTGAAAATGTATTATCATAGCATCTCTGTATTGATAGTTGCACTTTCCGTTTGAAAAACCACGCCGTTTCTTGGTGAATGTCGAACCGTCGACATATCTCCATGGTAGAAATTTCGTCTCTGAGTATTGACAATTGGTATGTTATCCAAAATGCTTTATCTAGCGGGAATTTAACTTTATGAAAAAGAGTATTGGCCGTGCATGACTCGTCATGTTTGCATTTTTGGCACTTTTTGTAGTACCACGTCCTGCCTTTGACAGCAATATGATGACCACATTTCCGACAAGTAAACCCCCTACTCCACTTCAATTCATATAAGTACTGTCGGCACTGGTCATCTGTTGAATAGTCAAATGCAAACTCATCCAAACTTTTATAATTCTTCATTGGTGCTGAAATAATTTTTGACCAAGGAAGAACCCCGCATTGTAACCTATTTACAATCTCGCATTAGACCACCACAATTGTTCAACTCAGCGCGGACTTTGCAGTTGGAAGGCTGAAAAGCAAAAAAGACAGTTGCCCTCGCAATATTTTTATCTGGTTTAGCGCATTGGAGTGGATTAAAATTAAATGTACTACGGGATAAAAGATGGAGCAACAAGCATATTCACCAAAGGGACGCCGAAAACCCATCTTTTGATTTGGGTGCATTTGAGGACGGATTATACCCATGCTGCATATAAAATAGTCCAAATTATTGTACGTGCAAGCAGCGGTAAATGCTGTTAGAGTAGCTGTTAAATACCAATGGAGTGAAAAGGAATTGGACTATTACAGGTACCTCTATGGTATCAGATAAACGGTGAAAACAAAAATCGAGAAAGTGTGCATTATTCCAGACTTTCAGTGATGTAATAGACGACAACTGCAAAATGCGGTTTAAACTTTTATACACGTCAAAATCATCGATTAGATCCGTTGGTCGGAAATAGATAAAAGAGTTCTTGGTAGCCCTTTATTCTCAAAACGATCCACTCCTTTGCTGTTTCCATTTCAATTCGAATCCGAAACTTCATAGCATATTTCGATAAAAGGTTGAAGTTTCACGAGAAAGCTATACACATGCAATCTTCTCATCTAAGTACCTTTAAACAAGCGAGAACAATGCGCTCCGAATCCGTTTACTTCCGTTTTTAAACGTTTTTCATACGACTCATTATTATTTGCAATGCCGATCTTTGTCTTGGGGAGGGGAGGGTGCTAACCCAGCACCAATCTAAATTCGAAATTGAAAATTACTGAACTGTCTAGGAGTAATCAATGTAGACCGCACAGGTGATTGAAAGCAAATTCAGCAATGCTGAAAGAAATTGCGAGACAAATTCAAAATTAGAAATTGAAAATTATGCCTTGGGAATTCAAAATTGAAAATTGTTGATTCTGGGTTTTAAGTGGCAGATTCAAAAAAAATGCTCGGCTTCAAACCTAAAAATCTGTGCGCGCTTTGTGTCCGATCTTATCGTACTTTGCTTGAAAATCGGAAAACTCAAAACTAAAAATTCACTATTCAAAATTGTTGAACGGTCTTAGAAAAGAGCCAAAGGAGTGGCTTCAGAATTCCTGCATTCACATAATTTACAAAAATTAAATCTGAGGTCGATTGATGCCTTTTGATCGAAACTATCAGAAATAAGCAACGAGATTTATTGCAAATGAACATAGTGAAATTCACATAATCAATCCTCTCTCCTACCCATCTATCCCATCATAAAACTGAGTATGGGCTCACACTTTTCTTTGCAACAAGCGTAAAACTGTCCATGCTTCCAGTGGGGTGATCTGGGTGATTGACCCCACCAAAACTCTGCCAATGCAAGAGGTTTCATCTTATGCAAAAAAGCGTGTTGAAGTAACTTAATACCTGCACATTCGCCAGCACCAGCGGGAGGGTTTTTACCGGGGACATTATTCGGATTAAAAATTTCTCGCACACTTTTCTCTTGGCCGTATTGATTCACAAAACTGTATTCTTCAAATAATTTATTCTGCAATTTCGAGGAATGTTCTCTTCGGTGAACCCTCAATTCAATAGCCGTCATTTTACCATCAGGCGTCGATGTATCCAGTTGACGTATTACCTGGTTAATTCTCGTGAGTTCTATCATGCCTCGATTGAGAAAACTACCCTCAGTAAGTCCATCAAATACTGCCGGAACAAAACCTGTATGATGATTTCCACCTGCCAATTTTCCAGAAAAGGCGGTGAGATAACCAATAGAAAAATCTGTATCTTCAACAATAAGAACACCAAACATTTTACCGATTATGTCGGAGTCAAGATTAGTGTTCAGACCAAAATTGTGCTTCCATTCCGTCTGCGTTTCTAAGTGCTCTTGGAGTTCGAGAGCCGCTAACCGACAGAGTGGATGTGGTTCATCACCCTCTTTCATGAGTGTAAGTTCATCCGGAACCCCGTATCCATCTATCGAATGACGAAAGTGACTAAGCAATTTCTGCTTTGGTGAAGTGTTCATAGTGGGAGGGAAGATAGATTAAAGGGGGCCTCTAAAAACCTGCATTATGTTTCGCGGAGAAAAATTCCGCATGATGGATGCACGTATTATAAGATATGTCTTATCGCGGGATGCTCAAATCTAAGTGGTAGAAAAGTCTTTATGAAACGCGAAAACAAACTTTTATTCTACCACTTGATTTAGGGACATTTACGTCGAAGACAAGCTTCCTGATCCAAGTCAGGAAAGGAGAATAGCTGGACGCTCTGCAACCGAAATTTGATGGTGTATTCGGTGAAATTTGGCCCGAATAAATTTATCAGAATGTTCAATAATTTTAAATTTGGTCGAAACGTGAAAGATGTTTTTAGAGGTTCCCTAAAATGTTAAATGTAAAATTGGGGACACAACATTCTTGATGTAAAATTCAAAACTCAAAATGCAAAGTTCAAAACAGTTTTTCAAAATTCAAAATTGCTGGATACTACCATTGATTTCTTGGCGGGCTCTTCGTCCGATCTTAGCGCGCTTCGGGTGAAACTCTTCTAAAATTCAAAATAGAAAATGGAAAAGATTCACAGATATTATCCCGGAATTCTTAGCGGGCTCTGCGTTCGATCTTAGCGTGCTTTGCGTGAAACACTTCTAAAATTCAAAATAGAAAATGGAAAGGATTCTCAGATATTATCCCAGAATTCTTAGCAGGCTCTGCGTTCGATCTTAGCGTGCTTTGCGCGAAACACTTCTAAAATTCAAAATAGAAAATGGAAAGGATTCTCAGATATTATCCCAGAATTCTTAGCGGGCTCTGCGTTCGATCTTAGCGTGCTTTGCGCGAAACACTTCTAAAATTCAAAATAGAAAATGGAAAGGATTCTCAGATATTATCCCAGAATTCTTAGCGGGCTCTGCGTTCGATCTTAGCGTGCTTTGCGTGAAAAACCTCTAAAATTCAAAGTTCTTTATACAGATTAATTTGTCGAAATTTTGAATTTATAATTTCGAATTCTCAATCTTAAGCACAATAAGTCTTCGAACATTTCTCCTTCGAAATCCTAAAACAGGCCCTTAAATTGCCTGTTTTATTCGATGAATTTCAATGCCGAGAAAAGACAACTCTCCATGCCAAATGGCGTATACAGAGTCTAAACCTACCGGCAAATGAACCTTTACATTTCCACCCGACCATGGTCGACTCTCGCATTCATTTTTTTCGTTTTCGGACTAGCCTTCGAAACTTCCGCACAAAGTGGAACAGAGTTTTGGTTAGCACCTCCTGATATTACAGACTTGCATAATGCACCTGGAGGTGAACCACTTTACCTCTTGGTATCCTCTGCAGGTGGATCTTCTACGGTAACGATAGAGCAACCTGCAAATGGCGCATTTACACCCATCGTAGTGAATGTAATTGCCAATAAATCTGTTCGCGTAAACCTTACTCCTTTCAAATCTCAACTTGAAACAGGTCCAACAAATGCTGTACTGAACACCGGACTTCACATCACTTCAACATCCTCCATTACATGCTACTACGAATGTGCAAACACTAACAACACAGATATATGGGCTCTCAAGGGACCCAATGCCGAAGGAGTTGAATTTTATATTCCACTTCATAAACATGCGCCATTCTTCAATGAGCCATCATTCGGTATTCCTCATCAAGCCATCGCTTCTTTCGACATTTGCGCTACAGAAGACAATACAGTGGTATCTATCTATTCTCCTACACCAGTAGATGGGCATCCTGCATTACAACAATTTTCTGTAAACCTCAATAGAGGCCAAACTTATTCATGCGGTTACTCCGGTGCCAATTGGACTTTGCCATCAAACCATCCTTCAGGTGCCATAGTGCTTGCCAATTATCCAATCACTGTTTCACTAAAGGATGACTCAAACCGCAATCCCTCTGGTGGCTGCTATGATATACTAGGTGATCAAATTGTACCAACAGATGTAGTTGGTGAAGATTATATTGCTGTAAAGGGTTCACTCAATAGCAATGGCGATGAAAGCGTTGTGCTCATGGCGACACAAAACAACACACAAGTTTTCATGGATGGAAGTTTCTTTCCCGTGGCCACCTTGTTCGCAGGAGAGTATTTCAGAATAGATATGGACTATTTGTCGGTTGGACCAAACAACTCTACGTATATCCATTGTACAAAACCAACTTATGCAATGCATATTACGGGTTTTGGTTGCGAGGCCGGTATGGCACAATTGCCCCCACTGAACTGCGCTGGTTCACAACAATTGAACTTTGTACGGGACGATGCTCAAACTTTTTATTTGACTGTTCTCTGTCGACAGGCAGCCGTAGACGGATTCACAGTAACAGGTTCCGGAACCGCCACTATACCCGCTTCAGCTTTTGTAACTGTGCCGGGAACAGATGGCGCTTGGATGGCTGCGAAGATTAATTATAACATCACTCAAGTGCCTGTTGACTCGACCTTCAATGTAAGCAACTCTGTAGATGTATTTGCTTTGGGTGTAGGAAATGGTGGAGCAACTTCGGGGTGCAAGTATGGATACTTTTCAGAATTTGTTGCACCCATCGTCACTGATGCCGGACTCAATCAAACCGTATGTGCAAACTCTCAAGCCACATTAAATGGCGCTGTTTCTGGTGGAACCATTACTGGAGAATGGACTTCAAGCGGTACAGGAACTTTTATACCCAGCAATACTGCACTCGATGCTCTTTACATTCCTACTGCTGCTGATGCTGCAGTGGGATCAGTAGTGCTAACATTGACATCTACCGGTGCATGTACTCCCATATCCGATGCGATGACACTTACTATAACACCACCTCCAACAGCGAATGCTGGACAGAATCAATTTGTATGTAGCAATAATCCAAACATATCTATAAGTGGCAATGTCACAGTAGCCACCGGAGGCGTTTGGACTGGAGGTACCGGCACATTTATCCCCGGCAACAATGTTTTGAATCCTGTATACACGCCTTCAGCTAGTGAAATTTCATCAGGTAGTTTAACCCTTGTTCTTACCACAACAGGAAATGGAATATGTAATCCTGTTTCTGATAATACTTTAATCACTTTTACTCCTTCGCCTATCGTTAATGCGGGCCCGAACCAAACAGTGTGTTCCAACAATGCCAACGTTTCTTTATCAGGATCAATATCAGTAGCTACAGGAGGTGTATGGACAGGAGGAACAGGAAGCTACTCCCCATCTGCCACTGTGCTTAATCCTTTATATACACCCAGTGCCGAAGAAATTCTTATAGGAAGTGTCTCTTTAACATTGACTTCAACAGGAAATGTTACCTGTAATTCTGTATCAGATCAAATAACCATTTTCTTCACCACTTCACCAACAGCTTATGCCGGTAACGATCAGATATTTTGTGCAAACAATGCCGTAATACCACTATCGGGAATCGTCACCATTGCTTCAGGTGGACAATGGAGTGGTGGGCTAGGAATATTCTTGCCCAATAACAATTCGTTGACCTCTAGTTATACGCCTACTCTCAATGAAATTGCGAGTGGTGGAATTACAATGACATTAACAACAACAGGAAATGTCGGTTGTATGCCTGCCACCGACCAAGTGTACATAGCTTTCACACCGGCACCAACAGCGAATGCAGGAAGTAATATCTCGACTTGTTCCAACAACGCACAGATCATTTTAAATGGATCATTTACTACATCTTCAGGTGCGACCTGGTCCGGAGGAAATGGAACATTCATACCAAACAACACAAGTATGAATGCCTCATACATTCCTACTCCAAGCGAAATCGGAAATGGCGGTCTGAACATAAATCTCACCACTACCGGAAATGGAACATGCTCTGCAGTAAATGATGTTGTGCAAATTACTTTTACACCATCTCCTATTGTAAACGCAGGTTCTGATCAATCGCGATGTGCCAACAACCCTAATGCACAATTAAATGCGGCTGTTTCCAATGCAACAGGAGCAAATTGGAGCGGGGGACTCGGAACATTTAATCCATCAACTTCATCTCTCAACGCAATTTATACCCCAACTGCATCAGAAATTTCGAATGGCTCAGTAGCACTTATTCTAACGTCAATAGGAAATGGAAACTGTAATGCTGTAAATGATGTCATAGTTATTTCATATTCATCTATACCCACAGTAAATGCTGGAATAGATCAAACACTCTGTGGCAACAATGCCGGGGCCGTATTAGCAGGAAATGTTTCCACTGCATCGGGTGGACAATGGACTGGAGGACTCGGAATATTCTCACCAAATGCCAACACTTTAAATGCAAACTATTCTCCCACTGCCACTGAGATAGCAGGAGGAAGCGTAAACCTTACATTAACATCTACAGGAAATGGAGGATGCATTGCCGTAAGTGATAATTTGATTGTAACCTTTACCCCTGCGCCACAAGTAGCTGCAGGAGGAAGTCTCTTTTCTTGTTCAAATAATTCAGAAGTAAACTTATCCGGTAGCTATACCATATCAACAGGCGTCTTTTGGACAGGTGGCAATGGGAACTTCACTCCTTCTAACACATCGGTGAATGCCTTTTATACACCAACAGTGAACGACATTGCAACTGGTGGCTTAAGTCTTACACTAACCACTACTGGCAATGGCACTTGTCTTCCGGTAAGCGATGTCGTTAATATTTCTATTGCAACAGCACCTCTAGTTAGTGCCGGAAGTGATCATATCACTTGCATCAACAACCTAAATGTAGGCTTAAGTGGAAGCATATCAGGAATTAGCAACAGTGGAATATGGTCTGCAAGCGGTTCAGGAATATTCGTTCCCAACAATACTACATTAAATGCCATCTATCAATGCAGCGCACAAGATGTAGCTGCAGGTAGCGTAATTATAACCTTAACTTCGACAAACAACGGAGTATGTCTTTCCGAAATGGATGAGACTACAATTACCATTTTACCTGAAGGAAGTTCCTCTGCTGGTAGCGATGTATATTTATGTAGCAACGACTCTTCCGTGGAATTGAATGGGACAGTTGGTGGTGGCGCTTCATCGGGCGTATGGGGATCAACAGGAAACGGAATCTTTTTTCCAAATAACCAATCGCTAAACACAGCATACAATCCTTCCGCCTTCGATATTGCAAATGGAACAGTGACTCTATACCTTACTGCCAATAGTTGCAATGCAGCTATAGACAGCCTTGAGGTTATCTTCACTCCAGCCCCAGTTGTATCAACAGGAAACGATTTAACCATTTGTTCTTCTGTCACGAGCATTGAACTAAATGGCTCAGTGAGCGGCGGAACAAACACTGGTATTTGGACCTCATCGGGAACTGGTATCTTCTCCCCTTCTAACAGCTCATTAACCGCCTCATACACACCCAGTGCTTCTGACTTACAATCTCAAACAGTAATACTCACACTAACATCATCGAATAATGGGCAGTGTTTGCCTGAGTCTGATTCCATGATTCTTAGTATCCTTGAAGAAGGCTTGGCGTTTGCGGGAAATGACCAAACACTTTGTTCAAACAATGCATTGGTTAATCTCATAGGAACATTAAGTGGCGGTGCAAATCAAGCCATTTGGAGTTCATCTGGTTCTGGAATATTCATACCAACAAACACAAACCTCAATACATCATATCAGCCAAGCTCAGCGGATATCTTGAATGGCAGTGCCACTATAACACTTTCTTCACCAAATACATGCAACATTACGTCCGATAACATATTGGTGAATTTCACCTCAGCCCCTATCGTAGACGCAGGCGCCGACTTGAGTTCTTGTGCCAACAATTCTGCTGTAAATCTCGACGGAAGTTTTGCTATCTCCACCGGTGCCATCTGGTCGGGAGGGATCGGCAGCTATAGTCCCAGCAATTCTGCAATGAATGCTACATATACCCCAAGTGCATCTGAAATAGAGGCCGGATTCGTGAGTATTGTGCTTACCAGCAATGGAAATGGAAACTGCTTACCAGTATATGATATAGTTGATATATCAATTGTTTCATCAACCTTAGTGAACGCAGGGATCGACCGACAAACATGTGTGAACGACTTGAACATAGCATTGAACGGCAGCATTCAGGGAATTACAAGTTCAGGAGAATGGACGGGCTCCGGAACAGGAATCTTTTCACCTTCCAATACTTCTCTGAATGTAGTTTATGAAATGAGCGCTCAAGACAGTATTGCAGGAAATGTAACCCTCACTTTGACTTCATCCAATAACCAGTATTGCTTGCCAGTAAGTGATCAAATGACCATTAGTATTATCCCTGTGAGTACTGCGAGTGCCGGCAATGACATTACTCTCTGTTCCAACAATGCCATTGCAAATTTGAATGGCATCGTAGGTGGTGGGGCAAGCTCTGGATTCTGGAGCACAACTGGAACAGGGATATTTAGCCCAAACATTTTTACCTTAAATGCGAACTATGTCCCAAGCGATTTTGATAAAGCCAATGGCGGAGTAAATCTCCTGCTTACCTCAAGTACATGTATATCTTCGGTGGATAGCCTTTATCTCACGCTCACTCCTGCTCCTAATGTAATTGCCGGAACGGATCAAACGATTTGTGCTTCAGAAGAATTCTCTCAACTATCGGCTACTATCGATGGTGCGACCACTTCGGGAATATGGACTAGCTCTGGAAATGGAAGTTTTTCTCCATCGAACACAGATTTAAATGCAACTTATAATCCAAGTGGAGAAGATGTGCAGAATCAAAATATTTCTCTCATTCTCACTTCATCCAATAATGGATTGTGTCATCCCGAAACAGATACATTAATCCTAAATATTTATCCACTTGGAACTTCCATTGCCGGAAGTGATCAATCGCTCTGTTCCAACGACTCCAACGCAAGTCTCAATGGCGAGCTAGGTGGAGGAGCTACTATAGGTGCTTGGTCTACAACAGGTTCAGGTTTCTTTGCTCCCAACAGCACAACCCTTGATGCAAGCTATATTCCTAGTGAAGCAGACCTGTTTTCAGGAGGTGTGATACTCAGTTTAACGGCGACAAATAGTTGTAACAATGCAATTGATTTTTTGAGTATTTCATTCACACCATCTCCTATTGTTGAAGCTGGAGAAGCACAAACAGCATGTGGAAATAATCCTAGTTTCACTCTAAATGGCAATGTAACAAGTGCATTGGGAGGAATCTGGTCAGGTGGAAATGGAACCTTTACTCCAAATAACACAAGTCTCAACGCCATTTACCAACCCACTGCTTTAGAAGTAGCAAATGGAACTGTTGTTCTTACCCTTAGTTCAACTGGAAACGATAATTGTATTGCTGTTTCGGATAATGTAATACTCAGCATGACGAATGGAATTATATCCAATGCAGGAGTAAATCAAGAGGTTTGTATCAGTGCATCTCAAACTCAATTGCAGGGAATCATTTCTAATGGATCAGCCACTGGAGCATGGGTTACTTTGGGTTCAGGAACATTTTCTCCGAATGCAAGTGCCCTCAATGCAATTTACGAGTTTAGTCTGGCCGATCTGGCATCAGAGAATATAACACTCGTGCTCAGCTCTACCAACAATGGAACTTGTCCGGTTGCTAGAGACACAATAAACATTTCCTTTGGACAAAGTGCATTTGCATACGCCGGAAACGACCAAAACATTTGTGCCACAGATACACAGATTCAACTCAATGGACTTGTCACAGGAGGTGCAAGTACTGGCATTTGGCAATCGAATGGGAACGGATCTTTCACACCAGATTTTACAAATCTGAGTGCAAGTTATACCCTCAGTTCATCCGATATTTCAAATGGAGAAGTATACCTCATCCTTACTTCAACTGACAATGGTACTTGCCTCTCTGGCGTTGACACTTTAGTTTATACCATTAATGCACCCTCAGTTGTGAATGTGGGAGGCGACTTATTTACATGTGCAAATGAACTCTCCATTCCCATTGCAGGATCTGTTGGAGGCGCATCAACTACAGGAGTGTGGTCGAGTCTTGGATCAGGTACTTTTTCACCCGACAATACATCATTACTTACCTCCTATTTGGCGAGCCCCAGCGATTCACTTTTGGGAAGCTTGAGTATCGTTCTAAGTTCCACTGAAACCGGATCCTGCCCTATTGATAAAGACACTTTGGTGATAAGCATCCATCAGCCTCCTACTGCTTTTGCGGGCATCAATCAAAATATTTGTTCTTCAACTGAAGAGATTACACTCTATGGAAATATTGGCGGCGGTGCTACTTCGAGCTATTGGATAGTTGCCGGAAGTGGAGGATTCTCTACATCACCCGACTCATTGATAGTAACATATAATATTAACGAAACAAACATCAGCGAAGGAACTGTGAATTTCATACTTACTGCTGAAGCAGATGCAGGATGTCCGAGTGCCTCTGATACTGTAGTATACACCATTACACCAGCCACTATCGTGAATGCCGGGAACAACTTCACTATTTGCAGCACCAACCTAACAGTTCCGCTGGCGGGCATTATCACTGGCACGACTACAGAAGGATTGTGGTCTGCAATGGGTAACGGAATTTTCTTACCTGACAATTCTAATTTGAGCTCAACATATATTCCAAGTATTAATGATTCGATTGTAGGAAGTGTGAATCTCATATTGACTTCTATTGATTCAGAAATTTGTCCAAACACAAGCGATACATTGGAAGTATTAATCATCGATCCTTCTATTGCAAATGCCGGATCCGATCAAACTATATGCAGCACGGAGGGCGCAGTAGATCTCGCAGGTTTAGTTTCTGGAGGAAGTAACGCCGGACTATGGAGCAGTTCAGGATCCGGGATTTTCACTCCCGACAACAGCACACTAAGTGGAACGTACATTCCTTCGCAATCCGACATTGTGAATGGCAGTGTAACTATTTCACTTCTATCGCAAGGTGATCCCAGCTGTTTGGCGTCGATCGATCAGATGCAGATCAATTTGATTCAACCACCACTAGTGAATGCTGGACCGGACAAAGTAGTCTGCGGTGAATTTACAGAAGTCAATCTCAGTGGACTCATTTCAGGTGCCACCACAACCGGAATTTGGATAAGCAATGGATCAGGTGATTTCGTATTCGCTGTAGACTCGCTAAACAATGTATATGACATGAGCACTGCGGATGTCAATCAAGGCATTGTAACACTTCTATTAAGTTCTACTAACAACACCGTTTGTGCAGCAGTAACAGATACCCTTCTTATCACAGTAGAAGCCCTACCGGTGGCATCATTCAGCTCAACATCAGGTGAAGATCTTGGGGTGCAATTTTACGATGAATCAACAGGCTCAGCTACTTGGAATTGGAACTTTGGTGAGGGTGGAACATCTACGATGCAAAATCCGATGATCGTATTTCCAGAGGAAGGTAGTTACTCAGTAACCCTTGTCATTACTAGTCAAGGAGGTTGCATTGACAGCACCACCACAATGATTCAAGCAATTGAAATAATTGGCACCCCTGTGGCCATTCCTTCAGGATTCTCGCCAAATGGAGATGGAAGCAATGAGGTGTTGCATGTGTTGGGCGGCCCATTTAAAGAAATTGATTTTAGAATCTACAACGGGTGGGGCAACGAGATCTTCTATACCACCGATGTAAATGGTGGTTGGGACGGTACCTATAAAGGGAAGGATCAACCCGGTGGAGTTTATGTGTATACAGCCACTGGTATAACATTAAAAGATCGCTTTGTGCGATTGTCAGGAAACGTAACACTCATTCGATAATTCAAACAGGAGGAAACCAGTATGAACACCATGATGACCAAATCAATCCTCAAAGTACTTCTTATTGCAAGCACTACAGTAGCATCTAGCACTTGTATGTTGGCACAAGACTTTCACCTCTCACAATTTGATATGTTGCCACTGTACTTCAATCCGGCTCAAACAGGAATGTACTTTGGTGAAGAGAATATGAACTACCGCTTTTCCGGAAATTACCGATCACAGTGGCAAAAATTGCAAGGAAAACCGTATTCCGCTGTAGGTGTTGGATACGATATGCCTTTGAAACGCTTTGGTGTCGGGCTACTCATGATGGACCACATAGCGGGAGTTTCAAACTTTGAGACCTATCAATTCCTATTGAGTGGAGCATATAGAGTGACAAGTGATGAAAGTAAAAATCATTTTCTCACGGCGGGACTTCAGCTCGGGTTTTTCCAGAAAAGATTTTCATACGGAGATTTGCTATTCGAAAATCAATATACAACTTCCGACGGTCTCGATGCTAACTTGCCAAATGGAGAAAATTTACCTGATATGAGTATTGTTCGTTTCGATGCCAATGTCGGAATCTATTATAAGTATATTGACTCACGACAGCGTTTTGCACCGTCAGTAGGATTCTCGATATACCACGTCAATACGCCGGATGAGTCATTCACGGGAAACAGAAGCAATTTACCCATGAGATTTAACGGAATCTTTGACTGCCCAATAAAACTAAACGATAAAGTTGAATTAATTCCAAATTTACTCTTGATGTATCAACAAAAAGCAGTAGAACTGAATGCCGGAGTATTGGCAGGATATAGTATCTCACAATCTGAATACAGCTTACTGGGAGGATTTGGAATACGTCGTCAAGATGCTGTAGTCATACACTTAGGAATGAAACAAGGCAACAATACCTTCCGCGTAAGTTATGATGTGGTAACAAGTGCGCTCAAAAATGCCGGAGGTGGTCGTGGAGGCTTCGAAATGGCGGTGATTTATTCGGGCTGGCACAAAAAGAAATCAAAACCAGTGGAGGTAATGGAAGAAGAAGTAGAGGAAAAAGAAGAACCGACTGAGGAGTAATTTAGATTTCTGCAAAATTCGTTCAGATGGTTTCTTTGAAATCACCAATTCTTGATATGTCAATATAAAACCATATCACATAGCTGATGAACTATGGCTGCGTCTTCGCATTGTTCAACTTTAAAACACTCAGCTCCCAAATAGCCAGTGCCACTATCACCGCAATTTCAATTAAAAAGTACACAAGACCAAGAGTTGTCAGACGAGGTAAATAGAAAATCACCAATCCCAAAGTAAAGGCGCAGTATAAAAGATTAGCAATGCTCAACGCTTGAAGATAAGCTTGCCACTTCCTTTTGAGAATGAAAAAGCAAGAAATGGAGTAAATGCAGAAAACCAAAGCAATCAATAAAAGTAGAATTAGCGAAGGCTGAGGCATACCCACGAAATCATTGAAAGACTTCAAAATTGCAAATAAAAAGACCGCAGTGACAAAGGCACCTATTCCATCTATAAGGAAAAGTCTTTGGGGATGCAATATCAATCTGCTAATTATTTTTTGCCAGATTTTGGTCATCTTTTAAAACAATTAAAATTCGAGGAAACCTCTAAAACTTTCCTTTCTCAAATGCTCAAAATACGACATCAAAGGTCATCAATTTTAAAACCAGAATCCGCATTGGGATTCGCTATGAATTGGTAGAAACCCCAAAGATAGCAAGTGCTCTCGCCAGATTTTTATTTGATGATGTATATTAATACATCAAGAATAAAAATCGAGAAAGTGCTTGATATCAGAAGGGGTTAGCGCTGCAAAAGATTTCCAATGCGGATTCTGGGTTAAATTAATTCGGGTTCCTTGCCCATTTGGTAGTCGCCATGCGGCTTCTTTCAACATCATACCAGCCTTCACTTCTCTATTTAAGCAATGATCTAGAGGTATGCCACTGCATGCATATAAAATAGTTTGGGCTATTTTATATGCAGACATTGGTTCATGGTTCTACTTTGACTAATTCGCAGCCGTTCGCGCAGTTCCCGGAACTACTTCTACCCACTTTCCTGCTGTGTGCGAATAAATCGTATTGTCGTACATGGCTTCGCAATTGACTGATGGCAAATAAAACTTACCGAGGTAACTGGCATTTAACTTTATTGCAAATCGTCGATTACTCATTTTGGGCAAGTCGAAATATGTCAACACACGATCGTCACGAAAGTCTTGATATTCGGGTCGATCAGATTTGAGTGCTGCAGCCACCACATCCATTCTGCTATTGATAATCTCCCATCCACTCGGGAAGACCTGCGTAAGCGCCATATCATCGTAACGATCGTGCGCTCCAGGATGTGATATCGTCACCCATACCAAGAAGTCTGTGCCTTGTTCCAGTTTGGATACATCAATCGGGTTGTTCCTAATATCCGTATAATCTACAGACATATATAAGTTCTCGCTATCAGCTATCTCCTGACCGGCCACCGGTTGTCCGGTGGTGACAACGCGAACAAAAACAATACTAGAGCCTACATTTTCAACCTTTATTTTATTGCCCTTCAATTGGGAGGTGCTTAGCTCACGTTGTATAATAGGTTTGTTACCCGATAGAACATTGCTTGTTTTGCCATTGAATGTGTACTTCACCTTCATCTCTTTGCCTGTTTCCTTTCCTGCAAACTTACTAATGGCCAAAAGACTATATGCTGTGGTTTGTGTACTATACCATCCGGCAGAAGAAAGTTTGGTACTTAGAGCTTTCACCATGGGCGCCGCCTTCACACGATCTCCTATAAGTGAGAGCACTTCTACTACTACGGCCTCATCGCGCACATAACTTCCATAGGTTCCCCAATAGTAACCATGGTCATTCCACCCCGTGGGCAAATTGGCAACCATTGTTTTCGCCACATCTACCTGACCTGCCAAGGCATAAGCACCTGCCAATCGCCATGCTGCGGCGTTGTCCTTGTCGCTCAATTCGCGCAGTCTGTTCATGGCTCCTATATCTGGTAGACCCGCCAATGCCAATGTGTAAAGACGGTACGCCTGGTTATGAGTAGAACTTCTCCAATAGCCATTCTCCGAACCAAATACCGGAGCTTGCCAATTTTGAGCAGCCGTTTTTTGGAAATTAACCCACGACGATATAAATCCATCAGGTATTTGGTATCCCTTGGTCTTCGCTTCGAGTAAAAAATGTCCAACGTAAGAGGATACGTATTCATCTATCTGAGCCATTCCCGGCCAATAAGTTATACCTCCATTTCCGGATTGTTGCGCAAACAATCTCCTAATGGCAGCATTCACATTTGCGGTCATTACATTTTTGTCTTCTTCGCTAATGTCCATCACATCCTGCACAAACAATTGCGGGAATGCCGCACTTACAATTTGCTCTGCACATCCATGAGGATACTGCATGAGGTACTTTAACCTTCGACCAAAGTCTACAGCGGGTATGCTGCTTATCTCTACATAGGCCTCATTCGTTCCTTTCATACCGGCCATATCGAAATCTATTTCAACCGACGAGCCGGACTCGGCAACGCCATCTTTGACTCTGGTCTGATATGGATTTGGATTTCGAACATCTAATTCAATGTCGTAGGTACTCGAGAATTCTCCGCTCGATACTTTAACATTCACTTTTGCAATACCCAAATCCTCGGCCACCTTCAGATTGAAATTCACAACCTGATCTCCTATGTTCTTAAAGCTAATTACTTTGCTTGTGAGATCAGGAGTAAGAAACTGGTTCGTGTTTATTTCCACCTTTACATCTTTGATCTTCTTATCCATGACAAAAACAGTCACCGGTAATTTCACATCTTCGCCAGGCCCCACTACACGGGGCAAGGATGCGAGTACCATCAGCGGTTTCTTCACAGGAACCGACTTTTCAGCGTTTCCGTAGGCTCTGTCCTTTCCTGCGACAACCATTACACGCACCGAACCAACATAGTTAGGCATAGTCATGTGATGCACATCCGATTGTCCCGGCTCTAAATAAAATGGACCGAGATACATTACTACAGGTTTAAATCTATTGGCCCTGTTCTTGTCTTTTTTATCTATGTAATCGCTACCCCCAATACTTAGCAACTGATCTATTTTACTTCCAAAAGCTCCAATTACTTGATCGTACATATCGAAAGTATTCACTCCAAGCGTTTGTCTTGAATAAAAATGATTCCATGGATCAGGCGTTTTAAAACGTGTGAGATCCAAAAGACCTTCGTCAACAACAGCAAGGGTGTAGCTCATTCCCTTTCCTTTTTTCTCTGTCACTTTGATGTCAAACTTCTTTTCAGGTTCTAGTTCATTTACCATCGTAATGACTGGCTCTAGATGTGAATTCGGATTCTCCACAAAAAGCGGTACAACGCCATAAAGCCTGATGGGCAAGTCGTTTGCGGTTTGGGCATGAGGTTGTATAAGTGTAATGCTCACGTAAGCATTCGGAGCCATTGTTTCTTTGGTAGTGAAACTAAAACGAGTATTATCCTTTTCAGCATTTACCCAATAGCTTTCGAGGATACCATTTGCATTTTCAATTGAAACCAATGCACGTCCAATACCGCTACTCGGGAATGATACCTCGCATTTTTCGCCTACAGAATATTTTTCCTTATTGGTATTAAACATGAGCATAGTGGCTCCATCAGGATTCTCTCTCCCTGCCCTTCCGGCCCATCCAGGCCAGTCCACATATACTACTTCGCCTGTAGCATGACCACTTTGCGGATCGAATACACGGATAAGATACCTACCCCAATTTGGATATTTGATTTTGAATTTAAACGAACCTTGACCCGACCCATCCGTATCGATAGTTCCCTTGTCCAAAGCGACTTCATATTGAGAACCTGTGAATCTTGAAAGGTCATCGCTGTTCTGTTCCCACCACCATCTCCATTCTACTTTGTAAACAGCCCATTCAAGTCCTTTCCGAGAAGTTCCCTTGCCTTGCGAATCCACAGAAACTAAAGAAACTTTGTGGGTGGTGTCTGTAAGCAACATGCCTCTTTCCTTATCGCCTTCCGGCATTTTCATTCCTACAAAATGGGAATACGGAGCATAAGGAATGCTAAATCGATCTACGCTGAAATCGCCACCCTCTTCAAATACTTTGATGCTGAAGTTGGCATTCACCATTCCCGGAGCAACATCTGCCAGAGAAACATTTTCGAGTTGCACATTTGCTTTCCCATCACCATCCAATTCGCCTTCGAAAATAACTTGTTCTTCTGGATCAAATTTTCTGTATGGATCGTCGAAATTGAAGTCTTTGTATCGCTCAAAAGAAGTAACCATAGGCATGAACGTAGAACTCACATTTGCTTTGAGAAACTTTGCCGGAGCACCATGGAGCCACTTTACTTCGAGCACACCATTCAGATTTTCATCTAAAGAAGTTATGCGATCTTTTCCAAAATTCAGAGCTAGTTTTAATCTGTTCGGTTTAATATTCTCCACTTTCAACGACTTGCTAAATGTGGCTCCACCTACACGCACATTGGCGCTGTAATTGCCCGTTTCGGCATCTGGATGAGTGGTGCAAACAAAAGAATAGAGGCCGGATACTCCTTCAGTCTTCACCATTTTTTGAACCGTTTGACCTCTTGGATTGATGAGTTCAAAAGAAACAGGATGACCTGCGGGCAATGCCTTCTTTTCATCTTCCAGCATAAACGAAAGGAAAAGTGTATCACCCGGACGCCAAACACCTCTTTCGCCATATATTATCCCTTTCAAACCTTTGGAACTCGCGGCACCCGAAACATCAAAGCGGCTTACTGAAAGGGCTTTTCCACCATCAAGTTTCAAGTATCCTCGTTCATCTCCACGAGAGGCAATTACCAAAAATGGTTGTGATTTTTCTTTACCATCGTAAATACAAGTACCATCTGAAGCCGTTTTCATTCTGCTTATCGACTGCTGCTGGTAGTTGATAATCTCGACATCCACACCTTCAAGAGGCAGTGTAGTTCTCAAATCAGAAATAGCGATGTACACTCTTCCATCACTGCCCTTTTTTGCAATGATTCCCAAATCAGAAGAGAGAAGGTTCTGGGCTACCTGTCTTTCGGAATTGAAATATGACGGACTGCAAGGGTTGTCGCGTTCGCGCCAATCGTAATAGTCATATCCATCGTAATAATAATCGTCGTAATAATCCCAATAGCTGAATTCGTCATCACTGAAATCATCGTCTGTATCAATATCTTCTTCGATATTACTAATTCCCGCAGTTTCATCACCTGGACAATTATACAGACTATGAATTTTCCGATAACTCAGTTCTATTCGATAAATAGCCCCTTTGTCGGCCTTCATAATGCTATTCAGATCGAGGAAAAAAGTATTCCATTCTGCTAGATTTTTATTTCCTTCAGGATTGAGTTGGACCGTAGTTTTCTTTACTGTTCTACCAACTCTTTTCATTTCTCTGTTTCCATCAAGTTCATTCACTTGAAGGAATTGCGGAATATTGTTTTCAAAGAGCTGAATTACACGAACGTCTACAGCTCTCAGATTCACAGTTTCGAAAGGCATTACAAGACCATCGGTGCTCGGAAGAATAACTTTTTTACTATCGCTTAGTCGCACAGCAGGACGAGCATCTTCGAACACCAGGTCAAATTCCTGAATAGCTTGAATTTTCTTTCCGTCTATGCTTTTTATTCCTTCAAAAACTTTAAGTAGTCTATTGCCACTTAAACGATTTGGCGGGTATACCAATACTTCGTTTCCATCGATGGTATATTTGATTTTTTCCCATTTTGAAAGTTGAGAAAGGGTAATTAATCCATCCAGCTTTTGTTGAGTATCAAGAGGGTCCGAAAATACCAATCGCACATATTGTTCGGGCTGCTGCACCACTTGGGCCATTACCACAGTAAACTCATTGATCGAAGGAATCCGTTGAGAAATGCTTCGTTTGAATTCGGCTTGAATAGGACCTCCATCCACTGTTATTTCAACCATTCCAGCTTTCTCTTCTCTGATTACTTGATCTATTGCAAAATGAAAAACATTGGGAACAGAAGTTTCAAATATTTCTATCGGGAGTCCAGCTCCATTCTGGGTAGCATTGATGGTTTTTGTAAGTTCATTTTGATCACATACATCCATCACCTTTAATTCACCGAGTATCTTGCATTTGTCTCTTTCATGAGCCCCATAAGGTCGAATAGAGCTCACTTCCACTGCCATTTGCTGACTCAGCACAGCGAAGTCGAACTTGAACTCACTCAATTCTTCGGTCATTGGAGTCACTTTGGCCAAATCGAAAGTGGCTTTGTACAATTTACCTCTTTTCAACCACTGATCGGGTCGAAATTCAATGGTGCGGTTATCAATCCAATAAATCTTTCCTTCTACTGCCGGACTAAAGTCAAAAAGATCATTTTCAAGTGCGCTATTTAATTGTACAGCACTGCTTAATACTTCTGTGAGACAAATTCGAATGTTTCCTGCTGCGCTAATAGTTCCTCCGGTAAAAGCAGCAATATATTTTGCAAATGCTGGATCAATTTTCATTCGGCTACCCCGTCTGCAACCAGATTCGGAAGTGACCAATAAAGCGAAAAGCAGGACGAAGAACACACGAGAGTAGTTCAGAAATGATTTCATGGTTAAGAAAGTTTGCAGGTGTGAATGTAGATCAATGAACGTAGAATAATCACGAATATTTCTAGGTTCTCCAAATTTTTAATCAACCGACCAAAGTTTCAGTATTTTAATGATTTACAATTACTTACATGCTGCACGATTGACTATTGAAACTATTCCCAACAAATTACGTATGCACTAACTTCTAACAAACCTAACTATGCAAAATTCAACAATGACCCTTGAGCAACACGAGGAGATCTCGGCAGTGATGAACAATCTCACAACTATTCGTCATCGCATTTCAAGAATGAAATCGATGTTCCCTGAATATTGTGCCCACCTCGAAGAGCAGTATCACACAACCATTCAAACGGCAAAAGGACTGAATATGCTTCCACCTTGGATGTAGAAATACCGGGAAGCCACTAAAAAACGCTTTCACGATTTGACCCTAGTTGAATTTGAAGAAAATTCGAATAAATTCAAGTTTTCTCCAAGAACCAAAATAATATTCATTGAGTATTCTCAATACAATGTAATATTGAATTTTTCTTTTTGGATCAGCAAAAAAATCTCGGACGACCTTGTCTTCTCTGCGTGCATTCCCTTTGCGTTCTTTGCGCGAAAAACAGGAGACTCTCTTTCACGCAAAGCCTGATATGAATTCAGAGGCAGTGTCTGAGGTTCCTTTCCATTTTATCTTTTTCACGCAAAGCCCGCTCAGACCATTCGCAAAGAGCGCGGAGAATTCAAGGATAGTAACAGT